>Ga0157372_10002674_pt1 | contig 19286 bp, 17 predicted proteins | sample C55metaG_FD_115307 | JGI IMG/M metagenome (GOLD analysis project Ga0157372, IMG submission 115307) | Corn rhizosphere microbial communities from Kellogg Biological Station, Michigan, USA - C5-5 metaG | ecosystem: Host-associated > Plants > Roots > Rhizosphere > Soil | place: USA: Michigan... | reverse complement strand
GATCCTGCATTGGACCGAGGCCGACATCTGGGCCTACACCAAGCGGGAGAACATCCCGATCATTCCGCTTTATCTGTCCAAGGACGGCAAGCGCTACCGCTCGCTGGGCGACGCCGACATCACCTTCCCCGTGCAATCGACGGCCTCAAACATCGAGGAAATCCTGATCGAGCTCGAGCAGACCAAGGTGCCGGAGCGCGCCGGCCGCGCGCTCGACCATGAGACCGAGGACGCTTTCGAGCGGCTTCGTGTCGCCGGCTATCTCTGAAGACCTGAGGCGCTGCCATGAACATGATCGTCAATCATTCGCTCTCGGCGACCCCGAACGGCACCACGCGGCCGCAGGTCCGCATCGTCATTGTCGGCCATGTCGATCACGGCAAGTCGACGCTGGTCGGGCGTCTGCTGCACGAGACGGGCAGCCTGCCCGAGGGCAAGCTGGACATGCTCAAGGCCGTCAGCGCGCGGCGCGGCATGCCATTCGAATGGTCGTTCCTGCTCGATGCGCTGCAGACCGAGCGCGACCAGGGCATCACCATCGACACCACGCAGATCCGTTTCCGCACCGGCTCGCGCGACGTGGTGCTCATCGACGCGCCAGGTCACGCGGAATTTTTGCGCAACATGATCACCGGCGCCTCGCAGGCCGACGGCGCGGTCTTGATCATCGACGCGCTGGAAGGCGTGCGCGACCAGACGCGCCGGCACGGCTATCTCCTGCATCTGCTCGGCATCAAGCAGGTCGCCGTCGTCGTCAACAAGATGGACCGCGTCGATTTCTCGGCTGCGCGATTCAAGGACATCAGCGACGAAATCTCCGCGCACCTGAACAGTCTCGGCGTCAAGCCCACGGCCGTGATCCCGATCTCCGCGCGCGATGGCGACGGCGTCGCTCTGCGCACACAACGGATCGGCTGGTACAACGGCCCGACTGTGGTCGAAGCGCTGGACGCACTAGAGCCCGCGCGGCCGCTCGCCGAGTTGCCGCTGCGGCTGCCGGTACAGGCGATCTACAAGTTCGACGACCGCCGCATTGTTGCGGGCCGCATCGAATCCGGCCATCTCGCCTCGGGCGATGAGATCGTGATCATGCCCGCCGGCAAGATCGCGAAAATCAAATCGGTCGAGAGCTGGCCCCTGACGCCTGCGAACGGCAAGCAGGGCGCCGGCCGCTCCGTCGGCATCACGCTCGACCGCGAACTCTTCATCGAACGCGGCGACATCATCGCCCATGTCGGCAAGAGCCCGCGCGACACGCGCCGGCTGCGGGCGCGTATTTTCTGGCTGCATGACAAGCCGCTGTCCAAGGGCGACCAGATCCTGGTCCGGCTCGCCAACCGCGAAGCGCGCGCGGTCGTGGTCGATATCGAGAACGCGGTCGATCCCGGTGAATTGTCGAGCAGCGAGAACAAGGCGATTGCGCGCAATCATGTCGGAGAAATCGATATCTCGCTGGCGCAGCCGATCGCGGCCGACGCCTATGCGGAGAATCCGCGCACCGGCCGCCTCGTCATCGAGGTTTCCGGACGTATCGCCGGCGGCGGCCTCGTGCTGTCGGTCGATGCCGGGCAGCGCGCGGTACCGGTCGACATCGTGCCGGTGGAATCGGCGTTGCGTCCCGACGAGCGCTCAGCGCGCTATCGCCACAACGGCGCGGTGATCTGGCTGACCGGATTACCCGGCGCCGGCAAATCGACGCTGGCAAAGGCGCTCGAGCGGCGGCTGTTCTCGCGCGGCGGCTCGCCGATCCTGCTCGACGGCGACACCTTGCGCGCGGGGCTGAACGGCGATCTCGGCTTTTCGCCCAGGGACCGCAGCGAGAACATCCGCCGGCTTGCCGAAGTCGCAACGCACCTCGCCAAGAATGGTCACATCGCGATCGTCGCAGCCGTTTCGCCCGCGCGCGATGACCGCGATGCCGCGCGCCGCATTGCCGACGAGCTCTTCCACGAAATCTATGTCGCAACCCCTGCGGAGGTCTGCGAGAGCCGCGACCCCAAGGGCCACTACGCCAAGGCCCGTGCCGGCGCGCTCTCCGGATTTACCGGCATCGGCAATGACTATGAGCCGCCAAAGGCGGCGGAACTGACGCTCGACACCTCCGGCCGCTCGATCGGCGATGCCGCCGACGAAATCGAGCAGATGCTGACCAGGAGCGGCGTCCTGTTCAACGAGCTCGCCGACCTCGCCGCGAATATTTGATCGAGCCGCCGACGGCGGTGTGCTCTCTCTCCCGCTTGCGGGAGGGGGAAAGCGGCCATTTTGGACGCATTTCTGGGCCTTCTCATTTCCCCGTCTTTGGCGCTAAAAGGGGCCGGGAATATCGCCGTTTGCGGCGTTGTTTATCATTCGTTCCCACGCCCGCGCGCCGCGGCCATTTCCAGCGCCGCGGCCATTTCCACGAGAAATCCCGAGAGAAAAGCCCCATATGAAGCGTATCGATGCTCACGGATTGAAGATCGCCCCGGTTCTCCATGATTTCATCGCCAAGGAGGCAGCACCGAAGACCGGGATCGAGGCGGACGCATTCTGGGCGGGCCTGGCCGCCATCATCCGCGACCTTGCGCCAAAGAACCGGGAACTGCTCAAGGTACGCGACACCCTGCAGGACAAGATCGACGCTTGGCATCGCACCCATAAGGGCAAGTTCGACCTCAACGCCTACACCGCCTTCCTGCGGGAGATCGGCTACCTCCTGCCCGAGCCGGCGACCCATAAGGTCGAGACCGCCCATGTCGATGAGGAAATCGGCAAGATCTGCGGGCCGCAGCTCGTCGTTCCCCTCACCAACGCGCGCTACGCGCTGAACGCGGCCAACGCGCGCTGGGGCTCGCTTTACGACGCCTTCTACGGCACCGACGCGATCCCGCATGATCCGAGCGAGAGCGGAAAAGGCTACAACAAGGCGCGCGGCGACAAGGTCATCGCCAAGGCCAAGGCTTTCCTGGATGCCGCCGTGCCGCTCGCAACCGCGAGCCACAGCGACGTCACGTCCTACAGCGTGATCGCCGGCCAGCTTTCCGCCAAGCTCAAGAGCGGCAATGCCACCGGCCTGAAGAAGGCAGCCCAGTTCGCCGGCTATCAGGGAGCTGCGGATGCGCCGTCCTCGATCCTGCTGGTCAATAACGGCCTGCACATCGACATCCAGATCGATCGCAAGCATCCGATCGGCAAGGACGATGCCGCGGGCGTCGCCGACATGATCATGGAGGCCGCGGTCTCGACCATCCTCGACATGGAGGACAGCGTCGCTGCCGTCGATGCCGAGGACAAGGTGCTGGTCTATCGCAACACGCTCGGGCTGATGAACGGCACGCTCTCAGCCGACTTCGAGAAGGGCGGCAAGACCATGACCCGCGCGCTCAATGCCGACCGCGTCTACAAGACGCCTGATGGCGGCGAGCTGAAGCTGCACGGGCGCAGCCTGCTGCTGATGCGCAATGTCGGCCATCACATGTTCACCGACGCCGTGCTCGACGCCAACGGCGAGGAAGTGCCGGAAGGCATTCTGGACGCGGCGGTCGCTGGCCTGCTCGCCATCCATGACCTCAAGGGCAACTCCAAGACCCGCAACAGCCGCACTGGCTCGGTTTATATCGTGAAGCCGAAGATGCACGGCCCCGACGAGGTCGCGCTCACCTGCGAGATCTTCGCCCGCGTCGAGAAGATGCTGTCGCTGCCTTCGGACACGATCAAGGTTGGCATCATGGACGAGGAGCGCCGCACCACGGTCAACCTCAAGGCCTGCATCCAGAATGCGTCCAAGCGCATCATGTTCATCAACACCGGTTTCCTCGACCGCACCGGCGATGAAATCCATACGTCGATGGAAGCGGGCCCGATGATCCGCAAGAACGACATGAAGGCGCAGCCCTGGATCAAGGCCTATGAGGACTGGAACGTCGACACCGGTTTGATCGATGGCCTGCCGGGTCATGCCCAGATCGGCAAGGGCATGTGGGCGGCGCCCGACAAGATGGCGGACATGCTGGCGCAGAAAATCGGCCATCCGCAGGCCGGCGCGACCACCGCCTGGGTACCCTCGCCGACCGCCGCGACGCTGCATGCGCTGCATTATCACCAGGTCAATGTGCTGGCGCGGCAGCAGGAGCTCGCCAAGGGCGGCCAGCGCGCCAAACTCTCCGACATCCTCACGATTCCCGTGTCGCAGTCGAACTGGGCGCCTGATGATGTCAGGCAGGAGATCGACAACAACTGCCAGGGCATCCTGGGCTATGTCGTGCGCTGGATCGACCAGGGCGTCGGCTGCTCCAAGGTGCCCGACATCCATGACGTCGGCCTGATGGAAGACCGCGCCACCTTGCGCATCTCGAGCCAGCATCTCGCCAACTGGCTGCATCAGGGCGTGATCACCAGGGATCAGGTGATGGAGTCGTTGAAGCGCATGGCGGTCGTGGTCGACAAGCAGAATGCCGGCGATGCGCTCTACAAGCCGATGGCGCCTTCCTTCGACGGCGTCGCGTTCAAGGCGGCCTGCGATCTCGTCTTCAAGGGCCGCGAGCAGCCGAACGGCTACACCGAATACATCCTCACCGCGCGTCGCCGCGAGGCCAAGGCAGCGGCGAACTGACCTGACCGTGTGAAACACAGAAAGCCCCGGTTTCGTTGCCGGGGCTTTTTGTTTGTGGCTTCCGTCATTGCGAGCGAAGCGAAGCAATCCATGCCTGAGCTCGCCGAAGCATGGATTGCTTCGTCGCTGACGCTCCTCGCAATGACAGCAATCAGAACGGCACGATCAGCCGCAATAGCGACAGCACGCCGAGGATGATGATGATGACGCGGCAAATCTGCCTGGCGCGGCGGTCGAGCGGCAGCATGTTGATGAGATAGAGGATGAGAATGACGACAAGAACAGTGACGAGTGCACTGATGAGAACTGACATCCGAAGACCCCCGGGGACTGGTGGCGTTAGCGGTTCGTTAACCTGCAACCCGACCTTAACGTCGCATCACGACTGCGGTTCTGCCACCGGAACTCGACGGGAATCTGAACTTTCTCAACACTTTCCGTAGTTCTACCCAAGGCGACTGTCTAAAATTTTACCCTTTTCCGGCCAAATGGCGCCCGTACTTTTAGGGGGTCATTAATGTTTAACCGGCTGACCGTTTCCGCGCTGCTCCAAGCCGTGATCCTGAGCACCGCCCTTGTCATCGTTGTCATGTTTTCACTCAGCGCCTGGGAGTCCTGGCAGCGCTTGCAGTCCGCGAACCGGATCTCAGTGATCGCCGACGCCTCGGCGAGCCTATTCAAGGCGATGCACAATCTGCGGACCGATCGCGCCACCACCAGCCGGCTGCTCAACTCGGATTCGATGGATGCCGACATCGAGAAATATCTGCGCTCCTTGCGCGACGCCGAGATGCCGGCCATGGCCAACGGCCTGGCGCTGCTCACCCCCATGCAATTCGCCCAGCATGACACGCTGGTCCCCGAATTCGATCGCGCCCTCAAGACGATCACGGCGTTGCAAAAGGAGTTCTGGGAGGCGATGGGGCAGCCGAAGGCCTCGCGCCGGTCGGCCCTCAACAAGGAATATGTCGACGTCACCAACGTGCTGCTGAACACGCTCGAAAAGCTGTCCGGCGAGCTTGCCGCCGACGTCAACCACCAGGATGCGACGATCGATCAGTTGCTCCTGATCAAGCAGACCGCCTGGCTGCTCCGCAACACCGCCGGCGAGGCTTCGCTGATCATCTCGCAGGGCCTCGCTGCCGGCAAGGTCACGCCGGAAGCCCACCAGAAATACGTGAAATTCGTCGGCGGCACCGACGCGGCCTGGGGCGCGCTCCAGCTTGCCACCTCCGGCATGCAACTGCCCTCGGCGCTGTCAGCCGCGATGACTGCCAACAAGACCGCCTACTTCGAGCCGTCCTATCTCGAGTTGCGCCAGCGCCTGCTGGCCGCGCTCACCGATGGCGGCAAGCCCGAGCTCACCGCGAACCAGTGGAGCCCGGTCACGGTCGGCCGTCTCTCCGCCGCCGTCGGGGTGGCAGAAGCCGCACTCGACGCAGCCAAAGAGCGTGCCGTCGCGCTGCGCTCCGCCGCTTCAACCTCGCTGATCGTGCAGCTCGCGCTGCTGATCGCCGCGGTGGCCCTTGCCGCGGGTGCGTTGGTCACCGTTACCCGCCGCGTCATCCAGCCGCTGCACAACATGCGTGACGCCATGCTGAAGGTCGCCGCCGGCGATCTCTCGGTCGAAACCGGTTACACCGGCCGCCAGGACGAAATCGGTGGCCTCGCCGGTGCGCTCGAAACCTTCAAGCACCAGGCCGAGGACAAGCTCAAGATCGAGGCACAGGAGCGCGAACGCAATGCCGGCTCGGCTCAACGCCAGCGCGCGATCGAGGCCTATGTCGCCGAGTTCGAGGGTACGGTGCGCCAGACGCTGCAACAGTTGGGCGATGCCTCCGGTGAGATGCGCAAGACATCCAACAGCCTCTCCACGGTATCGCGTCAGACCAATTCGCGCGTCGAAGTAGCGCAAGGGGCCTCGAGCGAAGCCTCGATGAGCGTCGAGAGCGTGGCGTCCGCGGCCGAGGAGCTCAGCGCCTCGATCAACGACATCAGCCAGCAGGCCGCGCACGCCGCCGGCATTGCGAGCCGCGCCGTCGACCAGGCCGCCCAAACCGACGACACCGTGCAGGGCCTTGCCAAATCAGCGGGCCGCATCGGCGAGGTCGTGGGCCTGATCAACACCATTGCCGCGCAGACCAACCTGCTGGCGCTGAACGCCACCATCGAGGCCGCACGCGCCGGCGAAGCCGGCCGCGGCTTTGCCGTCGTCGCCTCCGAGGTCAAGTCGCTGGCGAGCCAGACCGCGAAGGCGACCGATGAGATATCCGAGCAGATCGCCGACATCCAGAAGGTCGCGGGCGAGGCCATCGACGCGATCAAGGGCATCGGCTCGATCATCGGCGAGGTCAACGAGGTCGCGACTGCGATTGCCGCCGCCGTGCAGGAACAGGGCGCCGCGACCCAGGAGATCACCCGCTCCACGCAATACGCGGCGCAAGGCACCAAGAACGTCTCGGAAAACATCACGGGCGTGAAAGCCGACGCCGACGCATCGGCCGCCGCCGCCGAGAATGTGAAGGGCGCCTCCGAAACGCTGGAAACCCAAAGCCAGCATCTCGGCCATCAGGTCACCGACTTCCTCGGTAAAATCCGCGCCGCGTAGGTTTTCGCGCAGAGTTTCGAAGCAAAAAGCCGCCGGCATGCCCGGCGACTTTTTTGCTTTGCGCTTAATGACGGCGATATCAGGCCAACTCAGTTCACTCCCTCGCCACCACGCGCGCGTGCTCGAAGCGCGCCTGCAACGCCGGCGACACCGGCGTGAAATTCAGCTCGGCATGCTTGCCGGATGCGGGATTGGCAACCATCAGGCCATCCGCGCCGACAACGATGTCTCCCTTGCGCAAGGTCGGATCCTTGTCGATTGAGACCGGAGCGAGGCCGGCCTGATCCTTGCCGTTGCAGGTGCAGCCCACGACGACCTCGCTCCGGTATTTGAACGCGTTCGGCAGCTCGGAATAGGGCTTTCCGGCCGACGTCTCCGCGTGGTCGATGTCATTGCCATAGACGATCTCGGTGTGGCTCGCCGGGCAGAGGCTGTTGCAGGATGCCGCCCTGCTTTGCGCGTCATTGCCGGTGATTGGGAAATGGCGTCCGTCGCAGGTGCGCACGCACCAGGCCTGGCCGCCGCCATAGGCCACCCGCGGCCGCAGCGCTTCCGTCGGCTGCTGGCCGTCATCGCCGAGCGGCAGCATCATCGGCTGGTGAGGCGCAGGCGGCCGCATGCCGAAAGCGCCGAATAGATTGGAGAAGAAGTCACCAGCCTCAGCCGGGACCGACGACAGGGAGGCAGCGCCGAGCAGCAGCGCCGCACCCGCAACTTGCCATCGCTTGTGCATGACGGGCTCCTGATGACGCGCCTCAGTAGATTCCCGAGGCCTGGCTGTTCATGGCCTCATGGCCCACCGAGCGCAGCGACCGCGAAGCCGTCGACGCCCGCTGCATGGTGGCGCCGCGCGCCTGTAACGGCGCATTCTTCGGCAGCACCACGACCTTGGTGCCGACATTGACCCGGCTGAACAGATCGGTGACGTCCTCGTTGGTCAGGCGGATGCAGCCGGAAGAGACGAACTTGCCGATGGTGGTGGGATCGTTGGTGCCGTGGATGCGGTACTCGCTCGAGCCCAGATACATCGCACGCGCGCCGAGCGGGTTGCCTGGGCCACCGGCGACAAAGCGCGGCAGATAGGGCTGGCGCGCGATCATCTCGGACGGCGGATACCAGTCCGGCCATTCCGCCTTGCGGCTGATGGTCTGCACGCCGGCCCAGGTAAAGCCCTGGCGTCCGACACCGACGCCATAGCGGATCGCGCGGCCACCGCCGAGCACGTAATAGAGATAGGTGTTGCCGGTATCGATGATGATCGTGCCGGGCGCTTCACGTGTGTCGAAATTCACGACCTGGCGTCGCAGCCGCTCCGGCAGCAGGCTGTCCTCGTCCTGCGGCGCGGCGCCATCGTTGGCGTAGCCTTGACTGACATGGCCTTGCGGGAAGGCGCCCGGGTCCGTCGGCGCGTAGCCGAGCGACTGCGCATGCGCGGAGGAGACGATCGAGATGGAGAGAAAGAGAGCGCCGGCGAAGGCAAGCGCAGTTGCCGCGTGCGACGGACGTCGCCGAGCCGAAAAATTCTGTGTCATGTGTGCTGCCCCATCGGGATGTGCATCACGTTGATGCGCTGATGAATCAAACGCGATGACCCTTCCGCAGTTCCGGCCTGCGGCGTTGCGCGCACGCATCTGTCAAGCTCGAGAAATCTCACGATCCCGCGATGGAACCTGGAGAGCGCAGGCCGGTTGGCCTGTAGTCATTCGGTTCGGGGAAGGCGCGGCTTCGCAACCGCTGGTTTTGTCACCCTTTTGCAGGGGAGAATTGTGGTGCGTATCCTTCCCACCGAGCGCCTGCTTCCGAATGCGGATGCGGGCGCGCCGTTACCCGACAGTTCGAGCGAACAACCGCCGGTGATCCGACGCGCCGAGGTCGTGGCCTTCGCGCTCGTCGCCCTGCTCGTCATCAGTGTCGTCGCCGTTCTCTATTTCGCCAAAGCGTTCTTTCTGCCTGTCGTGATGGCTTTCGTGATCGGCACCATGCTGTCGCCGGCGGCGAGTTTCCTCGAGCGCTACCGCATTCCCCGCGCGATCGGCGCGGTGCTGATTGTGGCCGCGGTGACGACGGCCGCGGTCTTCCTGGTCGGGCTGATCTCTTCACCACTGGTAGAATGGAGCACGCGACTTCCGGAGCTCGGCGCGCGGCTGAGGGACAAGCTGCATGTGTTCGACCGGCTGCTCGCGCTCTGGCATGAGTTGCAAAGCCTTGTCGGTGGCTCCGACACCTTCACCGGCTTTCAGTTGCCGAAGATCGACTGGGTCCAGCCCACCATCGAATTCCTGTCGCCGACTTTCACCGAATTCCTGCTGTTCTTCGCGACCTTGATCCTGTTCATCGCGAGCTGGCGCGACCTGCGCCGCACCCTCATCCTGACCTTTGCCGATCACGAGGCGCGCCTGCGCATGCTTCGAATCCTCAATGAAATCGAGGTGCATCTCGGCAACTATCTGCTTACGGTCACGCTGATCAATATCGGCGTCGGGATCCTGACCGGCCTCGCCTGCCTGATTGCGCATATGCCCAATCCAGCAGGCCTGGGCGCGCTCGCCGCGACCTTGAATTTCATTCCGATCATCGGGCCGGTCGCGACGTTCGCGGTCCTTACGATGGTCGGCATCATCGCGCTACCGACTCTGAGCGCCGGCCTGGTCGCGCCGCTCGCCTTCGTTGCCATCGCGTTCATGGAAGGGCATTTCATTACGCCAACGATCATCGGCCGCAGGCTGGCGCTGAATGCCCTCGCGGTTTTTCTGGCGCTGGCGTTCTGGACCTGGCTGTGGGGGCCGATGGGCGCGTTTCTGTCGTCGCCGCTTCTGATCGTCGGCCTCATCCTGAAAGAGCATTTGATGCCGGTCAATTCGCCGCAGCTGCCGCCGGATTGAGCCGGGTGCGGACTGGAACCTTCAATACCGGCGCCGCGTTTTTCTGCAAAGCGACCAGTTTCGGGGAGTTTTCGATGTCAACGAGCAATGGCGAGACCGCAATGAGAGACATGGCAGATGACGCGAACTATCAACGCCTTGAGAAGGATGTAACTTCCGTGAAAAACGATATCGCAGCGCTAACCGACCAGATTACCGACGCGCTCAACACGTTTGCCGGTGCGGCCAAAAAGCAAGCGCGGCGTGGTTACAAGCAGGCCCGCGAAAATATTGATTCCACGCTCGATGATGTCTCCGAACGCGGCAGCGCCGTGCTCGGCGCGGCGCAGGATGCTGCGATCACGGTCGAGGAGACGCTGGAAGATGTCATCAAGCAGCGGCCGCTCGCAACCGTCGCGCTGGCGCTCGGTCTCGGCTTTCTGATCGGCGTGACATGGCGTCGCTAAGGGCGCGTCGAGAGCGGATGTCTCGACAACGGAGGGCAGCGATGGTCTCCCGAACGGCAAATTTCCTGACCCATTGGCGACGATGGTGGGCGACGGTCGCCTTCGTCGAAGCCCTTTACAGATCGAGGCGGTCCGATGTTGCAGCGGTTCATCGATGATATCAGGACCTCGGCCGGCACAGCGGTGCGGCAGACGTCGCTGGCGGCGATAGCAGCCATCTGTCTCTTCATTACCATCGCATTCCTCTGCGCTGCCGCCTTCATTGCAGTACTGGACCACTACGGGCCAGTATACGCGTGCTTCGCGGGCGCTGCCGTCTTCCTCGTCTGCACGCTGATTGCCGCTGGAATCTATATGGTGCGCAAACGCCAGATCGAAGCCCGCGCGGCCGCGCGGGCCAAAGCCGCAGCACACTCGCTGCTCGCTGATCCTGCGCTGCTCGCAGCCGGCATCCAGCTCGTCCGGCTGGTCGGTGCGAAGCGGCTGGTGCCGATTCTCGCCATCGGCGGGCTGGCGCTTGGGCTGATGGCAAGCCGCAGCCCCGCGGGCGATCAGACGCCCGCCGAGTAATCAGATTTTCTAAAAGCTAAATCATCAGGTGATGCAGCGGCCCGGCTGCAAGCGCTTGGCGATCTCCGTGAGTACGCTGACCACGGGCTCGCAAGCCAGTGTGGCCTTGTGCGGGTCTTTTACCTGCTGCGTCGCCGGTGCCGTCGCATTTCCTTCCGGCGCACTACCCTGGCTCGCGCTGCCTTGCGTCTCGCGGCTCTGGTCCTTGCCGGCCTGGTCATCGCGAGCGACCGGGATGCGTACCAGCACCGAGGTGCCCGGCACCTGGTCGACATGGATGGAGATGGTCTGGGTCGGCGCCGCAGGTTCAGCGAGGATCGGCGCGCGATCGGTCTTGCCGCTGCGATCAATGGCCTGGTCTGGTATCCCAGCGGTTCTCATCCCGACCGTGAGGTCCTCTCCGGACGCGAACTGCACAGCGCCGAACGACAGCATGATGGCGGCGACGCCGAAAATTCCCTTGCGAATGTGTGACATGGCTCGTCCCTCGCCCCTTGGCGATTGGTGACTCCAACGTTAGTCGCCGGGAACCAGTTCTTGGTCGGGTCATCACATAAGCGTGTGTGCAATTTTTTTTAACTGGCCGGGAACGACTCCGGGGGCCGCGAGTCTTATCAGCAGCCGGTTATTCCCCCCTGCCCCATTGACCGGCGACGTAGGGCGCGGCTGTGGTGATGCCAGCCGCGCCCTGCTCTTTTTTTGCGGTCGTCAGGCGCAGCCCTTTCCCCAACCTCGAGAAACGACGCGCGGCGGCAATCTGACCGACGGCGACCGACTTGTTCGATGACAAAAAAAATCCGGCGCACTCGTTCGGGCGCGCCGGATCAATTTATGCAAACGCTACGATCGACCGCTTCAGGAAGCAGCTGCCTTCGGCGCGCGGTTGCGCGAGTTGCGCTGAAAGAACAGCGCCTGGCTCGCCACCGCAGACACCATCGCCGGCTGGAACGGCTTGGAAATCAGGAACGCCGGCTCGGGCCGCTCGCCGGTGAGGAAGCGCTCGGGGTAGGCGGTAATGAACACCACCGGCACCTCGAACGTTCGCAGCAGCTCGTTGACGGCATCCAGGCCTGACGAACCGTCGGCAAGTTGGATGTCGGCAAGGATCAAGCCGGGCTTCTTGTTCTTGGCGAGCGCCACCGCATCCGCATGCGTCCGCGCCACGCCGATGACATTGTGGCCGAGGTTGCGCACCAGGCTTTCCAGATCCATCGCGATGAAGGTCTCGTCCTCGATGATCAAGACGTCGGTCGCGATCTCGGCTGCCATCTCGCGGCCGGCAGCATCCGCAAGCCGGCGCGTCTCGGCGATATCAGTGCCGAGGATGTAGGCGACTTCCTCCTCCGGGAAGCCTTCGAGCGAAAGCAGGAGGAAAGCCTGCCGCGGCAGCGGCGTGATGTTCGACAGCCGGCGCTCCGGCGGCATCGGCAAGGTCGCGACTTCGGAATCATCGTTGACCGAGACCGAATTCCATATCCGCGTGAATAGGCGGAACAGCCCGGCGCGCGCGCCATACTTCTCGTCGAGCAAGGAAGGGTCCTGCAGCAGGGCCTCGAGCATGGCTGCGACATAGGCGTCGCCGGATGACTGGCTGCCCGTCAACGCGCGGGCATATCGCCGCAATAGCGGTAGATGTTCAGCAACTAGCTGTGATCGGGTCATCCCCACTCCATCAATCCTGGGCCAAGCGTTTTGTCCGATAAAAGGGCGGCCCGAGTTCCCCTTGTTGGGCTGTCTACGCGCCAGCCCTCGAAAAGTTCCAAGAAAAGTTCCATGGCGGCCGGAACTTTTAGCCACTTGTCGAATTAGGTTCCTTACGGAAGTCCTCGAAAACGAGAAATTCTTGCCGCTACAGGGACTTAACCTCTCGGGGAAACGTGGAACAGGTCATGAAAGATGTAAAGTCTCAAGCCAGCAAAAGCGCGGCGCCGGGCAAGCAGGGCGGTCTTAACGCCGAGATTCAGTCGAGAATCGGTCATCAGCTCCGCGCCATGTATGACGATGTCGTGAGGCAGGGGGTGCCGGATCGTTTCGCCGATCTGATCCGGAAACTTGATAAGCCCCAAAATCCTCCCCAAGTGGACAGCACGGGCGGCAATAATAACGACGGGAGGGACTAATGCCTCTCACTGATGCCCTTCGCGACGATATCCTGGCCGCGGTGCCGAGCCTGCGTGCGTTCGCGATTTCGCTTTGTGGCAATGGCGACCGCGCCGACGATCTGGTGCAGGAAACACTGCTGCGAGCACTTGCCAACATCGACTCATTCCAGCCGGGTTCAAACCTGCCGGCATGGCTGTTCACGATCCTGCGCAACCTGTTCCGCTCGGACTATCGCAAGCGACGGCGCGAGGTGGAGGACGCCGACGGCAATTATGCCAAGACGCTGAAGACGCAGCCCTCGCAGAGCGCGCATCTGGAATTCGAGGAATTCCGCGCCGCGCTCGACAAGCTGCCGCAGGACCAGCGCGAAGCATTGATCCTGGTGGGCGCCTCCGGTTTTTCCTATGAGGACGCCGCGACGATCTGTGGCTGCGCGGTCGGCACCATCAAGAGCCGCGTTAACCGCGCGCGCTCCAAGCTCGCCGCATTGCTCTATGTCGAGGGCGCCGAGGATTTCGGGCCCGATGAGACCGTGCGGGCAGTGATCGGTGGCAACGGCTAGAGCTGCATAAAAAACCAAAGGTTTCGACATGGCCGGGCTTGTCCCGGCCATCAACGTCTTTTCTTGCTGCGGTGTCCAAAGACGTGGATGCCCGGGACAAGCCCGGGCATGACGAGCGACTAAATTTGCTTCTGCTACTTACCCTGCCGCAGCGGCGCGGCGAATTGCTCGGTGCGGTCGCGTTCGGTCATGTCGACCACCGTCGCCATCGGCGCCATCAGCTCATAGACATAGGAAACATCGGTGAAGTAGCGCTTGGACGTGCCGCCAAGCGCTTCCGGCGCGACCCGATCGAGCAGGATCAGGCCAAAATCCGAATCGGTGCGGCGCGTTGCCTCGCTGGTGTTGAATTCCTCCCAGCGAAACGTGAAAACCTCCTGCGTGGGCTCGCCTGTCACCTCCCACTTCGCGACGATATGCGGATGCTTGCCGACCAGCGACAGGCCTTCGTCGGAATGCGACGCCAGCTCGAAGAACAACAGTGACAGGCTTTGCGCGGCGCGGGCGCTGACGGCAATGTCGGGGCCGCTGACCGCGATGCGCTCCGCATGTGGGATGGCGCGCGCCTCGAACAGGCCCTTCAGCTGCACGCCCTGCCATTGGCTTTCGCTCAAGAGCGACACCACATTCGCCATGGCATGGATGCGCCCGATCAGCAATTCGCGTGCGACGTCGATGTCGGCGCCATGGCGCAGCGTACGCGTCACGATCGACTGAATCACCGCAAGAATGTTCTTCACCCGGTGGTTCAGCTCGTCGATGACAGCCGTAAGCCGCCGCTCGAAGCCGATGCGAACCTGGATTTCGCGGCTCAGGCGCAAATTGTTGTAGGCGACATAGCCGAACAGGCCGCAAATGACGCCGGTCAGTGCCATGCCGATAGCACCAACGATGGCCGCGGTCTGCTCGGCGCGCTTGGCGGCATTGGTCTTGGCGTAATAGGCCAGCGACCAGTCGCGATTGCCGAAAGTCACCGCTCTCACTGCAGATGGCGCCGGCGCATCGGGCGCGACCTTGCGCGAGGAGACAACACCGCGGTCGTTGGCGATCAACTCGCCGCCCTCACTGCGCGGATCCTTCAGCGCCACCGAGAACAGCGACAGGTCGTCATTGGTGAGCATCAAGGTCGCGAGATCGTAGGAAAAGGTGACAAAACCGGCCGGCGCCGAGGCGCCGTCTTGCACCACGGGCGCCGCCAGCACCACGCCGACCGGTCCATTCGGCCGCAACAGATTGATCGGATCGGACGAGATCGGTTTACCCTCCGCCATCGCCCGCGAGAGCATGGCACCGATTGCCGGATAGTCGTCGACCACGCTTCCCGCCAGGGAACGGGTTTCGGCATTGCGCGGCTCAAGGTCCATCAGCACATCGATCGGCTTTCCGATGGTGTGGCTATCAATCGGCTTGCCGTTGATCCCGCGGATGGTCGGATTGGGAAATCCGGCCGCCGCCAGTTCCTTGCTTGCGGCATCGAGCTCTTCGGGCTTGAGCCTTGCAATCCAGGACGCAACCACGAAATCGGTCTTGAAGGCGTAGATCGCCGAGCGCAGCGGCTGCAGCATGTTGGCTCTGACCACGGAAGGGGCGCGAAACAGGCCGGAGGAAACCCGCGCCAGCAATTCCCGCTCGGTCAGACGGTCCTGCACGAGGCTAGCATGAACGTCGATGGCGCGCGCCAGTGCGATGCCTTCGATTGCAAGCTCCTGCTCGTGGACCCGATACGCTGCAAGCCCCGAGAGCAGCGTCCCGATCAGCGCGAGCAAGCCAATAATGAAACCCAGCCGGACCACTCGTTTACTCTGACATGAGGAGTTGGCGCAGACTTGGCGGGAGCAAGCTTGGCCAAAGCAGATTTGGCCGGAGCACCCTTGGCCGGAGTAGATTTGGGACGGTCATCGACAATCCGAGAACGAATAAAAGCCAGCCAGGGAATATATTGATGGAGCCATCTTGATTGCGCAACAACGGTCAGTGGGGAAGCTTAACGAGGCCGCCCTCCGGCCTCTTCAGGCATAACCCAGAGCGTGTTAACGACAATGTGGCGATTTCGTTCCGGCACGAAGGCAGGATTCTTCAAGCGCCGTCCGCACCATTCACAAACGTTAACGCCTTGCGACCACCGGCCGCAGGTTCAGCCGGCGCGCATTAACCCACCTTTGGTCTCAATGAAGCTGATGATGCGGTCCAGCCCCTCGCTCTTCTTCAGATTGGTCATGACGAAGGGCCGCTCGCCCCGCATCCTTTTTGCGTCGATATGCATCTTTTCCAGGGAAGCGCCGACGTAAGGCGCCAGATCGATCTTGTTGATGACAAGCAGGTCGGACCGGGTGATGCCGGGACCTCCCTTGGAGGGAATCTTGTCGCCGGCGGCAACGTCGATCACATAAATCGTGAGATCGGCCAGCTCCGGCGAGAAGGTGGCGGCAAGGTTGTCGCCGCCCGATTCAATCAGCACAAGATCGAGATCGGGGAATTTTGCGCGCATGTCCGCAACTGCGGCGAGATTCATCGAGGCGTCCTCGCGGATCGCGGTGTGCGGACAACCGCCGGTTTCGACTCCGGCAATGCGGTCCGGTGTCAGCGAGCCCGAGCGCACCAGGAATTCGGCATCCCACTTGGTGTAGATGTCGTTGGTGATCGCCGCAATGTCGTAGCGCTCGCGCATCGACTTGCAGAGCAGATCCATCAGCGCGGTCTTGCCCGAGCCGACGGGGCCGCCAACGCCGATCCGAAGCGGGCCGTGAGATTTAGACATATCGAACTCTTCTCCGCTGTCGTCCCTGCGAAAGCAGGGACCAATAACCACCGAACTCAATTGCCGCGACATGCTGGAGCCCCAGCACAACATACCTCGCACATGTGTGGTTATGGGTCCGGGCTCGCGCTCGCTTTGCTCGCTTGGCCAGGACGACAGCATGTCACGACCTGAACAGCCTCGTATATTGGGTCTCATGACGCATGCTGGCGAGGTCGGCGCGGAAGGTCGCGCTACCGAGATCATCCAGCGTCGCAGCCATGGCGCGCGCGGCAGTCGTGGCCACCACCGGCTCCAGCGCTGCCAGCACGCGCTGGCTGTCGGTCTGTCCGAGCGGAATGAGGCGAGCCCCCGCCGAAATCCAGTTCGACGCCAGTGCATGCAGGAAGCCATGCTGGCTCGGCGCAAGTAGGATCCCATGCGCGGCGCTGACGATACCGACAGCGATCGGATACACGATCGCGCCGTCGCAGGCCACGACTGCCTGGTCGAGCCCGTCGCAATTCCACGCCGAGCGCGCGATCTTGATGAAGGCGCGCCCCTGCGCCGAGGTCTCCAATTGCCGCTCACGTGACGGCACAAACGCCGCGGCAAGCTCGGCAATGTCGCGCAAGGCACCATAATCACCAGACGCGACGGTGCGATGCGCTTGCGCCAGAAACACGCCGTCGCAGAAGCCGGAGCCGTCCGTCAGCATCGCGGCAAGCCAATCCTGCAACGACGCGGCATCCTTGATGTCGCCCGCCTCCACGGCCCATTCGATGCCACTGGAATAGGAGAAGCCGCCGACCGGAAAGGACGGCGACAGCCAGGTCAGCAGCCGGTACAGCGCAGCATGCCCGGCGTCCGCGATTGCGCCGCGGTCGCCGGCCGCGGGCCGCTCATTTGTCGTCATGAGCATGGGAATGGCCATGGTGGTGCTCGTGACCACAATGTTCATCGTGGTGATGATGGTGATGGCCGTGATCGTCATGGTGGGGATGATGATCATGGTCGTGGTGGTGATGGTCGTGACCGTGTGCATGGTCATGGCCAGTATGATGCGAATGATCATCATGCGCATGGCCATGCGCGGCGCTGGCATAGGCGCCGCCTTCGGGATCAAACGGCGCCTCGATCTCGACGACGCGCGCGCCCAATCCCTTCACCATCGCCTCGATCACATGATCGCGGCGGATGCGCAGTCCCTTCGGCATGAGCTGCGTCGGCAGATGGCGATTGCCGAGATGCCAGGCGACCCGGATCAGGTGATGCGGATCGGCCCCCTTGATCTCGAGCAGCGGCTCGGGCGCGGCGACCACCTCGATCAGCCTGCCGTCCTCGAGCACCAGCGCGTCACCACCGCGAAGCGCGATGGCACTCTCGAGGTCGAGCAAGAACTCCAATCCACGCGTGCCCGTCATCGCCATGCGGCGGCGATGCCGGTCATCGAAATCGAGCACGATAGTGTCGGCCGCCGCTTCCTTCCAGCGATGCTGCCCGAGAACCTTGGTGGCGCGGATCATGCGGAAATCTTGTCGACTTTGGCGTCGCTGATGATCTCGATCAGCGTCGGCGAGGCCTTCAGCGGCGCGGAGAGCTGGCGCCACACTTTCATATGCGGCGCACGGCCGTGGGCGTTGAGGTCGTCGCGGGTCTCCCAGCGCTCGACCACCACATAGACGTTGGGATCGTTGATGCTGGTATGGCCTTCATAGGAGAGACAGCCCTTCTCTTTGAGCGTTTCGGCGATGCAGGCCTTGTGCCCCTTGATAAAGTCCTCGCGCCCTTCGGGCTTCATTTGCGTGGTGGCGACAACGTAGATCATGGAACAGCGCTCCCTGGCTTCTTGTTCTGGCTTGGTTTTTTAGAACATCTTGGCCTTTTAGAACATGAAATAGCGCTGCGCCATGGGCAACACTTCGGCCGGCTCGCAGGTCAGGAGCTCGCCATCGGCGCGGACCTCATAGGTCTCCGGATCGACCTCGATGTCGGGCGTGGCATCGTTGTGAATCATGCTCTTTTTCGAGATCTTGCCGCGGGTATTCTGCACGGCATAGAGCTGCTTGTTGATGCCGAGCTTGCGGCCGAGCCCCGCGGTGACCGCCGCCTTTGACGTGAATACCACGGAAGAAGCCGTCAGCGACTTGCCGAAAGCGGCGAACATCGGCCGGTAGTGCACGGGCTGCGGCGTCGGGATCGACGCATTGGGGTCGCCCATCGGCGCGGCCACGATCGAGCCGCCCTTGATCACGCATTCGGGCTTGACGCCAAAGAAGGCCGGCGACCACAACACGAGATCTGCGAGCTTGCCTTTCTCAACTGATCCAATCAGCTTCGATACACCATGCGCGATCGCGGGGTTGATGGTGTATTTGGCGATGTAGCGTTTGACGCGAAAATTGTCGTTGTCCTTGCCCTTGTCCTGCGGCAACGATCCCCGCTGCTTCTTCATCTTGTCCGCGGTCTGCCAGGTGCGGATGATGACCTCGCCAAGTCGGCCCATCGCCTGCGAGTCCGACGACATCATCGAGAGCGCGCCGAGATCGTGCAGGATATCCTCGGCGGCGATGGTCTCCTTGCGGATGCGGCTTTCGGCAAAGGCAAGGTCTTCGGCGATCGAGGGATCGAGGTGATGGCACACCATCAGCATGTCCAGATGCTCGTCGATGGTATTGCGCGTGAACGGCCGCGTCGGATTGGTGGATGACGGCAGAACGTTCTTCAGTCCCGCGATCTTGATGATATCAGGCGCATGGCCGCCGCCGGCGCCTTCGGTGTGGAAGG
>Ga0157372_10002671_pt1 | contig 19288 bp, 18 predicted proteins | sample C55metaG_FD_115307 | JGI IMG/M metagenome (GOLD analysis project Ga0157372, IMG submission 115307) | Corn rhizosphere microbial communities from Kellogg Biological Station, Michigan, USA - C5-5 metaG | ecosystem: Host-associated > Plants > Roots > Rhizosphere > Soil | place: USA: Michigan... | reverse complement strand
TTCAGCAGGACCTGCTTCTCGATGCGGTCGGTGTTCGCGTTCATGGCGGTCTCCTTTCCTTCGCGGATTACTGGAACCCGGCGGCTCCATATTAAGACGTCGTACATGATTGCCGTTCGCGCAGAGCGGGGCGCCGAAGGCGCGAAGTCGAAGTGCCACGCGATGCGGACTTCCGGTGTTTCGACTTCGCGAAGCTTCGCTACCCTCAACACGAACGGATTGCTTATTGTCGAAGCCATCGGGGCGCGCCATCGTTCGGCCGCCCAAAGCGCGTCCCGTTTATCCTTGGCCGTCACTCGGGGGTTCCATGAAACGTATCCTGCCGCTGTTGTTGTGCCTGTCCGCTTGGCCGGCGCTGGCCGCCACGCCGAAACCGTTGCTGCTTACCCACCTCGGCCTGATCGACGGTACCGGATCGCCGGTGCAGCGCGACATGACCATCGTGATCGAGGGTCGGCAGATTGCGGCGGTGTATCGGAGCGGCAGCCGGCCGGTGCCAAAGGATGCCGAGGTGCGGGACCTCTCCGGCAAATACGTGATTCCAGGCCTCATCGACGCGCACGTGCACATCACCGGTGCCGAACCCGACATCGCGCACTACAAGACATTCCTGCACGCCTTGCTGCTGGGTGGCGTGACCGGCATTCGCGACATGGCCGGCGATGACCGCCTGCTGCAGTTCCTGGCCGATCAGGCGAATTCGGATTCGTTCGTGTCGCCCGACATCTTCTACGTCGCGCTGATGGCGGGACCAACCTTTTTCGAGGAAGATTTTCGCGCGCAGGATGCGTCGAAGGGCGAGCCACTGGGGTTCGCGCCATGGATGCAGGCGGTCACTGCCAAGACGGACATTCCGCTGGCGGTCGCCGAAGCCAAGGGAACCGGCGCGACCGGCATCAAGCTATACGCCAATCTGCCCGCGGCGCTGGTCAAGGCGGTCACCGCGGAGGCGCACCGGCAGGGCCTGCGGGTGTGGACGCACGCGACGATCTTCCCGGCCAAACCGGGCGATGCGGTCGATGCGGGTGTGGACACGATCTCGCACAGCCCTTACCTGGTGTGGGAAGCGGCGCCGAGCGTGCCGGACGATTACAAGATGCGCGCGATGGGCGACTTCGAGCACATCGAGCCGGACGCACCGCAGATCCGTGCGCTGTACGACGCGATGAAGAAGCGCGGCACGATCCTTGATGCGACGCTTCTGGTGTTCAGGAACGAGGCGGAGCATCATCACCAAAAGGTCGGTGCGGGTATCATGCCGTGGAGCTACGCGGTGACGAAGTTGGCGCACCAACGCGGCGTCCTGGTCGACGTCGGCACCGACGATGCGGGGCTCCCGTACGGCAAGAACGGACCCGAGCTGGACCGGCCGCCCTCGGTGCACCAGGAAATGGCGCTGCTGGTGGAGCACTGTGGTTTCACCCCGCTGGAGGCGATCGAGGCTGCCACCGAAGTCGGCGCCGCAGCGTTGGGCCAAGCCGCGAAGCGCGGCACGGTCACGCCCGGCAAGCTGGCCGATCTGGTCGTGCTCGATGCCGATCCGTCGCACGACATCCACTACACCACGAAGATCGATTTCGTGGTCAAGCACGGCCGCATCTACGCGCGCAAAATCGCTCGTTGAGCATCGCGCAACGCGGTCGGTAGCGTCGATTCGGAATCCAGGATGCCGTTCGCGCCGAGCGTAGCGGCCGGCAGGCCGCGAAGTCGAAGCGCCGTGTTGCCATCCTGCGACTCCGGCGCTTCGCGCCTACGCTCGGAGCCTGCCCCGGTGGATCCGTGGACGAACGGAGTATCGTGCAATCTTGCTGCTTGTCGTGCGCGGTTGTACTGCGACGCGGGTCAAATACAATGCCGGGCGGTCCAGTTTCAGATAAAGCCCCATGCAAAACGAAACCGCTGCGGGCGTTGCGCACGGCGATCCGGTGATCGAGGTGCGCGGCCTCGACAAGACCTACGAAGGCGGCTTCAAGGCGCTGAAAGGCATCAACCTGACCGTGCGGCGCGGCGAGATCCTCGCGCTGCTGGGGCCCAACGGCGCCGGCAAGACCACCCTGATCAGCATCATCTGCGGCATCGTCAATCCGGGCAATGGAACGGTCGTGGTGGATGGCCACGACATCATCCGCGATTGGCGCAAGACCCGCACGATCATCGGCCTGGTGCCGCAGGAATTGAAGACCGATGCGTTCGAATCCGTCTGGAGTACGGTCCGTTTCAGCCGTGGCCTGTTCGGCAAGGCGCCGGACGATGCCTATCTCGAGCAGTTGTTGAAAGACCTGTCGCTGTGGGACAAGCGTGACGCCAAGATCCTGATGCTGTCCGGCGGCATGAAGCGGCGGGTGATGATCGCCAAGGCCTTGTCGCACCAGCCCACGGTGCTGTTCCTGGACGAACCGACGGCAGGCGTGGACGTGGAGCTGCGCCGCGACATGTGGGCGATGGTGCGGCGGCTGCGCGAGTCCGGCGTCACGATCATCCTGACCACGCACTACATCGAGGAGGCCGAGGACATGGCCGACCGGGTGGGCGTGATCAACAAGGGCGAGCTGATCGTGGTCGAGGAAAAGACCGCGCTGATGCAGAAACTCGGCAAGAAGCAGTTGCGGTTGCAATTGAACGAGCCGATCGACGGCTTGCCCGAGTCGCTGTCCGCGTACGCGCTGGACCTCAACGATGCGCGCGATGAACTCGTCTATACCTACGACACCCAGCACGAGCGCACCGGCATCACCTCGCTGCTGCGTGACCTTTCGGCGGCGGGGATCGGTTTCAAGGATTTGAGCACCCGCCAGGATTCGCTGGAGCAGATCTTCGTGGATCTGGTGAAGGAAGGCGCATGAATTTCCGATGGCGACCCTCAGTGGCTGCTGTTCCCGGAAAGCGCGGGCATGGGTGGCCGTTTCCCCACCCAGGGATGCGCAAGATGGAGGGTGCATGAACCTGTACGGCGTTCGCGCGATTTACCGCTTCGAGATGGCGCGTACCGGCCGCACGTTGATGCAAAGCGTGCTCTCGCCAGTGGTATCGACTTCGTTGTACTTCGTGGTGTTCGGCTCCGCCATCGGCTCGCGCATGACCAGCATCGAAGGGGTGAGCTACGCCGCCTTCCTGGTCCCGGGGCTGGTCATGCTGTCGCTGCTGATGCAGAGCGTGTCGAACGCCTCGTTCGGAATCTACTTCCCGAAATTCGTGGGCACGATCTACGAAGTGCATTCGGCGCCCTTGTCCTACATCGAGGTGCTCATGGGCTACGTGGGCGCGGCCGCGACCAAGGCCACCATCGTGGGATTGATCATCCTCGGCACCGCGCGATTGTTCGTCGACTATTCGATCGCGCATCCGGCGGTAATGGTCCTGTTTCTGGTGATGACCACGGTCACCTTCAGCCTGTTCGGGTTCATCATCGGGATCTGGGCGGACAACTTCGAGAAGCTGCAGGTGGTGCCGTTGATGGTGATCACGCCGCTGACGTTCCTCGGCGGCAGCTTCTATCCCATCCACGTGCTGCCGCCGCTGTGGCAGAAGGTCACCTTGGTCAATCCGGTGGTGTACCTGATTTCGGGATTCCGCTGGAGTTTCTATGGCCTCGCCGACGTCAACGTCGGGATCAGCGTGGGGGCGACGCTGGGTTTCCTGGCGCTGTGCCTCGCGGGCGTGTGGTGGATCTTCCGCACCGGTTGGCGGCTCAAGGCGTAGATCGTCATCGGCGCCCGCGTGGCACGGGCATTGCCCGCCCATTGATGCGCGCGGCGGACGGTGTCCGCCCTACGTTCCGGGCTTGCGCTCGGCCCGGCCATGTGCCGCCAATGTAGGGCGGGCACTGCCCGCCGGCTGATTGGCGTGCGGCGGACGGCGTCGGCCCCACGTTACTTGGCCGCTGGCGCCGCACGGCGGCGGTAGCCAGACCACTCGGCCCATTGATTCGACACGGCCACAGTAGCCATGCGACAGGCACGGCGCAGCCCTGTCCCGGGCGCCGTAACGGCCGGGCGCCGCCATGCCATCCGTCAACAACGGTATCGGCGGGTGTGTCCCGGTCACAGTTCCGGGCATGAAAGACGGGATCCGGGCATTTTCGCGCGCGCATGGCATCCAATTTGCTCCCCGGTAATCGAGTGTCCCCTTGGAGGGCCCGATTCCGATGTCCAGCGGTGTCTTGCCAGCCCGGAATGGAATGATCGCCGACGAACTGCGGCGGGCCATGCGGCGTTCGCACGTGCTTCGTGCCCTGGGCCTGGCACTCGGCGCGGTGATGGTGGGCACAGTGCTGTTTCGGCACCACGCACCCGCGGCGGTCTGGATATTGCTGGCGGTGTACGTGCTGGTGTGGCCGCACGCGGTATGGCTGCTGGCGCGTCGCAGCGAACGCCCGGTTGCGAGCGACCGGCGCTGGCTGGCGGTGGACGCCGCGATGATCGGCGTCTGGATCGCATTGATGCAGTTCAACCTGCTGCCGAGCGTGTTGCTGGCGGTGATGTTCGCGATGACGATGGTCGCGATCGGCGGTGGTGCGCTGTTGCTGCGTGGCACGCTCGTGCAGGTGGCCGCGTGCGGTATCGCAGCCGCGATGGACGGACTGGCAGTGGCGCCCGCCACGGACCTCCCGGAGTTGCTCGCCGCCATCCCGTTGCTGGTCGTGTTTCCGATGGCGCTCAGCGTCATCATGTACGCGCTCGCACAGCGGGTGCGGCAACAGAACCGGGTGCTGCGCGAGATGAGCGCCATCGACGGCCTGAGCGGGTTGTTCAACCGCAGGCACTGGGAAGACGTGGTCAACGCGCTGCTGACCGCCCGCCACCGTCCGGAAGCGGTGATGCTGTTGATCGACATCGACCACTTCAAGCGCGTCAACGACCAGCATGGCCACACCGTCGGCGACGATGTCGTGCGGATGGTCGGCACGATGATCCGCGAAAGCCTGCGCGAGGGGGACCTCGCCGGGCGCTACGGCGGCGATGAGTTTTGCGTCGTGTTGCGCGACGCCGACGCTGCTGCCGCCGAGCGGGTGGCCGAGCGGATCCGTTCGAGGGTCGCCTGTGCGCTCGTCAAGGGCGTCACCGGGCTGCATTGCACGCTGAGCATCGGCGTGGCGCAGGGGCGGGCGGAGTTCCGGAATGCTGCCGAATGGGTCAAGGAGACCGACGCCGCGCTGTACCGCGCCAAGCTTTCCGGCCGCAACCGCTTCGTGGTGGCGAGCTGAGTGAGCAGGGTTTGATCGAAGCCTGAATTTTCGGCGGCAGAGCCGCGCCGCCGCATCTTTAGCCGCAACCGACTCCGCACGTTCCGCACCGCCGGGACCTCCCGCGACGCGGGCACGGCCGGCAACCCCGAATCGCCGCTCGGCCGATTTGGGAGCACAATGTCCGCCCCAGCCCCCCGAGGAGAACGTCATGCGAACGCCCGGTATTCTTTTGCTTGCCGTCCTGGCGTTGCCGCTCGCGGCGACGGCGCAGTCCACTGCGCAATCATCCGCGAAGTCGGCAGCGGAAACGGCAGCACGTGCCGCCGCGCCAGCCACCGGCGCCACCGAAATGCCCGCGTACGTCAGCAAAGCCCTCAACGATCCGGCGCGCGCCGCCGACAAGAAGGACGATGCGCGCCGGAAGATCGCGGAAGTCATGACCTTTGCCGGCGTGAAGCCGGGCGACAAGGTGCTCGAGCTGGTGCCCGGGTCGGGCTACTGGACGCGCGTGTTCAGCCAGATCGTCGGTCCCGGTGGACACGTGTACACGGTGTGGCCGGACGAAATGGGGAAGTATTCGACCAAGACGTTCGCCAAGTGGCAGTCGTTGGTGAAGACGCCGCACTACCGGAATGTCAGCCTGCTCAAGGAGCCCGCGGCGAAGCTGAGCGTGCCGCAGAAAGTCGACATCGTGTTCACGGCGCAGAACTACCACGATTACCACGACCCCTTCATGGGCCCGGTGGACATGAAGCAGTTCGACAAGGATGTGTATGACGCGCTGAAGCCGGGCGGTGTGTTCATCGTGATCGACCATGCCGCGCCCGCGGGATCCGGGATCAGCGACACCAACACGCTGCACCGGATCGATCCGGCGGTGGTCAAGCAGGAAGTCGAAGCGGCGGGCTTCGTGTTCGATGGTTCGAGCGATGCGCTGGTCAACCCCAAGGACCCGTTGAACATCAAGGTGTTCGATCCGTCGATCCGCGGCCACACCAGCCAATTCATCTATCGCTTCAGGAAACCGGCGAAGTAATGGTGAGAACCTCCCGGGCGCGCCACCGCGCCCGGGAATTTTTATTTTCCGGGCCGACCTCGATCGGGCACTGGCGCCGCCTTCCGGTTGTGACATACTCCCGCCGCCCATGGTCCGCGTTGCGGCCGGGCGGGAGGCCGGCGTGGTCTTCAACTCGCTCACGTTCCTTGCGTTCTTCGCGATCGTGCTGGCGATCCACTCGCTTCCGCTCGCGTGGAAGATCCGCAAGGTCAACCTGCTGATCGCGAGTTACCTTTTCTATTCCGCATGGAATCCGCCGTTCGTGATCCTGCTGTGGATCTCGACGGTGGTGGACTGGTATGCCGCGCAAGGCCTGGTGAGGGCACAACGTCCGGTGGCGCGCCGCGCATGGATGCTGCTGTCGGTGGTTGCCAACCTCGGGATGCTCGGCTACTTCAAGTACGGCGGCTTCCTGCTGGGGAACTTCACCGCGCTGCTGGCGTCGATGGGCGTGGCCTACCACGCACCCGCGCCCGACATCGTGCTGCCCGTGGGCATCTCGTTCTACACCTTCGCGACGATGTCCTACACGCTGGACGTGTACCTGCGCCGTGCGCTGCCGGCGCGCAATTTCCTCGATTACGCGCTGTTCGTCACGTTCTTTCCGCACCTCGTCGCGGGCCCGATCATGCGCCCGACCGAGCTGGTGCCGCAGTTCGAGCAGCCGCGCCGGGCGACCCGGCGGCAACTGTTCTTCGGGTTGGCGCTGATGACCATCGGGATGTTCAACAAGGTGGTGCTGGCCGACGGATTCCTCGCGAGCGCGGCGGAAACGGTGTACGACACGGACAAGATCCCCGGCGCCCTGGATGCGTGGATGGGCACATTGGCCTTCAGCGGCCAGATCTTCTGCGACTTCGCCGGTTATTCGACGATCGCGATCGGCGTCGCGATGTGCCTCGGTTTCGCGATGCCGGACAATTTCCGTTTTCCCTACGGCGCCATCGGCTTCTCCGATTTCTGGCGGCGCTGGCACATCACGCTGTCCTCGTGGTTGCGCGATTACCTTTACATCCCGCTGGGCGGCAACCGCCACGGCCCGCGGCGCACCTATGCCGCGCTGATGGGCACCATGCTGCTCGGCGGTTTGTGGCACGGCGCGAGTTGGACCTTCGTCGCCTGGGGTGGCCTGCACGGCATCTATCTTTCCGTCGAACGCTGGCTGCGCAGGCATTTCGCCGGTTTCCGGCCCAATGCGTGGGTTTTGCTGGTGTTCGGCCTGGTCACCTATGCGCTGGTCAACGTGACCTGGGTGTTCTTCCGCGCCAAGACCTTTTCGCGCGCATGGACGGTGCTGCGCGGCATGTCCGGCAGCAACGACAACGCCGTGCCGCTGCTCGGCACCGAGTCGCTGGTGGTGGTGGCCGCGATCATCGCGGGCCTGGTCGTCACCCACTGGCTGATGCGCAACCGCACGCTCGAATCGGTGTTGGCGCGTGCGCCGGCGGCGGTGCTGTCGTGTACATGGGCGGTGATGGCGTTCGCGATCATCGCGACACAAGGCAACGGCAATGCGTTTATCTATTTCCAGTTCTAGAGCAATCGGGCGCCGCGCATCCGGGGCGTCATGCCTCCACAACCGGAAACCGTCGCTTCGCAATGGTTCGGTCTCCTTGACGCCACGGGCTGAAGCTCGGAGCCGATCGACATGAGCCAGGAAAACGTGTTCGCTGGATCAGTCGATTCGGCACTGGTCGTCGAGCGGTCGGCGAGCGCCGAGGCGCGTATTGCGGCGCGCCCTGGTTTGCGCCTGACCGCGGCCGACCGCCCCGGCGTGGCACAACCGGTTCCCGAACGCGACATTCCCGATCGACCCTGGGGCGCGATCCTGCTCGCCGCGCTGGTGATGGCGGCACTGATGCTGGGGGCGTGGGAATGGCACTGGCGCAGATTTGGCGTCGAGCCGAGCATCGCCAACAGCGATGCGCTCTGGGCCACGCAGCGCCGCCGCATCGACCACGGCGAGGGCGATGGCGCGACGGTGCTGATCGGTTCCTCGCGGATGCTGTTCGACCTGCAACTGCCGGTCTGGCAGAAACTTTCCGGAACGCGTCCGATCCAGCTCGCGCTGGAAGGCACTTCGCCGATGTTCGCGCTGGAAGACCTCGCGGATGATCCGAACTTCCGGAATGGCCGTCTGCTGGTGGGCGTGGCGCCGGACATTTTCTTCAGCGCCTTCGCGTATCGCGCTGGTGTCCTCAAGTATTTCCGGAAGCAGTCGCCTTCGCAGCGCATCGGCCAATGGTTGTCGATGCATTTCGTCGAGCCGTTCCTCGCCTTCGACGATCCCGACTACGCATTGCCCACCGTGCTGGAGCGCCAGGACTGGTGGCCGGTGCGTCCGGGCATGCATCCGCGCAAGGCCGTGCGCAAGCTGATGGTGGTGGTGGACGAGGATCGGGCAAGCCACATCTGGGACAAGCTGGAAAAGGACCCGGCATACGCGGCGCTGGCGCAAAGCATCTGGGCCCAGCACTTCGCGATGCCACCGGGCGAGTCGCCGGCGGCGTTGCAGAAGGGCGCCGACGAACAGATCGGGCGCGCCGCGAAAGCGGTGGCCAAGCTGCGCAAGCGTAACGTGGAGGTGATCTTCGTTCGCACCCCGAGCGCGCAGAAATACCTCGCCTTCGAGGACAAGGTGTTTCCACGTGCGAAGACCTGGGACGTGCTGCTGGCGAAAACCGGCGCACCCGGCGTGCACTTCCAGGACCATCCGGAGTTGCAGGGTTTCTGGCTGCCCGAATGGTCGCATCTCGCCGCGGGCGACGCGGTGCGCTTCACACAGGCGCTGTACGCGATCGTCGAGCGCGACATCGAGCGAAAGACGCCGAAAAGCGTCGCGAAGGTCCCGTCCCGATGAGTGATTCGCGCACCACGCCGGGTGCTAGTATCGGGGACGCGGATCGAGCGTGCGTCGAAAGGTGTCGCATGGGTGAGGCCCGGTTTGAAGTGGTGGGAGGCGTTGCCCGATTCCGAATGAGCGGACAGCAGGAACTGGCGGACGGCGTCCGTCAAATCGCGGAGGCCATCGCGCGCACCAAGGCAGCAGGTCTCGACAAGCTGCTGGTGGACATCCGCTCCATCACCGGCGTCGAACCGCCCGGGATCGCCACGCGTCACTGGTTGATGGGCGAATGGGCCCGGGAAGGCCGGGGCAGCGTCCGAGCTGCAATGGTGGTGCGGCCGGAGTTCATCGACCCCGACCGCTTCGCAATCATCGTCGGCAGGAACCTGGGCTTCGTCAGCAACGTGTTCGAAAGCGAGGAGCCGGCGCTGGACTGGCTGTTGGGCCATCCCGACCGGGACCCGCAGCCGCCTTCGACGTAGCGACCGACCAACCGCGACCGGCCCATCCGCCTCGTCACCAATGCCAACACCCCCGTCTGGGTCGGCCGTTGGGCTTCTCCCGGACAAGTCCGGGATCAGCCCAACCTACCGGGCCTGGCTTTTGCAGGTTGGCGCTGAGCGCAGCGAAGCCCAACGACCAGCATACGGGTTGCGGTAATGCAGGGTGCCGCATGGAGCCGCAGATGCTTCTGCGGCTCCATGCGGCGGTACGTGGCGCCTGCCCCGGTTGCGCCGGATCAGCGCTTGTCGAACAGCGCGCGCACGTCCTTCACGAACATTGCGTCGCTCGCGGCGCGTGCGTAGAACATGTGGCCGCCGGGATATTCCTTGACCTGCACGCGGCTCAGGTCGCCCATGGGCGGCATCTGGTCGACCGTCAGCACCGAGACCATGAACGGGCAGGACAAGTCGTCCCAGCCGTGCGCGATCAGGACGCGCAGGTTGGGGTCGTCGGCGACCGCCTCGCGCAACTGTTTTACCGAGCCTTGTTCGGCGTCATCGTCGTCGTGCCACAGGCGGTTCACGTCGTAGCTCAGGGTGTTGTAACGGCCGTCGTATTTCCAGCCGACGGTTTGCGTCACGAATTGCACCATCGCGGTGGTGGTGGGCGCGATGATCCCGTTGAGGATCGGATCGCCGCTCTGCTGGTGCGGCGCGTAAGGGAATGGGTCCCACGCGGTGAAGTTGGAGTCGTAGCGACTGCCCAGCTTGCCCTTGGAACGGTACACCTCGCGAAGATACGCCTGCGTCTCGAGACGGCCGCCCGAGTTCTTCACGAACGTCGGGTCGAGGCCGGTGAGTTCGGTGACCTTCCTGATCATCGCCTCGTAGGCTGCCGGATCGCTGCGGCCCTTCATCAATGTCTGTGCGTATTCGCCGCGGGTGTAGGCGATGATCGGCGCCATGTTCGCGGCGGTCAGCTTGCCTTCGCGCTCCAGGTTCGCGGCGGCGATCGAGGGCAGTGTGGTCATCCACGCCATCGGCGAGACGAACTCGTCGCTCCACGCCATCGGGTCCAGGTAGGGCGACAACAGCACCATGCCGTTCATCGCGACGCCGAGGCGCGTTTGCAGGTAATAGGTGATGCGCGGGCCGCGGAACCCGCCGTAGCTTTCGCCGGTGATGTACTTCGGCGACTCCATCCGCCCGTTCTTCACCAGCCAGTCGTAGACGATCCGCGACAGGTACGCGATGTCGGCGTCGGTGGAATAGAAGTCCTTGGTGGCCTGCTTGTCGTCGACCAGCGCGCGGCTGTAGCCGGTGCCGACCGGATCGATGAACACGAGGTCGGTGAACGGCAGCCACGTGCTCGGATTGTCATGCAGCCGCGCAGGGTCCGACGGCGAATCGCCGTTGACGCCGAAGTTCACGATCTTCGGACCGATTGCGCCGAAGTTGAGGAATACCGAGGCCGCGCCGGGGCCGCCGTTGAATGCGAACGTCACCGGCCGGTTCTTGCCGGGCACCGTGTAAGCCGTGTACACCACCTGCGCGATGGTCTTGCCCTTGTCGTCGCGAACCGGCAACCAGCCCACCGTGACGGTGTAATCGAGCGTGCGGCCGTCCACCACCACGCTCTGCCGCTGGTGCGCGGCCGCAGGCAGCGGCGGAAGCTGGAAGGTGGATGCGTCGTCAGTGTGCTTGGATGTGTCGTCCGCGTGCGCCGGCGGCGCAACGGCGCACGCGGCGACGGTGGCCGCGGCAAACACCGCGGCGAGCAGGCTTCGGTACATCGGAAGTTTCCCCGGCAAAAACTCGCGAGCTTACCGATGCGCGCGCGCACGCGACTGTGCTGAAAGGCATGGTCGCAAGCCCGCGCTTGTGAAGCGATTGCGTGGTGTTCAGCGCCCCGTGGTGCTGGCGGGCGCAGGAGCCGTACCTGCGGTGGACGTGGCGGCTGGCGCTGCGCCAGGTGCCGTGCTTGCCGGAGCGGGCGCCGCGCCCGGCGCCGTGCCGGCCGTCGCTGCCGGTGCGTTCGCGGATGCGTAGTGGCCGATCTGCACTGCGTATTTCGCCTCATGACCGGGCGGCACGGCGGAGGGATCGGCATAGACCTCGATCGTGTAGGTCGCGGCCGTCGTCGCCGAAGTCGACCAGGTGGCGGCTCCGGTCTGGGACGTGTCGACCAGCGGCTGGCCCCCGGCATTGCCCTTCACCTTGAAATGCACGTTCGGGTTTTGCGTGATGAGGTTGACCTGCAGGGTTTCACCGGCCGGAATGGCGACGCTGTAGTCGTGCGACGGCGCCTGTGAATTGAGCTGGCTTACCTGCTGTGCCCACGGCTGGTTGACACCGAAGCTCACCTCGGTGTTGGCGACCTGCATGTCCGAAGCGCCGTAGCGCCCGATCTGCAACGCATATTTGGCGACTTCGCCGCGCGTCATCGCGTCTGGATCGACATAGACATGGACCACGTAGGTCGTCGCCGTCGCGACCGGCGTCGACCAGGTGGTTGCGCCGGTCTTGAAGGTATCGACCAACTGCTGGTCCGCGGTCTGGTCCCTGACCCTGAAGAACACGTTGGGATCGCGGGTGACGAGATTGATCTGCAGGGTCTTGCCGGCCTCCACCTGGACCGAATAATCGTGCGAATCGTTGTAGCGATCGACACTCCCGATTTCCTGCGTCCACGGGTTGTTCTCCTGGAAGCTGACCGCGACCGCCGAGTCGGCGAACGCCGGCAGCGCGATGCAGGCAGAGGCGACGCCGAGCGTGACGGCGGCAGCGAAACGGGAAAGGCCGGAAGCTGACATGGGAGATCCTCACGCTGGATGGGAATGGCTCGCGCGGAACGCGGGACGAATCGAACGGGGAGCGGAGCGTCCCCGGCGCTCTTCGCGGCAGCCCGCGTATCTTGCGGCGTAGCCGCGGCCGCTGCAAGAGCCGCGGCCACGGCTGCCGGTGTTGCAGCGTCCGCTACCGCTACCGTTGCCGGCAGGCGCTCCCGTCCTCCACGGATGTCACTGCACCCGCGACGGCCCGTACCGTGCGGCTGTAGCAGGTGCCATCGGAGGACTTGAACGTGTAGCTCTGGGTAGCCCGTTGCCCGGTGGGGCCGGTGAAGTTGCCGCTCGGATCGAAGTTCAAGGTATCGGCCGCATCGTCCGTTTGCCGGCGATCGAAGGCATAGTGGCCGCCCGGCCCGCCTTTGCTGTATTGCAGCGAATAGTTCTGGGCGACCGTGGTCGCCTGGGTTTCACTGCCGTTCGCGGCGACCTGGAAGTTGATGTCCATCGTCAACGGGAACGACCAGTCCGCCGTGGCATTCGCAGGGCCATCGTCGTAGGGACGGCCATAGGAACGCTGCAACGCGGTGCTGGTCTGGACGATGTCCTGTTCGTACCGGGTGTCGGAACTGGTCAACAGTTGATGATTGCTGAAACGCACGTCCTGCACCACGTTGGAGGGCACGCGTCCTTTGGGCGTATCCAGATAGCCGCGCGTCACCAGGCTGTGATGCGCGCTGACATCGAATGTGTAATGAATGCCGTCGGGGTTGACGACATTCTGCTCCACCGGATGCACGCCCGAGTCGGCGTCCTGGGTCAGCGCGCCGCTCAACTGTGCGGCGCCAGGGTCCTGGTACAGCAGCAGCGTGGCTGCGGTGTCGAAGCGCTGGCTGCTGTTCTGGAAGGTCGGATCGCCGGTCACCACGCTCACCGAAATCGTATGCGGCTGCCCGTTGTCCAGCAGGCCCGCGAACGGCGTGATGTCGATGCGATAGGGTTCGAACTCAAGCGTCTGCACGCCCGGGATCGGTCGCCACAGATACGGATCGACCCCGCCGGTGTACACCCATCCCGAGATCGGCACGATGCCGGCTGGCTTGCCGTCGATCGCGACCTCGGCTTCGCGAAACGCGGTACCGCCGCAGCCCGTCAGATAGGCATAGGCGTCCGGACCGCACGAATACCAGAATTCGTCGCCGGATTGCGGTTCCGCCGTGACTTCCAGATACGCGCGATCGATGTTGGCCGGCAGGGTGAAGGTGCGCGACATCGGCGTCTGGTCCGTATAGATCGAAACCGTGTTGCCAGCCGGATCGCTCCCCAGCGAAAGCACCTGGTCGGGAACACGCGGCGCCGGAAACTCCGGTGTCGCCGGATAGAAGTCGAGTTCGGCGCTGCCGGTGATCGAGCCGTTGTAGGTGCCGTTGTAGATGTTGTAGACGATCGCGTTGCCGGGATGCGGATCCATCAGCAACGTGGAAAGGTCGGTGACATCGCGCTCCACGTGCCAGCTCGGGCTGCGCGACGCGGACGGTTCCTGGGTGGTGCCGAAGTAGAGGTTGACGCCGCCGACCCAGACGCTGGCGGTGCGGTCGTATTGGCGGCCGGTGGTGACATTGAAATCGGCCTTGAACACCACCTTGTTCCACGGACCCGCGCAGCCGGCCGGTGGAGCGTAATCGAAGGGGTGGGCGGAATAATCGTCGAACGTGCCTGTAGCCGAGTTGGCGGTGTAGAGCTTCACGACGCAGGGCGTTACCGGCGGCACCGGCACCAGCGGGTCGGCGACCGCGACGCCGGTTTCGCCCACGGCGATGGGCGGTCCGATGATGGGTTCTGGCGCCATCGCCGCAGCGGCGCTCATGGCGACGAAAACGGTCGTGGCCACGATGACGGGAAGTCGTGGAGATTCGGTACGCGACGCTTTGGACATGGCGTTCTCCTGTTGGGCGAGAGGTCCCCCCGATCTAGCCCCCACAAGCTAGCACCAAAATGCACCGAAAAGTCGCGCAGAAGGGCGGACTCGCATGTGCAAAGTCGAGACTGAACGGTCGAAAGCGTGGCGCCGTTTCTCCGGCCGATGCGACGCCCGATGATCGTGGTTTGGCACAATGGGCGTTTCGTTTGCCGGATTCCCGCATGTTGTTGACGATTGCCATCGTTGCGATCACCTGCGTCGTCTCGTGGATGGCGTTCAAGGACGCCAAGCTGCTCGACCGCCTGCTGCTGTGGCCGCCGGCCATCCAGCGCAAGCACGAGTACTGGCGGCTGCTGAGCTATGGGCTGGTGCACGCGGACTTCCAGCACCTGCTGTTCAACATGATCACGCTGTACTTCTTTGGCCGCGCGATGGCGTGGCTGTACGCGCAGCACCTGGGGCCGCTCGGCTTCCTGTGGTTCTACATGGGCGGCCTGCTGGTCTCGATCCTGCCGACCTACGTCGCCAATCGCCACAATCCGAACTACCGCAGCCTCGGTGCCTCCGGCGCGGTGTCGGCGGTGCTGTTCGCGTACATCCTGATTTCGCCGTGGTCGATGATCCTGGTGTTCGTGATTCCGGTGCCGGCGATCCTGTACGCGGTGGCGTTCGTCGCCTATTCGATCTGGGCAGATCGCCAGGGCAACAGCTACATCAACCACAACGCCCACATGTGGGGCGCGGCCTACGGGATCGTGTTCACCGTGATCATGGAGCCGCGGATCATCCCGTTCTTCCTGCAGCAGTTGCGCAGCCCGCATTTCGGGATGTGATCAGGGCATCGACGCCAGCGCGTGGTAGGGCGGGCATCGCCCGCCGATCGCACAGGGGGACGGTCGCAGGGTGCAATCGGCGCAGCCGCTTTCACCACACACCGCGACGAATTCGGCGGAAAACGCTGCGCGGGTTCCGCCCGACGCGCAGGTCGTTACAATGTGCGGCTGGGCGCACGAAAACGTCGTCGGGTGGACTCGGCGCAGCCGCTTCCACCACATGCCGCCGACGAATTCGCGGAAACCGCTGCGCGGATTCCGCCCTTGAGATCCATCCGATTGCCGGAACGCCATGACCGAACCGAGTACGCCGCGCCCGTTGCCGGGCAGCAAGTTCACGAGTCCGCAAGGCACCCGCGCGGTCAAGGACGGCGTCCGGCCGAGCAAGCTGAGCCGCCTTCCCGACGCGGATCGCAAACCGCCCTGGCTGCGGGTGAAGCTGCCGGCGGGCGCGAAATACGAGGAAATCCGCGACATCGTCCGCAGCCACAAGCTGTCGACCGTCTGCGCGGAATCGAAATGCCCGAACATCGCAGAATGCTGGGGTCGCGGCACCGCGACCTTGATGCTGATGGGTTCGGTATGCACCCGCGCCTGCAAGTTCTGCTCGGTCGCGACCGGGAATCCGCACGGCTGGCTGGACCCCGCGGAGCCCGCCAGCGTCGCCGACGCGGTTGCGCTGATGAACCTGAAATACGTCGTGCTGACTTCGGTGGACCGGGACGACCTGCCCGACGGCGGGGCCGGGCATTACGCCGCCTGCATCCGCGCAATCCACGCGCGTACCCCCGAGACGGCGGTCGAGGCGCTGACCCCCGACTTCGCGGGCCGGCATGAAATGGTGGCCAAGGTTCTCGACGCGGGATTGGCGACTTACGCGCAAAACATCGAGACCGTCGAGAGACTGACCCACCCGGTACGCGATCCGCGTGCCGGTTACCGGCAGACCCTCGACATCCTGAAGTTCGCCAAGGGCTACGCGCCGCAGACCGTCGTCAAGACCAGCATGATGCTTGGACTGGGCGAGACTGACGAGGAAATCGACCGCGCCCTCGACGACATCCGTGCGGCTGAGGTGGACGTGGTGACGATGGGCCAATACATGCGCCCAACCAGGAACCACCTGCCGGTGGAACGCTTCGTCACGCCCGAGCAGTTCCACCGTTACCGGGAAATGGCGCTCGCCAAAGGCTTCCTCGAGGTCGTGTCCGGCCCCCTGGTCCGCTCCAGCTACCGCGCCGAGCAGGTGCTCGAGCACAACAACGTCGGTCTCGACGCGGCCGTCATGGACGGAATCCGGCAGTCGGCCGCGCTGCGGTGCTGAGCGGTCGGGTCGCCGCCGCGGCGCCGTTCGTGGCGCTCGGCGCGACCGCGATCCTCGCCGGCGGCGCGACCGCCGCCGCCATTGCCTACCACCCAACGGAGCACCTGGTCTGGATGGTCGCCTATCTGGTGCTGGTGATTGGCGCAATGCAGTGGGTGTTCGGCGTGGGCCAAGCCTGGCTGGCCGAGCCTCCCCCGTCGACCAGGATGGCCTGGGGCCAGTGGGTGCTGTTCAACCTCGGCAATGCCGGCGTGATCGGCGGGACGCTGTGCAACCGGACCGGGATCGTGGCCGCCGGGACGCTGCTGTTCGTCGCGGCGATCGGCTGGTTCCTGTACGGCGTCCGCCACAGCCGCCGACGCGGCTGGGGCATCGTCTACCGAGTCCTGCTGGCGGTGATTTTCGTGAGTGCCGGCGTCGGCTTGGGGATTTCGTTCGTGAGCCATCCAGCCTGACCACGAGCTCCGATCCGGAGCGAAGGCCGTTGTGATGTCTGTGGTGCAAAGGCTGTTTTGCTCGCCAAACGGCCGCTTGGCGGAGCGATCAGGGACGATCGCAGAAGAACGGTTTGGCCTGGCCCAGGAGTTCCCGCAACCGGTCCTCGCCGGCCTCGGCGAGCCAGCCCTCGGCTTCGCGGAAATTGGCCGACTCGAGCGGGGTGCGCAGGACCCCTTCGGCGCCGATCCGGGTGAACACCAGCAACACATTGCCGAAGGATGCTTCCATCAGGGCTGCCTGCCAGTGGCCGCCGTGTTCGTCGTCGAAACTGCGCATGGAAGGGAAAGGGTATCAACAAGATACGTGCGGCCGTGGCCGGTTCATGCGATAATAACCGCGCATGATGCTCAGCGGTACGCACATGACGACTTGGAAAGGTGGGTGCCATTGCGGCCGGATCGCCTTCGAGGTCGATGGCGAAATCGACGCCGTGGTGGAGTGCAACTGCTCGCATTGCCGGCCCAAGGGCTACCTGCTCTGGTTCCGTCCGCGCGAGGCGTTGCGGCTCTCCACGCCGGAGGCCGACATGAGCACGTACCGGTTCAACAGGCATGCCATTGCCCACCATTTTTGCCCGGTCTGCGGCGTTGCGCCGTTCGCCGATGGGGAGCGGGATGGTCAACGGATGGCAGCAGTAAACGTGCGCTGCCTGGAAGGCGTTGAACCGACGGAACTGAACATCAGGCACGTCGACGGACGCAGTTTGTAGCAGGCGTCGGCGCAGCGGGGATGTTCCCTCTCGCTCGATCAAGCTCGCCAATCCGGCCCGCTGGGACGGCGCGCGAAGCGACAACATGAGGAAAGCTGCAGTGGTCACAAAACGGAACAGCAAGCCCGCCCGCAAGGGCGGCAAGACAGTCCGCAAGACAGCGGCCCGCAAAAGTACGTCGACCAAGGCGGCCGCCCGTCCCCGCAAGGCCGCCAAGACCGCGTCGAAGGACGCGCGCGCGGTGGCTGCGAAGAGCCGTTCGGCCGCGAAATCCGGGCCGTCGTCGGCCCCCAAGTCCAAGGCGGCCCCGAAAAAAGCGTTGACACCCGAGAAGAAGTCTGCGGCCCGGCCGGCGTCGGTCAAGACCGCCGCGAAGGCGGTTGCGGCTGCCCGTGCCGGCGCTGCCAAGCGGCGGCCGCCGTCCTACATCCCGCGTTCCCGTTTCAGTGACGACTGGTTGCCGGCGGGCCCCGTGGAGCTGCCGCGCCAGCCAAACCCGGCTGCGCACACACCCACGCGCAAGCCGCCGAAGCCGCGCGCACCCAAGCCCAAGGCGATCAGCCACGAGCAGGCGGTGGCGAACCTGAAGGCGCTGCTGGAATCGCGCAAGCGCAAGGACAGGGGCGGCGACGCCGGCGGTTCCGCGGCCAAGGGCGCGTGACTGGGGGGCGTCGTTGCGGACTTGTGACACAGGCCGCACGGTTAGCGCTTCCATAACAAAACTCTTCAGTTTAGATTTACCCCGGTGTGGGATACTGCAGCCGTCTCCACCAGGGTCGACAACCATGCAACAAACGTCCGCTTCGCTTCGCAACAAGCTGATGGTCGCCTGCGCGCTGGTCGCGGCGGCGGTGCTTGCCACTCCGGCTGCGATGGCCCATGAGCATCATGGCCACGGTGACCGCGCCGGCGCGATGATCGGCGCATTGGTGGTCGGTGCGGTGATCGGCGGAGTAGTGGCGAGCGCAAGCCACGACGACGACTACTATCGGGGCGGGTACTACTACCCGGCGCAGCCTTATCCGTCGGACTATTACGGCTACAACAGCTATCCGTCGTATCCGTACAACAGCTACCCGTCGTACTCGTACAACAGCTATCCGTCCTACTACGGTGGCGGCTACTACTATCCGCCCACCTACGGCAGCCGCGTCAACATCGGCGTGGTGTACTCGAACCGCGGCGGCCGTTACCGCGGCCACGACTATCGCGGGCACTACGACCACGACTATCGCGGCCACTACGACCGTTCGTACGAGCATCGTTGGAATGGCGACCGTGGCGATCGCGGTGGCGGGGGACATTACTACCGCGGGCACTGACCGCAAGCTACACACACGAGCCTTGGCCCGGTTGCCAGCAACCGGGCCTTTTCGTATCCGGGCGCCGCACTGCGGTGCCCAACCTTTGGCACAGGGAGCGGCCGCGCGGGATTGCTACTTTGCCGCGTCCGCACGGGCGGAACGGCTGCGTCATCTACGGGAGGCGGCATGGCGATCGAACTCGGCAAATGGGCGGTAGTGGCTGCGCTGTGGGTATCCGTGCCGGCGCTGGCCGCCCCGCCCGGACAGATGGCGCCCGCCCGCGAATCCGTGGCCGGCACGACCGCGGCGGATCACGCGTTCGCCACGCTGGCGGATCGCTATTTCGACGCGTTCTACCTGCCCACCAATCCGTCGGCAGCGAC
>Ga0157372_10002670_pt1 | contig 19295 bp, 18 predicted proteins | sample C55metaG_FD_115307 | JGI IMG/M metagenome (GOLD analysis project Ga0157372, IMG submission 115307) | Corn rhizosphere microbial communities from Kellogg Biological Station, Michigan, USA - C5-5 metaG | ecosystem: Host-associated > Plants > Roots > Rhizosphere > Soil | place: USA: Michigan... | reverse complement strand
GATGCGACCCTGTCCGGTCACGATACGACTTCACGAGTGCGCGAACGGTTCAGAAAAGCTGCAATGCAGCAACATTTGTACCATTCATCTGACAAGCCCTGCCGCTTTGCCCTGAAATACTACGCCCGCTCGAGCGCCGCGATTTCCCGCACCAGCACGAGCAGCATGGAGAGACTCGCGCCGCCGCCCGCACGCTGCTCGGCCAGCAGCCGGCCGTAGCGTTCGAGCGGCACGACGCGCCTTTCCTGCCACGCCTCGGCGATGGCTTCGGGGCGCTTGCTCTGCGCGTTCGTATGGGCGAGCGCACTGGCGGTCAGCGTACGCTTGAGCCGCGCAAATTCCGTCAGCGCCGCGGCGCGCGCAAGAACGTCCCAGTGCGTCGGCGTGGGGAGCGCGTTCGCGCGTTCGGAAATGAAGCCGTAGTTCAACACGGTGCCGAGTGCGAAATATACCCCGGCGACGAGTTCCAGCGGCTCGCCCGTGGTCGCCGCGATATCGGCGATATCGAGCAGCGAAGCCGAGATGTCGCCGCGCGCGACATAGGTCGCGAGTTCGCCATCCACGCCGGCCGATTCGAGCGACTGTTTGCGTTGCGAAAGGGCCTCGCGATCCGCGGCGGGTAGCAACTGCTCGAGCTGCGAGGACAAGCGTTCGACCGCCTCGCGGCAACGCTCCACGAGTGCTGCCACGGGTGCGCCCGCCGCGGGACCGCCCGCCGCGGCGTCCGCCCCCTCTCGCGCGACGCCGCCGGCCTGCATCTGCCGCAGGAACCAGAGGGCCGCATGCTCGACGAGCCGCGCCACCTCGACGAACATGCGCGCTTGCACGTCGCCGGCAATGCGGTTGTCGAGGGCATCGATCCGGCGCCAGAGCGCGTCGACGTGAAAGACATCGCGCGCGACGATCGTCGCCCTCGCGATATCGCTGGCTTTCGCATCGGTCTCTTCCTGCAGCCGATGCACGAACGCGCACCCAAGGCGATTGACGAGCACGTTGGCCACATGCGTGGCGAGGATTTCGCGCTTGAGCGGATGCCGCTCGCTCGCGGCTGCGAACCGCACCTGCAGCGGCTTCGGAAAGTAATCGCGAAAGAAGTCGGCCACGAGAGGATCCTCGGGCAGATCGGAATCGAGCAACTCGTCGAAGAGCCACATCTTGCTGTAAGCGAACAGCACGGCGCGCTCGGGCGACGTGAGGCCAAGATGCGCCGACTGTCGCTCGGCGATTTCCTCGTCGGTCGGCAAGAATTCGATGACGCGATTGAGGCGGCCGGCGTGCTCGAGCGAACGCATCAGGCGCACTTCGGCATCGAGGCGTTCCGCCGAATGACGGCCCGCGATGGAAAGCGCCTGCGTTTGCTGATAGTTGTCGCGCAGCACGAGCTCGCCCACTTCGTCGGTCATTTCGGCGAGCAGCGCGTTGCGCTGTTTCTCCGTGAGCTCGCCTTCGGCCACGACGAGTCCCAGCAAAATCTTGATATTGACTTCATGGTCCGAGCAGTCGACGCCCGCGGAGTTGTCGATCGCATCCGTATTGACGCGGCCGCCTTTTAGGGCGTACTCGATCCGCCCCAGCTGCGTGAGGCCCAGATTGCCGCCTTCGGCGACCACCTTCGCGCGCAAGTCGGCACCGTTCACGCGCACTCCATCGCTGGCGCGGTCACCCACTTGCGCATGCGTTTCCCGCGTCGCTTTCACGTAGGTGCCGATCCCGCCGTTGTACAGCAGGTCGACAGGCGCCAGCAAAATGGCCCGAATGAGCTCGTTCGGCGCGAGCGTGGGCGCCTCGGTGCCCAGTACCGCACGCACGGCCGGCGAAAGCGGAATCGTCTTCGCGCTGCGCGGGTAGACGCCCCCGCCCGCCGAGATGCGGGCCGTATCGTAGTCCGCCCAGCTCGATCGCTCGAGCCCGAAGAGGCGCGCGCGTTCGGCAAAGCTCGCCTCCGGGTCCGGATCGGGATCGAGAAAGATGTGCCGATGATCGAATGCCGCAACGAGGCGGATATGACGCGAAAGCAGCATCCCGTTGCCGAAGACGTCGCCCGACATGTCGCCGACACCCACGACCGTGAAATCGGTCGTCTGCGTATCGACGCCCATTTCACGGAAATGCCGCTTGACCGATTCCCACGCGCCGCGCGCCGTGATGCCCATCTTCTTGTGGTCGTATCCGACCGAGCCGCCCGAGGCGAACGCATCGTCGAGCCAGAAACCGTACTCGCGCGCGATCGCATTGGCGTAGTCGGAAAACGTCGCGGTGCCCTTGTCCGCCGCGACGACGAGATAGGGATCGTCCGTATCGTGGCGCACGACTTCGGGCGGCGGCACGATCCCGCCGGGCGTGCGGTTGTCCGTCACATCGAGCAGCCCGCGCAGGAACGTGCGGTAGCACGACACGCCTTCTCGCACGAACGCTTCGCGGTCGGCGGCTGACGGCGGATTCTTGACGACGAACCCGCCCTTCGAGCCCACCGGCACGATCACGGTGTTCTTCACCATCTGGGCTTTCATGAGGCCCAAAACTTCCGTGCGGAAATCCTCGCGCCGATCGGACCAGCGCAGACCGCCGCGCGCCACGCGCCCCCCTCGCAAATGCACGCCTTCGACACGCGGCGAATAGACCCAGATCTCGAACATCGGTTTCGGCTCGGGCAGCCCCGGCACGCGCGACGGATCGAGCTTGAACGAGACGTACGGCAACGGCTCGCCATGGCTATCGCGCCGGAAGTAGTTCGTGCGCACCGTCGCCGTCATGACGCCGAGAAACTGCCTCAGAATCCTGTCCTCGTCGAGGTTGGGCACCTGATCGAGTGCGGCGCCGATCGCATCGAGCAACTGTGCCGTGCGGCGCTCGCGCGAGCCGTCGAGCGCGGGATCGAAGCGCGCGAGAAAGAGCTCGACGAGCTGACGCGCCAGCGCCGGGTTGCCCGTCACCGCACGCTCGATATAGGCATCGCTGAACGTGGAGCCGACCTGCCGCAAATACTTGGCATAGGCCCGCAGAATCGATACCTCGCGCGCATCGAGCTGCGCGCGCAACACGAGCCGGTTGAAGTCGTCGTTCTCGATGTCGCCGGCCCATACGCTGGCGAACGCATTTTCGAACAGCGCCTTGACATGCTCGATGTCGAACTCCACATCGTCGGTCAGCTCGAGACCGAAGTCGTGCACCCAGGCTGCCGTCGCGCCGTGAGGCTCGATCAGATACGGACGCTCTTCGTCCACTCGCACGCCGAGGTGTTCGAGCATCGGCAGGCTGCGTGAAAGCGCAATCGATTGCCCGATGCGATAGACCTTGAAACGAAACGCACGCGAGGAGGCCTCGATGGGACGATAGAGGTTCATGGCCAATGCCTGACCCTCGCGCGCCGCTTCGATCAATTCGATATCGCGCACTGCCGTGCGCGCCGCGTAGTCCTCGCGATAGCCGGCCGGAAACGATTCGCCATAGCGCTGCAGCAAGCGGTTACCGGCCTCTTCGCCGAAGCGCTCGAGCAGCGCATCGGCAAGGTCGTCCTGCCAGCGGCGCGTCGCTTGGACAAGACGAGTCTCGAGCTCCACCGTATCGACTTGCGGCAAGGCGCCTGTGCCCGCCCTCACCACGATATGAATGCGTGCCAGCGGCGATTCCGACAACAACGGCGTGAACTCGACGCTCGTGCCGTTGTACGCGCCCGCGAGCAGCTTGGCCATGCGGCGCCGCAAATCGGTGTTGTACTTTTCGCGCGGCACGAAGACGAGGCACGAGACGAAGCGCTCGAAGCGATCGCGCCGCACGAACAGCCGCGTGCGCTGGTGCTCCTGAAGGCGCAGGATGCCGAGGGCGATATCGTAAAGATCGTCCTCGTTGGCCTGGAACAGCTCGTCGCGCGGGTATTGCTCGAGCACGGTCACGAGCGATTTATGGAGGTGACCTTTAGCGAGAAAGCCGGCGCGGCGCATGATGTTTGCGCATTTGCGCCGCACGATCGGAATATCGGCACTCGCGTCGGTATAAGCCGTCGACGTGTATAGACCGAGAAAGCGCCGCTCGCCGACCACCTTCCCATCGTCCCCTACGAGTTTCACGCCCACATAATCGAGGTAGCCCGGCCGGTGCACCGTGGCGCGCGAATTGGCTTTGGTCAGAAAGATCGGCATCGGGTCGCCGATGATGGCCGTGGCCGAGGCCGGCAACGGCGTCACCTCGGCTGCATCGCTCGCGCGCAGGATGCCGGCCCCCGTGCCGGGCACGGCGCGCAGCCCGAGTCCAGCGTCGTGCGGCACGAGCGCGTAGTCGCGCTGGCCGAGAAACGTGAAATGGTCGGCCACCATCCATTCGAGGAATGCGCGCGCTTCCGTAGTATCGGCACTCGATTCGCGCGCCGCCATGCTCTTGATGGTCTGGCGGGCCGTGGCGATCATGCGCGGCCAGTCTTCGACGGCGGCGCGCACATCGCCGAGCACGCGCGAGATATTGGCGCGCAGTTCCGCCAGGCGCGCGGCATCGCCGCAGCGATCGATTTCGAAGTGAATGAACGATTCGAGGCGCGCCTTGTGCACTGCCTCGTCGTCACGTTGACCGGCAACGCCAGGCTCGATGCGCTCGATTTCGCCCGCTGCGTCGCGCCAGACGCGAAAGACCGGGTGAATGGCCGAATGCAGCGTCAATCCGCAGCGATTGACCTCCATCGTGACCGAATCGACGAGAAACGGCATATCGTCGTTGACGATCTCGATGACGGTGTGGTCGGAATGCCAGCCGTGCTCGTCCACGACGGGGTTATAGATGCGAAGCAGATGAGAGCCGGACACGAACTTCCTGGCTGTCTGCCAATGCGCCATTGCCGCGCCGTAAAGATCGGCAAGCGAGCGGCTTTGAAGGTCCTGCACATCGACGAGTTCGTAATAGAAACGCAAAAACGATTCGATCGGAGCGAACGCCTCGGCCGGCCATCGTCCTCTTGCATAGTCGACGACATCGGCCAGCAGGTGTGCGACGGCATCTTCGTTCTTCGCTAGCATGGAGTCCTCCGCGACCAGGGCGCTGCAGACAATCGGGCTACTGGGCATGCGTACGGCCATTCGGATTATGCGCCGGCTTGGCGACGAAAAGGCGTGCCGAGCAACGGAATCCCTTCCTCCCGCGCGTAATGGACGGCCGACAGGGCCCCGTCCCTATTGCGGTACGGACTAACGCACCGTTCGCAACTCGTCCTCACTGACCCACGCCCGGATCACCTCGGCCAGCCATGCGGCATCGTCATGCGGCAAGTCATGCCCCGCCCACGGATGTTCGCGGTACGCCGCGCCCCAGGCACGCGCAAGCGCACGCGAGCAATCGGGATGGACGAGCCGGTCCGCCCTCGATGCAAGGACGAGCGTGGGGCACGCCGGCGCCGCGGGCGCGGCTTCGAATCGCGCCGCGGCCCAAAGTTGTCGTAGCGCGTTGGCCGGGGTCACGGGCGCGCTGCGATAGATCGCAATCCAGACCGCCAGGTCCGTATCGTAGCGATCGCGCCGCTCGCACGTTAGTGCGTGAATCGCCGCTTCGGCCGCACGGCGGCCTCGCCAGCCAATCGCGGCACGCACGAGCATCGGCAAGGCGCCCACGCGCAGGCGCATCAACGGCCCGCTGAACGGCCGCATGCTCGTATTGATCAATACCAGCCGCTCGATCTCGGCGGACCAGTTCTGCGCCCACGCAACCGCCACCATTGCACCGAGCGAGAGGCCGACGATTCGAAAAGGCGGCTCATGGCCACGCGAGGCGACATCGGCACGGACGCGCTCCACCATCGCGCGCACACTCGACGGCACCTTGACGGGCGCATGCACGCCGCAGCCGGGCAAATCGACACAGACGATGTCGCCATCGAGCCCTGCCGCCCGCAATTGCGAGGGAAACTCCGCCCAATGACGCGATTCGCGTGCGAGGCCGCGCAGCAGGATCCACGTGCTCAATGCCGCCGCCTGTACCAGTGTTCGATGGCGCGCGTCATCGTCTGTTGCCGCTCGGCTCCCTGCGGTAGCCAGCCCGGGGCCGCATAAGCGGCGCGTGCGAGAAAATCGAGCAGATCGGTGTGCCGACGCAGGACGCGCTCGGTGCGGTGTGCCTTCACGGGATTGAAGATCCCTTCGCGCTTGAGCACCTGCAGCGGATTCTTCCTGATCCACAGCCACGATCCCAATTCGAGCGTCAACGGCAGGAAAATGGCCGGCGCCCGCGCGCGGTCGTAAGCGTAGTCCCACAAATCGCCATGCGACAGGTATTGCAGGCTCTGCGGCTCGAACAGATAGCGATGATGCGGATGAGCGCCTTCGAGCATCCCCTTCAACGCAAACATTTCCGGCAGATGTTCGATGTGCCGCGTCGATTTGGCGTAGGGAAACCAGATGCTGTCGCGAAAGCCATAACCGGAGTGGCAATCGAGCGCGAAGCTGAGTGGGCGCGAGAGCAGTTGTTCTTCGACGACGCGCAGCATCAACGCAGCCTCGAGTTCCATCGGCGCGCCGCCGCGACCGCGGTACCACGGCAGCCAGGGCCCGATGCGCTGGCCACCGGCCAAAAACGGCACGCGCCCTTCGGCGTTATGCGGTGCATTGCGCATGAGATCCACACCGTTCGGATTCGAGCGCCGCATCGCCCACATGCCGCCCGGGTTGACGATCGGCATGAAGACGAACCGAATGCGTTGAAGCTGCGTATAAAGCAGCTCGTCCCACTCGAGCCGGCATAGCAGCACGCGCATGTAATCGAGCACGAGCTGCGTGCCGATTCGCTCGAGGCCGTGGATGCCGGCGAAAAGTCCGATCGTCGGGGCGAGCGGATCGGTCGAGCCCAGCGTGGCGACGTGGACGGAGAACCGCCGGCCCTCAGCGTGCACTTCGCCGACGATTTCGATCGTCATGCGACGGCTGCCGGCGTCGAGGATCGACTTCAAATCCTCGTATTCGGCGAAGCTCGTCTCGGGCACGGAGGTTACGGTTGTCGTCATCGCTCGGGCCGAGCATCGAAATATGAACACGCGGTACGTCCAATATAGGTCGAATTGCACGCAAGAAACCGCCCAATGTTGGTGTGCGAGCGCCTGCGCCCGTACCGGGAACGATCGGCCTCGCCCCGCGTCATCGCGCCAATTGGCTCCATCGTTTCCGCAAAAATGGTTCTGATTATGAGAGCCAAAGCTAGCTATAGTCGCCGTACCCGCGAAGCGACCGCTCTGCATCGGACCAGGAGAACACGATGACGAACCGAAATGACGAACTGAAGGCACGCAAGGATGCCGCCACGCCGCGCGGCGTCGGTGTGATGTGCGACTTTTACGCAGCCCGCGCCGAGAATGCCGAGCTCTGGGACGTCGAAGGTCGCCGCTTCATCGATTTCGCCGCGGGCATCGCCGTGGTCAACACGGGACATCGGCACCCGCGCCTGGTCGCCGCCATTCGCGAGCAACTCGATTGCTTCACGCACACGGCGTATCAGATCGTACCCTATGCGTCGTATGTCGAACTCGCCGAAAAGATCAACCAGCGGGCGCCGGGCGCGTTCGCCAAGAAAACCGCGTTTTTCACGACGGGCGCGGAAGCCGTCGAAAACGCCGTCAAAATCGCACGCGCCGCCACGGGGCGCCCCGGTGTCATCGCGTTCGCGGGCGGGTTTCACGGGCGCACGCTGATGGGCATGGCCCTCACCGGCAAGGTCGCGCCCTACAAGCTCGGCTTCGGGCCGTTTCCTTCCGACGTGTTTCATGCCCCGTTCCCCACTCCGCTGCACGGCGTAAGCACCGCCGATGCGCTGCGCTCGCTCGAAGGCCTCTTCAAATCGGACATCGACCCGGCACGCGTTGCGGCGATCATTTTCGAGCCCGTGCAGGGCGAAGGCGGCTTCTATCCCGCTCCGGCGGACTTCGTGCGCAGCTTGCGCCGTATCTGCGACGCGCACGGCATCCTGCTGATCGCCGACGAAGTGCAAACGGGTTTTGCGCGCACGGGCAAGCTCTTTGCGATGGAGCACTATGACGTTGCCGCCGATCTGACGACGATGGCCAAGAGTCTGGCCGGCGGAATGCCGCTATCGGGCGTCGTGGGCCGCGCCGATGTCATGGACGCCGCGGCGCCGGGTGGACTCGGCGGCACCTACGCCGGCAATCCGCTCGCCGTGGCGGCCGCACACGCCGTGCTCGATATCATCGACGAAGAGCATCTTTGCGAACGCGCGAACACGCTCGGCAATCGCCTGAAGGATCGGCTCGAGACGCTGAAGGCCGCGGTGCCGCAGCTCGCCGAGGTGCGCGGTCCCGGCGCGATGATTGCCGCCGAATTTCTCGCACCCGGTACGCGCGAACCCGATGCGGCATTCGCCAAGCGCGTTCAGCAACGCGCGCTCGAACGCGGCCTCTTGTTGCTTGTCTGCGGCACGCACGGCAATGTCATTCGTTTCCTGTTTCCTCTCACCATCGAGGAGCCCGTATTCAGCGAAGCGCTCGGCCTGCTCGAAGAGGCGTTGAACGAAAGCGTCGGGGCCTTGGCCTAACCGGTGCACTTCGCAGCTCAATGGAGTTGACATGGACACATTCGAATCGATCGACCTGAAAGACCCCTCGCTGCTGAAAGGTCACGCATTTCTTGCCGGCGAGTGGCAAGGCGCCGATGACGGCAGCACGTTCGAGGTACGCAATCCGGCGACGGGCCAAGTGCTTGCCACGGTGCCGAAGATGGGCAGCGCGGAAACGCGTCGTGCGATCGAAGCCGCCAATGCCGCATGGCCCGCATGGCGTGCGCAGCCGGCCAAGGCGCGCGCCGCGATCCTGCGCAAGTGGTACCAGTCGATGCTCGACAACGCCGACGACCTCGCGCGCATCATGACGGCCGAGCAAGGCAAGCCGCTTGCCGAAGCCAAAGGCGAAATCCAGTACGCCGCGTCGTTCCTCGAATGGTTCGGCGAGGAAGCGAAGCGCGTCTACGGCGATACGATCCCGAGCCCCACGAACGACAAGCGCATCGTCGTCGTCAAGGAGCCCGTCGGCGTGTGCGCCGCCATTACGCCCTGGAATTTCCCGGCGGCGATGATTACGCGCAAGGTCGGACCGGCACTCGCGGCGGGCTGCCCCATCGTCGTCAAGCCCGCGGAGGCCACGCCGCTTTCGGCGCTCGCGCTGGCCGTGCTCGCCGAGCGTGCCGGGCTGCCCAAGGGCGTCCTCAGCATCGTCACGGGCGAGCCGAAGGAAATCGGTGCCGAGATGACGGGCAATGCCCTCGTGCGCAAACTGTCGTTCACCGGTTCGACGGGCGTGGGCCGGCTGTTGATGGCCCAGTGCGCGCCGACGGTCAAGAAGATCTCGCTCGAATTGGGCGGCAACGCGCCCTTCATCGTATTCGACGATGCCGATCTCGACGCCGCCGTTGCCGGGGCGATCGCTTCGAAGTATCGAAACAGCGGCCAGACCTGCGTATGCGCCAACCGCCTCTACGTACATGAGCGCGTCTACGACGCGTTCGCCGAGAAGCTGCGCGCCGCGGTCGAACAACTCAAAGTGGGCCGCGGCACCGAGGACGGGGTCATGCAGGGGCCGCTCATCAACGAAGCGGCCGTGCGCAAGGTCGAAGCCCATATCGCCGATGCGCTTTCGAAAGGCGCACGTGTTGCCACCGGAGGCAAGCGCCACGCGCTCGGGCAGACGTTCTTCGAACCGACGGTGCTGACCGGTGTGACGGCTGCCATGCAGCTGGCCAAGGAGGAGACGTTCGGCCCCGTGGCCCCGCTGTTCAAATTCAGTTCGGACGACGAAGTGATTCGAATGGCCAACGATACCGAATTCGGCCTCGCGGCTTACTTCTATAGCCGCGATATTGCACGCGTCTGGCGCGTGGCCGAGGCGCTCGAATACGGGATGGTCGGCATCAATACGGGCATCATTTCGAACGAAGTCGCACCGTTCGGCGGCGTCAAGCAATCGGGCGTCGGACGAGAGGGTTCGCATTACGGCATCGACGAGTACACCGTCATCAAGTATCTCTGCCTCGGTATTTGACCTTGCCGCTCTTTCCGCCGGCGCAAAAATAGCTCGATTCTGAGAATTCTTTTGCGCCGGCGCGACACATACCTTTCCAATCTTTTCCCGCGTCCGCCGATTGTCTCGGCGGGCTAACTATTTGCCGTATTTGATTTTTGTCGATTCGGCGGGCCGTCAGGCCATTCGAGCGGGGACTCCAAGTCTCTTTCCAAACGTTGCATCGGCCGGCCATCCGGTGTCTACTAGCGCGGCCATTATTTTTGGTTTGGTATGCTTGGCGCCGCGCTGGCTGGCGCACGCCAACAGCCTTGATAAATCCCACCGCCCCTTCGCGCGGCACAACCGCGCATCAGGGGTCGATCGAACTGCTTCGAGGAGTCACCGTGAAAAAACTCATAGCCGCCGTAGCCATTGCCGCATGCGCCGTTTCGGCCGGTGTGGCGTATGCCAAAGACTGGTCCACGATCCGTTTCGGCGTCGATGCGAGCTATCCCCCGTTCGAATCGAAAGGCGCGGACGGCAAGCTCAAAGGCTTCGATATCGATTTGGGCAATGAAATCTGCAAACGCCTGAACGCCAAGTGCGTGTGGGTCGAAAACGACTTCGACGGCATGATCCCCGCATTGAAGGCGAAGAAGTTCGACGGCGTGTTGTCGTCGATGTCGATGACGCCGCAGCGTGAAAAGGAAATCGCGTTTTCCTCCAAGCTCTTCAATACGCCGACCGCACTCGTGGCGAAGAAGGGCTCGAAGCTGCTGCCGACGGCCGAATCGCTCAAGGGCAAGCCGGTGGGCGTCGAGCAAGGAACGATCCAGGAAACCTATGCGAAGGAGCACTGGGCCAGCCAGGGCGTGAAGGTCCAGCCTTACCAGAACCAGGATCAGGTCTATCAGGACCTGCTGTCGGGCCGCCTCGATGCAGCGCTGCAGGACAAGGTACAGGCCGAAATCGGATTTCTGAAGACACCGCGCGGCGCTGGCTATCAGATCGTCGGCAATGACCTGAACGATCCGAAGACGCTGGGCGAAGGCGCCGGCATCGGTCTGCGCAAGGAAGACACCGATCTGAAGAAGAAGATCGACGGTGCCATCGCCGATATCCGCAAGGATGGCACTTACGAAAAGATCGAGAAAAAGTACTTCGATTTCGACGTCTACGGCAAGTGATGCCGGGCGGCGCGAACCGCGCCGCCCCTTGCCAGTCGATGCGTCGACCTGCCCGAGGGGCTCCGTTTTACGCGGAGCCCCTTTTGCTTTGCAGTTCGCAGCACTTCGCGCCCGGCGTACAATCGTGACCTGTTTGTCATTCATCTCTTGCGTCTAACAGGCGGGGCACGCCTGTCCAACGTTTGTTCCAACCGTGGCGCCAGGAAACATGCAAATACAGACCCATCCGTTGATCTCCCCCGCGCTCGGCACAGAGCGGCAACTGCAGAGCTTTCATTACGGGCCCGCGGGCGCGCAAAAGATCTATGTTCAGTCGTCGCTGCATGCGGACGAGCTGCCGGGCATGCTCGTATCGTGGGCGCTGCGGCGCAAGCTGGCGGCTCTCGAGGCAGCGGGCAAGCTGCGCGGCGAGATCGTCGTCGTGCCGGTGCCGAACCCGATCGGGCTCAATCAGCATCTGCTCGGCCAGCATATCGGCCGCTTCGAGACCTATAGCGCAAGCAATTTCAACCGCGGCTTTCACGATCTCGCCGCGCTCGTCACGCCGCGCATCGAAGGCCGCCTGTCGGGCGATATCGGCGCCAATCTGACGACCATCCGCGGCGCGATGCGCGACGCGCTGGCGGAACAGGTACCGCATACCGAACTGGAATCGCAGCGGCTCGCGCTGCAGCGCCTTTCGTACGATGCGGACATCGTGCTCGATCTGCATTGCGACTTCGAAGGCGCGATGCATCTGTATACGAACCCGGATCTCTGGCCCGACGTCGAACCGCTCGCGCGCTACCTCGATGCCAAAGCATCGCTGCTCGCGCTCAATTCGATCGGCAACCCGTTCGATGAGATTCATAGCTTTTGCTGGTCCGAGTTGCGCACGCGCTATGGCGACCGTTACCCGATTCCGAACGGCTCGATTTCGGTCACCGTCGAATTGCGCGGGCAAGCCGATGTCTCGTACTCGCATGCGGAGCACGATTCGCAGGCCATCCTCGAATATCTGACGCATCGCGGCGTGATAGACGGCACGCCCGCGCACCTGCCGCCGCTCGCGCACCCGGCCACGCCGCTTGCCGGCAGCGAGCCGCTCGTGGCGCCGATGTCGGGCGTGCTCGTGTTTCGCGTACCGGTGGGCAGTTGGGTCGAGCCTCACCAGGAAATCGCCGATGTCGTCGATCCGCTGGGCGATCGCGTCGCGACGATCCGCAATACGATGGCCGGCGTGATGTATGCGCGGCATAAAACGCGCTTTGCCACGGCGGGGATGGAGATTGCGCGCATTGCGGGGGCAACGCCTTTCCGTACGGGGAGCCTGCTTTCCGCGTAGGGTGCGTAGGTGGCGTTGCCGATGATCTCGTGGAAAAGGTCGCGGCGGCGATGGTCAGTGAGGAGGCAGGCTCGTCAAGCAGCGCTGACCGCGGCGTCCGAACTGAAAGCGTTCTGCGCGATCAAGGACAACGCCGCGCCGGCGGCAGCGATGGCCATCCCGGCATAAGGCAAGGCATGAAACGACCAGTGCTTCATGACATAGCCGTCAAATGCGGAGCCGATCGTCATGCCCAGATACAGCGCGCTGCTGTTCCATGCGAGTAACGACGCTTTGGCCGATTGCCCCCACTGAACCAATCGGGTCTGTTGGGCAGGTTGGAACGGGTAGGAGACGAGCGCAAGCAAGCAGAGCGTTGCGGCAAGCACGCCTGCGCCCATTCCGCCGCTCAGTCCCATGCCAAGCAGCCCCATCGCCAATGCCATCCCGCACAGGCTGGCTATCGCGGTGAAATGCACGCCGATTTTGTCCGCACCCCATCCGCCCAAGTGATTACCCAAAATGGCACCGATACCCCAGCCAATGAAGCATAGCGATACTGCAGAGGCCGACAGCGACATGTCGACCGTCAATCCTGTGCCCAGGTAGGTGTACAAGCCGTACAAGGCAGCCCCCCACGCGACCATCGGTGAAACCGCCGAGACGGCTGCGGACAACGGAACGCGCGTTCTCGACGCGCGACCTCCGACGGGCTTCGACGACGGCCATAGCCGCAAATTGGGCCATGCAAGAGCGAACGCGGCTGCGGACAACAGAATAAAGACCGCTCGCCAAGGCATGACGTGCGCCAGCAATGCACCTAGCGGGGCGCTGGTCCACAGCGCGGTCAACAAACCCGATACCGCGATCGAGATCCAGTGCGCTCGGCGGCCCTCTGGAGCAGCATCGCCCACCGCCGCATAGATGGAAGGCGAAATCGCCGACACCGAGATGCCGGCGAATATCCGGCTCAACAATGCCAACGCGAAGCTGCTCGAGCAGACCGTGCCGAGATTCGCGGCGGCGAACGCCAAAAGCCCCCAGCAGATCGTACGGCGGCGACCGTACCTATCGCTGACGCGTCCCATCAACGGCGAGGCAACCGCGTAGGCGATGGAAAACCCGCTCACGAGCCAACCCGCACTATCGACGTTCACATGCAGCGCATTCGCCATACTGGGCAAGAGCGGCGACATGATGAACAGATCCGCGCCCACCACGTACATCGTCACCCATGCGTTGAGCAATCGCCAACGGTCCAGATAGCCGGCAGGGCTATCCCCATCATTCGTCGTCATAGATATGCGCTTGGTTTGCATGTCAGACACTTGGCACTTACATCAACGTGATATCGTCGTTCGCGTAGTAGTGAATTTCCAGCAACATACATCCACTCTCCGACTTGAAAGGACCGTGGAACGCACCCGGCGGCCGGCAAGCATACGTATGCGGCTGAAATGCGGTCCCACCGTTGCCGTTTGCATCGTTGCCCACGATCAGATCGCCTTGCAGGAGATAGACCTCTTCCCAGTGATCATGGACGAACGGCGAAGTGGTATAGACGCCAGGAGCAAACCTCAACAAACGTGTCCTGCTTCCCGTGCGCGCATCCGCCGCGAGCGACCCGCAGAGTATCTTTTCCTCGATTCCTTCCGGATAGCCAGGCGGCACGCTCCAACCCTCGTTCAAGTCCAGAGCAACAAACTCGAGGTGTGGCTTTGTCATTTCGATATCCTCCTTTTCTTCAATCAAAGCGTTTCTGTTCGATATTCGCAGACGAGCGTCCGGTTCAAAACGGGATCATGTAGTTCAACGCGAATCGCATGCGCGGCACGTATGCCTCCCTTGACCGGCACCGTGCCCCCGAATAGCACCTCGCCGTCGCGTAGCGGCGCGTCCAGCTTCGAAACCAGTTCACGGGGATGCAACAGCTCCGATACCGGGCTTTCCTGGTAAACCGTTTCCGCGCCGTTTTCCTCGATATAGCTGCGCAAGACCAGGCTATCCCAGTGCGGCTCGACATCTGAAAATCGCCAACAATCACGGCTGATCGGCTTGGCGCATACTTGCTTGGAGAGCGTGACTTCGTGCGCCTCGAGAGCACGATCGGTATGGTCGGAGCCGACCGCAACGTACATTTCTCCATCCAGCGCAAATAGGCAATATTCGGCCTCCCCGCTCGAACTGGAGCCGACAGTTTCGATGACGGCGTCAGTCGTAAGTAGCGCATGGGAGAGCCGGTAGAAAGTCGGGATGCGCTTCGGCGGAGTCACGCCGAGATCGGCCAACTCCTTGATATGATGCAGCACCTGCGCTGAATTGCGCCCCGTCCATCCGGCGATAGTGAGTTTGCTCGCAGCGAGTTGCACTGATCTCGGCTCTTTGCCGAGAACATCGAATTGAATGGTTTTCATGGTTTGCCCTACAAAGCACGGAGAAGGTGGGTAGCCTTGTCGATCGTCTCGTCGGATTTTGCAAAGCAAAAACGCAACAAACGTGAATTCGCGTACTGAGCACCGAACCCGGAAACCGGCAGCCCGGCCACCCCGTGCTCGCTGATCAGCAGATCTGCGAATTGAGTATCCGGCACCGCGGAAATAGCCGAATAGTCGAGCAGTTGGAAATATCCTCCGCTCGTCGGCACGAATTCGAAGCGCGAGCCCCGCAAACCCGCGAGAAATCGGTCGCGTTTTCCGCGAAACAGCGCAGGGAGGCTCAAATAAGTGGAAGCATCCAGGACATCGGCCATCGCCTGCTGCAAGGGAGTCGGGGCAGCATAAGTAGTGAATTGGAGAATCTTGCGCAATTCGGCCGTGAGCGGCGCGGCAGCAGCGGCGTACCCGATACGCCAACCCGTCACGTGCATCGTTTTGCCCAACGAGCCAACCACGATCGTTCGCTCGCGTAGCCTTGGCTCGGAAAGCGCGGTGATATGAGGTCCATCGAAAACCATGTTGTGGTAGACCTCGTCGCTAAGCACCAACAAGTTGTGCCGCTGCGCGAGCGTAGCCAAGCGATCGACATCGTTTGAATTCCAGCACCGACCCGACGGGTTGTGCGGGCTATTCACGATGATCATCCGGGTATGTGGGGAGACGCGTCTTTCCACTTCCTCCCAGTCAATTTCGAAACGAGGCGCAGGCAAGTCCACACAAACGGGAGTTGCGCCAGCCATCAAAATACTAGGCGCATACGATTCGAATGCAGGCGCCAGAAAGATCACTTCCTCACCGGGATGAACGAGGCTACTCACAGCCGCGGAAATAGCCTGCGTCGCGCCGGCGGTAATGGTAATCTCAGCGTCGGGTGAGATCCGCAGCGAATAAAGATCCTCGTACATGTGGCCAATTGAGCGGCGCAGCGCCTCCGAGCCTTCGGGCATGCCGTATTGATTATGTCCGCCCTTGGTGGCGATCGATAATGACTCCAGCAACCTCGGATCGGGGGCGAAATCAGGAAATCCCTGGGAAAGGTTGATGGCGTCGTATTGTTTTGCAACGCGACTCAACGCGGAAAATATGGAACCCTTGACATGAGGAAGTCTTGACCTGACGCTACCAAGCGGCAAATTTGAATGCATATGTAGGATTTCTTTTTGATTATCGATTGAGTCAGCATCTTCCGTGATTCTTGCTTAATGCTATCTCCCTTTCCATATACTATCGTTCAGGTCGCGCGGCCTGGCAAACAAAAAAAGTTTATGCGGTGCATTGAATTGTTTTGCGATGCCCTTACAGGGAATATGGCGGAAAGCGCATTTAGGCGAAGGGTGCTAGTACTCGATAAGCGATGGCTGTCGCGAGTTGGATCGTTTGCGGTTTTACCGCGTGGTCGTCCGCCAGCCATCGCGTGAGTAATCAGGCCTTTTTGACGGCCTCCTTGAGGTCGCCAAGATTCTTTCGCGCCTGACCGGCCGCTTGCTGCACATTTCCCTTGATTTCTTGTTTTGTGTTGCCTGTCGTCCGGCCAATGGCTTCATTCACCTTGCCTTTGACCTTCTCTGCCGTTCCCTTGACTTGATCTTTGTTCATGGTTGGTCTCCAACGCGCAAATGTTTTGCAAATGTTGCCGATATCGGTTGTCGTCCCATTCGACGAAGCGCAACCGGTGGATCGGCGTTCGAGGAAAATCGCCGGCCGCTTATCGCTTCCCGCTTGGTCAGCGCGGGTGCGTCAGTGTTCCAGCGGACGATTGGGCACAACGTCCCGCGGACCTAACCAGTACGGCTGCCGATTGTAGAACTGGTGAAGCGACGAACCCCACTGCTCGTCGGCCATCGAGGGCCAATGGTCCTTATCGAATGCGGGTGCGTTCTTGATGTGGTCCGCGGTAACGTTCAGCCTGAAGCATTTCTCGTCTGTATCCAGAGTCAACGCACTCCATGGAATGGCGTAAAGTTTGCCACCGATACCGAGAAAGCCCCCGCTCGACAGCACAGCATAGGCAATGCGGCCGCTGCGTACATCCAGCATGATTTCGGAAATCTTCCCTATGTCGACCCGGTCAGACGTGAAGAGCTTATTACCCTTCAGCGTATCGGCCTCCATGACGTTCGGGCCGGGCCCCTCGCCGGCCCCGCTGCCCACAATGGTGGCACCGGTATCGCTGGTCGATGGGCGGTGTGTCGGGTCTGGTGTCGTCATGATTTTCTCCTGAGTTCATTTCACTGCATGTCAATGCGGGTCGACCGGTCGCAGTGATCGAGTATCACGCTCGATATCCACGGTATGGCGCATCGGGGTCACCGAGCTACAACGATGCGCGCAACCGGTTAAGAAGTCGGTACGGTGCCGTACCGCATCACAGTCTGCCCAGCACGATCAAGACGAGCACCACGACCAGTACCAAGCCCAGCACGCCGCTTGGACCATAACCCCAGCCGCTGCTATAGCGCCATGTCGGAACCGCACCGACCAGCAGCAGTGCGACAACGATCAATAGAAGGAATCCTAGCGACATGTCATCTCTCCTCCATCCAGTCGGCGGGTCATATCGCGATACGGCAGCACTATTTCCCAACCTGATTGCCGACAACCCCGCCGACGGCCGCGCCGCCGACCGTACCCAATGCACTGCCGCCGGTCAGGACCGCACCGGCAACGCCGCCGACCCCCGCACCGATGACCGTGTCCGTTCCGCGGCGAGACATGTCGCCGCAACCCACCAGCAAGACAATCGCCATAGTCGCCATTGCCATCTCGACTGCGGCGAAATGTAGCTTTCTCATGACCCTCTCCCTCGGGTTGCCGCAGCGCCGTCCGGTCCTGCACGACGTACGCGGGCCCATGCCTGACATCTCGACGGAATTCGAAACGCCAGTTCATGGTGAGCGATCAGCCGGGCGCAGTCGGTCCGCTAACGTACCGGCTCGGACGTCAGTTCAAGGACGCACTTTCGAAAACAATTACGCCGAGATCGGCGAGCAAAGCCGGATAGGAATGCGCAGCTTCCAGTCACCATTGAAAGTGTGACACGACGTTACGCGCCCGTACGGAGCGACACCAGAAAACTCTTGTATTTCATAGCCCTACCCGCATTTCCAGCCCTCGATAGGGCATCGTGACACATGCGGAGATGCCCCTTTTTTAAGTCTGGCTTAATTCTCGGCTGACAACATGGGTCCCATACCACCCCTGTTGAGCCGCCGGAACATCGGCGGCATCTTTTTGTCTTCTTCATGCGGTGCGCAAATCCCTGCGGCACTGGGAAGGAAACGGCAATGACTGAAGATTCGGTGTTCAAGCATCTGCGAACCATGCTCAAGCGCAAGCACGCGCTGCCCGTTCAAAGCTGCCGCGTCTCGTTGCCCGTGCAACGCCCGTGGGGCAGAACCTACCGGCTCGTCGAATGGAGCATGGCCAAAGACGCGCCGTCCTATCGTTGCGTGGTCCCGGCCGAGTTGACCGACAGCGAGATCGCGCAGTGCGTCGCGTCGCACGTGCCGGGCCGGGTCTATTTCGACGAACAGCGCTAAACTTCCTCAATGGAAAACACGTTCAACGAACGCGGCGTGACGATCACACGTGGCGGACTCAGTGCGGGCGGCCAGATGTTTCCGCTGCGCGAGATTCGCGAGGTGCGCGTCGTCACGGTGCACAAGAACAAAGTGCTGCCGGTTTGCATTTCGGTCCTCGGCGCCGCCGCAGCCATAGCGGGCGGCATCTATGGCAGCAGCGCCGCACTCGTTGTCGGCGTGATGCTCGTCGTCGTCGGGGGACTTACCTGGTACACGCAGGATGTCACGCACCGGCTGATCGTCACAACGGCGAACGGCGAGCGCGAAGCGCTGACGAGTCCCGATCGCGCCTTCGCCGAGCATGTCGAACGCGTTTTGCGCGACGCACTCGGCCGCTCCGCTCAGCCCGTCTGAACCGGCTTGACGCGCCAGATATCGCGCGCGTATTCGGCAATCGTCCGGTCCGACGAAAACTGTCCCATGCCCGCCACGTTCTCGATCGCGCTCGCCGTCCACGCGCGCGGATTGCGAAAACGTGCGTCCACGGCCTCCTGCGCTCGCGCAAACGCGGCGAAATCGGCCAGCACCATGTAGTGATCGCCCCAGTCGACAAGCGTATGAAAGATGTCCGAAAAGCGGTGGGAATCGCCGTTGGAAAAGTATCCGGTGCGGATCTGATCGAGTGCGTGGCGTAACGCCTCGTTCTCCTCATAGATCTGCCGCGGCCGATAACCGCTCGCTCGCAATTCGCCAACTTCGCTCGCGTTCAATCCAAAGATGAACATATTCTCGCGTCCGACTGCATCGCAGATCTCGATGTTGGCACCGTCCATCGTTCCGATCGTCAGCGCGCCGTTCAAAGCAAGCTTCATGTTC
>Ga0157372_10002669_pt1 | contig 19307 bp, 14 predicted proteins | sample C55metaG_FD_115307 | JGI IMG/M metagenome (GOLD analysis project Ga0157372, IMG submission 115307) | Corn rhizosphere microbial communities from Kellogg Biological Station, Michigan, USA - C5-5 metaG | ecosystem: Host-associated > Plants > Roots > Rhizosphere > Soil | place: USA: Michigan... | reverse complement strand
GAAAAACGGATGCATGTTGTTTACTGTTTTAACCACGCCCAGGTCGCTGCTGCAATTGTTCACCACAACATTTACTGTTGAAGGAGCAGAAGCGCAACCGTTAGCGGTAACCGTCAATGTGTAGGTACCTGCATCCGACAAGCCTGCTGCTGAGATCACCGGGTTCTGCGCAGTTGATGAATATCCTCCTGCATTGCTCCACTGGTAAGTTCCGCCGGCAACCGCCTGCGCTGTAAGGTTGATCGCGTTGCCTGCGCAAACAGGTGAGTTGCTTCCTGCAACTGCCACCGGCGCCTGGTTCACTGTAAGTGATACATTCACCGACGTATCATTCGGTGAGCATGAGCCGCTGATCACAACATTGTAATTCGCTGCTGCATCTCCTGCCGCTGCCGGATTGATCGTAAGTGTCGACGTAGTTGCACCCGAGATGCTTCCGCCGTTAACAAGGTTAATGATCCCTTTTCTCCACTGGTAGCTAAGGCCTGTTCCTGATGCAAGAACAGTGAAGCTTACCGCGTTTCCTTCACACACTACCTGGTTTACAGGTTCTGTGATCGTTAAAGGCGCTGTGTTGATATGTAAAAATGCGTTCACTGATGTATCGTTTGCACAGCCGCCGCTGCTCACCACCACATTGTAGTTGAATGCTGTATCGGCAATGGTTGCCGGGTTGATCGTGAGGGTTGCAGTGGTTGCACCGGAGATGTTTCCGCCGTCGATAAGGTTAATAAGTCCTTTTCTCCATTGGTAGCCGATCGCACCTGATGCCACCACGCTAAAGCTCACAGGACTTCCTGTGCAAACCGTTTGGTCGATAGGTTCAGTAATGATAATAGGTGTTGTTCCCATCTGCAAAAATGCATAGGCTGAAGTATCGCTTCCACAGCCGCCGGTCACAATCACATTGTAATTGAATGCGGTATCGGCAATGGTTACGGGACTGATTGAAAGTGTTGATGTGGTTGCACCGGAGATGTTCCCGCCGTTGATGAGGTTAATAATCCCTCTTCTCCACTGGTAAGTGAGGCCGGTTCCGGAAGCGATCACAGAAAAGCTTGCAGAGTCGCCCGGACAAGCCAGCTGGCCCGAAGGATCCGATGTGATCACTACGCCTCCGATCGTTAATGCAGCATTCAGCGAAGTATCGTTTCCGCAGCCTCCGCTCACAATCACATTGTAATTGAAAGCCGTATCAGAAACGGTTACAGGATTGATCATAAGCGTTGAAGTAGTTGCGCCTGATATGTTTCCGCCGTCGATAAGGTTAATGATCCCTTTTCTCCACTGGTACGTGAGGCCTGTTCCCGAAGTCATTACTGAGAATCCGGTTGAGTCGCCGATACAAACCATGTGATTAACAGGGCCTGATGTGATCATCACAACGCTGTCGATCGTTAAGGCAACATTCACTGAAGTATCGTTCGGAGCTGAAGCGCCGCTTACGATCACATTATAGTTATATGCAGTGTCAAGAACAGTAGCAGGATTGATGGTAAGTGTTGCAGTTGTTGCGCCGGAAATATTACCGCCGTCAATAAGGTTAACTGAACCTTTTCTCCACTGGTAAGCAAGGCCTGCGCCTGAAGCAGTTACAGTGAAGCTGGCGGAGCTGCCGGAACAAACCGACTGGTCAACAGGCTGAATGATAATAACAGGCGAAGTAACTACCGCACCACAGCCCGGAGGCATGATAGCAGTAATGGCAGCCGTATTTAAAGCACCTGTAGTTGTAAGCGCCCTGCCGTCGAGCATAGCTCCCGTATTGATGCTGATCGCACCGTTGTTACAAATGATAGTTCCCCTGAAAACAGAGTAATCGTTGATGGTTACAGCGCCCTCCACTTTCCAGAAAACATTCTGCGATTGTGCACCGTTGATCAGGTTCACTTTTGCATAAGTGCTCGTGGAAAGTGAGCCGTTGATCTGGATGACAAATACTGCATTCGGATTTCCCTGTGCATCGAGGTACAGCGTATCCGTAAATGTAGCCGCAGCATTCATCAGGTAAGTATGCGGGGTAAGCACAAGGTCGTTTCCGAATTGCGCAGGGTACAGCAGCTCTATGTCATAGGGCAGCAGGTTCAAGAAGTTATACGCTGTGGTAAGGTCGGTTGCACATGCTGCAGTTGATCCGTCCGGCACAGGATGAATGGCGCCAACCACCAGCAGGGGATTAAATCCCGTTGCTGATCCGTTGTTGGTTCCGATGTCGCCGGTAACATTTGTAACGCCGACATTTGTAACCGGGCCATTAGTGGAAAATAAGGCATAGCATGCGGCAGCACCTAAAGTGGGCGCCATCGGGCCGGTAAGCACAGCACTTCCGCAACCGATCGGCTTATAAGCGAGCGTTCCGTTAAGCGTAACAGCGCCTGCGGTAGAGAGTGCCCTTCCTTCAAGCGTGTCGTTGGTGTTCATGTTGATCGCTGCGTTGTTCGCAACAATGGTTCCACGCATGGTAACAGCAGATGCAAGGCTTACAAGGCCTTCCACTTTCCAGAACACGTTGCAGGCGAGCGCACCGTTGATCAGCTTTACCTTCGCATTTGCATTGGCAGAAAAAGCGCCGTTGATCTGGAAGATAAACACCGAGCTGGAGCTTCCAAGCCCATCGAGCGTAAGGTCAAGATCCAGCGTTGCCGGGCTTGCGATCGCATATACCCCCGGTACGAGGATCTGTCCGCCGCCAAGCAATGGCGCAGGAAAGAATGTAGGCACGGTGCTGTTCAGCTGGTTGTAGGCCAGCGTGAGGTCGGCAGCGGCAAGTGCGCTTGCGCCGTCGTTATCATGCATCACGCCATCCACATTCCCGAAGCCGGTGCTTAAGCCGCTGTTGGTACCCACATTTCCCGTAAGATGGGAAAGGCCGGTATTTGTGATGGCTCCCGCGCTTGAAAACAGCACAAAATCGGCTGCGCTTCCAAGGTTAGGCGCCTGCCCGAAATTTACCTTCGGGAAGCACATCGCCAGGGCTGTTATAATTAACAATAATTTAGTTTTCATTTTTTTGAATTTAGTTTTGATTTATTCTCGGGGACAAAGGTGCGACGGGATGCGGCTTTCAGCCTTACAGAATATTTTAAATAACTTACATTATTCACACATGAAGCAGTTGCAGTAAAAAGGAAATGTCTTTGAAAGCAAGGGCTACAGCCTCACGGGGAAGTTATTTCCCAAATAAAAAAGCCACCATGTTTCCATGATGGCTTCCTTTTGGGGTAGGTAAAAACGAATTCAGCCTTTCGACTGTTTATTGATGAAGGTAAGGATCCTTTCGTAGTTCTCCGCCTGGCTCTCATGCACGCGGGAAGCCAGCTCCTCCGGCTTCACCCATGCCCAGCGGTCTATTTCCGGGATGCCTCCTTTAGTGAGTGAATGACAAACGAATTGATGATCCTGTAAGGGAGTATCGGTAATGAGCAGAAACGACTCGAGCACCTTGTTTTGCTTCTTATAACGGACAGGCGGAAGCGAAGCTGTTTGAAGGATATTCAGCTCAGAAACGTCAATGCCAGTTTCCTCCTTCAGCTCTCTTATCGCGGCATCGTAGGCATCTTCCTCAACGTCCTTCAAGCCTTTCGGCAGCGACCATGTTTTCCAGGATGCATTTGTTGCATGGCAGATCAGCAGCTTGCCGGTAGTAACATCGTACAGATATATGCCACAGGTGATCACAGGAGGACGCGCCATCGTTCAGCTTTTGAATTGTTTATTCACTCTGTGGTTAAAAAAAAATGCCGGGGTCAATCCAACCCGATAAAAGTTCCTTTCGGGTACTTCACCTTGTATTTCAGCTGCAGGCTCTTGGTAGCGGAAGGCTCCAGCTTCAGCGGCCAGGATACGATGCCTGTTGTTTCATTCAGCTTACCATCGCTTCTTTCTTCCTGCGTCACAACTATCTTGCTGTCATCGGAAACAGGAAACTGGTCCTCAACAATGATGTCTATCGCCTGCTGTTTTGCATTGCGCACGGTGATGTCCCAATCACGGTAGGCGATGTTGTCGTTACCAACCACCTGCCGTTTGTTGAACTCCTTCGATTTTTTGCGCTCTACCTTAATGCCTTTGTCGCGGCCGAGCGATACTTCGAGCGTATCAACGAGGTAACGCGTATCGAAGAATGTGTTGCCGATGAAGGTTCCCTCGAAAAACACATTTGCCTGTCCTTCCAGCAGGTTGTATTGTTCCCAGTCGAGGAGCTGCGCGGTGATGAACACATCCTTATCCAGCCGCGGCGCGCAGTAATACTGGTATTTCGCATTAGTTTGAATGCTCTGGATCAGCACCGAAATGCTTTTCGGATCGGAAGGGATGCTGTACTTCTCCTCGATGGCAAACTCGGTGCTTACGATATTCAGTGTTTTGGTGGTGGTAACCCGCAGCGCATCGATCTTCTGGGCGCTCAGACTCATGTACTGCTCACGGGTTACGGTTGACCCTGATTTGTTTTCTGCATTTACAGAGGGAGCCCAGCCATAGGAATACGCGCTTGCTCCGGCAGAAATACCAGAGCCGCTCCCACCCGAAGCACCAAACTCGTAAACAGGATCTACCTGCAAGTCAAGAGTTGAAAGCTCGCCTTCGTAGTCGGTGGAGAACACCGGCGACTGAAGCGCCATGAGCTGCTTTTCATAATCTGTCTTCACCACTTCATTCAACTGCATCTGCTGCTTCTGTAATTTAACCGTCAGCTCCTTACCGGATATCGCCACCGACTGAGTTGCATAACCGATGGAATACACATTCAACTGTTTTGCGTCCTCCGGGAGAACAAGTGAAAAATTCCCGTCGGCATCGGCGGTGGTGCCGATGTTGGTCCCCGGAACCATAACGGTACACCATGACACGGGCTCGCCTGTGGCTTCATTGATGATGATCCCGCTTACATGCGTAAAGCGCGCATCGGTATACCGGTAAAAATTATTCTGCTGCCGAGGCTGAACATACGTTTGGTTGAGATACAGCCACCATGGCTCAATTTTAGGCTTTTGCGACGATTGGGAAGGATCGCCGGTAGACAGCTTCAATTTGATATTGCTCCAGTCCTCACCGCTTTCCTGCGAAACATTCGCCTTGTACTCGATGGTCATCGGCTCGGAAACATTCTTCACGCGAAGGTCATAACTTGGATACCAGCGGGCATTCGGAACGATATAGCTCACCGTGAAATTTCCCGTTGTTTCAGCCTTTGCGAATACCTTGATCACGATCTCATAGCGTACACTCTGCTTCGGTGTTTTCAATGCAACGAGATGCTGCGTCACTGTTTTGTGCTCGTCAAACAGGTCGAGGATCAACCTTGAGTTCTTCAGCTTTTCATTCTTGATCTCCGTGAGCTTCACGCGCACAAGCTCCTGTGCTTTGCCGATCTGCTCCACGGTAACACCTTTTGTTGCAGTGGAAATATCCTTGAGGTTGAGGATGGAAGCCTCCTGCGCATTCAGCACCTGGATCCGGACGCTCAGGTCTTCCATCTGCTGCATCAGGCTTTTCTGCTTCGCTTCCAGCGCCGCCCATTTTGCCTTTTCATTTTCCACATCATCGAAAAGCACCTGGTGGTTCACGGAAAGGATCGTAAAGGTCCCCTCGCCTTTCACCTGGATGCTCTCTTTTTTCAGCAGCGAGGTAGCATCCGTGATCCTGATCTCGGATTCACCTGCCGGGATCTTTACATTACCTGTGCGCTTCACCTGTGCACCGCTCTGGAATACGGTTACTTCGGTGATGGTGGTTTTCAGCTCGACCTCCTTTGCATTCATATTGAATACAAGCAGTACCAGTAAAAGAGAAAGTGTTCTCATATTTTTATTTTTAAAGCTCTTCGATTTAGAAAATTACATTATTAATCAAGTCCGATGAAGGTACCTTTCGGGTATCGCGCCGTGTACTTCAGCTGCATGGCCTTTGTGCCTCCCGGCTCCAGCTGGTACTGCCATGTAACGATCCCTGTTTTCTCATCGAGCTTCCCTCCGCTCTTCTCCTCCTGCTTCACATCGATCTTACTGTCGGCAGAGATCGGAAACTGGTCTTCCAGGATAATATCGATCGCCTGCTGTTTGCCGTTCCGAACGGTAATATCCCACTGACGGTTCGCGATGTTATCGCTTCCGAAAACGGCATGCTTGTTAAAGTCCTTCGATTTCTTCCGCTCCACTTTTACGCTTTTATCGCGGCCGAGGGAGATCTCGAGCGTATCGGTAAGATAGCGCGTGTCGAGCACTGTGCTCCCGATGAACGTGCCCTCAAAGAACACGTTCGCTTGTCCTTCCAGCAGGTTGTACTGCTCCCAGTCCACCATCTGCGCCGTGAGGAATACGTCCTTATCGAGACGCGGCGCACAGTAGTATTGGTATTTTACATTTGATTGGATCGACTGGATGGAAACGGTAATATTCTTAGGGCTGGAAACGATGGTGTACTTTTCATCGATGGTAAATTCGGTGCTGACGATGTTGAGCGTGGGAGTTGCCGTAATGGAATTACTGTATTTAATTGAGTTTTTATCGGCACGCCCGCCTCTCACTCCCGGCACAATTTGAATTATAGAATTTAAATCCTCTGCGTATGTCTGGGTTGTATTTGCTGTTATTTCCACTTCATCCAGCTGCTGACCGGCTTCCAGGTAGATCTTCATATCTTCACTTGTTACCGCCAGCACCTGCGGTTCATAACCTACATAGGCCACTTTCAGATTTGTCCCGTTCTCGGGAAGCGTAAGATGAAAATTACCATCAAGATCGGTGCTGGTGCCGATGTTGGTGCCGTCCACCATTACGGAGCAGAAAGGCAGCGGTTCACCGGTTGCCTTATCCATCACAGTGCCTTTCACTTTTGTGAAACGCGCATCGGTGTAACGGTAATAATTCGATTGCTGCTTTGGCTGCTCATAAGGCTTGTTGAGGCTCAGCCACCATGTTTCTATCTTCGGCTTTTGCGAGGATTGCGAAGGATCACCGGTGGAAAGCTTCAACTTCACATTGTTCCAGTCCTCTCCGGTTTGCTGTGTAACATTCGCCTTGTAATCGATCACCATAGGCTCCGCAACGGTTTTCACGCGAAGATCGTAGGTGGGGAACCAGCGCGCATTCGGAACGATATAGCTGATCGCGAATTCCGCTTTTGCTTCGGCCTTCGCCAGCACCTTCACCACTATTTCGTAGGTCACATTCTGCTTCGGTGTTTTAAGAACGCTGAGCTGCTGCGTGATCGCCTGGTGCTCGTCGTACAGCTCTTTCATCTGGCGGCTGGCGGCAAGCTTGTCGTTCTTGATGAGCGCAAGCTTTGTTTTCAGCAGCTCCTGCGCTTTCGCGACCTGCTCCACCGTAACGCCTTCCGAGGTGGTGCTTACCGACTGCAGGTTATTCACGATCGCCTCTTCGGTGCGCAGCACTTCTATCTTAACGGATACATCTTCCATTTTCCGGCGAAGCTCTTTTTCTTTCGCCTCCATCTCCGCCCATTTGGCTTTGTCCTGCTTCTGGTCGTCGAGGTTCACCTGGTAATTCACCGAGATGATGGTGAAGCCGCCATCGCCTTTTACCTGGATGCTTTCCTTTTTCAGCAAGGGTGTGGCATCGCGGATCACCACCTCGTATTCCCCTGCAGGAATAGTGGTGCTGCCGGTACGCTTCACCTGCGCGCCGTTCTGGAACACGGTTACATCCGTGATGGTTGTTTTGAGCTCGATCTCTTTGCCATGCACGCGCATGGCAAGAAACAAAAGAACTAAAGGAAGGATCTGTTTCATAGGGAAAATTATGTAATGCAATTATAGGTAATCCGATCTGATTTTGGAGCGCAAATGTGCACGCGTTAAAAATGCCCGTTTTTAAACAGACGCATTTTCAACGTAATTCCATAACGTTTATTTCAATATATTTTTGAAAAAATCACGCATCAGCGCTTTCGCCTGTAGGCCGCCACTTTTGAAGGGCCATACTCCAGCCTTGACGAGATCCACTCATGGATGGGAAAAAGCTCGTGGCTGTAATATTCCCACGACAGGTGAGTATCGGGCGCGGAAAGCTGCTGAATGAGCTCGATGAGGTAGCCGGAAGGCTTAGGATTGAAACCGGTGCTGCAGTATTCCCTGAATGCTTTAAGGATCAGCATATCCCGTGCAGAAATAAAATCATTCTTGGAATTCCTGTTAAGCGATTTGCGAAGCGCTTCCAATGAATGGTCGGCCTGGTCGAGATCCCCGAGCTCTATCATGTTCATGATGCGGATATAACGGATGCCGAGGTCCCAGCGGCCTTTGTCCTTCGTAAGCTCGAGGGCGGTATTGCAGATATTGATCGAATCGCGGAAGCGCGCAAGCTTGAAATAAGCGCAGGACTTGAGGAAGAGGTACCTGTCGGCAGAGAACTCGCCGATGTTATCAAGCGAAAGATTAAGGATGTACTCGATCAGCAGCAGCGCATTCTTGTAATCGCCGGCGTAAAAGGTGGCGTGAAATTCCTGCTCCTTCGAAGCGATATAGCTTCTGAGATTCTTCGAATAAAATTTCTGCGCTTTCTGCACACATTTAATGGCTTCGGAAAAATTGCCGTTGTACACCTGGCACTGGCTGATGTTATCGTACACATTTCCCATCCGCTCTTCCCGGTAAAGGAAGCGCTTGCTTTTGATCAGTGAAATAAGATCGAGGCATACATCGATGGACTCCTGGTGTTTCTTTTCGCGCTGCAATTCCTCGAGGCGCAGCATCTTGTAAATATAGGTGATGAATGCGGAGCCGGTTTGTTTGATGTATCCTTCAATTTCCTTCAGGTTGGTACGGAAGGATGCTTTGATCTGCCTGGGCGATTTGTTCTGTACATGAATGATGTTGGTGAGCAGATCGTAATAGATATCATAGGTTCGCAGGAGAGACGTATAAGCGGCATCATAATACGAGATCTGCTTTTCGATCTCCACCACTTCCTTGAAACCCTTTCGCAGCCGAAGGATCAGCACCTTATGCCGGAGCGCTTCAAGCACCACATCGTACAGCTCATACTCTTTCGCTTCCTTGATCACTTCGTTCAGCAGATGCACCAGCGTTACATAATCGGCGCGGTTCTTCTTCCGGTACAGCACACGGAACTGGTACATTTTCTTGCGGATGCGGAGCTCCTGCCTGTCGCTCACATCAAAAATATCATCCTTTAAAAGAGTGGTTTCCGAACCGAGCGTTTCGAGGATATGCTGGAACAGCCGGGATTTCAGCTTTCCGATCGCCACATCTTTCTTCTTGCGGTAAAGCGCCTGCGAGAGCTGCACATCCGACAGCGCATTAACGGGACGAACACGAACTGTCTCAAACAGTTTTCCCATCAAAGAAGGACTCGACTCTCCCTTGTATCTCCTGAGAGAGTTCTTCAGGAGCTGACATTCCTCTGCGTTCAGGCCTTTGATCAACGAAAATAATTCCACCATAAACAGTAGTTCAAAAGATTAAAAAAATGTCACAGAGCTCAAAAAGTGTCCTGTTAATTTTTTGCCTGCTGAGGTTGCTTTGTGCCCGAACAAATCAAAAACTACTCCTTATGAACACAAACAAAATGCTGGCGCTTACGCTATTCTCGTGCGCATTACTGAACGGCAACCTCATTGGGGCAACTGCCATTTACCCTGTCAACAAATTTAGTGATAATATTGTTTTGGTCACCGGGTTGACCGCGGGCGACATCACGAAATACCTCGAAGATGAAGGCCTGGTGGTGGATACTACCCCCGTTCAAAGCGGAAACGACTGGACCTGCAACACCTCAAAAGGAAGCCTACATTATGCCACCACAGTTTATACGGATGGCTCGAACATCATTGTTCATGAGGATATCCGACTGTAATGCAATGCCGGGCGTCCGCAAAAAAAATCAAATAAGGACTATGTGTGATTTTAACCACGATATGAAGGCAATGGGTAAAAACACCCATTTTACAATTTTAGCGATGATCCCCGTTGTTTGACTGCTTCTAAATAATTATTTTAGTGATGGAGCAAATTAAACAGGAATCCCGCTGATTTCGGGCGGTTTCGCCTTTTATCGCATTGGCCGGAGAAAATGATTGATTATTATGACAGAGCATTTGATTTCGAAGTGGATATTACTATTTAGCTGTGGCTTTGTATTCCTTGTTGCCATCCTTATTTTCATCATCCTTTATTACAGGAGAGGCCTTGCTGCGGAAAGAAAGCGCTGCGCAAGCATGCTGAAGGACCACAAAGCGCTGATCAACCTGATGATCCCGATGGTGGAGAAGGAACGGGAGCGCATTGCAAAAAATGTGCACGACGATATCGGCTCTATTCTCGGGATCATCCGGCTTAACTTTTCGAAGGTGCTGAAAAATCAGCTGGAGAAAAGGTTTTCGGAAGACCTCATTAAAGATTCGCTGCTGCTGGTGGATGAATGCATTAAGAACACGCGGGGCATCTGTCACGACCTGATGCCTGCGTCATTGATCAGGCTTGGCTTTGAGAAGGCGCTCGTGGAGTATTGCCGTCAGCTTGGCGAAAGCCAGAAGATAGGTGTCCGCGTAAACCTCGACAAGGACGAGATCGCGCTTGGCTCTTTGTTTGAGCTTCAGCTGTTCCGCATTGTGCAGGAAGTGCTGAACAACATCATCAAGCATGCGGAAGCAACGGAAATGGAGCTTACGCTCCATGAGCCTTCCAGCCTTGAGCTCGGCATTACGATCGCGCATAACGGAAAAGGGATCACACAGGAAAAAATGGAAGCGCTGTCGAAAACAGCGCAGGGCATAGGATTGAGGAGCATCCTGAGCAGGGTAGAGCTGATGAATGGAACGATCACGTATTTCAGTGGTCCACCGGATGGGTCACGCATAAATATCCGAATTCCAATCGCGTATGAAGAAATCAGTTAAGCTGGCTATCGTTGATGATCAGCCATTGTTTCGCAAAGGCCTGGCAGCGCTCCTGAAGGAATTTCCCGACATCAAAGTGATCTTTGAGGCGGGTAACGGGAAGGAGCTGCTTACCGAGCTGGAAAAGGCCAAACCGGATGTGATCCTGCTCGATCTCGACATGCCGGGCATGGATGGCATCAAGACCACGGAAACGCTGAAGCAAAAATTTCCGGACGTGAAGATCATTGTGCTTACTATGCACAGCGGCGATATGATGGTGCTTCACCTGATCGAGAAAGGCGCACACGGATTCCTGCTGAAGGATACCACCATCGAGGTGATCCGTGAAGCCATCCATTCGGTGCGCGATAACGGCTATTACTTTAACGACCGCGTATCAAAGATCATGGTCAGCGGACTGGTAAAAAGCAACAAGATAAAGCCCAGCTTTAAAACGGTGAACCTTTCGGAGCGAGAGATCCAGGTGATCCGGCTGCTGAGCCAGGAATACAAGAATTCGGAGATCGCCGAAAAATTATTCATAAACATCCGCACGGTGGACCGTCACCGCGAGAACATCCTGAAGAAGATCAAGGCAAAAAATGCAATCGGCATCATCATGTACGCGGTGAAGCATAACCTGCTGGAGTAGATCATCAAATCGTTCCGGCAACTGCTCTCGGGGCTCATTCAGTTTTTTCTTTTTCCAATGGCCTGTCGCCTTTGCTGATCTGCCGTGATATGCTGATCAACGCACCGGTGGCAATTCCGGCGGCAAAGATCATGAGAAACAATACGGTGGACATTTCTTCCAGCGCCACCCGCTTTCTCAATACCATCAGCCCGCAGAGCATTACAATAGTTGCAATTAACATTCTTCGTTTCTTTTTTAGATTTTCCATGTGCTTTTCTGTTTGTGTTTTTTAGTGCTGAATGACAATTTCCGGTTTCATGTACCGACCTGCCCGAAGGCGGTTCTGCAAAATTATCCGCGCTGCGAAATGCCCGCTTGTCAAAACCTGCTATTTATATTGAATAATCGCCGCCTGTCCGAAAACAGGAGCATCCGAACGGGAACAGGCTTATTTTCGGGTCATGAAAAGCCCAGGCACCGGAATGTTTATCAGCAATACCATGAATACGGACAACCTGTTGGTATATTCAAGGCTGAATGAGGTGTTCCATGAATGGAAAAGCGGGCACAGTGAAGTGGGGATAAAATACGTGATCAGCGGAACGGAGAAATATACGCTGAATAAAAAAACCTATGTGGTAAGCGAGGGCAGCTTCCTGCTGGTGAACCGCGGACAGGCGCATGAAGTGGCGGTTGCGAATGCCCCCGAACCGGTGCAGGGGCTGTGCATGCTGATCAGCGGCACCCTGCTCAATGATGTATTGATGAACAATACAGCTTCCGGATCGTGGCTGCTCGACAACCCGGAGGAAAAAGGCAGACAATTCGATTTCTTTGAGGGCATCTACCGCCCGGATGATGTGCTGAACCAATATATTTCTTCGCTCGGAAAGATCCTGAACAGGGAAACAGGGGAAGTCCCGCTGGAAAGCGCTGAGCTGTTCTATGGCCTCGCGCAGCAGCTTTTAGCCTCCCAATCGCTTACGGGCGAGCGGGTGCGGCAGATCAATGCAAACCGCAAAAGCACAAGGGAAGAGCTGTACAGGCGCATCAGCCTGGCGAAGCAGATAATTGACGACCGCTTTGACGGGGAGCTTGAAATGGCGAAGCTGGCCGGCGCTGTGGCTATGTCGGAGTTTCACTTTTTCCGGACCTTCAAACAGGTATACGGCATTTCACCCCACCGCTACCAGGTACAGAAAAAGCTCGAAAATGCACAGAAGATGCTTCGTGAGAACAGGCTATCGGTTACCGAGATTGCCTTTCTCTGCGGCTTTGCGGATATACACAGCTTCAGCAAATCCTTTAAGAAGGCTTTCGGGATCTCTCCTGCAGCCTTCCGTAAATAAGCTTTAACTATTGGTTTGTAGACGTGCTGTCAGGCTGTGCCGACGATGGTGATGTTTGATCCGAACCGCCCAGCTTGCCTCCTGTGTTAGCAGGATCGGCAGAGCCTTCTATGCTCTTGTGTCCGTCCTTATCGGCATTGCCGCCGCTGCAGGCAGCAAAAGAAAGTGCAAGAAGTCCGGAAAATAAAATGAAGCGTAAGGATGATCTTTTCATGGGTTTAAGTTTTTAAAATTTACAATACAGGATAAAAAAAACATGCCGCCGATTCGCTTTTTATCTGTTTAGCGGGCATTATAAAGTGCCACGGCTTCGCGGTTCTTATCCATCCTGAATTTCCTCGTGACCAGCCATGCCACTACAAAGCCCGGCTCTGACACTACAAACAACGGCCAGAACACGAGCAGCGTGGGGCCGGCAAACGTACAGATCATAAAGGTGACTTCTTTTCTCTTTACTTTCCGTGCACTTTTTACCAGGTCTGCAATAACCGGATCTCCCGAATCCAGCAGCAGCTTGTGCAGCTCCTTTTCGCTCAGCGCTTTCTGCTTATAGCTGTAATGTTTTCCTTCTTTGATGATCTGCAGCTCTTTCGGCTTTTTGATCCCTGGAGCCGCCACTGCCGCTGCGGTACCTTCCGCAGGAACGGCCACCGTTTTCGGGGGATAAAAAACACTGTCGCCTGCAAAATGAATGCGGTCCACGTCGGCAAGCGGAATGGAATACAAGGGCCCACCCTTGAAGCCGGCGGTACGGAACCGCACCTCATTTCCAGCGAGCCTTTCCACCTGGCCCGTAACATAGCCATTGTTCTTCATGAAAATACTGTCGCCATACTGCGAAGGCGCTGCTTTCACCGGCTCAAACAGTTCCTTCTGTCCGTTCTTATAGAGGATCATCCTGATGTTCTCTTTTTTTTCTACGAACAAAGGCCCGTCCTGCATGTCGATCCGCAGGTACTTCACTTCGGAAGGAGTGATCTCCATGATTTTTACCACCAGCCTTCCCTCATCACTTTTCACGAGGGTGTCCTGTGATCTGAGCGCAGCAACACACATCAATAAGAATATTATAATACAGCCTGTTCTTTTCATCATCCGTTTATTTGCCAAAGCCTTTCAGGCTTCGCGTTTTGATTTTACATACTGAAAATGCCTGAACGACCTTTTCGTTAAAATATTCTTCACCGTGAGAAAAGGATTGGTGTCCTTCTTCCTGTAAAGCAATCCCACCGACAACGTAAGCCAGGAATAACTCGGGTGGTCGTGATGCACATCGTGGTTGCCGATGCCCATGCCGAGCGGAAACCAGAAGGTGTTGCTTTCGCGCCCGTCTTCCATGCCCATGTGCTCGCACCAGTGCCTCACCGCAGAGAGGAAGTTAAGTATGAACAGGGTGCCCAGCACGAAGAACAGGGGCGGCTGAAAAAAATAAATAAGAGCTGCCGAGATGAGGATCGATGCGGACAGGTAAAAAATATTTACAGAAGGCCGGCTCTTTTTCTTCTCCTGCTTCACGCTCTTGTTCGGGCGCATGAGCACATAAGCGGTGAACAGGATCGGGATCAGCTGGCAGAGCAGGTAAAGCGGACGCCTGTTCTCATACATATCTTTTTTCACGTCCGACCACAATGGATCGTCGGCAGTGTTGGCGGTAACATGATGCACGAGGTGGTATTTACGGAAAGGCTCGGCGTAGAAAGGAAGCAGCATCAGCGATGCGCCCAGGTTCATCAGCAGCCGGTCGGCCTTTGTGCGTGTGATGGATTTGTGTGCGCCATCGTGCACGACCACGATAAAAAATGCATGTGCGAGGAATGCGGCGGGAATAACCGTCCAGTGATGGCCGCCGGCAAAACCCTGCAGGCAAAGAAGGATCGCGCCGTAAAGCGCGGCGGCCACGCAAAGTGACGCGACGGGGATCAGTACCTTCGTTTTTCGTAAACGTGCTTCTATGTTTGCTTCCCTGCTCATGTTAAAATTTCAAATTTACCGCAGCCTTCGGCCTTCATTTTCAGGATTGAATCTTCCACACCCTCATCAAGCACATGCGTGGTCTTGTTCCTGCAGAAGGGACACGAGGTCATGTATCCGTCCGTATCCACATACAGGTAACGTGAGCCGGCGCCTGCACAGCCGATCAGCCGCTGCCGGTAGCCATGGTAGATCACGATCGGCATGTCCCTGAAAGCGGGATCGTTGTTCATTTTAAAATAAAAATCTTCCAGTATTTTTTCGTGCCCGGGATGCAGGCCTACATCCTTGCCTTCATAATTGCCTACGGAGCGCGGCTCGAGCAGCTGCACAAAAGAGGCGCCGAGCTTTTTCGCGAGCAGCATGTACTGCAGGAGGTTGCTTTCGGTGCAGAAGGAGCGTGTTACACAAACGGAGAATGCGGTGACGAGCTTTGCCTTGTGTGCATTCACTGCCGCCTGCTCCACCCAGTGATAGGCATCCTTGTATCCCCTGAACACGTTGTGAAGCGCAGGATCGAAGTGATCGAGGCTGATCGCCACACCGGTGAGGCCGGCCTTCTTTAATTTAAATGCATTTTCTTCCGTGAAGTTAAAGCCGGAAGTGGAGATCCAGAAATCGGCGCTCTTCTTCGCTGTCGACAGCAATTCAATAAGATCGTGCACTCTTGTCATCGGCTCACCGCCGCCGAACTGGAATTGTGAAATGCCCACGTTCTGGAACTTCGCGAGGATCTTCCTGTGATCGTCGAGCGATAACGTTTCTCTTTTATTCAGCTCATTCCATTCATAGCAGTGCTCGCATTTCAGCGGACATTTTTTTGTAAGGCCGATCAGCACCATACGCAGGTTCTCAAAATTGCTGACATCCTTTCGCACGATGAGCCGCGCTTCGATCTCGAACAGGCGGTTGAAATGCTTCGCCGGCCAGCCGTTGTTATTGATGTTAAAGAAAAAGCGCCCGTCCACTTCAGCCAGCTTCTGAATGCTGTTGTTAATAGTAAGCCTGTTCTTCAGCCCGATCACTCTCGATAATATTCTGTAGAAATGAACAGGGTTCGGAAATTTCCGGTAAATAAAAAATGCGACGCTCAGCCACATGCGGACCACCACCAGCGTTTTCCTGCGGCCGGTGATCACAGGTGAGCTCATCGGCGGGATGTTGCTTTGAGCTGCCTGCTCCTTTTTCAGTGCAGGCCGTTCAATGATCTCAGTTTCCATTTACGGTTGTGTTAGCGGCAGCCATGTTGCTGAGCAGCCTGTAGTATTGTTCCTTTGAAAAAGCGGAAAAGCCACCCGGCTTCCGGATCTTCAGCAGCGCGTGGTATTGCGGCTTGCCTTCGTACCTTTCCATCCTGCTGTAATAGCCTTTGCTGTGAAGAAAAACGGTTTGCACCATTTCGCTTTGCGTGTGCATCGTGTCGAACCTGATCACCACATAATCTTTTGTATTGTAATGCTGCAGGTACGATGCATCATCCGCCATCAGCTCGGCTTTATGATCAAGCCCTGTTGAATCCAATGCTGAAACCGGCTTGAGCACCGTCAGCTTCAGCGGCTCATCTTTTGTAAAATCCATTCCCGCATAATCGAGGTCCCAGAACATGAACCCGCACTTCAGGCGGATGCTTACCGTATCGGAGCTGAGCGCTGAAAGGTCAAGCGGAACAAGCACATCGCGCGCAGCGAGCGCCCCAACCACATTTACAAAATCCACATATTCCCATCCTTTACCTGTTTTCATATAAACGGCCAGCGGCCCGCCCTGCTTCAATGCAGCGCTTACAAGCTCTTCCCTGCTCTTTGCAGATTGCCTTTCCGTCCATTCGCCGTATTTCTCCCCCAGCAGCCTGCAGATCTTATCATAGGTAAAACCCGACCATTCTGTATTTTTCACATTCAGGATCAGCTTTCCGCTTAGCGCTCCTGCCGGCCTGATAAAGGAAAGCACAATATCATTCAGCGGATCTTTATCCTGGTCATCCTTAAAAGAAAAAAAGCTGTTATCCTTTGCAGCCACTTCAGGGGTGTGATCAAAGCGCTCTGCCGATACTGCAGACACAGGTGCTACGGGAACTCTGTACGTATGCAGCGTGCCCTGCTTATCGCTGAGCACATGCAGGTTTTGCGGATGCTCCGCCACGATGAGCTCGGCGAGGTTGGTGAACTGCTGCTCACGCTTTACATTCATTACCTTCAGCTCTACACCTTCCTCAAGGCGCGCGCTGCCCAGGGGCATATAATCATCACGCTCAAGGTTCTTATACAATGCCCCGGTAAACATGGTACCGCTGAAATTAAAAACGCTGCCATCGGATGTATATACGTACGGACAATTGCAGGCCACCACTATCACTCCAACGAGGGCTGTCGTCATCCCGCCAAGAACTCCAAGCACAACCGGAAGAACATGCCTGTCGTTGTTGCGCTTTCTGTCCACCTGGAAATCCTTTATCAATGTGATCCCCGAGAACGGGATCGCATCTTTTTCCTGTCCGTATGGAAATGCAAAATCCTTATCGAGGTAAATGTGCAGCTGACCGGCCGCATATTTCTGTTCGGCCTTGTCCTCAAAATAGGAATCGGCGCGGTCGTCCGCCCTTTTTTCATAATCGTGATAACTTGCATATTCGGCGCCGGGCCTTTGCAGCTTTCCCGACAGGCTGTTGGAAGCGCGGTTGAGCACGGCATCCTTCAGCAGCCACACCGAAGTATCCTGGTGCACCACAACATATTTAAGCTCTTTCACAGACCGGGCGAGCACCTTGTAAACCCTCTTGGCCTGGTCCTTTCCGGGCTTAGCCCTGTATACCACTGCAGCCTTAAAGAATGTTTTTCCGCATCCCCCGATAACAAAACAAATAATTACAAGGGCCATAATAACAGTGCAGGCGCTCCTGTTTATTTTATTTTTTGTATCCATGAAAAAATTATATTTATACTAATGTAATACAATTTTAACCGGAAGGCCGATAATTGTGTATAATCACGTCATGGACAAAGAGAACATCTATACGCTTCCCAATGTCATCAGTCTTTACAGGCTGCTGATGTTCCCGGTGATCCTGCTCACGGCCTGTTTCCGGAAAGAATCGCTGTTTGCCACGCTGATCTGCATTAACCTCGTCAGCGATATTCTCGACGGTTTCCTCGCGAGGATGCTGAAGCAGGAAACGAGATTCGGCGCCGCGCTCGATAACCTCGCCGATCTCGGCACATACATCCTTGCCGTTTTTGGCATGTTCCGCTTTAAGCACGAAGAATTTGAAGGACACTATTGGATCCTGTTGATTTTCCTGTTTGCTCTTGCAGCATCCAACATTGTTTCATGGGCCCGGTTCGGGAAGATGCCGGGACTGCATCTTTATTCCTGCGTGATCACCGCTTACCTGCAGGGCATCTTTTTCTTTTTACTTTTCGCAAAGCAGCTGTATCTGCCGCTTTATTATTTCTCCCTTGGCTTCGGGGTGCTTGCATATTGCGAAAAGACAGTCATCTTATTCCTGATCCCGGAGATCCGTCCCAAGCTGAAAGGATTATTCTGGATGCTGAAAAAGTAATGGTATCTTTAATATAAATTCATTTAAAGCAGCCCATGAAAAATACCCTGAACCCTTTCCGCACTTCCGTTCCCGGCAGGGGACTGATGAACACAAGCGGCCATGAGCAGCGAATGAAATTCCTGGAAACATTTCCTGTAAACCTGCAGCCTGCGCTTTTAGGAAGCCTGAAGCTGGAACAGGTAAAGAACAACATCGAATCCTTTATCGGATCGGTGGAAGTACCGGTGGGACTTGTCGGCCCGCTGCTAAAAAAAGATGATGAGCATACGGTAGAGATCTTCGGAGTGGTGGGTACTACCGAGGGCGCGCTTGTTGCGAGCATGAACAGGGGCGCCAAAGCAATTTCAGAATCGGGCGGGTTTTCTGCGAAAGTGTTGCACCAGAAAATGCTGCGCGCACCCATGTTCATTTTTGAGAACATGATGCAGGCCGCAGAATTCAGTGAATGGGCGCTGAAGAACTTTCAGAAAATAAAAAAGATCACCGAAGCCTATTCCAACCATGCCGGGCTGCTGGAGATCAGCCCGCTGCTCATCGGCAAAGCGGCACACCTCAGATTCATTTATACCACGGGCGATGCCTCCGGGCAGAACATGACGACCACCTGCACCTGGCATGCCTGCCTGTGGATGGAAGAACAGTTCAACGCAACGCATGAGTATCCTGTTATTAATTTCGTGATCGACGGGAACGGTTCCTCCGATAAGAAAGTTTCCTCGTATGCCATGCAATCGGGAAGGGGCACGCACGTGATCAGCGAATGCTTCCTAAGCAACGAGGCGATCATTAAAACGCTGCGTACCACTGCGGATGCCATGTTCAGCTCGTACATCCATTCGGTGGCCGTGAGCAGGATGGACGGCATGACCGGTTACAACATCAACGTGGCAAACGCGGTTGCAGGGTTCTTCGTATCAACAGCGCAGGACCT
>Ga0157372_10002668_pt1 | contig 19310 bp, 19 predicted proteins | sample C55metaG_FD_115307 | JGI IMG/M metagenome (GOLD analysis project Ga0157372, IMG submission 115307) | Corn rhizosphere microbial communities from Kellogg Biological Station, Michigan, USA - C5-5 metaG | ecosystem: Host-associated > Plants > Roots > Rhizosphere > Soil | place: USA: Michigan... | reverse complement strand
CAGGCTGAACGATGAGAGCCAGGATTGCGTAACCTCTGGCTCATCCTCCTGCTCATCGCCTCGTTTTTTATCGGCCGCCGCGTGATCGATCTGGCCCTGAACATAAAGGACATGATCCTGCTGGCCTTCAGCACGGCCTCCTCGGAAGCCGCGTTCCCCCGGCTCATCGTCGAACTCGAGAACTTTGGCTGCTCCCCCCGTATCGTAAGCTTCGTACTGCCCCTGGGGTATTCCTTCAACCTCGACGGCAGCATGCTCTATATGACCTTTGCCTCCCTGTTCATCGCCCAGGCCTATGGCGTGCCTCTGACCCTCGGCCAGGAATTCTCCATGCTATTGGTGTTGATGTTGACGAGCAAGGGTATCGCGGGCGTTCCGCGGGCGGCCCTGGTCGTGATAGCCGGAACGCTTTCACTATATAATATACCGCAGCAGGGCCTGTTACTTTTGCTGGGCATCGACCAGATCCTCGACATGGCCCGCAGCGCCACCAACGTATTAGGGAACAGCATCGCCGCGGCACTGGTCAGCAAATGGGAAGGGGAATTGGAAGAAACAGCTGTCAATATAAAATAACACTATGATCGAGCTCCTGACCATTACCTGGAAAGATCTTTTAAACCCCGACTTCTACATCAACAACGGCGGCCTATGGGTCCTGCTGTTCATCGTCTTTGCCGAAACCGGCCTCATGGTCGGCTTCTTCCTGCCCGGCGACAGCCTGCTCTTCGTCGCGGGTATCTATAGTCAGAAGCTGGTCGGCAGTATGATCGCCAATGGCACCGGCAGCGATTTTTTCGACCTGTTCCTGCTCTGGATCCTCGTCTCCATCGCCGGCATCATCGGCAACTCCCTCGGCTACTGGTTCGGCAATAAAAGCGGCCCCTTCCTCTTCCATCGAAAGGACAGTCTGCTCTTTAAACAGAAATACCTTTTTCAGGCAAAGGAGTTCTATGATAAACATGGGGGCGAAGCCATCGTCTTTGCCCGCTTCCTGCCCATCGTCCGCACATTCGCCCCCATCATCGCGGGCATCGTGGCCATGGACAAGAAGAAATTCGTCCTTTATAATATCGTTGGATGCCTGGCCTGGGTATTCGCGATGCTGTTCGCCGGTCACTATCTCGACAAGCTCTTCATGACCAAATTCAATTTCGATCTTAAGAAGCACCTCGAAGTCATCGTCATCGGCATCGTCGTCGTCACCACAGCGCCCGTCCTGTTTAAACTCTTTTTCGGCAAAAAGAACAACGCTCCCGCCGAAGACCCTTATAAAAAATCCTAATATTTCATGGAGAAGAAATCACCCTCTCTTTTTAACCTGGCGGTCATTGTCGGCGCACTGGGTTATTTTGTTGATGTATACGATCTTTTGTTGTTCAGCATCGTCCGTATCCCGTCCCTCAAATCGCTTGGCATCAGCCAGGAGGAGATCGACAAAACGGATATCCTCAATATCCAGATGATCGGCCTGCTCATCGGCGGGATCATCTGGGGCATCCTCGGCGACAAGAAAGGCCGCCTTCGCGTCCTCTTCGCCTCCATCATCCTCTGTCCCCTGGGCAGTATCGCCAATGGCTTCGTACACACCGTCGGCCAGTATGCGGTAGTCCGCTTTATCACCGGTCTCGGCCTGGCCGGGGAACTGGGGGCGGGGATCACCCTGGTCAGCGAGATCATGCCCAGGGAAAAACGGGGTCTGGCGACCTCCCTCGTCGCCGGTATCGGTCTTAGCGGCGCCGTATTCGCCTATTTTATCAACGTGGCCTTCCGCAGCAACCCCGAAGGTTGGCGCACCTGCTACTTCATCGGCGGCGGCCTCGGTTTCCTCCTGCTCCTGCTCCGCGTCGGTATCCTCGAGTCGGGAATGTACAAGACCATCCAACAAAGCGCCGTCCGCAAGGGCGATTTCCACCTGCTCTTTACCAATGGCCGCCGGCTTAAAAAATACCTCACGGCGATCCTCATCGCTCTCCCCAACTGGTATGTCATCGGCATCCTCATCACCTTCTCGAATAAATTCGCCAGCATCATGAAGGTACAGGACCCGGTGGACCCGGGAAAAGGGATCATGGTCGCCTATGCGGCGATCTCGATAGGGGATGTGCTGATCGGCTTTATCAGTCAATGGGTCAAAAGCCGGAAAATATCCCTGTGGATCTTTCATATCATTGCCGTCATCGGTGTTATCTGGTTTTTCCTGCTGCAAGGCGCGACATCGACTACCGTCTATTGGGTCTGCGTCGTACTGGGATTCGGGACGGGATTCTGGGCCATGTTCGTGACCATGGCCGCCGAACAGTTCGGCACCAATATCCGGGCTACCGTTGCCACCACCGTTCCCAACATGGCCCGGGGTTCACTGGCGCTGGTTGCCCTGTTGTTCAAATCCCTGATCCCATCGCAAGGCTATTTCAAGGCCGGCTGGGTCACCGGGATCATCGTCTTCGCCATCGCCTTCGTCTCCCTGGCGATCACCGAAGAGACCTATGGAAAAGAATTGAATTATATAGAGCCACTGTAGTATATAGATGAAGTTTTTGATCATTCGTTTCAGCTCCATCGGCGACATCGTCCTCACGACGCCGGTGCCCCGCTGTTTGAAAAAACAAGTGGCGACGGCCGAGGTACACTATCTCACCAAGCAAGCCTTTCGGCCCATCCTGGCCGCAAACCCCTATATCGACAACATCCACTGCCTGGACAAACATCTCGACGCCACCATCGAAGCCCTCAAGGCCGAAGATTATGACTATATCATCGATCTCCACCACAACCTTCGAACCCTGAAAGTAAAGCGCGCCCTCAAAAAGCAAGCCTTCTCCTTCGACAAGCTCAACATCCAAAAATGGCTGCTCACGAATTTTAAGATAAACAAACTCCCTGCGGTCCATATCGTCGACCGCTACCTGGACACCCTCAAATCCTTTGGGATAAAGAATGACGGAGCAGGACTCGACTACTTTATTCCAAAAGAAGAGGAGCTGAAACCCGGGGATATTCCCACTTCGCACCAGGCAGGATATATCGGCCTGGTCATCGGCGCCGCGCTGGCGACCAAGCGGCTGCCCTTTCACAAGTTGGAGACCATTTGCAAGCAGACCCAACACCCCATCATCCTGCTCGGTGGACCCGAAGACGCCGAAACGGCGAAAAAGCTGGCGGCCATCGATCCGGTAAAGATCTACAACGCCTGCGGGCTTTTCAACCTGAACGAATCGGCCGCCCTCGTCCGCCAGGCCAAACTCATCATCACCCACGATACCGGGCTGATGCACATCGCCGCGGCCTTCAAACGCCCCATCATCTCCATCTGGGGCAACACCGTCCCGGAATTCGGCATGACCCCTTATTATGGCGAAAACTTCCTGTATCATTACCAGGGAGGTCTTCTCGGTAAGCAACCCGAACTGACCCTCGAAGTAAAAGGCCTGTCCTGCCGCCCTTGTTCGAAGATCGGCTACAACAAATGTCCCAGGGGCCATTTTAAATGTATGGAAGAACAGGACATAGAACGGATTTTTCAATACTTTTAAAGAAAATCCCAAGTGAGCCGCCACCACCTTCGACATGAGAAAAACTGCCTCAACTGCGGACACTTCGTCGAAGAGCGATATTGCACCCACTGCGGCCAGGAGAACCTCGAGCCAACGGAAAGCTTCAGCCACATCATCGGGCATTTTTTTGCCGACATTACCCACTTCGATTCCAAATTCTTCATCACGGTAAAAGATTTGTTCCTCCGCCCCGGCTTCCTCACCCGGGAATACGTCGCCGGCCGCCGGATGACCTATCTGAACCCGATCCGGATGTATATCTTCATTTCGGCCCTGTTTTTCCTCGCTCTCTTCACCGGCCGGAAGGAATATACGCCACCTCCGGCGGAGACCACGAAAGACTCGAAACAAAAAGATGAATCCGTATTCCTCAGAATGGGCGACGGCGTCGTGATCATCGACATGACGGAGAACAAATACAACACCGTCCACGAGTACGATTCCGTTCAGGCCACCCTCCCCGATAGTGCAAAGGAAAAAGGCATTATGCACTGGGTCCTGCGCCACAACGTCGGGGAAAAGGAAAAGCGCGGCACCGCAAAGATTCATATCGAGGTCGATATCAGCCATGACGTGCCCAAACTGATGTTCCTTCTCCTGCCCCTGTTCGCTTTATATGTGGGCTGGTTTTACAGCCGGAAGAGATACTTCTATGTCAACCACGCCATCTTTTCCGTTCACTTTCATTCCTTCGTCTTTTTGCTGATGCTGTTCTTCATCCTGCTAAGCAAGCTCATCCCCGGCGACTGGATCGACATTATCCTCGGGCTATCGGCCATAATCCTTGCCTTCATCTACCTGGTGGCAGCCCTCCATGGGATGTACGGTCAGTCGTTCTGGTACGGCCTGCTGAAAGGTATCGGCATCAGTCTCCTCTATGTGCTCACCCTCGGGATCGCCTCCACGATACTGATGATCGGCGCCTATGTCTTCCTGTAAATAAAAAGCCGCCCGAAAAAGGCGGCTTCGTATAAAAGTAAAACAGGTCTTACAAAGTCTTCAGCACGTCGTTCATGCTGCGAACGGCTTCGGCGCTCTTGTTGAACAGCGCCTGCTCGTCCGCGTTCAGCCCGAAGTCGAGTATCTTCTCCCATCCATTGCGGCCGATGACGACGGGCACGCCAAGGCAGATATCCTTCTGGCCATACTCCCCATTCAAAGACACACAGCAGGTGAACAGCTTCTTCTCGTCCCGCAGGATGGATTTTACCAGCGCACAACCCGCCGCTCCCGGCGCATACCAGGCGGAGGTACCGATCAGCTTGGTCAGCGTAGCGCCGCCGACCATGGTATCGCTAACGACCTGCTTCTGCTGCTCGGCGCTGAGGAATTTCGTAACGGGTACGCTGTTCCAGGTCGCCAGGCGGATCAGGGGGATCATCGTCGTGTCGCCATGACCGCCGACCACAACCGCATTCAGATCGCCAGGGCTGCAACCCAGGTGCTGGGAAAGCTGGTACTTGAAGCGGGCGCTGTCCAGGGTGCCGCCCATCCCGATGATCCGGTTCTTCGGCAGACCCGTGGAGGTCAGCGCCAGGTAGGTCATCGTATCCATCGGGTTGCTGATGATAATGATGATCGCATTGGGGGAATGCTTCAGGATGTTCTCGGTGACGCCTTTCACGATCCCGGCATTGGTGCCGATCAGTTCTTCACGCGTCATACCGGGCTTACGGGGAAGACCCGACGTAATAACGACAACATCGCTGCCCGCCGTTTTGGAATAATCATTCGTACTCCCGGTGATCCGGGTGTCGAAACCCAACAAAGCCGCTGTCTGCATCATGTCCTGTGCCTTACCTTCGGCTAATCCTTCCTTGATATCCAGCAGCACCAATTCTTCTGCCAATGCTGCACGGGCGATATTATCGGCACAGGTAGCGCCGACAGCGCCGGCGCCTACAACCGTAACTTTCATCTGTTAAAATATTTGAGTGATAAAATGTGATGACTATTTCTTTTGATTAAAGGCCTCCAGGATCGTCTCCACCTTTTGAGTCCCTTCGAATGTAGTGATCAGGTTGCCTTTCTTGTCATAGAGGGCGAGATAAGGAAGATTGCGAATTTTGTAAAAAGGCGGCAGGAAGAACTTCTCGTCCCGCCCGATCAGGATATTGGGATGTTGGTAGATCTTATAGTGCTCGTTGAATTCTTTCATTTCAGCGAACGGTTGATAGGTCGCCATCACGATCTCCATATCCTTGAATTTATCCCAGCTGCCCAGGAAATTCTCGATCTCGTGCTTGCAATGCTCGCAGTCGGGGCTGAAATACATCACGATCGTCTTGCGGTTCTTTTTCACATCGTCCTTTGTCAGATAGGTGGAGCTGTCCAACTTCAGCAAATGAAAAGGCGGAAGGGTAGGGAATCGCATAAAGGGGGCCTGGGCATTGGCTGAATCGGTCGCCGGTTGGTTCGGCTTGGCGGGCTGGGCATAAAGGATACGACAACTGACGATTGTCAGGACAACCAGGAAAGCTTTTTTCATGCTGTAAAAATACTTCATAAACGAATCGGCCCTCCCATAAATTTCATTAGGAGGACGAAGAAATAAAATTTATGGGCGGGCAAGATCCGGCCGATAAATAAAAAAGACGAATTGGACGGCCCAAAAAAAGGGATTTTTTTATTGGTTGTTTACGAAAAGTTCGTAGCTTTACGAAAACTTCGTAGTTATCATGGAAAAACTCAGCCGCCAGGAAGAACAGGCCATGCAGGCCGTCTGGAAGACCGGTGAAGGCAATATCAAGCTCTTCCTCGAGAACCTGCCCTCAGGGGCTATGCCATACACCACTTTGGCCTCAACGATCAAGAACCTGGAGAAGAAAGGTTTTCTCTCCAGCCATTTGGTCGGCAACGCCTATCTCTACAAACCCCTGGTCACCGAAGACGAATACAAAAAGAAATTCATGAATGGTTTCGTAAAAGATTACTTCGCCGACTCCTACAAACAGCTGGTCAGCTTCTTCATCGAAGAAAAAAAACTTAGTGCAAAAGAGCTGAAGGAGCTCATCGAGCTGATCGAAAAGCCGTCCTCAAAATAAGCACCGCAAAATGCTAAACCATGCCCAACCTGTTCCTCTACCTCATCAAGCTCTCCATCAGCCTGTCCATCGCCTGGCTCTTCTATCGTTTCGTATTACGCGGCCTCACCTTCTATCGCCTCAACCGCTGGTACCTGCTGGGTTATACGCTGCTTTCCTTTTTTATCCCCTTTATCGATATCGGCCCCATCGCCACCGATTCAGATCAGTTGCATCAGCCGGTATATATCCAGCTGATTCCCGTCGTCGGCAATTATACTCCGCCGGCCGCAGCCAACCACGCCTCCAATTCCAGCCTTTCACCCTGGACTCTTGCCGGGTTCGTACTGGCTATCGGCATGGCATTACTGCTGATTCAAACTGCCCTGCGGATGTATTCACTCGTCCGGCTCAAAACACAAGCCCGGCTGCTCACCAATGACGCCGGCGTTCGCATCTACCAGGTCGACCGGCCTATTACTCCCTTTTCCTTCGGCAATGCCATCTTTATCAATCCCCGCCTGCACACCGAAAAGGAATGGGAAGAGATCATCCTGCATGAGTATGTCCACATTCGCCAGCGTCATACCCTCGACATCCTGCTGGCCGAGGCCGTCTGTATCCTCAACTGGTACAACCCCTTCGCGTGGGCTCTCCGATTTTCCGTCCGCCAGAATCTCGAATTCATCGCCGACCAGCAGGTGCTGAACAATGGAATGGACAAAAAGGAATATCAATATCATCTGCTCACGGTCATGGGCCATCCCCGTTATCGCCTCGCCAATAATTTCAATTTCTCCTCCCTTAAAAGACGCATCATCATGATGAACAAAATTCGGAGCGCCCGCCTCCACCTTCTCCGCTTTCTCTTTTTGCTGCCGTTGCTTGCCGTTATTCTTTTGGCCTTCAGAGGCCGCTACCCAAAACCCGGCCGTCACAACGGCCCCGTCTTCGTCAACGCCGCGGGCATCGTCATCGGCCTGCCCGAGAAAACACCCCTTGCCGGGGTTACAGTGCAGGTGACAGGAACTCCCCTTCAGGCCGTCACCGACGCCAATGGATACTACAAGCTTCGCATCCCCGTGACAACGGATTCGATACGCATCCACCTCGATTATACCAAACGGGGATTCGAGCCCGGATCGAGCGAACGGTTCTGGCCCACCCTCAGGGGAACAACCGGGATCGTCGATGTAGAAGGCCTGACTTCGACTGCCCCCCACAAACAAGAGTTCTTTTTTATCGCCCCAGGTTTCCATCGCCAACCCGTCGATCCCAGCTACCCGGATGCGGCCGCAGAACTACAACGGGTACTCGCCGAGAATCGGCAGATGAGACATCAAAAAGAAGTCCTGGCCGAACACCCGGACATCGGAATGTTTTATGTTACGGAAGATAAGAAACGGCGCCTCGTTATCCACACCGACGGAACGACGGAACGATACGGCTATCCGGGCACGCCCAGCCTGGCCACGATGGACCGGAATTACGGAACCCTGCCTTGGATGACGCCGGATGGTGCAAATACGAACCGTGGCTATCTCGACCGCTGGGCCTCCATCTCGGCACAGGCTGAAAGGCAATTCCACCCAACGGGTGGGAATCCCCGGGCGATCATCTTCCCCGGCGATAGCCGCGTCATCGCGGTGGACGCCTCAGGTAAGGTGCAGGTCTATGACATGGATAACACGATCGATCCAAAGGAGCGGTCAAGATTCGAACGGCTGTACGGCAAATTACCGCCCTGCGTACCCGATAAAGGCAGCGTTGTTCCCGTTATCACCCACAATGAACAAGACACCACAAAGCCCGTTGCCGTCATCACCGGCCCGACCACCGGGTCCCGCTCTATCCATCGCCTCGACACGGCAAATGTATTGTACATCGTCAACGGTGAGATCATGCCGCCGGGTTTTAATTACAACACCATTCCGGCTGCCGACATCGTATCCATGGACGTCCTGAAAGGTGACCAGGGCATCCGCCTTTTTGGCGAAAAAGGCGTGAACGGGGTTGTCGCCTTTACCACGAAAGCATCCTTCCAACAGCGTACGAAACCCGTTTCCGTACAGCTCAAATACCCCTATGTCGCCCAACCCCTATATGTCGTAGACGGCATATTCTCGGCATTGGGCGATTCAGCGCTCCGTCGGCTTAACCCCAGTCAGATCGAATCGATCACTGTCTTAAAGGATTCGGCCGGCATCGCCCGGTATGGAGATTGGGGCCGCAACGGCGTGATCCTGATCACTACAAAAAAAGGCCGCTTCGGTATCGGAAAATAGCCTTCCGGCAAGATATTGGCCACATGCGGTTTTTGCCGTAAATTTGCCCCCTAACGCAAAAAATACTACCGCTTTTATGGCAAATACGGCAGATATCAGTCGTGGCATGATCATCAAATTAGATGGCAGTTTGTACACCGTTGTGGAGTTCGGCGAGAACAAGACCGCCCGGGCCGCAGCAAAAGTTTGGGCCAAGCTGAAAGGCGTGGATAACTCCCGCTCCATCGAAAAGACCTGGAACAGCGGCGACACCATCTACCCCGTTCGTGTAGAAAGAAAAGCCTATCAATATCTTTACAAGGATGACACCGGCTACAATTTCATGGACAACGAGTCCTTCGAACAGATAGCCCTTCAGGAACACCTGATCGATGCCCCTCAATTCCTCAAAGAAGGCCAGGAAGTCTCCGTACTGATCAATACCGAGACCGAACAGCCGATGAGCGTTGAATTACCCGACAAGATCGTTGTTGCCGTTACGTATTCCGAGCCCGGCCTGAAAGGAGATACGGCTACCCGTACCCTTAAGCCCGCCACGGTCGAAACCGGCGCTACCGTCAACGTCCCCCTCTTCGTCAACGAAGGAGAGTTGATCCGCGTCAATACCAAAACCGGCGAATACGTCGAACGGGTAAAGTAAATGTTGAGGAAACGAATTTCACACCTTCGGTCACCGACTGAAGGTGTAATTTATTTATTTTCACCGTGGTTTTGGGTATTTTTAGCTATAATCCCTATTTTAGCCGCCCAATTAAACTGTAAATTCATCCAATATGGATTTTAAACAGATCCAAGAGTTGATCAAAATGATCAACAAATCGAACATCGGCGAAGTAAGCATCGAGGAGAAAGGATTTAAGTTGACGATCAAACAAAAAGAAGAACCGGTCCAACAGGTGATTGCGGCCCCCGTACACGCGCAACCGATAGCTGCCCTTCCTGCCGCGCCGGTCGCCGCACCCCAGGCCGCCGCTGCTCCGGCCGCGGAAAAACCCACCAAAGCCGCAGAAGCGCCCGCCGGCAATACCATCACGATAAAAAGCCCGATGATCGGTACATTCTACCGCAGCCCTTCACCGGACAAACCCTCCTTCGTCAACGTCGGCGACGAGGTCGCTCCCGGCAAGGTGGTTTGCATCATCGAAGCCATGAAACTCTTCAACGAGATAGAAAGCGAAATATCCGGAAAAATTGTAAAAGTGCTGGTGGAAGATGCCTCCCCCGTCGAGTACGACCAGCCTCTGTTCCTGGTCGAGCCCTGATTACAATAATATATAAGAATGTTTAAAAAGATCCTGATCGCCAATAGAGGAGAGATTGCCCTCCGTGTCATTCGTACCTGTCGCGAGATGGGGATCAAGACGGTAGCTGTCTACTCTACGGCGGATAAAGAAAGCCTGCACGTAAAGTTCGCGGATGAAGCCGTGTGTATTGGAAAACCGGCAAGCTTCGATTCCTACCTCAACATCCCCCATATCATGGCCGCCGCCGAGATCACCAACGCCGACGCCATCCACCCGGGATATGGATTCCTCGCAGAAAATGCCCGCTTCGCCGAGATCTGCGGCGAGCACGAAATAAAATTCATCGGACCTACCCCCGCCATGATCAACTCCATGGGGGACAAGATCACCGCAAAAGAAACCATGATCAAGGCCGGCGTCCCGGTAGTGCCCGGTGGCGAAGGCCTGCTCGAAAGCCTCGACGAGGCCAAAGGCATGGCCAAAGAGGTCGGGTATCCCATCATCCTCAAAGCCACAGCCGGCGGCGGGGGGAAAGGGATGCGCGTCGTTTGGGAAGAGGCCGACATGGAAAGGGCCTATAATACCGCAAAAGCCGAAGCTGGCGCCGCCTTCAAGAACGACGGCATCTATATGGAGAAATTTGTCGAAGAGCCCCGTCATATCGAGATCCAGGTAGCCGGCGACCAGTATGGCAAGGTCTGCCATCTGAGCGAACGCGACTGCTCCATCCAACGCCGTCACCAAAAGCTGGTCGAGGAATCACCCTCCCCCTTCATGACGCCCGAACTGCGCCAGCGTATGGGCGAGGCCGCCATCAAAGCCGCTTCCGCCATCAACTACGAAAGCGTCGGAACCATCGAATTCCTCGTCGACAAACACCGCAACTTCTACTTCATGGAAATGAACACCCGCATCCAGGTAGAACATTGCGTCACCGAAGAGGTCGTCAACTTCGATCTGATCAAGGAACAGATCAAAATTGCGGCAGGCGACAGCATCAGCGGCATTAATTACGAACCGGTGGGGCATGCCATCGAATGCCGCATCAACGCCGAAGATCCCTACAACGATTTCCGCCCATCACCCGGCCGCATAACGGTTCTCCACCAACCCGGCGGCCACGGCATCCGCGTCGACTCGCACGCTTATGCCGGCTATACCATCCCGCCGTACTACGACTCCATGATCGCCAAGATCATCGCCGTAGCCCGCACCCGGGAAGAGGCGATCAACACGATGCACCGGGCCCTCAGCGAATACGTCATCGAAGGGATCAAAACGACCATTCCCTTCCATCTTCAGCTGATGAAAGACGAACGCTTCCGCGCCGGCGATTTCAACACCAAATTCCTGGAAACTTTTAAAATGCAATAGCAGACCGGCCCGGATGGGGCGAAGCCCCATCCGGACATCAGACTCGCCGGTTTTTTTATGCGCCGAAGGCAGCAACAAGCGTCTCTACCGTCTCTGCCGCCCCAAAATACCCTGCTATCTTCCGGATCACGGCCTCGACCAACGCGTCAGGACAGGAGGCCCCACTTGTGATCAATACCCGCACCGGCCGCCGCTCAGGCAGCCAGCCGGTCCGCCGCTTCTCGGTCTTCGTGTGAAAGTCGTAATGCAGCATCTCGTCAAAAGAAAGGATCTTCTCCTCGGAGGAAATAAAATAGGTAGGCATCTTCTCCTCACACAGTTCAACCAAATGCGAGGTATTAGAGGAATTGTAACCCCCAACCACAATGGCCAGATCGGCCGGCGCATCCAGCAGCCCCACGACAGCGGATTGATTATCCAGCGTGGCATAGCAAAGCGTATCCCTCGTGTCCGCAAAGCGGTCCCCAACATTCCCTTCGTTCAACCCATACAGCTCGATCATCGTCTGTTTCAGATAATCCGCGATCGCCTGCGTATCGCTGGCCAGCATCGTCGTCTGGTTGACAACCCCGATGCGCCCCAGATCACACGTGACATCAAAGCCGTCACTGTACTGTCCCTTAAAACGTTCATAAAAACTCTCCGCCGGCAACTCTCCCTTGATGTACTGCGCCAGCACCAACGTCTCGCTCATATCCTTTACCACCACGGTCGGCGTCTCCGCCGCCGCATGCGAAAAAGTGGCCCGGGTCTCCTCATGCCCCGGCTTGCCATGCACGACGATGGTATAATCCTTCTTCGCGATCTGGCTGCTCCGGTTCCAAACCTTCTCTACAAACGGACAGGTCGTATTGTATCTCTCCGTCTGGATACCGATGTCCCGCAGCCGCTGCTCGATCTCGAGCGTCGTCCCAAAGGCCGGTATAATGACGATATCCTCGGCCGTCAGCTCCTCGAAAGGCATCAGCTGCCGCCCATGCGTATCCTGCAGAAACCGGACCCCCCTGGACTGAAGATCGGCATTGACCTGGGGATTATGTATCATCTCGCTCAGCAGGAAGATACGCTTGCCGGGATTCTCTTCAATGGTCCGAAAGGAGATCTCGATGGCATTCTCAACGCCATAACAAAACCCGAAATGCCTCGCCAGGTATATCTGTACCCCGCCAAGGTCCAGCAGGGTAGGGGTGAAATCCTTCTTCATCTTGTCCTGCTGTTTGCGTTTGTTCTTGATGGCGGAGATCAGCGGACTGCGATAGATGATCGGTATCGTAAAGCTCTTCATGGCGAACAAAGGTACAAATATGTGCCGGGAACGCGTTTTTGCCGTTTTAGGCATACCTTAGGACACGTAAACCACGTTAAGTATCTATGAGTGAGACATTTCGCCCTGTAGACTGGATCTATTCATCCAATATCTATGAAGTCAATCTCCGCCAATACACCCCCGAAGGCACCATCCGCGCCTTCGCCCGCGAGCTTCCCCGTCTTCGCGATATGGGCATCGATGTCCTCTGGTTCATGCCCATCACCCCCATCGGCCACGAAAAGCGCATCGGCTCCCTCGGGAGTTACTACGCCTGCTCCGACTATACCAGCATCAATCCTGAATTCGGAACGCTGGAGGACTTCGTCGCCCTGGTAAAACAGGCGCACGCCCTCGGATTCCGGGTCCTCATCGATATCGTCGCCAACCATACCGCCTGGGACCATCACTGGACCCGCGAACATCCCGAATATTACCGCCTTAACGAGCACGGCCAGTTCTTCGATCCCCACGGCTGGGCAGACGTCATCGATCTCAACTACGATAACCCCGATCTCCGCAAGGCAATGATCGATATGATGCGCTGGTGGATCCAAACGGCCGATGTCGACGGCTTCCGCTGCGATATGGCCATGCTGGTGCCCCTCGATTTCTGGAAACAGGCCCGGGTGACGCTGGACCCATTAAAACCGCTGTTCTGGCTCGCGGAATGCGAAGAGATCGCCTATCATGAAGTGTTCGACGCTACCTATACCTGGAAATTCCTGCATAAGATGGAGTCGGTTTGGCGCCGGGAATCGCCCGTCGGCGGCCTCGACGAAGTGCTGGACTATTACGACACGATGTTCCCCTCCAACGGACTCCGCGTGTACTGCACCACCAATCACGACGAGAACTCCCATAGCGGAAGCGAATACGAACGCATGGGCGACATGGCAAAGGCCTTCGCCGTGCTCTGCTGCACCTGGAACGGCCTCCCCCTCATCTACAGCGGTCAGGAACTGCCAAACAAAAAAAGATTGAAATTCTTTGACAAGGATCAGATCGATTGGACCGGCAGCTACGGCCTGCACGGGTTCTTCCGCACCCTGTTACAATTGCGCAAACGAAATCCTGCCTTGCGTTCGGGCGATCCTGCCATCACCATTCACCGGCTGAATAACTCCCTCGACGATCGTTGCTTCGCCTTTGCACGTCGCGCCGGTGACCACCAGGTGCTGGTCCTGCTGAACCTCTCTGGAGAGGAATTGGTGCTCCCCGTTTCGGAATTACTGATCCAGGGAACCTGGCGCGAGGTCTTCACGGGCAACTGGACCAACTTTTCAAAAGCCACCCATTTCGTCCTTCCGGCCTGGGGCTACGCCGTCTATGAAAAGATCGATGGGTAAGTATCCCGGCCGGTGAAAAGTTCAACGACTGACGACCGGCCCGCCCGCGCCGAGTAATCTGTTACAAACCCGCTTCACGATATGAGCCGGGATCGCGAAGGAATATCCGACATAAGAACCCGTCGAGGTAGTGAGGGCCGCATTGATCCCCACCAGCCTTCCTTCCCGGTCGACCAGCGGACCGCCGCTGTTCCCCAGGTTCACCGCCGCATCCGTCTGGATAAAGGACGCTCCCTTGGCGCTTATGATCCCCGCGGTAACCGTCGATTGCAACCCCAATGGATAACCGATCGCCAGCACCCACTGCCCGACCTTCAGCTCATCGGAGTTTCCATAGGAAAAGTAGGGTAGGCCATGCGCGTTGATCTTCAGCACCGCAATATCCGCCGCCGCATCGACCCCAACGACTTTCGCGCCCAACGACCGGTGATCGTTCAACGTGACCGTAACCCCTTCGGTCCCCTTTACTACATGATAGTTGGTGACGATCGTTCCGTCTTCACTTAGGATCGCTCCCGACCCTGCCGACACGCCCGGCTGCCCCCATTCATCCCGCAGCTTCGACGTGACCTGAACCGTCGCCGGCACCGCCGCTTGGGCAACCTCCATAAAATCCGCCACACCGGCCCCCTTATTCTCATCATAGCGGGCAGGGTAGACAAGCATACGGGTGATCGGGACTTCCGCCATATTCTTTCGGGTCCCTACCAGACCCAGCGCAACCGCCGCGCTGACAACCATCACTAATAAATATTTCATACGTAAAGTTTCGTAGATTAAGGGTAAAAAAAGGCTGGTTGGGACAAATAGCGTCCGACCAGCCTTTAAAATTTATTGTCCTGACGAAAGTCTCAGCGGATAGGTATATACGCCCTCATACCCGGGGAACACTCCTTCCAGTTTCACCGTTCCACCGCTCACCTTGCCGATGATGCGCTGGAAATCTTCGAGGTTCTTCACTTCCTCACCGTTCGCCTTCAGGATGATGAACCCTTCCTGGATCCGGCTCTTGTCCATGAGCCCGTTCTCGGTCACCGATTTGACCACGACGCCGCCTTTCACATCCAGGTTGGCCGCTTCCTTCTTGCCAAGGGTCTCCAGCTGGGCGCCTAATTTGTCCAGCGCGGAGGTCTTGATAATGGCTGTCGACGTACTACCGGAATTATTGCTCAGCGTCACCGGGATGGTGTATTCCTTCCCCTCGCGCTTATACGTCACCTTGATCTTGTCGCCGGGGCTGTAGGTGGCGATCTTGCCGATCATTTCGGCGCCGGTCAACACCTCTTCACCGTTCAGCTTGGTAATGATGTCTCCCTGTTTGAGCCCCGCATGTGCCGCAGGTCCATCGGGCGTAACCGTCCATACATAGACGCCGTCACCATCCTTGATGCCGTTCTCTTTCTTCTGATCATCGCTCATATCATCCCGGGGATAAGAGATACCCAGGTAGGCCCGCTGCGGAGTCCCGAACTTCATGATATCGTTGACCACCTTCTTCACGATATTCACCGGGATCGTGAAAGAATACCCCGCATAAGAACCCGTTGGCGAAGCGATCGCGGAGTTGATCCCGATCAGCTGCCCTTGAGGATTGATCAGGGGACCACCGCTGTTGCCGGGATTAACGGCCGCATCGGTTTGGATAAAGGACTCGACAGGCGACTGGCTCTGCCGGCGATTGATATCCAGCGTCCTTCCTTTGGCGCTCACGATACCGGCCGTGACCGTAGTTTCCAGCGTCAGCGGATAACCGACGGCAAGCACCCATTGGCCGATCTTTACGTCATCGGAATTGCCATATAACAGGAAGGGAAGGTTCTGTGCATCGACCTTCACCACCGCCAGGTCGCTGGCCGGATCGGTGCCGATCACCTTTGCCTTGAATGACTTGCGGTTGCTGAGGGTTACGGTGACGTCATCGGCGCCATCCACTACGTGGTTGTTGGTCACGATATAACCGTCATTGCTGATGATCACCCCCGAACCCGAGGCCATCTCCGGCAGGCTCCGCATTCCGCCGCCATTGCCAAAGAAATCGTCGGGATCGATCCCGAACAAGTCGGAAAAGGGATTATGCTTGGGGAGGTTGTTGCTTACCGTCCGGACCGTCTTCGTCTTTATATGCACGGTAGCAGGGATTGCCGCCGAAGCCGCATCCGTGAAATCTCCCGGAGGAGCCGCATTGCCGCGCCCTTCAAAGAACTTGGCATAATTGGCGGGAACCTTGCCCGAATCCTTGCCCAATTCCCTGGTGGAGTAATAGTACGTCTTATTGCCGTTAAAGTGATTATAGCCCCACATCGTAGCCAGTGCCGTCGAAGCACTGAGGAGGACAACTGCTACTACTTGTTTTGCTCTCATTTGTAAATTTTTATCTGATATCTGAAACAAATTAACACAACGGACCGATCAAACTCAATACCGATCTACCAGTTTAACAAATGTTTTACTAAGACTTTCGTACATGGCAGAATCTGGACGTAAATCTACGAATTTAACGGCAATTTTTTCAGTTACAACCCCTTCAAAAAGGTCATTGTGTCAACCCCATCGGCATAGTCGGCCAGACCGGGCTCCTGCGCACGGCCAAAGGGCACAAACCCCCGGCCTACGATACACTGGATCTCGCCGGCCGATTCGGGTAACGGTCTCTTCCCCGGCTGATAGTAGACATAGTGCAGCACGCTGATTGGACTGAACGGGGAGGCGTCCTCCGTAAGCAGGATCGACCCGTTGGTCATATAGTATTTCTTATTCAGGATCAATAGGGTCAGCTGGTAATCGTAATTGTGCTTGTACTTGGCCAGGTCGGCCAGGAAATGGTACTTTTTGAAGGTCTCCAGTAAAGGAAGGAAATCATACCCCTCCGGCACGGCGATCTGCGTGACATTCCGGCATCCCAGGCCAAAATACAGGTTGACATCATCAGCCAGCGCCGTCAGCTCTTCCTGGGTTTCCTCGCCGGTCAGCATCGCCACCGAAGTCCGGTTGCGCCGGATCAGGCTGGGGTACTTCCCAAAATAATAATCGAAATAGCGCGCTGAATTGTTGCTTCCTGTGGCGATATAGGCATCGCACCCATTCAGCCGGTCGGCAAAGGCGATAAAGCCGGCAACCCTTTCATCCATTTCGATGAGTTGATCCACCAGGTGCCGGACCAGCACCTCGTCCCGGCTGGACGGCTTGATCAGTTGCCGGTGCCCGGATACGAATATGGTCAGCAGATCATGAAACCCGACCAGCGGAATATTTCCCGCCATGATCAACCCTACCGTCTTTGGCGCTGCGGGCTCCTCCGGCAACCCATAACTCTTCGCCCAGGCCTCCAGCTTATCCCGTTGTAAATATCCGATGGCGATCCTCCGGACCGCCTCATCGATGAATTCCGGGATGAACCAGCCGTTTTGCGCATGTGCCCGGCGTTTGGCCGCCTCCCAGGCCGGCGCCGCCGAAAGACAGTATTCCCCAAGCCTTACCAATAAATCTATTCGTTGTTTGAAATACATAAATCCACGTTATATTTGTCCTGCGGAGAAGGCAGTATTCAAATAGCCCTGCCCGCGACAAAAACTGTAAAATCTGCAAAGATAACTTTAATCATTCCCTAATTCTCAAAAAATGGCTATTAAGATAACGGAAGAATGTATCAACTGCGGAGCCTGCGAGCCCGAGTGCCCCAATAACGCCATCTACGAAGGCGGCGTGGAATGGGCCATCGCCGACGGTAGCAGCGTTAAGGGATCCTTTACCCTGCTGGACGGCTCCTCCATCGATGCAAACCAGCGCAACGCGCCTATCAGCGTCGATACCTACTATATCGTTCCCAACAAATGCACCGAATGCCAGGGCTTTCACGAAGAGCCTCAATGCGCTGCGGTTTGTCCCGTCGATTGTTGCGTTCCGGATGAGATGTATCGTGAAACGGTGGAAGAATTGTTAGCAAAAAAAGAGCGGCTGCATATTTAAAAAAAGTTGTTTAGGTCCGCAGGAAACGCTAACTTAGGTTTAGTAATTCGTGTTTGTTAAAGTAGTCCTCGTACTACTTAAAAATAGGCGGGTGATATTTCCCGTCGTAAAAGGGTGAAGGAGATGGAACAGTCCTTCACCTTTCTTATTTCGGGCTGTTCGCAACGCCCAGAAACCGTTATTTTCGCAAAAATTTATTGCAAAGCATGAAGCCCAACATCGCCTTCGTTACCGGCGGGTACTCCGGTGAAGCGGAAATTTCATATAAAAGCGCCATCACCATCCAGAACAATCTCGACTACCATCGCTATACCATCCACCGGATCGACATCACCCCAGAAGGCTGGTTTCACGCAACCGCCGATGGCAAAAAGATCGACGTCGACAAGGATGACTTCTCCATCACCATCGCCGGAAAAAAGATCAACTTCGACGCAGTCCTCATCGGCATTCACGGCACACCCGGCGAAGATGGCAAACTACAAGGCTATTTCGATCTCCTCAACCTTCCTTACACCAGCTGTGACGCCGCCGTCTCCGCACTCACCTTCAACAAACGGTTCACCGTTGCCGTCGCCGCCTTCAACGGCATCAACGTCGCCCGCTCGGTATTGCTGATCAAGGGCCGGATCGAAAGCCCCGATGAAGCCACCAGCCACCTGCAATTCCCCGTCTTCGTAAAACCCAACAATGGCGGAAGCAGCATCGGCATGTCCAAGGTCAATAATGCCTCCGAAGAACTGGGACCCGCCATCGAAAAAGCCTTCCGCGAAGATGACCAGGTGTTGATCGAGGAATTCATCCCCGGCCGGGAGTTCACCATCGGGGTATTCCGCTCCAAAGGCGAGATCATCACCCTGCCCTTCACCGAGGTCAAAAGCAAAAAAGAGTTCTTCGACTTCGAAGCAAAATATACCGCCGGCCTTAACGAAGAGACCACCCCGGCCCAGGTCGACGAAGCCATCGCCGCCAAAGTCCGGGCCGCCGCCAAAAAGATTTACCAGGTGTTCAACTGTTCGGGGATCATCCGGATCGACTTTATCTACAATGAGGCCAAGGGCGAACCTTATATGTTGGAGATCAATACCGTCCCCGGCCAAAGCGAAGCCAGCATCGTACCTCAGCAACTAAGGGCTTACGGCTGGACACTAAAGGATTTCTATTCCGCGTTGATTGAGGAAGCCTTAAACCGACGGTAGTCGGTTT
>Ga0157372_10002666_pt1 | contig 19326 bp, 20 predicted proteins | sample C55metaG_FD_115307 | JGI IMG/M metagenome (GOLD analysis project Ga0157372, IMG submission 115307) | Corn rhizosphere microbial communities from Kellogg Biological Station, Michigan, USA - C5-5 metaG | ecosystem: Host-associated > Plants > Roots > Rhizosphere > Soil | place: USA: Michigan... | reverse complement strand
TTCTCGGCGACCGAGGCGATGCGCGACGTGCGCTCGAGCTTGTCGCCGATGCGGATCGGCTTCTCGAAGCGGAAGGCGCCTCCCGCGCGCATGCGGCGCGGCAGCGGCACGGGCGGAAGGAACCCGCCGCGCGGCGGATGCCCGTCCACCGCCATGTCGCGCGTGCGCACGACCGGGAGGAAATAAAGCCAGTGCCACACCGGCGGCAGCGCGCCGCCCGGGGCGAAGTCGATCTCGTCGCGGTCCAGTGTGGCCGCGAGCAGCCGCGCGGGCGCGGCGGTGGCGGTATCCGAGTCGTGCTGCACCCGGCCGGCCCATTCGTCATAGGCTCCCATCGATGCTCCAGTAGAAGTTGGGATTGCGGGATCAGCCCTGCGCGCCGAGCGCGAGCTGGTAGTGGTGGTCGCGCGTGTGGATCCACGTGGTGCGTTGCTCCACCGCGACGTCGTTGAAGGTGTAGCTCACGCGCCGCACCTCGAGGATCGGCGCGCCCGTGGCAAGCGAGAGCGGCTTGGCGACCGAGGCGGGTGCCGCAACCGCGTAGATGCCCTCGTCGACGCGGATGATGTTGACTCCGTAGCGCTCCTGGTAGAGCGCGTAGAGCGATTCGGGGCCGTCGGGAATGCTGTCCGACTCGAGCGTCGGGAAGAGGTGCACCGGCAGCACGACCTCCGCGACGGCGAAGGCCGGCCCGTGCGTGGAGAGCTTGATGCGGATGCGGAAGACGTCGCCGCCGCGGCGCGCGGAAGCGAGACGGAAGGTGCGGATCGCATCCGCGTCGGCCTTGTCCTTCCGGATCCAGAGGAGCTTGCGGTCGAAGGGCTCCTTCTCGCCGTTGTTCTGCACGACGTTGAAGAAGCGGTAATGGCTTCCGCGGGCGCTGTGGTGCGCGACGAAGGTCCCCTTGCCCTGCTTTCGCACCAGGATGTCGGCCGCCACCAGCTCGCCGATCGCCGCGCGCACCGTGGAGATCGCGACCGAGTAGCGGCTGGAGAGCTCCTTCTCGCTCGGCAGCGGGTCGCCGGGCCGCCATTCGCTCTTCACGAGGCTCTCGACGATCTGGTCGCGCACTTCCTTGTAGAGCGGGATCCCGGGCATGGCGTAATCATTCGGGTGATACGAATGAATTGTAAACACCCCATTGCGAAATGTCGAACCGGCGGCTTGCGGGCCTCCCGGGTCGCCTGCTATAGTCATTCGAATGACGCGAAAGACCGGACGGGGCTGACAGGAGGCTGGGATGCAGAGCAAGGCGCGGGTCGCGGAGGACGCGAACGGGCCGCGCACCTCTTTCGACGAGATCGAGGTGGGGCGGGTGCTGGGCGAGATGGAATGGGTGGTGACACCCGAGATGATCCAGAAGCAGTGCGAGATGGACGCGGACTACCACACGTGGTACTTCCTCGATTCCCCCTGGGGCGGGCGCATCGCCCCTCCGCAGATCAGCTACCGCCCGCCGCGCTGGCTCCTGTCGCGCACCTACAACGTGCGCGGCCTCTTCGTGAAGTGGGAGATGGAGAACCTGAAGCCCATCAGGCCCGGCGTCACGATGCGCGTCACCGCCAAGGTGATCGACAAGTACGTGCGCAAGGAGCGTGAGTTCGTGGTGTACGAGTCGGAGGCGAAGGATCCCGAGGGCCAGGTGATCTTTCGCACGCGCCGCACGCACGTGCTCGACGTGATCGAGCGCACCGCCGCCCGCGCGGGCCTGGGCGTGGACTCGGGCATCAAGGCCGAGAAGATCTGATCCCTTCCAAGCGGAGCCTCTCCATGTCGATCCTCACCGCCCACGTCGCGCCCGGCTACGAGCTGCCGGAGGTGGCGTGCCAGTTCACGCTCGAGCACTTCAAGCGCGGCGACGCGCCCACGATCCACACCGATGCCGAGGCGGCGAAGCGCGAAGGCCTCGCCGCCCCGGTCGCGACCGGCCCGCAGGTGGCGGCGCTCATCTTCCGCCAGCTGCGCGACTGCTTCGGCCGCGGGTGGGTGGAGGGCGGCCGCTGCGACATCTCGTTCCGCAGGCCCGTCGCCGTCACCGACTTCTGCGTCGCGAAGGGCGTCGTCACCGGGAAGGCGCCGGAGGACGGCCAGGTGCGCGTGAGCTGCGACGTGTGGATCGAGAACGGCAGCGGCGACAAGGTGATCGCCGGCACGGCGAGCGGCCTCGTTCCCGCCTGACATGGCGCAAGCCGGAGGCCGCGGCCCGTCGCTCGCGCACATCCGCGTCGTCGAGCGCGGCCGCGGCATCGCCACGGGCTATTGCGGCAAGATCCTCGCGGACCTCGGCGCGGAGGTGACGCGCATCGTGCGGCCCGCGCACGCGGATCCGCATCGGGACGGGTCGCGCTCCACGCGCGCGCTGCTCGACGCTTCGAAGCGTCTCCTGGTGGTCGACGAGTCCGCCGCGGCCTCATGCGAAGAGGCGGCGCAGGCGATTTCCGCCGCCGATATCCTGGTCGACGACTGGACCGCGGAGGAGCGCGCGCGCGCGGCGCGGGAGACGCCGTGGCTCGCGCCAGGCGATCCGCGTGCCGTCGTGGTTTCGGTCACGCCGTTCGGCCAGGACGGGCCCTACGCGAACTACCGGGGCGGCGATCTCGAGGTGTCATTCCTTTCGGGGCTCTCGCACCTCACGCCGCGCGACATCGCGAAACCCGCGAGCGGGCCGCTTCCGCCGCCGCTCAAGATGCCCGGCTCGCTCGTGTCGTTCTACGCGGGGGCGAGCGCCGCGGGCGCCGCGCTCACCGCGCTTTTCGAGCGCAATCGCGCGGGCGAAGGCGTCGCGGTCGACGTCTCGATGCTCGAGGCGCTCATCCCGACGCTGCGCCGCGAGATCGCCCTCCAGCACTACGACGGCGCCACCGCAACGCGGTTCATGCGCGTGTGGCGCCTCGCCCCCTACGGCGTGAAGCCCTGCAAGGACGGCTTCGTCTTCCTGCAGGTCGTGGAGAAGTATCACTGGGAGGGCCTGGTCGAGATGATGGGCCGCCCCGAGTGGGCGCTCGACCCCCTCTACCTCGAGCCCGAGTACCGCTTCCAGCATCGCCACGATATCGAGGCGCGCATGGCACCGTGGCTCCTCACGCAGGCGAAGGCGGAGTTCGCGGTCGAGGCGCAAAGCCGCGGCGTGCCGTTCGCGCCGATCAACGAGCCGGCGGACCTGCTGCGCATTCCGCAATTGCACGAGCGCGGCTTCTTCCGCGGCGTCGCGTTCGACGGGCGCGCGGCGCTCGTGCCCGGAACGCCGTTCGTCTTCCAGCGTCCGGCGCCCGGCACGGCGGCCGCGCGCGAGACGCGTCCGGTGTCGCGAGGATCGGGACGCGGCCCGCTCGACGGCCTGCGCGTCATCGATTTCGGCCACGTGTGGGCCGGGCCGTACTGCGCGGCGCTGCTCGCCGACATGGGCGCGGAGGTGATCAAGGTCGAGAGCCAGCACCGCGTCGACATCCATCGCCGCCAGGGGCCGTATCCGGACCGCAAGCCCGGCCTCAATCGCAGCGGCGTCTGGAACAGCCAGAACCGCGGCAAGAAGAGTGTCGCGCTCAACCTCTCGACGCCGGAGGGAAAGGCGCTCGCGCGCGAGCTCGTCGCCGCCTCCGACGTGGTGATCGAGAACTTCGCGCCCGGCGTGATGAAGCGGCTCGGGCTCGACTACGCCTCGCTCTGCGCGGCCAACCCCGGCCTGGTGATGGCGTCGCTCTCCGCGTTCGGCCAGGAGGGGCCGCAGAAGGCGTACGTCGGCTACGGGCCTTCGATCGACGCGTGGTCCGGCCTCGACTTCATGACGGCGTATCGCGACGGCGGCCCGAACGCGCTCGGTGGAGTCTTCCCCGATACCGGCTCGGCCATCCATGCGGCGACCGCGATCCTCGCCGCCTTGCACGAGCGCGAGCGCACGGGCCTCGGGACGTACATCGACGTGTCGGAGCTCGAGGTCTCGATCCTCCTGCTGGGCGACCTCGCGGCCGAGAGCTTCAACGGCCCCGCGCCGCGCCGCCAGGGGAACGGGGACGCCTTCTGGTTCCCGCACGGCTGCTTCGCGTGCGAGGGCGACGATGCCTGGGTGGCGCTGAGCGTGCCGGATGCCGGTGCCTGGAGCGGCCTTTGCGCCACGATCGGGCGCGCCGAGTGGGCGAATGATGCCGCGCTCGCGACCGTCGAAGGACGGATCGCGCGCCGTGAAGAGATCGAGCGCGCGATCGGCGCGTGGTGCTCGCGGCGCGAGGCGCGCGATGCGATGCGCGAATTGCAATCGCGCGGCGTGCCGGCGGGTGTCGCGAACACGCCCCGGACGCTCCTCTCGGACCCGCACCTCGCCGCGCGCGGGTTCTTCCAGGACATGGCGCATCCGGAAGCGGGGACGCAGCCGCTCTACGGGCCGATCTGGCGCATGAGCCGTGCGCCGTCGCGCGTCGCGCACGCGGCCCCGCTCATCGGCGCGGACACCGAGTCCGTGCTGCGCGAAGTGCTGGGTGTGGCACCCGCCGAGATCGCGCGGCTCGCCGAGGCGCAGGTGGCGTACTAGGGGCCACGGGCTCGCGCGGTTGTCGGCCGGGCGCCGGAGGCGTAGCATCTCCGACTCATTCGAATGAGTCGATTCAGACGGAATGGAGGAGAAGTCCGTGGCATCCGCGCTCGTCCTGCTGGACATGCAGAGGGGAATCCTCAAGGGCCCGATCAAGTTCGAGGAGCCCGGCCTGCCGGACCAGGCGCTCGCCGCGGCCCGGGCGCTGCTCGCCGCCGCGCGCGAAGGCAAACTCCTCGTCGTGCACGTCGGGGTGATCCGGCCGCACGCACGCGGGACGTTCGACGCGCTCAGGACGGCTGGCGCGCGCAAGAGCGGCAAGGCGTCGCGCGACGTGCTCGCGCTCGCGGCGGGCACGCCGGATGTCGAGTTCCTCGTCGAGCCCGCGGCAGGCGAGGAGATCGTCCACAAGGTCGGCGTCTCGGCGTTCTGCGGCACGCGACTGGACCCGCTGCTGCGCAATGCGGGCGTGAGCGAAGTGGTCGTGGGCGGCGCCTTCACGCACATGGTGGTCGAGAGCACGGTGCGCGACGGCTTCGACCTCGGCTATCGCATGGTGGTGGCCGAGGACGCGTGCTGCGCTCCGGCCGCCGCGCCGCACAGGAACTCGCTCGCCACGGGCATCCCGAACTTCGCGTTGGTGGTCGATTCGTCGACGGCGTCGCAGCGGATGCGCGCGGGGACCGACGTTGGCGCTTAGCCGTCCGCCGCGCATCGGCCTCGTCCACGCGGGCGAAGGCGGCGAGGCGCTGGACGCGCTGCGCGCGGTTTCGGTCGCGACCGCACCGGCAGGCGACGCGAGTGCCGCCGCGGCGGTGCTCGCGAGCTGCGACGTGCTGGTCACCTGGTGCGCGAGCGAGAGCGACGCCGACGCGTTGCTCGCACGGCGCGAGGGATTGCTGTGGCGCGCGCCGCCGGGCCTCACCCTCATCGATTTCAGCCCCATCACGCCACGGCTCATGAAGGCGATCGCGCAGCGCTGCGCGACCGAAGGGTATCGCGCCCACGGCGCCGCGCTCTCGTGCTCCGGCGGCGCCTCGCGCGCCTTCGTGGACGAGAGCGTGATGCAGGATGCGTCGGCGCTCGAGGCGGTGCAGGCGATCGCCCCGGATGTCGTGCAGATGGGTCCCGCGGGCTCGAGCAAGGCGATGTCGATCGTCGAGTGCCTGCTGGCGTCCGTCGCGCGCGCCGCCTCCGACGAAGCCATCGCGATCGCAGCCGGTGCGGGCATCGATGCGTCGGTTCTCATCCCGTTGCTTCTCAAGGGCTCCGGTGGAAACAGCGCGCTCGGCGTGCAGGCCGGCCGCGAGCCGGCGCCGGATTCCAACGCCGTGCAAGCCGGGCTCGCGCTCGCGCGCGAAGCCGCGCGGGAATACCGCCACCCGACCACCTTCGGCGCGCTCGCCTTCGCGCTCTCGTGCCGCCGCTCATCCGCGACCGAGGCGAGCGCGCCCGCTCGCGGCCGGGAGCTCGCCGCGTGAAGATCGGCGTCATCGGCCTGGGGAGCATGGGCAAGCCCATCGCGCGCAACCTCGCGGTCGAGGGCGACACGGTGCTCGCGTACGACATCGATGCGCGGGCCGTTGACGCGGTGGCGAGCGAGTCGGTCGCGGGCGCCGCGAGCGCCGCCGACATCGCCGAGCGCTGCGAGCTGGTGGTCCTCATGGTCTGGGACGACGCGGCGCTGCGCGAGGCGGTCCTCGGCGCCCGCGGCATCCTCGCCTGTCGAAGCTTTCGCGGCTGCGTGGTCGACCTCAGCACGACGTCCGTGGCCGTCGCTCGCGAAGTGGGCGAGGCGCTCGCGGTGCGCGGCGCGACCTTCCTCGACGCTGCCGTCATCGGCGGCGGCGTTCCCGCGATCAAGGCGGGCAAGTCGCCGATCGTCGTCTCCGGCCCGCGCGCGGCGTTCGATCGCTACGCGCCGGCCCTGCAACGCCTCGGCACCCTCGATTTCGTCGGCGCGCAAGGCGCCGCGAAGGCCGTGAAGATCGCCAACAACCTGCTGGTCGGCGTGATGACGGCGGCGAACGCCGAGGCGCTCTCGCTCGGCGTCGAAGCCGGGCTCGATCTCGCCACGATGGTCGAGGTGCTGCGCGGGAGCGCCGCCGGCTCCACGGTGCTGCAGAGCTACATGGGCCGCTACGTGCGCGAGGGCCGTTACGGCGAGGGCCTCATCGGCCACGCGTTGATGGCGAAGGATGTCTCGCTCGCGTGCGAGCTCGCCCGCGACGTCGCGGTCGAGGCGCCGTTCGCGGAGATCACGCGCCAGGCCTATGTCGCCTTCGGCCGCGCGCTCGGCGAGGAGAAGCCGTTCCCCACCGCATTCGATCACTACCGGCGCGCAGCCGAGGGCCGCTTCGAGCTCCTCGACTCGACGCGGCGGAGCTGAAGCACACAAGAACGAGCAAGAGGAGAACGTACGTGGCCCACCGCTTCATCGACATGCGCCTTCGCCCGCCCATTCCCGAGTGGGTGAACGGCCCGACCTTCAAGACCGCGATGTACTACCCGCGCAAGGTGCCGAACTTCCGCGGCGCGCGCTCGGCGTGGCTCGAGTCGATGGACATCCTGTTCGAGGAGATGGACGCCACGGGCGTGAAGTACGGCGTGATGATGGGGCGCGCGGCCTCCGGCGACCTGGGCGGTGTCGGCAACTCCGCGATCGTGAAGGCGGCCGCGAAGTGGCCCGACCGGTTCGTGGGCTTCCTCGGCATCGACCTCGAGAACATCGCGTCTTCCCTCGCCGAAGCGCGCGAGCTCGCGAAAGAGCCCGGCATTCGCGGCATCTCCATCGAGCCCGGCTCGAGCAAGACCCCGCGCCTCTCCGACGACAAGGCGCTGGACCCGATCTACGAGGCGTGCCTCGAGCTCGGCCTGCCCGTCTCGATCTCGCTCTCGGGCCTGCTGAGCGCCCTCGGCGGCCACGACCTCGGCTGGTGCAGCCCGATTCCCGTGCAGCGCGCGGCGATGCGCTTCCCGGAGCTGCCCATCATCGTCTCGCACGCCGCCTGGCCGTGGGCGGAGCAGATGGTGGTGATCGCGCTCTGCTGCCCGAACATCTACGTCTCGCCCGACGTGTACATCTCGAAGGCGCACATCCCGTGCGCGAAGACGTACGTCGACGCGGCGAATTGCTATCTCTCCGATCGCACGCTCTGGGGCACGGCCTACCCGACCCAGAACCTCGAGGAGGGCACGCGCGATTTCCTCGGCATGGGATTCGATCCCGCGATCGTCGACAAGGTCGCTTACTCGAACGCCGCGAGGCTGCTCAAGCTCCCGCTATGACGTATTCGATCGAGCCCGTCGAGATCGGCCGGCGCAAGGCCGACAACGCGCTCTTCTGCTATCTCACCCAGCCCGGCCTCGAGATCGAGATCGTGTACCGGCTGTGGGTGCTGCGCGGGCCGGCGGGCACGATCCTCGTGGACACCGGGCCGCCGCTCGCGGAGGCGCACCGGCGCGGCATCACCAACGTTCGCGAGCTCAAGCCCACGCTCGCGCAAGTGGGCGTGGACGCCGACCGGGTCGAGACCATCGTGCTCACGCACCTGCACTGGGACCACGCGTCGAACGCGGAGAATTTCCCGCGAGCGACCTTCCTCGCGCAGCAACGCGAGATCGATTTCTTCAGGAGCCGCAAGCGCGAGCATCCGTCGGTCGACCGGTTCTTCAGCCATCAGCAGTATTTGCTCTCGCTCATCGAGTCGGGCCGCATCAAGCCGATCGACGGCGACACCGAGGTGGTTCCGGGCATCCAGGCGATGCGCGTGGGCGGCCACACGCCGGGATCGCAGATGCTCGTCGTCGACACGGACCGGGGCAGGGCGGTGCTCACGGGAGACGCCATCCCGCTGCATCGCAACTACCTCGAGAACCTTCCGTCGGGAATCGTCGTGGACGTCTTCGAGGCGATCGCGGCCCTCGAGCGCGTGCGCATGCTGGACCCTGTCGCGATTTATACCGGGCACGACCTCGCGCCGTGCCTCCAGTTGAAGCAGTGAATCCTTGGAGGAGGAGAACATGTCGAAGGTGCTCAGCAAGTGGATCGCAACCGTCGGTGCCGCGGCGCTGCTCGCGTCGTCGGCCCTGACGGCGCAGGCGCAGAACGCGTTCGCGAACTCGAAGAAGGTCACGCTGCGCCTCACCTCCGCGTCGCCCGCGGGGATGGAGGACAGCAAGGCCTTCACCGACACGGCGGCGTGGCTCAGCAAGGAGACGAACGGCACCGTGGTGCTGCAGCCGTTCTTCAGCTCGTCGCTCTTCGACGAGATCGCCGGCATGGACGCCGCGCAGAGCGGCCTCATCGACATGGCCGTCGCCTGCACGTGCAACATGACCAAGCAGACGAAGGCGATGCTCTTCTCCGACGTGCCGTACCTCTGGAAGTCGATGGACAACGGCCGCTCGGTCTGGAACGGCGAGATCGGCAACGAGGTGCGCAAGGAGCTCACGCAGAAGCTGGGCCTCAAGCCCGTGGCCTTCACGCCGAGCGGCGGCGGCTACCGGATCCTCTGGAACACGCAGCACCCGATCAAGGTGCCGGCCGACGTGAAGGGCATCAAGATCCGCACGACCGCTACACCCCTCGAGCAGAACTTCTGGAAGGGACTGGGCGCGATTCCGACGCCGGTCGACGTGAAGGAGATCTACAGCTCGCTGCAGCACGGCCTGGTCGACGCCGAGCACCTGCAGCCGGTGTGGCTGACGCTCCTCAAGCACGACGAGGTGGTGAAGTACGGCACCGAGATCCAGGCGCTCGCGGTCTACCGCATCACGGTGATCCGCCAGGCCTCCTACGACAAGCTCGACGCCGCGCAGAAGGCCGCCTTCGACAAGGCGATGAAGATGTTCGAGGACAAGGCCTACGACTACAACCGGTCGCTGCGCGCCGAGTCGCTCAAGCAGGTGAAGGCGCGCGGCATCCCGCTCTACGAGCCGAACGCGCAGGAGATGGCGCTGTGGCGCAAGGCCGGCGCGGAGTTCCAGCAGTCCGACACGGTCAAGTCGCTGGTGCCCCGCGCGACGATCGACAAGGCCATGAAGGAACAGGGCTGATCCCATGGAAGGCTTCCACCGCGCGCTGCTGAGGGCGGCTCGAGTCTTCGGTGTCCTGCTCGTGATCGCGCTGATCCTGATCATCGCGGGGAACATCGTGTTCCGCGAGATGCTCCACATCGCGCTGGTGTGGGCCGACGAGACGGCGATCACGCTCTTCGTGTGGATCGCCTTCATCGGCGCGGGCGTCTCCTTCGCGGAGAACGCCCGCATCCGCTTCACGTTCCTGGTCGACATGTTCCCGCCGGCGGCCCGCGCGTGGGTCGAGGTGCTCGTCTCCTACGTGGGGCTGGTGCTCTTCGCCGGGTTCGTCGTGACGGGCGCTTATGTGGCTTATGTGCACCGCGACACGACGTTCACCACCATGCAGGTGACGGTGCTGTGGCAATGGGCCGCCGTGCCGCTGGGCACGCTCCTCGCCCTCGAGGGCTGGATCCGCCACGGCACGTGGACGCCGCGCCAGGCGCGCCACATCGATCCCACCAAGCTCGCGGGGACCTGACCATGGAGCTCGTGATCCTGATGGTCGTCTTCCTGGGCGCCATCGTCGCGTCCCTCGACATGGCGCTCGCGATGATCCTGGGAAGCGCGGCGCTGCTCCTCTACACGGGCACCGTGCCGATCCACCTCATCGCGGAGAAGTCGGTCTCGCAGGTCTCGCTCTATCCGCTGCTCGCGATCCCTGGCTTCATCGTGGCGGGCGAGCTCATGAACGTGACCGGCCTCACGCGCGCGCTGGGAGAGCTCGCGCGCATCCTCGTGGGCCGATGGCGCGGCGGCATGGGCCATGCGACGGTGATCGCGTGCATGATCTTCGGCGGCATGACCGGGTCGGGCCTCGCCGAGACGGTCGCGATCGGCTCGCTCATGGTGCCGCTCCTCTATCGCCACGGATACCCGAAGTCGTTCTCCTCGGCGATCGTGGCCGCGGGCGGAAGCCTCGGGCCCATCATCCCGCCCTCCATCCCGATGGTCATCTACGCGTCGATCGCGCCCGGCATCTCGATCGCCGCGCTCTTCGTGGGCGGCATCATCCCGGGGCTGCTGATCGGCGTGAGCTTCATGGTCATCGTCGCGATCCGCAGCCGCAAGCTCGTGAACCGCGAGCTCGAGGTGCAGGAGGAGTCGCGGATCCCGGCGAAGAGCGTGCTCCTGAACGCGCTGCCCGCGGTGCTGGTGCCCGTGATCATCCTGTGGGGGACGCTCGGCGGCACCGTGACCGTGACGGAAGCCTCCGTGCTCGCGGCCGCGTACGTGTTCCTGTACGGGCTCGTCATGCGGCGCATCACGTGGAAGTCGATCTTCGACGCGTGCTCGAACACCGCGGCGGCGACGGGCCTCTTCGGCTTCATCATCGCGGCCGCGGGACCGTTCTCGTTCTTCCTCGCGCTCTACCAGGCGCCGGACGCGGTGGGACAGTTCCTGCTGAACGTGTCGCACGGCAACGTCGACGTGCTGATGATCGTGCTCACGGTCGTGCTGCTCGCGCTCGGGTGCATGGTGGAAGCGACGTCGCTCGTGATCATCCTGGCGCCGATCCTCGCGGGCACCGCGACCGCGGCCGGCATCGACCAGGTGCACATGGCCTTGGTATCGATCGTGGCGCTCATGATCGGCCTCTTCTCGCCGCCGGTGGGGACCAACCTCTTCGCGGTGGTGGGATTGTCGGGCGAGCCCATCGAGAAGATCTCGAAGGAGCTGATCCCGTTCGTGGTCGCGGCGGGCGTCGTGGTCATCGCGCTCGCGCTCATGCCTTCGCTCACCACTTACCTCCCGAAGCTCCTGGTCAAGTAATCGCTCGATGCAACAAGGCAACGAATACGACTTCATCGTCGTGGGAGCGGGCGCCGCGGGCTGCGCGCTCGCGGCCCGCCTCTCGGAATCCGGCCGCCACACCGTGCTGCTGCTCGAAGCCGGGCCCGAGGACAGGAGCCTCTGGATCCACTTGCCGCTCGGCGTGGGAAAGCTGCTCAACAACGAGCGCTTCGCCTGGAAGTTCGAGAGCGAGCCGCAGCCCGAGCTCAAGCAGAAACGCGTCTATTCGCCGCGCGGGAAGGTGCTGGGCGGATCGACCTCGATCAACGGCATGGCGTACATCTGGGGCGATCCGCGCGAGTTCGACGCGTGGGGCGCGCTCGGCAATCGCGGCTGGAGCTTCAAGGACGTGCAGCCTCGCTTCCAGCGGCTGGAGGCGAATCCATACACGAAGGAGCCGGGGCGCGGCACGGCGGGGCCGGTTCAGGTGACCGATCGCAAGGTGCGCGATACCGATGTGATCTCGGATGCATTCGTGCGCGCGTGCCTCGAGGCGGGCATACCGCCGACGCGCGACTACAACGTGGTGAGCTACGAGGGCGTGCGCTACCTGGAGCAGACCTCGCGCAACGGGCAGCGCTGGAGCACCGCGAAGGCTTATCTCGGCGACACCCGGCGCCGTCGCAACGTGAGGATCGAGACCGAGGCGCTCGCCACGCGGGTGCTCTTCGAAGGCAGGCGCGCCATGGGCGTGGAGTACCGGCAGGGCGGGGCGCTGAAGACGGCCCGCGCGCGCGTCGAGGTGATCCTCGCGGCGGGCGCGATCCAGTCGCCGCAGCTCCTGGAGCTCTCCGGGGTCGGGAGCGGCTCGCTGCTGCAGCAATTCGGGATCCCGGTGGTAGCGGACCGCGCCGGCGTGGGCGAGCACCTGATCGACCACCTGCAGATCCGCTGCACCTATCGCACGACCGTGCCGATCACGATCAACGACGTGATGCGAAGCCCGTGGCATCGCGCACGCTTCGGCCTGCGCTATCTCCTCACCCGCAAGGGCCTGCTCGCGGGGACCTCCTCGACGGCGCACGCCATCACGCGCACCGCTGTCGCGGGCGATCGTCCGGACGTGATGGTCCGGATCTATCACATCAGCGGCAAGGACCGGTTCTCGCGCTCGGTCGAGGGCGGCATCGACAAGTTTCCCGGCTTCTCCATCGGCGGATTCAAGCTGCATCCCGCCGCGCGCGGGTTCGTGCACATCAAGTCGCCCGACCCCAAGGCGCCGCCGCGCATCGATCCGCGCTATCTCACCGCCGAGGAAGACCGGCGCACGGCGGTGGCACTCCTCAAGCTCATCCGCCGCATCGCAGGCGAGCCGGCGATGCGCGATTACATTGTGGAGGAGACGCGCCCCGGATCCGGCGTGACCGATGACGCGGGCCTGCTCGACTACATCCGCGACACCGGGCAGACGGCATGGCATTCCGTGGGCACGTGCCGCATGGGCCCCGAAGACGACGCCGTCGTCGACGATCGCCTGCGCGTGCGCGGCGTCGAGCGCCTGCGCGTGATCGACGCCTCGATCATGCCCACCATGCCGTCCTCCAACACGATGGCCGCGTCGATCATGATCGGCGAGCGCGGCGCCGACTTCGTCCTCGAGGACGCGAAATAACGGAGCTCCAATGGCCAAGGACAAGCACAGCAAGTACCCGTTGACCGATGAGCAGAGGGCCTCGAGCGACTGGAATCCGCTCTGGGACACGCTGCGCGAGTGGGATCCCGACTTCGTCGAGGCGTACATGGCGTTCCGCCGCGCGAACAAGAAGGAGCACGGGCTCTCGCCCGTCATGCGCGAGCTGATCCTGATCGCGGTGAACGCCGCGACGACCCACCTCTACGCGCCTGGCGTGAAGCGTCACATGCAGAACGCGCTGAAGCTCGGCGCCACCCGCGACGAGATCCTGGAGGCCATCGAGCTCACGACCCTCGTCGGCATCCACTCATGCAACCTCGCGGTCCCCATCCTCGAGGAACTCACGGAGAAGAAATGATGAAGCGGCTCTGGATCGCAACCATCGCGCTGGCCCTCCTTGCGGGCCGCGCATTCGCCGACGACGGCAAGTACCCGAGCCACCCCGTGAAGGTGCTCGTGCCGTTCACGGCGGGCACCAACGCCGACTTCGTCGCCCGCCTCTTCGCGCAGAAGCTCACTGAGCGGCTGCACCAGCCGTTCGTGGTGGACAACAAGGGCGGCGCGGGCGGCGTGCTGGCCTCGCAAGCGCTTCTCACCGCGCCGCCCGACGGCTACACGCTGATGCTCGTCTCCTCGGCGCATGCGGCTAATCCTTCACTCAACGCGCACCTGCCGTACGACACCGAGAAGGCCTTCTCGGGTGTGGCGCTGCTGGGCGAATCGCCGACCGTCATCGCCGTGCACCCGAGCGCCCACGTGAAGACGCTGGCGCAGCTGGTCGACCTCTCGAAGAAGACCGACGTGAGCTACAGCTCGCCCGGCGTGGGCAGCGCCTCGCACTTCGCGTGCGAGTTCTTCCGCGCACAGGCCGGCGCGAAGATGCAGAACATCCCGTTCAAGGGCTCGGAGTACGTGACGGAGCTGCTGAGCGGGCGCGTGCAGTTCGCCTGCCCGCCGATCGGCCTCGTGGCGGAGTACTTCAAGAATGGCCAGCTCGTGCCGGTCGCGGTGTCGTCGGTGAAGCGCGTGCCATCGCTGCCCGACGTGCCCACGGCCATCGAGCAGGGATTCCCCAGGTTCGATTACACGATCTGGTACGGCGTGGTGGCGTCGAGCAAGACGCCGCGGGCGATCGTGGACCAGCTCGCCGCCGAGCTCTCCGCGATCGACAAGGCGCCGGACGTGATCGCGACGTTGGGAAAGCAGGGCATTTCCCCGCGCGACATGGAAGGCTCCCGATTCGACGCCTTCATCAAGTCGGAGATCGTGAAGCTGCACGAGGTGGCCGAGGCGAGCGGGGTGAAGCCGCAGTAGGCGGTGCCCCCTCCAGGATTTCTGCCAGCCGCATCAACCCCTTGCGCCTGTAACGCCGCCCCGGGGTCGCTAAATCCGGTTAACTGGCGTATAATTCGTGGTGCAGGATCATGAAGCAGTGAAGTTTCAGTCCCCTCTCTACCCGCCGGCATCATTTTCAGGCGGTACCGAAGTGACAGTTCCCTTCCTTGGTCATCTGTCCCGACGCCGGGCCGGGTTTAGTCCAGGCACACACACAGCAAGGAAGACAAGACATGTCGACGGGTACCGTCAAGTGGTTCAACGACGCAAAGGGTTTCGGGTTCATCACGCCGGATGACGGCGGCAAGGATCTCTTCGCGCACCACAGCGCCATCCAGGGCAGCGGGTTCAAGAGCCTGAAGGAAGGCCAGAAGGTCCAGTACGAGGCGCAACAGGGTCCCAAGGGCCCGGCCGCCGCGAACATCAAGCCGCTGTAACTCGCCGCTTGCAGACGCCGGCGCGAGGCTGCCTCGCGCCGGCGTTTTCATTCCTGTCAACCGGAGATTCTATTGGCGAAAGAAGAGATGATCGAAATGGAAGGTGTCGTGAGCGAGGTGCTGCCCGATACCCGTTTCCGAGTCACGCTCGACAACCAGCACGTCATCATCGCGTACGTGTCGGGCAAGATGCGCAAGCACCGCATCCGCATCCTCGCGGGTGACAAGGTCACCATCGAGATGACGCCCTACGACTTGAGCAAGGGGCGCGTCACGTTCCGGCACAAGGACGAGAGGGCTGCGCCGAGCGGTGCGCCGCGTCGGCCGGGCAACTGGGCGCGGCGCTGACGCCACGCTAGTGCGGGCGCGGTCGGCGCGCTCGCTTCGCCGGACGATGGACACGAGGGCCGGCTATCGCCTATCTTTCGCGCTTCCCAACCCGCTCGAGCCCACGAGGCGCGAGCCCGTACGGAGGGCAAGGCATGGCGATCGAATCCAACGAGCTGCTCGACCCACCCCTGGCCGGCATCCGCCGCACACGCGGCGAGCGGCTCTTCCTCTGGGGCGCGATGCTCGCGCTCCTCGTGGTCTTCGTGGGTTTCTCGAGGACCTATTACCTCAAGGCGTTCTTCGATAACCGCAGCCTCCCACCGCTCGTGCATGTGCACGGGCTGGTGATGACGACCTGGTTCGTCACGCTCTTCGCGCAGGTGCTGCTGGTGGAGACGGGGCGGCTCAGGATCCACCGCAAGGTCGGCATCTTCGGGTTCACGGTCGCGGCCGTGGTGCTCGCGATCGGGACCGTCACGGCGATCATCGCCGCGCACAACGGCGTGTCGCCCGGGCCGCCGCCGCTCGTCTTCCTCGCGATCCCGCTGGGCGACATGCTGGTCTTCGCGACACTCGCGGGCCTGGGCCTCGCCAACCGCAACCGCGGCGACTATCACAAGCGCTACATGCTGATGGCGAGCCTGGGCATCCTCACGGCGCCGATCGCGCGCATTCCCGCGCTCGCGGCGGGCGGGCTGCCGCTCTTCTTCGGCGTCACGGACCTCATCGTCCTGGGCTTCGTGCTGAGCGACAGCGTGGGCAAGCGGCGGCTGCATCCCGCGTTCGCGATCGGGCTCGCGGTCGTCATCGGCTCGCAGGTCGGGCGGTTCCTGCTGGCGGGGACGCCGATGTGGCTGGAGTTCGCGGGGTGGCTGGCGCGTTAAGGGGGATCCAAGGCTCCCGCCAGCGTCGCCGCATCGATCCCGAGGCCGATGCCCGGCGCGTCGGGCACGACGACCCGGCCCTCCTCCAGGCGAAAATGCCCATCCGCCAGCTGGTCGAAAAGCATGCGGTGAAGCATGTGGAATTCGATCGAGTCCACGTTCGGCACGGACGCGGCGAGCTGGAGATTGGCCGCGAAGCACACGGCGGACGAAGCCGCATGGAACGAGCACGGCAGGTGACGCGATGCGGCGAGAGCGGCGATGCGCTGTCCTTCCGAGATGCCGCCGCACAGGATCGCGTCGAGGTGCACATACGACACGGCATCGGCCTCGATGATGCGGCGAAAGCCGTCGAGGCCGTAGGCGAACTCGTTTCCGGCGACCGGCACCGGCCCTGCAGCCGCGATGCGCGCCAGCCCTGCGATGTCCTCGGGAACGACGGGCGCCTCGAGGAAGTGCACGTCGTATTTCTCGAGGGCGCGCGACATCCGCAACGCATCGGCGACCGAAAGCGCATAGAGCGCGTCCACCATGAATCGGATCTCGGGGCCGATCGCCTCGCGCACCGCGGCCACGCGCCGGAGGTCCTCGGCCAATGGCGCGCCGCCCACCTTGATCTTGACGGCGCGGAAGCCGAGATCGACATAGCTTCGCATCTCGGCTGCGAGATCCGATTCCGTCTTCGCCGGGCCATACAAGCCCGCGCTCGCATAGGCGTAAACGCGCCGGCGCTCGCACCCCAGCAGGTTGCACACGGGCTGGCCCAGCATCTTGCCGAGCGCGTCCCAGAGCGCGATATCGATGGCGCTCAACGCCGCCCACGCCGCACCGCCCTTTGCGCTCACGATCATCGTGTCGCGGATCGATGCGACGATCGCTCCGAGGTCGAGCAGGGAGCGGCCCACGACCAGGGGTGCGAAATCCTTCTCGATCAGGGTCGTGACGGAAGCCGGAACGCCCGCGTCGCAATAAGCCTCCCCAAGGCCGGCCACGCCGTCTTCGGTCCGAACGAGTACCAGGACCACGTTCTTCTCGGCCCAGCGCGTCCTCGGATTCCATTGCGCCTTGTCGAACGCCTTGCGGACGATGCGCGTCTCGACCGACACGACCTTCGCGGTCAATCGAGCCTCGCGCCCATCTTGTTGAGCTCGGTGCGCAGCTCCGATCCCTCGAGCTCGCGCGGCTGCAACCCTTCCTGCGCGCACACGCTCGCCGCGAGACCGATCGCCTGCCCGTAGCCGAAGCAGGGGCCCGTGACGCGCGCCGAAGCCATGGCCTCGTGCTGCGCCGAAAGGCATCGCCCCACGGCGAGAAGGCTTTCGCCGCGCATTGGGACGAAGCAGCCGTAGGGGATCTCGTAGAAGTCGTCGTAGATCCACACGAGCTTCGGCCGGTCCCCCGAGTGCAGCTCGATCGGCCATGGCGAGCGCGCCACCGCGTCGCGGCTCTTGCGCGCCTGCGTGACGTCCTCGTTCGAGAGCGTCGCGAGCCCGGCGACCTGCCGCGTCTGGCGCACGCCGACCTGCACGCCGGTGTCGTTCACGAAGGCGTTCTCGCAGCCCGCGACGTTGCCGCGGAAGAATTCCTCGTACGCGCGCACCTGGCGCCGTCCCTGCACCTCGGCCTCCGTGAAGTCGCGATAGCGAAGCGGGTTGAGCTCGCGCCCATCGGCTCCGAGGACGCGCGTGGCGTTGCACAGCAGCTCGCCCGGGCGCGGCGTCGGGAAGAGGAATACCTTCTTCCGCGGCAGCATCTTTCCCTCGCGCTGCGCCGCCTCGATGCGCTTCTCGACCTCGGGGCCGAGGATCGTGTCGGCGCCGTGGGCCGCGAGGAAGCGGTCCATGTCCACGCCCTGCAGCCGGAAGATCATCGTGGGATTCTGGACGTTGCCCTCCAGCCCGCCGGTGGTGGGCAGGCCCGCCATCGCGACGAGATCCGCATCTCCCGAGGCATCGACGGTGACCTTGGCGAAGACATCGAGCTTGCCCTGCTTGGTGAACGCGCGCACACCGGCGATGCGCTCACCGCCGTCGAGGTGCACGTCGGTCACGGTGGCGTGGAAGATGACCTCCACGCCCGCGTCCAGGAGCAGCTGGTCTCCCACCTCGCGCCATGCGAGCGGGTCGTGCACGCGCGTGAAGGTCTTCCCGTAGCGCACCGGGGGTGTCAGTCCGTTGCGGGCCTCCATGGCGCGCAGGAAATCGTCGACGAATCCGTGCAGGAGCTTCTCGGGCCTGGACGCCGGATCCGCGCTCGACGCATACAGTCCGCACACGGTGCCGGAGAGGCCCGCCACCGCGGCGCCTCCGCAGAATCCGTACTTCTCGAGCAGCACGACTTTCGCGCCACGCCGCGCGGCCGTGGCGGCCGCCGCGACGCCGGCGGCGCCCCCGCCGACCACGAGCACGTCGGCCTGGAGCGATTGCAGGGGGCGCCGGTCGGCGAGCTGCGGGCTGGATGTCATCGGATTCGGCGTGCCTTTCAGCTACCCTGGAACTGCCACACGTTCGGGAAGAAGAGATCCTTCCACGAGTCCGGCATCGTCTTGAGCGTGCCCGTCTCGTGCTTGAACTCCATGAACTTGAGGATGTGCCGCGGCGTCTCGTTGAACTGGAGCTGCGGATTGGAGAGGATCTTGTAGACGCCGTCCACACCTTCCTTGTCGTGCGCCATCTCGACGTAGAGCTCTGCGGCCTTGCGCTTGTCGCCGTTGATGATGCGCATGGATTCGGCGAGCGCCTGCGTGAAGGCCTGGTAGAGCTTCGGGTTCGACTCGACGAACTTCCGGGTGGTCCAGAGGATGTTCTCCGTGTGCGGCCCGCCCCAGACGTCGAACGAATTGAGCACCGTGTGGATCTTCGGATCCTTGAGCTCGATGTCGGAGAAGGGCGGTGTGGCGAAGTGCGCGTCGACCTGCATCCCGCCCGAGAGCAGCGCCTGCACCGCATCGGGATGCTTCATGTTCACGGTGATGTGGTCGAGCTTCGCGTACTGCGCCTTGCCCCACTTGTCGGCGCACGCCTTCTGCAGCGTGAGCGCCTGGGGCGAGATGCGCACGGCGGGCAGCCCGATCTTGTCCTGGTCGGTGAAGTCCGCGATCGAGCGGATCTTCGGGTTGTTGTTGTTGAGGAGCATCGGGTATTCGGCGATCACGCCGGGCGACTTCACGTCGATCTTGCCGCGCGTTCGCTCCCAGAGCGTGATGAAGCCGCCGATGCCGCCGCCCACGATGTCCACGCTGCCTGAGAGGAGCGCGTCGTTCGAGACGCTGCCGCCGCCGATCGTCATCCAGGTGGCCTTGACCTCGCC
>Ga0157372_10002663_pt1 | contig 19348 bp, 20 predicted proteins | sample C55metaG_FD_115307 | JGI IMG/M metagenome (GOLD analysis project Ga0157372, IMG submission 115307) | Corn rhizosphere microbial communities from Kellogg Biological Station, Michigan, USA - C5-5 metaG | ecosystem: Host-associated > Plants > Roots > Rhizosphere > Soil | place: USA: Michigan... | reverse complement strand
GATAATGCTCCCGCAAAAAAACATCTTCCTGCATAGTGCCTATCCCACCTTGTACGCTGATCTTTTGCGCCGGGTTGGTCTCTGTAAAACCCCTTTCGGCAAGTGCCGGTTGATAAAGGGCAAGCAGTTCGTGCATCATGTGTTCCCGTTTCAGTTTAAACTCTTCCAGGATCGGCCCGAGCAGCAGGCCATCAGTAGCAAAAGCATGCCCGCCGCAATTCAGGCCCGATTCAATTCTGAATTCTGATACCCACAGCCCCTTCTTTGCTAAAAACTTTGCCTGGATCAGCGCCGAACGAAAATCGCTCACCTTTAAAACGATCCGTTTACGGACCTCGTTATTGCCATCAGGGTAAAAACACTTAAAAGTTTCCAGGTAGCTGTACAGCCTCGGGTTCATCCCCGCCGAAAGCACCACTGATGACTCCAGGTCGCTCTCAGCAAAGCCTTTCAAAGCAGCAAGCGCGTCGGTATGGGTATCGCCAGTATAATTGCCGTCTGCGTCAAAGTTCATTTTATCAACTTTGGCCATGATATTTACATCAATAGCGCCTTTGTTCATTCTGGCTCGCAAAAGATTTTGAAAGATCTGTTTACGTTCCCCCTCGGGATACTCGTTCATCAGTTCGTAACCCTGCTTTAAAGGCGAAGCCTCCGGTAGCAGGTTAAAGTAACGGTCGATGTCCATTCCCTGGTTAAATGGCATTTGTTTAAGTTCTTCAAACTGCTTGTTTACCAGCTCGTTTAATAAATTAAGATAGGCCGTAATCCGTTTTGAACGGCTGTCGGGCCCATTTTTTAAAATAGGCGTAAATGGCAAACCATTTTGAGTTGAGTGATACTGCCGCATACGCTCAACGAGTTCATCATCAACAATTGAAACAACGGACGAGATACCGTACCGGGCCACTTTTAGCGGTGTATCAACAGAGTATCCCAAACCTAAAACAGGTATATGAAAGCTGTGCATATAATTAATTTAATATTATGTATTTAGAATAAACCAGGAGGCTCATCAATGTACCTCCGGTGTTACTTACAAATAACAGTTCCGCTGGCCGATGGCGGACTCAGATAAGGAATATCAAGCGCGAGCCCACGTAATAAAAACCAAGCGCCAAGGCATAGCATAAAATAGGGAACCACCCTGTTCATCTTTCTTCGGATGCCCTGGTTAACAAATCCACTGCCAACAGTGACCGCCAGCATTAAAGGCAGGGTACCCAAACCAAACCAAACCATGTATTGCACGGAAGCACCCACTGACGAAGTGTTTACCGCACCGATGAGCGCCAGGTAAACAAAACCGCAGGGTAAAAAACCGTTTAACAAGCCTATGGCCAAATGGCCGGCCCGGTGCTGTAACGCATAAGTAAGCAACGCATTAAAAGGCTTCAGCAGCCAGTTACCAGTACTTTTGTTACTAATTTTCAACTTCCACAATCTTGAACCGGCCGCCAGCAGGATCAGTATCCCGCTAATGATGCTTACCCCCTGTTGCAAACCTGAAAGCCATAATTGCTTACCGATGAGCCCGGTTATTAACCCGAGGGTTGCGTAACTTATAGTACGCCCAAGGTTATATACCAACTTATCCCACAACAGCAGCCAAAAGCTACTGTGGTTAATGGGGATAGCGAAGGCGAGCGGGCCGCACATTCCTATACAGTGAACACTGCCAAACAAGCCTATAAAAAAAGCGATTTGACTGGTGCTCATGGTATAAATATTTCTTTGGTATACAGGTATTTTTTGCCGTTGCTTTCCCAATTAAAAACAAGCTGCCACCTACCTGACTTTACATCAGTTAGAGGAATATTAACATTACCCGTCAGGCTGCTCTCCAGATTAACATGCCTGTCCATTTTGCCGTTGTCCGGGCGCTTCAAATCTGCTGTTCCCTTTACAGGACCCGCAAACTTTACTAAAAGGATATTGTTGCTGATGCTGATTGATGGCTGTGCTTTATCGTTAAGTACTTGCTTCTCTTTATCATAATCGGCATTAAAGGCAAGCCCTTTTTCGTAATAATGCGGATCGACATCGTCGGGCTGCCTGAACATGGCAACGCCCATGGCTACAATGTAACTCATAAAAGCCAGCATGCCTATTACTATCCCTTTTCCCCAGTTCATATGCTTAATCATTTGTTGGTGCTATAAAATTGGTTTTAACAGATTGAACCACCTTACCGCCAAGCAACAGGTTCAGTTTAATGGTAGTTTTGGCGGTATGTACCTTTGATGCAGGCAGCATGACAAAAAACACCGTTTTAGCCGATCCTCCCTTGGCAACCGGTCCGGGCGCCTGGATATAACTGATCTTAACAGCCGGATCATCCGCCGCTATCCCGATCACTTTATCCTGATTGGTTTTATTAATGATTTCGGCATTATAAATATTACTGATGTAGCCGCCCGGCTGTTGCTGATAAAGCATTCCCGCACTGCGCATAACGGTGATATCCATATCGCTCCGGCTGAAAATAAAATAACCAAGTACAGCTACCAGCACGGTTATTACCGCGGTATATCCCATCATGCGCCCGGTAAACGAGGGTTTTTCTTTCAGCCTGATCATATTTTCGGAGAAGTAGCCAATCAGATTACGGGGTTTTCCTATCTTGTCCATTACCTGGTCACAGGCGTCTATGCAGGCGGTACAGTTGATACATTCAATTTGAGTTCCTTTACGAATATCAATACCTGTAGGACAAACAGCAACGCACAGGCTGCAATCAACACAATCGCCTTTCAGGTTAAAGGGGTCCGCGTTACGGCTTAACTTGCCCCGTGGTTCGCCACGCACATCGTCATAAGCTACTACTAAAGTGTGCTCATCAATCAATACACTTTGTAAACGCCCGTAAGGGCATATCAATGTGCAAACCAGCTCACGTACCTGGCTGTAAATCAAATAAAACACAACGGTGAATATCCAAATACTGATAAAACCAACCCAGTGGGCTGTAACAGGCTCAACAATAATTTTAACAAGGCTTTCGCTGCCGATGATATAAGCCAGGAAAGTATTGGCGATCAGAAAGGATACCAATACAAACAAAGCATGCTTGGCCGTTTTTTTGATGATTTTTTCCCGTGTCCAGGCGCCCGCGTCAAGCTTTTTACGCTTATTGGCATCCCCTTCTATCCAAATCTCTATCTTTCTGAAAACCATTTCCATAAATATGGTTTGCGGGCAGATCCAACCGCAGAAAATACGGCCGAAAGCAATAGTAAATATTACCACGCAAACCAAGAAAACAAGCGAAGCCAGCATGAACAGAAAAATATCCTGCGGCCAAAACACCTGCCCCAGCAGTACAAATTGCCGGTCTATCACATTGAGCAGCAACAATGGCTGGCCATTGATTCGTAAAAACGGCCCGGCAAAAAAGAAAATGAGATAAAAATAGCTTAACCAGCTTCTCCATTTATAAAACCTGCCTTTACGTACCAGCGGATACATCCACTGCCTTTTCCCGTTTTCTTTTGCCGCCAGTAAACCGTCCATAATCGTTATATTTTTGCTATCGTTTTGCCTTTTGCCGCAACGTCATCTGCATCTTTTTCGCCCTGCGGTTCTTTAGGATTAGCCGGATTGCTGCCATGCAATGATTTTATATAGTTTGCCACATCCGAGATTTGCTTGGGCGATAACTGTTTCTCCCAATTGGGCATCCCTTTGGCCTGTACGCCGTATTTTATGGTTTTAAATACATCATTGATCTTACCGCCGTGCAGCCAGTAATCATCGGTAAGGTTGGGGCCAACTACCCCTTGCGCGTGATCGCCATGACAAGGAACGCAGCTTTGTTTAAAAACCGCCTGCCCTGAAGCCAGTACAGCCTGATCGGTAACGAGTTTAACTGTGGTTTCGTCAACCCGGTTAGCGGCCTTGCTCAGGTATTCTTTTTTGGCAATGTCTGCCTGGGCCATCTCCGTTTTATATTCATCATATTGCAACTGCCCAACACCAAATACATGATAAATGAGTATGTAACCAATTGCAAAAATAATGGTGATATAAAACAGGTAGCTGAACCAGCCTGGAATAGGATTATTAAGCTCCTGAATACCGTCATAATCATGTGCTATGATCAGCTCCTCTTCTTCAGACATCGGTCTTAGCGACAGTAATTTGTTCCAAACCTCCGTTTTAGGCTTTTTAACTTTTTTGGCGGGTTTCATCTCCGCTATGATCTGCTCTTCTGTATACCCCTGCGCCCGGAGCGTTATTTTTGTCAATACCCTAAGCGCCCTGAGCAACACCAGCATGGCTACGATAAACAATGCCAGCATGGCTATAATTGCTCCATACCCTATCTCGTTCATCAAATCGCCCGGTATCAGGCTGTCATCGGCGGCCATTGCCGGATGTAACGGTATCATCAATACAAGTAAAATTAACAGGCGGCGGTATTTCATAAGTTGTAAGAATTAAGGGATTCACCATGACTATCCTTCAAAGGCAGATTACGCATATGATCTACATGCTGTTTCCTGAGCCTGAAAAGGAGGATAGCTACTACAATAAAAAATACGAGGAAGATCCCCAGAGAAAATAACAGGTAACCCTGGGCACCCGAAATGTGTTCTGTAAATTGCTTAAACATTGCTTTTGTTATTTAGCGGCGGTTTTGCTTGCTTTGATATCGGTACCCAAACGTTGCAGGTAAGCTATCAAGGCTACTATTTCTTTATTGTTTTTAACCTTTATATGATCGTTATACAGGTTATCGGCAATTTCTTTTTCCTGTTTACTAAGATCGTTGTTGGCTATTTTTTCATATCCTTCGGGATACGGGACACCCAGTGTGCGCATGGCCTTTATTTTGGCGGCTGTGGTAGCCGTATCAAGATTTTGGGTTAACAGCCAATCATAATTTGGCATAATACTCCCCGGCGACATGAGGCGTGGGTCCATCAGGTGGTTATAGTGCCAGGCATTGCCGTATTTGCCGCCCTCGCGCGCCAGGTCGGGCCCGGTACGTTTTGATCCCCATAAAAACGGGTGATCATAAACAAATTCGCCAGCCTTGCTGTATTCGCCATAGCGCTCGGTTTCTGAGCGGAAAGGCCTTACAGTTTGTGAGTGGCAGTTTGAGCATCCCTCTCTGATATAAAGGTCACGCCCCTGCAACTCAAGCGGAGTATAAGGTTTTACCGCCGCTATAGTTGGGATATTTGATGATATAGTCAGCGTTGGCATCAACTCAATAAAAGTACCTACCAGTATAACCAGCAATGCGGCTATCATCATTTGTATTGGGCGGCGTTCCAGTACCCGGTGCCACGTTTCTTCATGCCCGGTTTTGCTTAAAGCGGGCAACGGCATAGCCTGGGCAGACTCATTTGCAACGAGTTTGCCCTGCAGCGCGGTGCGGCAAAGGTTATATGCCATTACAATAACACCCAGCAGGTATAATCCACCGCCTACAGAACGCATAACATGCATAGGCAATATGCGCATCGTTGTTTCCAGAAAAGCGGGATATTTCAGTATCCCCTCGGGTGTAAACTCTTTAAGCATTAAACCCTGGGTAAAACCGGCCCAATACATTGGTACGGCGTAAAACAGGATCCCGAGCGTGCCTATCCAAAAATGGAACGAGGCCATCTTTTTTGAATATAACTGCGTTTTATAAATACGCGGAATAAGCCAGTAAAGGATGGCAAAGGTTAAAAAGCCGTTCCAGCCCAAAGCGCCAACGTGTACGTGAGCAATTATCCAATCGGTAAAGTGGCCTATGGCGTTCACCTGTTTCAATGAAAGCATAGGGCCTTCAAAAGTGGCCATACCATAAGCAGTTAAGCCAACTACCATAAACTTCAGGATCACGTCGTCACGAACTTTATCCCAGGCACCTCGCAGGGTGAGCAAGCCATTGATCATGCCGCCCCAGCTTGGTGCTAACAGCATAATAGAAAAGGCAACACCTAATGACTGCGCCCAACCGGGCAGCGTGGTATACAATAAATGGTGCGGGCCGGCCCAGATATAGATAAAAATGAGCGCCCAAAAGTGCAGAATACTTAACTTATATGAATAGATAGGTCTGTTGGCCATTTTGGGCAAAAAGTAATACATCATGCCCAGGTATGGTGTGGTTAGGAAAAATGCCACCGCATTGTGGCCATACCACCATTGTACCAGTGCATCCTGTACGCCTGCATATACCATGTAGCTTTTAAAGGCTGATACCGGCAGTTCAAATGAATTTACAATATGCAAGACGGCTATGGTGACAAACGTGGCTATGTAAAACCATATGGCCACATATAAATGTCGCTCGCGGCGTTTAAATATGGTTCCAAACATATTAATGCCGAACACAACCCAGATAAGGGTAATGGCAATATCTATCGGCCATTCAAGTTCGGCATATTCATGCGAGGTGGTTAAACCTAAGGGCAACGTAATAACAGCCGAAACAATAATAAGCTGCCAGCCCCAAAAGTGAATTTGACTAAGGGCATCGCTAAACATCCGCGCTTTTAACAGCCGTTGTAATGAATAGTAAACACCCATAAAAATAGCGTTACCCACAAAGGCGAAGATCACCGCGTTGGTGTGTAAGGGCCTGATGCGGCCAAATGTAGTGTACTGGTTGCCCATGTTCATCCCCGGGCTATACAATTGTATAGCTACGATGAGGCCTACGGTCATCCCAATTATACCCCAGATCACCGTGGCGATACCAAAATTACGGACGATCTTGTTGTCATAGTAAAAATTTTCGGGCTGCATATGATATTAAATAATTTGATGGTGTAAAAGTATTGAGGGGCTGCCGCCGACAGAATGATTACGGTTTGCCCGAATAATGATATTGGTCATTTTTTATCTTTATCAGTTGGTTCATCATCCAGCAGGATCCTCACCGATGGGGTATAGAGATCATCATGCTGGCCGTTACGTTGCGCCCAAAAAAAAGCGCCTAAAAACACGAGTGCAAGCAGTACGCTGCAGCCGATCAGGAAATAAATAATGTTCATGATAATTTTCTTTTTTTAGCGGCCAGGTGTGTTGCTATGCTGGTGAACGAAATGATGGTTGCAGTACTTAAAGGCATCAATATGGCCGCAATAAGCGGTGAAAGCCTGCCGCTTACTGCATAGCTTAATCCTATTAGGTTATAGCAAAGCGATATAAAAAACGAGATGTGGATAATGGTAATACTATCCTTTGAGAATTTAAGAAATGCAGGCAGCAACCTGAGCGAACGCCCATCCAAAATAGCATCGCTGCCGGGCGAAAAATTGTTAACGTTATCCGTAATAGCTATCCCCAAATCACTTTGTTTTAAAGCACCCGAATCATTCAAGCCATCACCTATCATCATTACCTTTTTACCGGCCAGCTGTAAAGCCTTTATAAAATCAAGCTTTTGCTGCGGGGATTGGTTAAACAGCATATATCCCTCCCCCTTAAAATAAGGCAGTAAATTTTTCCGCTCCCGGTCCTGGTCGCCTGATAACAGGTAAATTTTATAATCTGCTGCCAGCCGCGCAATATCTTCAAGCCCTTCGCGATACTTGTTAACAAAGCTGAAATAACCGGCGTATCGCTCGTTAATCATCAGGTGTACTTCGGTTGATTTTGCGATGTCTACTCCTCCTGTTAAAAACGACTGGCTGCCCACTTGAACATTATGCCCATCAACCCAGGCAGTGATACCTTTTCCGGCTATTTCCCGGTAATTACTTACCCGAAGTTTTTCTGCGCCCTTGAGGTAATCGCAAATCTGAACGCTTAAGGGATGCGCCGAATTACTGCAAATGCTGTATACGAGTTGTTCATCGTAACTGCTTAGCTGCGCATTGTTGCTTACACCGTTTTCGCCGCCAATAGTAATGGTGCCGGTTTTATCTAAAACGATGGTATTGATACGGGCCAGCTGTTCAACAACGGCGGTGTTTTTGAGGTAGAAAAAATTACGATCAAAAACGCTGAGCGCCGCCGACATAGTGAACGGAGTACTTAAGGCCAGTGCACAGGGGCAGGCTACAATCAACACAGCTGTAAATGCCGAAAAGGCACGGTAAACATCGACCGGCAGCCAGAAAACTAATGAACCCAATGCAATCACCAGTAAAACAATGCTGAAATACTTACTTACCTTTTGGTTAAAGGTTTGCATCCGGTTGTCCTGGCTGCGGCTGAAAGCTTCATTGTTCCACAATTGGGTAAGGTAGCTTTGTGATACAGGTTTAATCACCTCCAATTCAATAGCTTCGCCTATTTGCCGGCCACCGGCATAAACCACTTCGCCCCAAACCTTTGTCACGGGAGCTGATTCGCCGGTAACAAAGCTAAAATCAATCCGCGCTTCGCCATTTAGTAATATCGCATCGGCCGGAATAATCTCATTACTACGAATGCGGATCCGCTGACCTACTTTCAAGGCTGATAAGGGCAGCGGCTTCTCAATACCGTTATCAACAGCCTGTACGGCAACAGGGAAAAATGAACGATAGTCACGCTCAAAAGAGATATGGTAATAGGTTTTTCGCTGAACAAATTTACCTACCAGTAAAAAAAATACCAGCCCACAAAGCGTGTCGGCAAATCCAGCCCCCGCATGAGTTAGTACCTCAATCAGCGTGCGCAGAAAAAGCACGGCTATGCCAAGCGCCAACGGAAAATCGATATTCAATATTTTATTACGGAGGTTTGTATAGGCCGATTGGAAATATTCCCTTCCACAGTAAAACACAACCGGCAGCGAAAACAGCACATTCAACCAGCCAAAAAAATGCCTGAAAGTTTGCTCATATTCTGATAATCCCAAATACTCAGGAAAACTTAGCAGCATCACATTACCAAAACAAAAGCCGGCTACCGCTATCTTTTTTACAAGATTATCGCCAGTGCCGGTTTGTTGTTTTTTAATAACGTCCTGGAGGTTAATAAGTGGCTCATAGCCGATATCAACCAATAGTTCCACAACCTGTCTTAAGCTTATCTCCCTGTTATTAAAGCGCAGACTTACCTGTTTCTTTAAAAAATCAATCCGGCTGTAATAAATGGCAGGGTTAAACCTATTTAACTGCTCAAGCAGCCAAATACAGGAGCTGCAATGGATGTAAGGGATATAAAGCGTTAATATTGTAATATTTTCGTCTGTAAAATCAACCAGGTCGGCCATGATCGAAGGATCATCAAGGTATTCAAACCGCTTTTCCACGTGGGTGCGGGTTGCGCCGGGGTGTTCATTATAACTGTAGTAATTACATAACCCACTATTGGATAGTACTTTATAAACACCTTTACAGCCAGCACAGCAAAAATCTTTGCCATCTAATACATAATGATCTTTATCACAATCATTACCACAGTGGTAACAGGTAGTTTGGGTAAGTATATTTACAGCCATTGATGATCTATTTATAAGATCAAAAATGGCTGTAATCCGGCACCTGAAAAATGATGGCTGTTGGATGGAAAAGTGATGAGTATCATTTTTCACAACTAAAAAACAAAGAGTAACACGCGTTACTATGTGATCTTATACGCTCCCTCCCATCTCCTGTTTTAGAAATGCAACGGCGGAAGCCCTTCAGGCAACACCAGCAGAGGTATTTCAATATGATGCGAAAGTTTTTTAGTATAACTGATACCAAACAAACGCTCAAGGGGATTAACTTTACGGTGTACCATCACCAGCATATCGATCACTCCGTGTTCACTGAGCCAATCGAGCCCGCGCATTATACCAGTACCTTTAATGTGCCTGTAATAAATTTTAGGATAGTTGGCTTTACAGGTCACTTCATTTAAAAAAGCTTCTACCTCCTGTTTTTCATCACCTGTTTCATATTTTTCGTCGGTTACGTGGGCTATCAATAGCTCTGCATTAAAATAGCGTGCCAGGCTTGCTACCGAATGGATCATTTCTATATCGCTGTTGTTCAAATCGGTAGCAAAAGCTATTTTGGTTACAGGGTGATATTTTGCTTGCGATGGGATAAGTAAAACCGGAAAGGCAGCATCACTGATCATATCCTGTGTGTTGCTGCCTAAAAAAAATCTGCTCATAGCGCCCGCTCCCGACATACCCATAACAACTATTACGCTCTTGTCTTCATCTATTTTGCCTGTTACCACATCTATTACCTCGCCTACGTCGCAGTACTTAGTAATAAGACTACGGCCTGCCCCCGCTTTGGCGTAAGGGTTTTCCTTTTGCAAGGTTACTGAAAGTTGTTCCAATTCCTTATCCGCATCTGCTTTGAGCGAAGTATAATCTTCTAAAGGCCAGGCTACCTGCGCTGCCATGGGCGTTTCTGAAGGTATTTTAATGGCATGACATAATATCAAGCCCGCTTTTATATTTTGCGCAAGGTTTATAGCATAGCTCGCGGCGTTTTTTGCAGGTTCCGAAAAATCGGTGGGTACTAAAATAGTTTTCATGGCTTAAAGGATTGATTAATGGATATGATTAACGTTTTTTATGATTTGGCTCGATATTGCATAACTGGCTATCAACTTGGTTATCAATATTATACATGTCGCAATATTTAACCAGCCGCCCGTCAATAATAGCCGCTGTATAACCATCATTTTTTTGCAGGTTTATTCTAAAAACAACAGGTATTTTATCGCTTTCAAGTGTTTTCATAACATCGTTCTTGACGACGTAAAGTTGCAGCGCAGCGGGTGTTAAAATAGTGACGATTGTCATTTATCAATCTGATTGTCAACATCTATAAAACAACATCTAACCCCAAAAACCAATAATAAAAAACTATTTGCCGCGTAAAAAACCTGTACCGCATTGTGAACTTAAGGATACGGGTAAATACTTCGAAAATCATTGCTGCCGGTATAGTAAATATAACCCGGAGATATTTTAACCAATGCGCGAGTGATTTCAATCAACGAATAAAGAAATACAGATCATTTTATCAGAGTACTCTCCGCGTTTCTTTTGCCCGCAAACTAAAAACCGCAAAAAGCGTATTATATGATCATTTACAAAAGCTTCACTTTCGATTCTGCACATTTTTTACCCAACGTTCCGCCGCACCACAAATGCAGGAACATACATGGTCATACCTACCATTTAACAGTTTATTTTGAAGGCGAGGTAACAACACCCGAAGGATGGGTACTTGACTTCGCCCTGATCAAAAACGCGGTTAAACCAATAGTTGATCAGTTGGATCATACCATTCTGAACGAGGTCCCTGGTTTGGAAAACCCCACGGCCGAAAACCTGGCCGTATGGATCTGGAACAGCATAACAGGAAAATTGGATGGGCTTACTAAAATTGAATTGAAAGAAACGCCGACATCCGGCGTAATTTATGAAGGGAAATAGCGTAGTTATCTATCCCATCTTGTATTTTCATGCAATCTCCCCCCAGGTTGAATGTGCCATATCATAACAGCAGGTGATTTTGATCACTATTTAAGCGGCTAAATTCCGCAAGCTTTGTATTAATAAAAAAATCATTAGTCATAAGCCATTGAAAATATGATACCTAAAAAAATGAAAGCCGCCGTAGTGCACGAATTTGGCCAGCCTTTGCAAATAGAAGAAATGCCGGTACGCGAACCGGGCCGGCACGAGATACTGGTTAAAGTAATAGCCAGTGGTGTTTGCCATACCGACCTGCACGCGGCAGACGGCGACTGGCCGGTTAAACCCAAAATGCCACTGATTCCCGGCCACGAGGCCATTGGTTATGTAGTAGCGCTTGGCCCTGATGTTAAAGGCCTGAAGGAAGGTGATATTGTGGGTGTACCCTGGCTGTACAGCGCCTGTGGATGCTGCGAATTTTGTATTACGGGTTGGGAAACCTTATGTAACGACCAGCGAAATGGCGGCTATAGCGTTGACGGCGGTTATGCAGAATATGTGGTGGCCGATTCCCGTTATGTTGGGCATTTCCCGGCAGGCTCGGATTGTACCGCGATGGCACCGATTATTTGCGCCGGTGTTACCGTTTACAAAGGCCTTAAAGAAACGGAAACCAAACCCGGCGAATGGGTAGCTATTTCCGGCATAGGTGGCCTTGGGCACTTAGCTGTACAATATGCCAAAGCCATGGGCATGCATGTTGCGGCTATTGATGTAGACGATACAAAACTGGAATTAGCTAAAAACCTTGGCGCCGAGTTAACAGTTAATGCCAGAACTACCGACCCTGGCGCGTTTTTACAAAAAGAAACAGGGGGGATGCATGGCGTGTTGGTTACCGCTGTATCACCCATCGCGTTTAAACAAGGCATATCCGCGTTAAGAAGAAAAGGGACTATCGCGCTGAATGGATTACCGCCCGGTAGTTTCGACCTCCCCATATTTGAAACCGTGTTGAACCGCTATACCATCAGGGGATCAATTGTAGGCACTCGTAAAGATCTGCAGGAAGCTATCGGGTTCGCCGTGGAAGGAAAAGTTAAAGCCACCATACATACCGCGAAGTTAGAAGACATCAATACAGTTTTGGCCGACCTGAAAAATGGTAAGGTAGACGGCCGGATTGTACTTGAAATAGCTAAACCCTAATCTGCAAATAACAAAAACTTTTACCGCAGGCCGGATCAAACTGCTCATTGACGCAATATACCGTGCCTAAGCGCCTCCTCAAACTAAGTTACAATAAAAAGATCCGCTCCCTGGGCGGATCTTTTTTATTGCGGGCAACGTCAGCATTATACTCGTTTCCGGGTTGCTATCCGGTAATAAACCGGGTAAACGTGAAATGATAAGTATCATGAGAACAACTGTTTCCTGTCAGGCAAAATTTATCACCTGCGGGATACATTTGACCCATAATTTAATACAAATCATTATGAAAAAGATTTTCTTTACTACCGTAATCTTATTTTTATTAAACGGGATAACCGTTTTCGCTCAGCAAAAAAATGAATGGGACATCCGCATCAGGGCAATTGGGGTTATCCCCCAGGAAAGCGCGACGATAGGCGTCATCGGCGGAGATATAAACATTTCCAATACTGTTGTTCCCGAGCTCGATTTTACCTACTTTTTTGCCAAAAATTTTTCTGCTGAATTAATCCTGGCGACAACAAAACACCAGGTAAAAACAAAAGGCTCCAACCTGAGTGCTATTGGTGCCGGCTCTTCGGCCGATGTTGATCTCGGTAAAGTATGGTTGCTTCCGCCTACGCTTACTTTGCAATATCATTTGCCCACAGGTACCCTTTTTAAACCCTATATCGGCGCGGGGCTTAACTACACTATTTTTTACAATGCCGATAAAGGTCCAACCGTAGGCGGCATTGATTACAACAACAGTTTTGCTTTTGCAACTCAGTTGGGTGCTGATCTCGATATCAGTAAAAAAGTATTCTTGAATATTGATCTGAAGAAAATATTTCTCTCTACCGATGTAAAGGTTGATGCATCCAATTTAACGCCTGCGGGCAAACCCGAACTTGCGCCGGTTTTGAAAAACATACCGGCTGATGTAAAAATCAGGCCCTGGATCATCGGCGTAGGTATGGGTTACCGTTTTTAATTTCTTATCGCAAAAATGCCGCGTGAAAACCTGGTGTACTAAGACTACACCCCGTCAGTAAAAGAATACGACTTCACGAAGTTAAGGGCAGAACAAACGCTTCAATATTATATCGCCCAGTCATCGCTGTCGGTTTTGTTTATACGGAAAAGAATGCCCGATATCCAAAGTAACACACCGGTGAGCAATAATTTCTGATTCATTTCGGGCAAGCGGTGACCTGGGCTGGTTAACCATAAAAACAATTCTGTCAATAACACCAGTATCGTGAGCATACCGATGAGCATTTCACTCCATTGTTGCCTGTCCATATCCGTTAAATTCTGTGAGGTTTTTCTGCCGGAAGATACCCCGGACAATCAATTTGATATTACAGGTTAGCTCCTCAAGTGTACAGGATATCGACTTGATTTTTACCGGGATTTCATCCGTCGTTTCCATCAGGTCGATATGCAGTAAATCGGAGCCCGAAGGTTCTCTACCCTTAAAGCTGTCAAAAAGCAGGTCGGCGAAATTTCGGTCATTACCCAGAAAATACTGTCCATAACTATCAAATCCTGCCGGTGTTCTAACGCTCAGCAAAATATAAAACCCGAGTTCCATAGCTATAAATTAAAGGCTCCTGCTTTAACAGGAGCCTCATTTAAAAAACTAATCCACTTATTTAATTTCAATTTGCCTGCGTATAGCCTTAGCTTCTTCGCGTTTAGCAATATCGATCTTCAGGACGCCGTCTGTATAAGACGCCTCAATATTTTCGGCGTTGGCGCTGTCGGGCAACGTAAACGAACGTACAAATGAACTGTAACTATACTCACGTTTACTGTAATTTTTTTGAACGTCGCTGCTTTCGTTTTGTCGTTCTACCGAAATGTGCAGCACATTGCGATCAAGGTTAATTTTGAAATCTTCTTTTTTCAGGCCGGGCGCAGCCAGTTCAACATGATAATGATCCTCGGTTTCGCTGATGTTAGCTGCGGGAACGCGCGCTACCAGGCGGTCATTGAAAAAAGAATCGTTTAAGATTGATTCAAAAACATCATTAAATGACGGTAATAACGAACTGTTATTCTTTTTGTCGGCATTAAATTTAACCAATGTCATAGGTCTTCCTCCTTAAATAAATTAATGATTAAAACTTATATTAATTAAACCGGTTCATTCAATTCAAAGCTAATGCCAGTAGAATAAACACTTGAGATCACTGAAAAAATTTCACAAAAAATGCTTTTTTTTCAGTTCGACCTGACAAATATTCAATATACCATTTGCTTTTTAACATTTGCATTAAAACAAAGCAACAATGGTTGATATTTTTACGACGTGTGCCGCCTTGTTCAAACTAAAAAAGCATTGGTAGAATCGCGGCCAATTACCCCCCCGTTCTTTTGGGGCCTAAAACAATAACTATTTTATTTTGGTTTAAATCATAAAGTACAAATTATGGTGCCTATCAGGTTAATAACAGATAATGTGAGCAGAAGAATCACTTATTTTTATTCCAAACCATTTTATACCAGTTTTGGATTGATGTTTAATCTTTGCTTTGGGGCACCCTTAATAGTCTTTTTTGGCAGCATAGGCGGCTGGATAATATTTGTACCATTGTTGTTGGCTTGGGCTGGCATTTTTTACCTGATCCTTTCCGTTAAATCAAAAAAGATCAAAAAGGCCAAAGAGGTTTATGAATTCGGTTATGAAACAACTATTTATTTTCAGGGGATAGATTATAATTACAGCGTACAGGTAAACGGAGCGCAGCAACCGGTGATCCTACTTCGCATAAACAGCGAAACTATCAGGGTTAAAACATTTAACCAGCGCGTGATCAGGGCGTTTGACGTTCCCGTTCAAAAGGCTTATATGATGGATAAATACCCGGATATTATACTGCCTGAAAATCTTTTTTCGATGAATATGGCTAACCCGTCGACTAAATTAAGATCGATTGACATGTAGGAAATTGCAATAAAATAACTCCTCCTCAAACTGGCGCTGGCGGAGGGCGAAGACTTTCCTTTTGCTGTTTCATTTCCATTGATTGTTATAGTCACTTTGGTTATGCAGCACGAGCTCATTTCATAGGCTCAGGCTATGTTTCAGACCTTTTTTCATCAATATAAATTTGCCAGCCGTCCTTAATAATTGCACCCGAGGCTATCAGTATTTCCATGATTTCCAGGTGGCCGGGTCTCCGGCTGTTGTACAGACCCCAAAGCGTGGAGCCCAATACAGTGCCTCCGTATCCATTCAATGCTTCCATGTCTGCGCCTTCGTTCAGCAGCATCTTTACCAGTTCTACCTGCCCCCCGTAGGCTGCCGAATGGAGTGGCGTGGTATTGTCCCAAACGGTGCGCACGCCGCAGCCGTGCTTCAGTAAAAATTCAACTACCGGGCGATGACCGCAAACACAAGCCCAGATCAGGCAGCCATCGCGCTTCGCAGCCATGCTTTTATTAATAAGTTCTCCCTGTTCATTAAAATAAGATTTAACCTTTTCCAGGTCGCCAATACCACCGGCACCTTCCAATTCAACTTCCGCGCCTTTGGAAGCAAGATAACGGACAGGTTCATAACGGCCATTATGCAGACAGGCCAGGATCAGGTTGCCATCGGTATAATCCGCAGCTACCGCATGATTGGGGTCGGCACCATGCCTGATCAGGATATCCATCAGGTCCTCCTGTACCCCGGCTATAACCGGGTGCGCACTGGTGGCAACAAGCCCGAGGGTAGATGTTCCCCGGTACATATCGCCCCAGGCCTCAGCTTCTGCGCCTGCATCTAAAAGTATAGCCGCAATTTCCACGGCATTTTGTGGCGTTTTCTGGCGCCATACTTCAAAGCCATTTGCACCAACATAATTTAACAATGTGCTGTGATGATTGCGCCGCGAACGCTCATTTATCAGGCCAGGCCTTTGTGCCAGCAGGCTTTTGAGTGTACCTGCATCTCCGGCAGCTATAGCATCTGCCGCTTGCTCAAATTGCTGCAAGGACGGATTTGCTGATAACCCGGTTTTAAATTTTTCATAATGTGCCCAGCTATCAAAATAGTTTGCATGAGATATAATTAACCGGGCATTCTCCTCGGGGCTATTTTCCGGTTGATAACCCGTATCCCCAAACCACTGCGACAACTGTGACCTATCGCCATAATTCAGTATAAAATCAGCCAGGGTAGTAACATTGCCATCGCGGGCTGCCTGGTCTGCTATACTCTTTTGGGTTATAGATATGTCAGTCATGATTTTATTCGTTAAAACTTCATTTTTTTAGAAGTATAAAACTGGCAATCTTAAAGCCTGATTTAAGTGATTTATATATTGGCAATTGTTTATCAAATATACATTAGTCAAATCTTGTTAGCTATTCTTTTTCGGCCGGTAAGCGGTCATTTTCTCCTCCTTAACCTGACTTTTGCATCCGTTAATGTCTGTCTGAAGGATTAGTTAGTCCGCTTCACCATAAAGGAGCTTCATAACGGATAGCTACTGCTGTAGTTTTACCAAAAATCAGATACTCAAACAATGAAAACTGTAAAAAACCTTCTTGTAAGTACCATTATTGCAGGAACCTTTCTGGTGCAGGGCACAACCGGCTATGCGCAAACGGGAACTCCTGCCGAAGTACAATCCAATGAAGTCATTCGCCCTTTCAAGGTTTATATTCCTCAAAAAGAACTCACTGATCTTAAACGCCGCATAGCAGCAACGCGCTGGCCAGATCATGAAACCGTTGCCGACCGTTCACAAGGTGCTCAGCTTGAAAAGCTACAGGAACTTGTTAATTATTGGGGCAAGGGCTACGATTGGCGCAAAGCTGAAGAAAAACTAAATGCTTTGCCACAATTTACAACTACAATTGATGGCGTTAACATCCACTTTATTCATGTACGCTCACCATACAAAAATGCATTGCCGCTCATTATTTCACATGGCTGGCCTGGTTCTGTGTTTGAATTACTTAAGATCATTGGCCCGCTTACTAATCCGACAGCCTTTGGGGGCCGGGCAGAAGATGCTTTTGATGTAGTGATTCCATCCCTACCGGGTTATGGCTTCTCTGGCAAACCAACCGAAGCTGGCTGGGGCCCAGAGCGCATTGCCCGCGCATGGGATGTGCTTATGAAACGACTTGGATACACCCATTACGCGGCACAAGGCGGCGATTGGGGCGCAGTTATCACCGAAGCAATGGGCAGGCAGGCGCCGGCAGGTTTGGCAGGCATTCACCTCAATTTACCGGCCACAATACCTGTTGAAGTAGATGCGGCGCTTACCACCGGCAGCCCCGCTCCTGCCGGACTTTCAGGTAAAGAACTTGATGTATTTAATGCCTTAAGCAAATACAGAAAAACAGGCGCCGCTGCATACAACGTAATAATGACTGCCAGGCCACAGGCCATTGGCTATGGCTTAACAGATTCACCTGCCGGCCTTGCAGCCTGGTTACTAATTCATCCCGGTTTTTCACAATGGACTTATGATGATGACCCAGACAAATACCCAACAAAAGATGAAGTACTCGACGACTTTACTTTGTACTGGCTTACAAACAGCAGTACTTCTGCAGCGCGCCTTTATTGGGAAAATGCCGGACGCGGCCCCATAAGCGCCACTGCGCAAAAAACCACCGAGATCAAATTGCCGGTAGCTATTACCGTATTTCCGGAAGATGTTTATCGCGCTCCCGAAACCTGGGCCCTGCGTGCATATCCTAACCTTACTTATTTTCATGAGGTTGACAAGGGTGGTCACTTCGCAGCGTGGGAACAACCACAATTATTTACTGAAGAGTTGCGTGCAGCATTCAAACAACTGCGTTAATTTACTTTAGGGTAATGGAGTAATCACATTGCCTGCTTTTAAATAAATTACAAACAACTAAAATCAAAAAAAACATGAAAACTAATAAAAACAAATTGGCTACTGCCATTATTATCACAGCTCTTGCAGTACTTACACTTCCATCATCTGTCCTGGCTCAGCAAACGGTAACTGGCCGCACGGAGTTACAGCGACATGACCTTAGTGTTCCTGGCCGCGAAATGGTGCAGATCCGTGTAGATATTGAAAAAGGGAAGGCTTATCCTGAGCATAAACACCCCGGCGAAGAAATTATTTATGTACTTGATGGGTTACTGGAATACCAGGTAGCAGGCCAACAACCGGTGACGCTTAAAGCCGGCGACGTTTTATTTATCCCTTACGGAACCGTGCATTCGGTGAAAAATGTAGGAACCACCAAAGCGAGTGAGCTTGCTACCTATATTGTTGAAAAAGATAAACCACTTGTTACACTGATCAAGTAAGGTTCATTATAGATTTTGGAAGTATCGATCCCCAACCTCATCAATAATCATTGCGATCAATACTTCCAAAATTGCTTCGGGCATAGCTTTATAAGCTTGATGTAAACCGGTAAGCTCCCGGCATCAAGCGATAAATTGCTTTGTTTCCTTCAAACCTGATAAAGCTGATACCCTTTGCCCCTGCCACAGGCTTACCACCTTCAGTTATGCCTTTAACAGTAACTGCCGGAAGAAACAATGTAGCTGAGGTATTCGCCGGAACAGTTGCATCATAGGTCAATGTTTTACCGCTTACGGACCAGCTACTGTTTATCCGTCCATAAGGTGAATCATAAGATCCTTTAGCCCAGGTCATCTCCCCGGTGGGGTCGGGCTCAGGCTGCAAAATAAATTTCTTAAAACCAGGTTCATCACGCTGAATCCCGATAGAATAAGCAATCATCCATTGACCAACAGCGCCAAATGAATAGTGGTTAAAAGAGTTCATGCTGTTATTACCGCCAAAGCCGTTTTCTACAGTATACCCGTTCAGCCTTTCCCAG
>Ga0157372_10002662_pt1 | contig 19349 bp, 20 predicted proteins | sample C55metaG_FD_115307 | JGI IMG/M metagenome (GOLD analysis project Ga0157372, IMG submission 115307) | Corn rhizosphere microbial communities from Kellogg Biological Station, Michigan, USA - C5-5 metaG | ecosystem: Host-associated > Plants > Roots > Rhizosphere > Soil | place: USA: Michigan... | reverse complement strand
GAACTGAACGGAATCATGGAGTGGCCGCGCGGCTGGTGCGGGCCCTGGTAGAGCGCGCGCTTGCCGCTCGCGAGGAAATTCACCCCGCTCACGAAAAAGGTGAAATGGATCGTCTCGCCCTTCGCGTTCATGCGCGCGGAAAATTCCGAAAGTTCTTTCCAGCGGAAAAGCTCGGTGCAGTTGTCGAAAGCGATCGCGACGAATTGCGGCGGGCGATCAACGGCAAAAGCCGGAATCGAGATCGTCGTCAGTGCCAGCGCGAAAGCGATTTCGCGCGCGCGGGTCATGCGTCGAGATCTACTTTTTCAGCGACGGTGGAGTCGGCGTTCAGCCGATAGATGATCGGGACGCCGGTCGAAAGCTCGCGCTTCAAAATGCCTTCCGGGGTGAGCTTCTCCAGCACCATCACAAGCGCGCGCAGGGAATTCCCGTGCGCGGCGACGATCGTGCGCTCGCCGCGCAGGACATGCGGCAGGATCTCCTGCACGAAATAGGGAAGCGTGCGGGCGATGGTGTCACGCAGGCTTTCGCCGCCCGGCGGCGCGATGTCGAAGGAGCGGCGCCATTGCAGCACCTGCTCCTCGCCCCATTTCTTGCGGGCGTCGTCCTTGTTCATACCGACGAGCTCGCCATAGTCGCGCTCGTTTAGCGCCACGTTCTTCATCACCGGAATGCCGGCATTGCCCATTTCTTTGAGCGCGAGTTCGAGCGTGCGCTGCGCGCGCTTCAAATTCGAAGTGAAGGCGATGTCGAATTTCAAGCCTTCCGCCTTCAGCCGCGCGCCGGCTTTCTTCGCTTCCGCGACGCCCTGCTCGGTGAGGTCGACGTCCTTCCAGCCGGTGAAGAGATTTTTCAAATTCCACTCGCTCTGGCCGTGGCGGACAAGCACGAGAATTCGGTCGGTCATCGAGTCTTTCCTACGCGTTACTCAAAAATCGGTAAGGCCCAGGACATCCGCCATGGAATAAAGCCCCGGCTTCTTGCCCTTGCCCCAGCGCGCGGCGGCAAGCGCCCCGCGCGCGAAAATGATGCGGTCCTCGGCCTTGTGGGTGAGTTCGAGCCGCTCGGCGGGCCCCGCGAAAATCACCGAATGCTCGCCGACGACGCTGCCGCCGCGAAGCGTCGCAAAACCAATGTCGCCTGCTTTCCGCGCGCCGGTATGGCCGTCGCGGCCGCTCTGCTTTCGCTCGTTCAGCCGGATGTTGCGCCCGGCGGCGGCGGCTTCGCCTAAGAGGAGCGCCGTCCCGGAAGGCGCGTCGACCTTCTGGTTGTGATGGATTTCCAGGATTTCGATGTCGAAGTCGTCACCGAGCGTCTTCGCGACGCGCTTGGTGAGCGCGGCGAGCAAATTCACGCCCATGCTCATATTGCCGGATTTCACGATCACGGTATGGCGCGCGCAGGCTTCGATCTTTTTCTCGTCGTCGGCGGAGAACCCGGTCGTGCCGATGACATGCACGATCTTGTTTTCGGCGGCGAGCGCGGCAAAACCCACCGACGCCGCAGGCGTCGAGAAATCCACGATCGCGTCGGCTTTCGTCACGAGGGCCGCCGCCTCCCCCACGACCTGCACGCCGAGGGGCTTTAGCCCGGCGAGCGGGCCCGCATCCTCGCCGTATTCGGTGACGCCCAGGCGCTCGACGGCGCCCGCGAGCGTCAATCCCTTGGTCTCATAAATGGCGCGGATTAGCGTGCGGCCCATGCGGCCGACAGCCCCGGTGACCAGAATACGCAAATCCGACATGCCCAAGCCCTTCTCCCGCCAGCCGGTATAACGCGGAGGCGGCGCTTGGGAAAGCGCGCGGGCGATTACGGCGAGAGCTGGAGGTCGCTGGCGGAGGCGGCGAGCGAATAGCCGGGCAGGCTTGGATAAAATTTATGGCAAACGAGCACGAGCACCGAAAGCAGCATTAACGATGCGAGCATCAGCGCGCGCGTTTCGGGCTCAAGCTTCCGATGCTTGGGATGTGGGGGCAACGTAGTCGGCATCGGCATCTCCTTCGTCGCAGGGTGGATGAAGGGCAACGCGTGAAGCTCAATTCGGTTGCGGGCCTTCATAGCCCTCGATCACCACGATATCGGCGGTTGTAACCGGCGCGCGAATCGCGAGCGCGGCCCTGTATTCCGGCGAGTTCCAGCAATCGAGAGCGGCTTGATAGCCCGGAAACTCGATCACAACATGGCGGCCGCGCGTTTTGCCTTCGACGCATTTGTATTGGCCCGCGCGGACAAGAAAGCGGGCCTTGTACTTTTTCAGAACGGCGTCGAGCGCGCCGGAATAGGCTTTGTAGGGCGTCATGTCGTTCACGTCGACGCGTGCGATCCAGTAACCGGGATACGCGCCCGTTTCCGAAGACGGCTGCGGGCCCTCAAAACCCTCGATCACGACGATGTCGCCGTCGGAAATGCCCTCGCGGATTTTCAGCGCTTCCTTGTATTCGGGCGAATTCCAGCAATCGAGCGCGGCCTGGTAGCTCGGAAATTCGATCAGGACATTGCGGCCGCGCGGCTTGCCTTCGACGGATTCGAATTTGCCCGCGCGTATAACGAATCTCGCGCCGTATTTCTTGAACGCCTTGCCGTTCGCGACCGCGTATTGCTTGTAGCGCTCGGGATCGGTCGTATCCATGCGCGCGATCCAATATCCTTTCGGCATTCAATGCTCCTATACCAGTGCGGCGGAAATCTCGCCGACGATCGCTTCCACCGCCGCTTTCGGATCGGCGGCCCCGGTGACCGGCCGGCCGACCACGAGATAATCGGCGCCGGCTTTGATCGCGTCCTTCGGCGTCACGATGCGTTTTTGATCGCCCCCCTCACCGCCCGCGAGGCGAATACCGGGGGTCACGATCAGCGTTTCCGCGCCGACTTTCTTGCGGATGGGCGCGGCTTCAGCGGCGGAGGCGACGATGCCGTCGATGCCGATGTCCTTCGCCTGACCCGCTTTCGTCAGCACGAGATCGGAAACGGGCATAGCATAGCCCGCTTCGCGCAAGTCGTTGTCGTCCCATGAAGTGAGCACGGTGACGGCGAGAAGTTTCAGCTTCGAATGCGCGCGTCCTTTAACCGCCGCGCGCATCGTCTGCGGAAAAGCGTGCACGGTGAGAAATGTCATGCTGCGTTCGGCGGCGCGTTCGACCGCGCGCGAAACGGTGTTGCCGATGTCGTGCAGCTTCAAATCGAGAAACACCTTCTTGCCGGAACGCGCGAGCATCTCGGCGAAAACGAGTCCGTCTTTCGCGAGCGCAAGCTCATAGCCGATTTTGTAGAACATCGCTGCGCCGTCGAGCCCGACCACGAGCTTTTCCGCCGCCGCGACTTCGGGCAAATCGAGGGCGACAATCAGCCGTTCGCGCGCGGGTATGTTCAAGCTCGCCTCACAATTCGGATTCGGCAAATGCGATAAGCCGCGTCAGCGACGCGCGCAAGAAGCCCTGCTGGCGCGCATCCTTCAATCCACCGCTCTCATCGAAGGCTTGGCTTGCCTCGGCAATCGCAATCTGCTCGGGCAGCACGGTCGCGCTGAGGCCCAGCTCCAATGTTTGCCGGAGCGCGATCAGTGCGCGATAGCCGCCGAGGCGGCCGTTCGAGGTGGAACCGATCGCGAAGAAGCGGCCCTTGAACGGATCGGAGGACGGCTCCTTCACGCGCGAAATCCAATCGAGCATATTCTTGAGAAGCGGCGGGGTGGATGCATTGTATTCAGGGGTTGCGATGAAGACGCCGCGATGGGCGAGCAACATGCGGCGGAGCTTCCTCGCATTCTCGGGCGCGCCTTCGCGCAATTCCAGATCGCCGTCGTAAATCGGCATTGGATAGTCGGCGAGCGAAATCAGCGAGGGTTCCGCGTCGAGCGCGGCAAGTTCTTTCACCGCCAAGGAAGCAAGCCGCTGACTCAATGCGCCGGTGCGGATCGAGCCCGCGAAGACGAGGATTTTCGCTTGCGCCATCGCGTCAAGCAGCCGCCCGATAGACCCAGACGCGCGCGGGCGGAAGGTTGAGCCAGATACGCGGCGAAGCGGCGAGCGCGTAGCGCGAGGGCCGCGGCGGGATCGGCGCGGTCATTGCGTAAGTGAACTGGATGAAGGGCGCGCCCGGCTTCAGAAGCTTGAGCCCGCCCATCAGCGTTTTCAGCCGTACCGGCATCGGGCGCGTCATCAAGGGCAGGCTCGAGACGATCGCGGCCAAGGGCTCGCGCGCGATTTCGCCCAGCGTATCGGCGAGCGCATAGCCGTCACCCTGCACGACCTGCACGCCGGGAAAGCGTTTCTTCACCAGCGCGCAGAAACCGGGATTGAATTCGACGGCGATCAGCCGCTCCGGCGAGACGCCGCGCGCAAGGATCGCTTCGGTGACGGGGCCGGTGCCCGGTCCGAGCTCGACGATGGGGCCGGGAATTTCAAGATCGATCGCATGCGCCATGGCTTTGGCGAGCGCCGGCGAAGACGGCGACACGGCGCCGGTTTTCAACGGACTTTGCAACCAGGAGGACAAAAACTTCACCTCGTCGTCGAGGCGGAGCTTCGGCTTTTTCGCAACAAACGATCGGGACATGTCTTTGGCCAGCACCCGGCAGGAATTCCAGTATCGCATAGTTCCCGGTTCTTGCCAGCGGGTGCGGCAAAGCGGGAACTCAATTGTCTATTCGAAAAACTCGCGCATTTTAGCAAAAAAACCGTTCGATTCCGGATGGGTTTCTTTCGAGCTTTCCTTGTCGAACTCGGCGAGGAGTTCTTTTTGCCGTTTGGTGAGCTTCTGCGGCGTCTCGACCGAGACTTGAACATACATGTCGCCGTGCGCTTTCGAGCGCAGCATGCTCATGCCCTTGCCGGCGAGCCGGAAGCGCTTACCGCTCGGCGTGCCTTCGGGGATTTTCACCTTGGTGCGGCCGCCGCCGATCGTCGGCACCTCGAAATCGCCGCCCAAGGCCGCGGTCGTCATCGAGATCGGAACGCGGCAGTAAAGATCGGCACCCTCGCGCTGGTAAATCGGATGCGGGGTGATGGAGAGGAAAATATAGAGATCGCCCGCCGGACCGCCGCGTATCCCCGCCTCACCCTCTTCGGCGAGGCGAATGCGCGTGCCGTCCTCGACGCCGGCGGGAATCTGCACTTCCAGCGTTCGCTCCTTCGTGATCCGTCCCGCACCGTGACAGGATTTGCACGGATCCTGAATGACCGAGCCGCGGCCCTGGCAAGTGGGACAAGTTCGCTCGAGCGTGAAGAAGCCCTGCGCGCTGCGGATGCGGCCGGTGCCGTTGCAGGAACGGCAAGCCGCCGGCTGCGTGCCGGCTTTCGCGCCGGTGCCGGAGCAAGCGACGCAAGTGACGTTGGTCGGCAACTGCACCGAAGCGGTCTTGCCGCTGAACGCTTCTTCCAGCGTGATCTCAAGATTGAAGCGCAGATCCGCGCCACGCTCGCGTCCCGCGCTGCGGCCGCGCGCGCCGCGCGCCATGCCGAAGAGATCCTCGAAAATGTCGTGGAAGGCGGCGCCGAAATCGCCGCTGAAACCGAAACCGCTACCGCCGCCATTCTCGAAGGCGGCGTGGCCGAAACGGTCATAGGCCGCGCGCCGCTCGCCGTCCTTCAGCACGTCGTAGGCTTCGTTGATTTCCTTGAATTTGTGCTCGCAGTCCGTGTCGCCCGGGTTTTTATCCGGGTGCCATTTCATTGCGAGCTTGCGGAAGGAGGATTTAATCTCGCCGTCGCTCGCCGAGCGCGTCACTTCGAGCACTTCGTAATAATCGCGTTTCGCCATTGCCGCCATTTCGCGCGCTTAGCGAATCGTAACCCCCGGATTGCGCCCGGGGGTTATGTGGGTTTCGAATAAGTCCGTCATTGCCGGTGGATCGCCGGGTCAGGCGGATTTTTTCTTGTCGTCGACTTCCGTGAATTCGGCGTCGACGACATCGTCCTTTTTCTCGCCGCCTTCGGCGCCTGTGCCGCCGGCGTCGCCGCCGCTCTGGTCACCGCCCGACTGCTGCGCCTGATACATCGCCTCGCCAAGCTTCATCGAGACCTGCGCGAGCGTCTGTGCCTTCGCCTGAATGTCGGCGGCATCCTCGCCTTTCAGCGCTTCCTTGAGGTCGGAGAGCGCGTTCTCGATCGCGGTGCGGTCGGCCGCCTGCACCTTGTCGCCGTAGTCCTTCAGCGACTTCTCGGTCTGGTGCACGAGGGCTTCCGCCTGGTTCTTGGCTTCCACGAAGGAGCGGCGCTTCTTGTCTTCGGTCGCGTGCGTCTCCGCGTCCTTCACCATGCGCTGGATGTCGGCCTCGGAGAGGCCGCCCGACGCCTGGATGCGGATCTGCTGCTCCTTGCCGGTGCCTTTATCCTTCGCCTGCACGTTGACGATGCCGTTCGCGTCGATGTCGAAGGAGACTTCGATCTGCGGCACGCCGCGCGGGGCCGGCGGGATGCCGACGAGGTCGAACTGGCCGAGCAATTTGTTGTCGGCCGCCATTTCGCGCTCGCCCTGGAAGACGCGGATCGTCACCGCGTTCTGGCTGTCTTCCGCGGTCGAGAACACCTGCGATTTCTTCGTCGGGATCGTGGTGTTGCGCTCGATGAGCCGGGTGAACACGCCGCCCAGCGTTTCGATGCCAAGAGACAAGGGCGTCACGTCCAAAAGCAGCACGTCCTTGACGTCGCCCTGGAGAACGCCGGCCTGCACGGCGGCGCCGATCGCCACGACTTCGTCCGGATTCACGCCCTTGTGCGGCTCCTTGCCGAACAGGTTTTTCACGACTTCCTGCACCTTCGGCATGCGAGTCATGCCGCCGACGAGGACGACTTCGTTGATCTCGGCCGCCGACACGCCGGCGTCCTTCAACGCCTTCTTGCACGGCTCGACGGTCTTCTGGATGAGGTCGTCGACGAGCGCCTCGAACTTCGCGCGTGTGAGCTTCATCGTCATGTGCTTGGGGCCGTTCTTGTCGGCGGTGATGAACGGCAGATTGATTTCGGTTTGCGTCGCCGAGGAGAGTTCGATCTTCGCTTTCTCCGCCGCCTCTTTCAGGCGCTGGAGGGCGAGCTTGTCTTTACGCAGGTCGATGCCCTGCTCTTTCTGAAATTCGTCGGCAAGATACGAAACAAGACGCATGTCGAAGTCTTCGCCGCCGAGGAAGGTGTCGCCGTTCGTCGACTTCACTTCAAAGACGCCGTCGCCGATTTCGAGAATGGAAACGTCGAAGGTACCGCCGCCCAAGTCATAGACGGCGATGGTGCCCTGCTTCTGCTTGTCGAGGCCGTAGGCGAGCGCCGCTGCCGTCGGCTCGTTGATGATGCGCAAGACTTCAAGGCCCGCGATCTTGCCGGCGTCTTTCGTCGCCTGGCGCTGGGCGTCGTTGAAGTAAGCGGGAACGGTGATGACCGCCTTCTCGACCTTGGAGCCGAGATAGGATTCGGCGGTCTCTTTCATCTTCTGCAAGATGAAAGCGGAAATTTGCGACGGGGAATACTGATCCTTGCCGTCGGAGACCCAGGCGTCGCCGTTCGACGCTTTGACGATGCCGTAGGGGACGAGCTTCTTGTCCTTTTCGACCATCGGATCGTCGTAGCGCCGGCCGATCAGGCGCTTCACCGCAAAAAATGTCTTTTCGGGATTCGTGACCGCCTGGCGCTTGGCCGGCTGGCCGATCAACCGCTCGCCGTCGTCGGTGAAAGCGACAATGGAGGGGGTGGTGCGCATGCCCTCCGCGTTTTCGATCACCTTGGGGCTAGTGCCCTCCATCACGGCGACGCAGGAATTGGTGGTGCCGAGGTCGATGCCGATGACCTTAGACATTGTGAACTACCTCTCTTTTTCGGCAGGCCGGCCGGGTCTCATTCAAGAGCACCCATAAGAACAGCCGGGCCATATGCCCGGACCGTCCCTGTCGGCCCCCGCGTTCAGGGATTTGCCGCGAGTACGCGCGGCAGTACGGGTCATATAGGAGGGGCCTCTAAAGCCGCAAGAGACTTCGGCCCGATTTGGCCCCCAATCGGGTGAAATCCGGGCCAGAACCGGCAAAATCGAAAAGGTTAAGGGAGGCTGTCCCGCGACAAAATCGCAACCCCGCCCGCGGCGCGGGCGCCGGATTCCGCCGCCTTCGGCTCGAAGCCGACGCGCTCGCCGACGATATAAAGCGGGCGGCGCTTCACCTCGGCATGGATGCGGCCGATGTAAAGCCCGATGATGCCGGTCATCAGCATGTTCATGCCGCAGAGGAACGAAATCACCACGATGGTCGAGGACCAGCCCTCGACGAGATCGCTGCGGGTGAACCAGAGGCCGATGACATAAAGGCCGTACAGGCCCGCGAGCGCCGAGACGGCAAGCCCCATCCAGATTGCGAGCCGCAGCGGTGCGTCGGAAAATCCGATCACGCCGTTCACGGCGAGACGCAGCATCTTCCAGAACGGATATTTTGTTGCGCCCGCCGCGCGCGGCGGGCGATGAAACGTCACTTCGGTTTGCCGGAAACCGAGCCAAGCAAACATGCCGCGCACGAAGCGGTCGCGCTCGGGCATCGAGCGGAAGGCGTCGAGCACCTTGCGGTCGATCAGGCGGAAATCGCCGACATCGTTCGGAATCTTGATCGAGGAGACCCAGCTCAGCATCCGATAGAAGAACGCCGCGGTTTTTTTCTTGAAGGCGCTTTCGCCTTCGCGCGAGATGCGCCGCGCATAGACGACCTCATAACCTTCCTGCCAGCGCGCAATCATCTCAGCCACGACTTCGGGCGGATCCTGCAGGTCGCCGTCCATGACGATGATCGCCTCACCGCGCGCGGCATCCATGCCGGCGGTGATCGCGACCTGATGGCCGAAATTGCGGCTGAGGCCGATATAGCGATAGCGCGGGTCGTCCTTCGCTTTCGCTTTCAGAATGATGGAGCTCGTATCCCGGCTGCCATCGTCGACAAAGATACCTTCCGCGCTTGCGCCGAAACTTTCCAGGAGCGCGTCGAGCCGCCGCAAGAGAAGCGGCAGTACCGCCTCTTCGTTGAAGATCGGAATGACGACGCTGAAACGGGGGCGGTCGTCGGCGAGGGTCACCATGGCGCATCCATTATCCGGACGGCCGGGAGGCTAGGCGGTAAGATTTAACAACGGCTTGCGCCGGAAAAGCGCGGCTTTTCGTTACGATTCGCCATTTCCGCCGTTGTTCGCGGATTTGCCGCCCTTGGCGACACCCACCATGGCGGGGCGCAGCACGCGCTGGCCAATGGCGTAGCCCGGCTGAATGACCTGCACGATGGTACCGTGCGGGCGGCCGGACTCCGGAACTTCGAACATCGCCTGATGGAAATGCGGGTCGAATTTCTCGCCCATCGGGTTGATCGGCTTCACGCCGTTCTTCTGCAGGATCATCTGCAGATCGCGCTCGGTGAGTTCCACTCCGTCCAAGAGCGCCTTCAGCGAAGGATCGGCGGATGCGCGCGCCTCGGCGCTCACATGCTCGATGGTGCGGGCGAGATTGTCGGCGACGGTCAGGACATCGCGCGCAAAAGCGGTGATGCCGTAAGAGCGGGCATCGGCGACGTCCTTTTCGGCGCGCTTGCGGATATTGTCGCCTTCGGCGACCGCGCGCAGAAAACGGTCGCGAAGTTCCGCGACCTGCGCCTCCAGCGTTGCGACAGGATCGTTTTCGTTCGCGGGCGCACTCGCGTCCTGCGATTCAGGAACTTCTTGTTCTTCAGCCATGGCTATCCGGTTGCGTTCGATGCGTGGGATATCAGGTCTAAAGGCGAAAAAATCAAGCGTCTGAGCGCCCTGCCAGGATGCGACTTACGACCTTCGCGGTGTAATCGACCATCGGGATCACACGGGCATAGTTAAGCCGCGTGGGCCCGATCACGCCGAGTACGCCGACGACGCGCCCCGCGCCGTCGCGATAGGGCGCGATGATGGTGGAGGAGCCCGAAAGCGAGAAGAGCTTGCTCTCGGAACCGATAAAAATACGCAGGCCCTCCGCCTGTTCCGCCTTGCCGAGAAGGTCGATCACGCCGCGCTTGGCCTCCAGATCGTCGAATAGAAGCCGCACGCGCTCCAAATCTTCCATCGCTTTCAGATCTTCGAGGAGCTTGGCGTGACCTCGCACGATCAGGCGGCGGTCGGCGGTGTCGCCGCCCGACCAGCTCGCGAGCCCTTCGGAGACGACTTTCTTCGCGAGTTCGTCGAGTTCGGCGCGCGCCGCCAAAAGCGCGTGCTCAAGATCGGCGCGGGCTTCGCTCAAGGTCTTCCCGCGAATGCGGGCGTTCAGGAAGTTCGTCGCCTCGACGAGCGACGACGCGGAAAGATCGCGCGGCACGTCAAGGAGCCTGTTTTCCACCTGCCCGTCCTCGGAGACGAGCACGACGAGCGCTTTGCCCGGCTCAAGCCGGACGAATTCGATTTGCTTCAGGCGCGCGTTTGTCGTTGCCGTCGTGACGACGCCGGCGCCACGCGAGAGGCCCGATAAGAGTTGCGAAGCTTCCGCGAGCACGCCATCGATATTGCCGGCGCGCGCGGCGCGCACCTGCGCTTCGATCGAGCGGCGATCTCCGTCGGAGAGATCGCCGATTTCCAATAGTGCGTCGACGAAGAAGCGAAGACCGAGTTCCGTCGGCAGTCTTCCCGCGCTGGTGTGGGGTGCGTAGACGAGGCCGAGGGATTCCAGATCCGCCATCACGTTCCGCACCGACGCGGGCGAGAGCGTCATCGGGATCAGGCGCGAGAGATTGCGCGAGCCCACGGGCTCGCCGGTCGCGAGATACGACTCGACGATCTGGCGAAAAATTTCGCGCGAGCGCTCGTCGAGTTGAGCGAGGCCGAGATTCGGCGTGCCGATGGGCGGGTCGATCTTCATGGGCGGCCGGATTTTACCTTATTTCATGTAATATGTGTCGCCTTCATCCGGCGAAGCAAGCTTTGCCTTGTATCCCGCCGCTTTTCTCTCTTATTCCTAGCATGATCCTTTCGGAAAACCGGTACCCGCTTTTCCGGATCATGCTTAGAACGGTTAATCGATATGGAGATTAGAGTAATGCGGCCGAGCAAACGCGCGCCCGACGAGATGCGCCCGGTAAGTTTCGAGCGCGGCATGCTGCGGCACGCCGAGGGCTCCTGCCTCGTCAAATTCGGCGACACGCATGTGCTCGTCACGGCAACGCTGGAAGAGCGGCTGCCGCCATGGCTCAAGGGCCAGGGCCGCGGCTGGGTCACCGCCGAATACGGCATGCTTCCTCGTGCCACCCATGAGAGAACAAGACGCGAATCCTCGGCCGGCAAGCAATCGGGCCGCACGCTGGAAATCCAGCGGCTGATCGGACGCTCACTCCGCACGGTCGTCGACTTGCAAGCGCTCGGCGAGCGGCAGATCACGCTCGATTGCGACGTGATTCAAGCCGACGGCGGCACACGCACGGCGTCGATCACCGGCGCGTGGATCGCGCTTTACGACTGCATCGAGTGGATGAAGAAGCGCGCGATGGTGAAAACAAACCCCTTGAAGGATCACGTCGCAGCGATTTCCTGCGGCATCTATCAGGGAACGCCCGTGCTCGATCTCGATTACGCGGAGGATTCGGAAGCCGAGACCGACATGAATTTCGTCATGACCGGCACACACGGCATCATCGAAATTCAAGGCACTGCCGAGAAAAAACCGTTCTCGGACGACGAGCTTGCGAAATTGATCGCGCTTGCGCGGCGCGGCGTCGAGAAGCTCGTCGAGTTGCAGAAGATCGCGGTCGGCTGATGCGCCGGAAGCTTGCGGGGAAAGTCGTGATCGCCACGCACAATCCCGGAAAACTCGTCGAGATGCGCGAACTCTTGGCGCTGCATGGCGTTGAAGCGATTTCGGCAAGCGAGCTGAAGCTCCCTGAGCCGGAAGAGACCGGAAAAACATTTCTCGAAAACGCGCATATCAAGGCCGCCGCGGCCGCGAAGGCCGCGAAGCTGCCGGCGCTCGCGGACGACTCGGGGCTGACGGTCGATGCGCTCGGCGGCGAGCCGGGGATTTATTCGGCGCGCTGGGCGGGACCGGACAAGGATTTTTCGCGGGCGATGCGCGTGATCGACGAGAAGCTGAAACTCGCGGACGCGAATGACGCCGCCAAACGGCGCGGCGCTTTCGTTGCCGCGCTTTCCGTCGTCTGGCCCGATGGACACGAAGAAGCGGTCGAAGGCCGCGTCGAGGGAACGCTGGTGTGGCCCCCGCGCGGCACGCGCGGATTCGGATACGATCCGATGTTCCTGCCGGACGGACACACGCGCACGTTTGGCGAGATGAGTTCGGAAGAGAAACACGGATTGCCGCCGCGCGGCATGGGTCTTTCGCACCGCGCGCGGGCGTTCATGAAACTTGCGGAGATCGTTCTTGTCTGACGCTCCTACCATCACGCCGGGCGTGCCGGGCTTCGGCATTTATGTGCATTGGCCGTTTTGCCTGTCGAAATGCCCGTATTGCGATTTCAACAGCCATGTCCGCCACGAAAAGCCGGACGAGCCGCGCTTTGCCGCTGCCATCGCCAAAGAACTCGCGCATGCGGCGGCGATGACCGGCCCGCGCACGGTGGATAGCGTATTTTTCGGCGGCGGCACGCCATCTCTAATGTCGCCGGCAACCGTCGTGGCGATTTTGGAAAATATCGCCTCGCACTGGCAGCTTTCGCCCGATATCGAAATCACGCTCGAAGCGAACCCGACGAGCGTCGAGGCCGAACGCTTTCGCGGCTATCGCGCGGCAGGCGTCAACCGCGTTTCGCTCGGCGTGCAATCCTTGAACAATGACGCGCTGAAATTCCTTGGCCGCCTGCACACCGCCGAAGAAGCGCTGAAAGCCGTAGATGTGGCGCGCCAGAATTTCGAGCGCATCTCCTTCGACCTGATTTACGCGCGTCCCAACCAATCGCCCGCGGAATGGCGCGAGGAGCTTTCACGCGCGCTGCAAGAAGGCGCAGAGCATCTTTCGGTCTATCAGCTCACGATCGAGCCGGAGACGCCGTTCGAAGCGCTGTTCAAGAAAGGCAGCCTGAAAATCCCCGATCACGAACAGGGCCGCGCGCTTTGGGACGTGACGCAAGAGCTGTGCGACGCCGCGGGATTGCCCGCCTACGAGATTTCCAACCACGCGCGCGCGGGTGCGGAGTGCCGGCACAATCTCGTCTATTGGCGTTACGGAGAATATGCCGGCGTCGGCCCCGGCGCGCATGGACGGCTCGGCATTGCGAATGAGCGCATTGCGACCATGACCGAAAAGCATCCCGAGCGCTGGCTCGCGCGCGTCGAGCAGATGGGGAGCGGCCTCGTGGTGAACGACCGCCTCACCCGCGAGGAGCAGGCCGACGAATATCTCCTGATGGGCCTCAGGCTCGCGGAAGGGATCGATCTTGCGCGCTATCTCACGCTCGCCGGCGAGCCGCTCGACCCCGCGCAGATTTATGCGTTGCAGGAGCACGGGTTGATCGAGGCGAAGGACGGCGCGCTTCGGGTTACGAGCGCGGGATTTCCACTGCTCGATTCGATCGTCGCCGATTTAGCCGCTTAATTGGATGCCGCGAAGCCGGTGAAGGCGCGGGGCGCCGCGCTGATCGCGCGCGTCGTGCCGTCGCGGATTTCCATCACCGCAAGCCCGCGCTCGGAGGTGCCGTCGCGGCGGAAGCGGAAAATGCCGTCGACGCCGACGAAGCCCGACGGGTTGGTCAGCGTCTCGACCGAGAAGCGTCCTTCCGCTTGCGTCTTCACGAGCGCCGCGACGAGCGAGACCGCGTCATAAGCGAGGCTCGACGTGCGCACGGGATCCTGCCCGAAACGCGCGCGATAACGTTGCGCAAAAGCGTTATAGCCGGTCAGCTCCGTCGCGGCGAACCAGGCGCCGTTCATCTTCGGATCGGCGAAAAGCGATTTGTCGTCCCACAGGCCCGTTCCAATTAGCTGCTTCGTGCCGGGCTGAATGCCGAGTGCGGACACGACCTGCGTCGTCATCTCCGGGCTGTCGGCGATCATGATGGTTTCGGCCTGGCGCGCGGCGGAGGCGGCGCGGCGCACGGCATCCTTCAGGTTTTTTCCGTCGGCGTGATATTTTTGAACCGCGACAACGCGCGCGCCGCGCGATCCGGCGACGGAGCGGAGTTGCGCGTCGACCACCGAGCCATAGGCGTTCTCGGGAAGAAGCGCGACGATCGAGCGCTTTCCGGCCTGCGCCGAATAGCTCACGATGCGGTCGACGTCGGACTCGGGCAGGAAGCTCAGGAGATAGACGCCTTGCGTCGCGACATTGGTGTCGGTCGAAAAGGCGATCATCGGAATATTGGCTTGCTTTGCCACCGGCCCCGCCGCCGCCACCGCGGGGCTAAAGAGCGGCCCCAAAATGATCTCGGCGCCTTCCTGCACCGCGGCCTCGGCCGCCGCACGCGCGCCTTGCGCGCTGCCGCGGTCGTCCTTGACGATTAATTGAATGTTCGTGGCGCCGAATTCGGCGAGCGCAAGATCGGCGGCATTCTTCATGGAGGCAGCCACCATGCCGGCGTTCCCGCCCGCGCTTAACGGCAGGATGAGCCCGACGCGCGTCGTCGGTCCGCTCAAAGGCTGCGACTGGATGCCGGACAGCCCGCCGCCCGGCTGGGTCTCAATCGGCTCGTTTTCGCTCTTGCCGAACATTCCGCCGGGCAGCGAGGTCGAGCAGCCCGCGAGCACGGCCCCTATCAGCACCAGCGGCAGCGCGATCATGCGGGCACGAGCGATACTTTCGCGCCGCGCGGCATTGTAAACTGACTTCATACGAACGTCCGGCCTCCGCTAACCCGCCGTTTCGGCAATTTGCGGCACTGTAACGGTGGTGTCAAAGAAGAAAGACCTGCATTTCTGGCGGCTGTGCGGGAACCGCTGCGGGCGCTAACATTACGGCCGAGCCCGCCCCATGAAGACCGAAAATACTTCGCAAGCACAACCTAAGCCCGCCGCAATCGAGCGGATTTCGCTCGCTTCGGGTCTCTATGTGGTGGCGACGCCGATCGGCCATCTCGGCGACGTGACACTGCGTGCGCTTGCGACGCTGAACTCGGCGGATCTCGTGCTGTGCGAGGACACGCGGGTCACGCGCAAGCTGCTCGACCGCTACGATCTCGCGCCGCGGCTGTTGGCTTATCACGAGCACAATGCGGCGTCGGTGCGGCCGAAAATTCTTGCTGAGTTGAAAGCCGGACGCGCGGTCGCGCTGGTGTCGGACGCGGGCACGCCGCTTATTTCCGATCCCGGCTACAAGCTCGTGGCGGAAGCGCTCGACGCGGGCTTCCGCGTTTATCCGGTGCCGGGCGCGTCGGCGCTTTTGGCGGCGCTCGTTTCGGCGGGATTGCCGACCGACCGGTTTTTCTTCGAGGGATTTTTACCGGCGAAAGCGGGACAGCGAAAAAACCGGATTGCGGAATTGAAAACGATTCCTTCGACGCTCCTCTTTTATGAGACCGGCCCTCGCCTTGCCGAGAGCCTGCGCGATCTTGCGGATGTCCTTGGCGCGCGCATGGCCGCCGTCTGCCGCGAACTGACGAAAGCTTTTGAAGAGACGCGGCGCGGAACGCTCGGAGATTTGGCCTCCCATTATGAAGCGAGCGGCGCGCCGAAGGGCGAAATCGTGATCGTCGTCTCGTCGCCCGATCTTGCAACTACGAACGTTTCCGCAGAAGAACTCGACGAGAAACTGCTGCGCGCACTGAAGCGCGGCTCGCTCAAGGATGCGGTCGCCGAAGTCACGGAACAAACCGGCATGAAGCGGCGCGAGATTTATGCGCGTGCGCTCGCGCTCACGGAGAGCAAGGACTGATGCCGGCCGCGAAGCGCTCAGCCGCGTTCCATCTCGGCGTCTCCGCCGAGGGACGCGCCGCGCTTTTTCTCGCGGCGAAAGGCTATCGCACGCTGGCGAAACGCTGGAAGACACCGGTCGGCGAGATCGACCTCGTGGTGAAGCGCGGCAATCTCGTTGCGTTCGTGGAAGTGAAAGCGCGGGCGAAGTTAGATGCAGCGGCGGAATCCGTCCTGCCGCGGCAAAAAAAGCGCATTATCGCGGCGGCGGAGGCATGGCTTGCGGCGCACCCCGAACATGCGGGATATGACATGCGCTTCGACGCGGTGCTGATCGCGCCCGGCAAGCTGCCGCAGCACATCGCGTCCGCGTTCGAGATCGAAAGTTGAGGGAGAATTCCGTGCCGCTCAAAACCGCCGTGCAGATGGACCCGATCGAGCGCGTGAAAATCGCGGGCGATTCCACGTTCGCGCTGCTCTTGGAGGCGCAAGCGCGCGGGCATGAAATTTCTTACTACACGCCCGACAAGCTCGCGATGCTGGACGGCGAAGTGTTCGCGACGGTGCGGCCCCTCTCGGTGCGCGACAAAGCGGGCGACTATTTCACGCTCGGCGAGGAAAAGCGCGTGAAGCTTTCCTCTTTCGAGGTCGTGCTGTTGCGGCAAGACCCGCCGTTCGACCTGAACTACATCACGACGACGCATTTATTGGAGCGCGTGCATCCGAAGACGCTTGTGGTGAACGATCCGGCGGAGGTGCGGAACGCGCCGGAGAAAATGCTGGTCAACGACTTTCACGACCTGATGCCGGCGACGCTGATCACGCGGGATCTCGCGGAGATCAAGGAGTTCCGCAAGAAACACGGCGACGTCGTGATGAAGCCTCTGTACGGCAAGGGTGGCGAAGCCGTTTTTCGGGTCGCGGAGCGCGACCTCAATTTCGGCTCGCTCTACGATCTCTTCAAAGCGACGTTTCAGGAAGCGTGGGTGATTCAGAAATTTCTCCCCGACGTGAAGGACGGCGACAAGCGTATCATCCTCGTCGATGGAGAATTCGCGGGCGCGGTAAACCGCGTGCCGGCGGCGGACGATCTTCGCTCCAACATGGTGCGCGGGGGCGCGGCGAAGGCGACGGAGATCACCGCGCGCGAGCGCGAAATCTGCACGCGCCTCGGGCCGGAATTGAAAAAACGCGGGCTCCTTTTCACCGGCATCGACGTGATCGGCGGGCTCTTGACCGAGATCAACGTCACTTCGCCCACGGGAATCCGCGCGATCAAGAATCTCGGCGGTCCCGATATCGCGAAATTGATCTGGGACGCGATCGAGCAGAAGCGCAAGACACGCGCGTGAACGCGAAAGTTCTTTTTCCCGTTCTAATCATTCTCGCGGCGGTTCAGCCCGCCTTCGCGCAGATCGGCGATTGCAAGTTCGGCAAGCGGGAACCCGCGACCCTCAAGAACATGGGGCCGTGCGAATTCGACCCCGAAAAGTTTTCCTTCAAGGGAACGCCAGCCGAACAGGCGGCCTGCCTCGCGCGGCCGGTTCTTTTCGGCGGCGCGATTGCGAAAGAGCCGGGAAAGCTGCCGGAAATTTTTCTGAAGCGTGTCGGGACAAAGCTCGATCTGCCGAAGCGCGGCGATCTCATGTCCTATGCCGTCGCAGCGGGTTTCGCGCTCGAAGTCGGCATCGGTTTGCCGCTGCCGCTCTCGCGCGCGAACAGCGGCGACGAGAACGCGCCCGAAGCGCGGTACTTCGTCATTCACGATACCAGCGCGCCGAATTTTCGCACCCGCGCGTTTCCCGACGACATCGATGCGGATCGAGGTATCAACAGCCTCAACCGCTATCGCTGCGCGAATGCGATCGAGGCTGCGCATTACTTCATCAATCGCCCAGGCCAAATTCTGAAAGCGCACGATTACATCGTGCCGTGGCGGGCGACGAAATTCGAAATCGCGGCCAATTTCGATACCAAGCTGCGCGGTCTCTTCCTGCATAACGAGCTGATCCAGCCGCGGCGCGGCGCACCCGGCCGCGGCTGGCAGAACGATTTTCAGGCGCCCTCGCCCGGCTTTTCGGACAAGCAATATGAGAGGCTCGCGCTCCTCTATATCGCCGCGAGCGTGCGCAAGGGGACGTGGCTGATCCCGGCCTTTCACGCCGTGATCGATGACGGGATCTACGACAAGCACGACGATCCGCAGAATTTCGAGTTCGAGAAATTCGACACCGCGATTGAAAAACTCCTGCAAGACATCCCGAAAGGCGCGAAAGCGGCGCGAAATTTTGTTCCCTAAATGTTCTTGCACCGAACCCGCATGCTTGCTAGTTTTCGGGCGGCTGACGAGGACTTTGCATGGTCCAGCACATCGCGACGGTCGCCTTCGAAGGGGTCGAGGCTCGGCCCGTCGACGTGCAAGCGCAGGTCGCGCCGGGCCTCCCCGCTTTCAACATCGTCGGCCTTCCCGACAAGGCTGTCTCCGAAGCAAAAGAGCGCGTGCGCGCGGCGCTCGTCGCCTCGGGGCTGGCGCTCCCCGCAAAGCGCATCACCATCAATCTCGCGCCGGCCGATCTCCCAAAAGAAGGAAGCCATTACGACCTTCCGATCGCGCTCGGGCTGATGGCGGCGATCGGCGCGATTCCGCCGGACGCGCTCTCGAATTTCACCGTGGTCGGCGAGCTGGGCCTCGACGGCTCGCTTGCGCCGGTCGCAGGCGTGCTGCCCGCCGCGGTCGCGGCGAACGCGCAAAGTCACGGCTTGATCTGCCCCGCCGCTTGCGGCGCGGAAGCCGCCTGGGCGAGTCCCGAAATGGAAATCGTCGCGCCGCGCTCCTTGATCCAGCTCGCCAATCATCTGCGCGGCACGCAAGTCCTGTCGCGGCCTTCGCCGAAGATCGGCGCGCCGCAGGAGAGTTTCCTGGATCTCGCCGACGTGCGCGGGCAGGAAAGCGCGAAGCGCGCGCTCGAAATCGCGGCGGCCGGCGCGCATAACATTTTGATGGTCGGGCCGCCCGGCTCGGGGAAATCGATGCTGGCTGCGCGCCTGCCCTCGATCCTGCCGCCGCTTTCGCCGGCGGAGCTTTTGGAAGTCTCGATGATCGCGTCGATCGCGGGCGCGATCCAGGACGGCGCGCTCACCAACCAGCGTCCGTTCCGCAGCCCGCATCATTCGGCGAGCATGGCCGCGATGGTCGGCGGCGGCTTGCGGGCGAAGCCCGGCGAGATTTCGCTCGCGCATCTCGGCGTGCTCTTTCTCGACGAGTTTCCCGAATTCGCGCCGCAGGTTCTCGATTCGCTACGCCAGCCGATCGAAACCGGCGAGGTTGCGATTGCGCGCGCAAATCATCGCGTCACTTATCCGGCGCGCTTTCAACTCGTCGCCGCGATGAACCCGTGCCGTTGCGGGCGCGCTTACGATCCCGGCTTCACCTGCAAGCGCGGAGCAAATGCGCGCTGCATCGCCGACTATCAGTCGCGGCTTTCGGGGCCGCTGCTCGACCGCATCGACCTGCACTTCGAAGTTCCAGCGGTGAGCGCCTCCGATCTCACGCTTCCGCCGCCTTCGGAAGGAAGCAGGGAAGTCGCGGCG
>Ga0157372_10002661_pt1 | contig 19355 bp, 16 predicted proteins | sample C55metaG_FD_115307 | JGI IMG/M metagenome (GOLD analysis project Ga0157372, IMG submission 115307) | Corn rhizosphere microbial communities from Kellogg Biological Station, Michigan, USA - C5-5 metaG | ecosystem: Host-associated > Plants > Roots > Rhizosphere > Soil | place: USA: Michigan... | reverse complement strand
TCTTGAGCACCACGGGATAGCCCAGGGCCTCGGCCGCGGCGACCGCCTCTTCGACGCTCGCCGCATTCGCGGAGCGCGCGACCGGGATGCGGAAGGCCGCGAGGAATTCCTTCGATTCGGTCGTGCCGAGCAGCGTGCGGCCGTCGTCGAGCACCTTGTGCACCAGCGCACGCGCGGAGGCGAGGTCCGGCGCCTCGTGCGCCTGCAGCGGCGGCGGCGCCTCGAGCAGCACGCGCTGGTTGCGATAGAACTGCGCGAGGTATGCGAAGGCCTCCACGGCGGTCTCGGGGAGGCGAAACGCGGAGATGCCTTCGGCGCGCATGAGCTGGCGGCCTTCGGCCACGGTCGCCTGCCCCATCCAGCAGGCGAGCACGGGCTTGCCCGCGCCGCTCGCCGCGCCGATCACGGCGCGCGCGGCCTCGGTGGGCTCCGTCATCGCCTGCGGCGTGAGGATCGCGACGATGCCGTCGACGCCGGGATCCTCCACACAGGCGGTGATGGCGGCACGGTAGCGATCGGGACCGGCATCGCCGATGAGATCCACGGGGTTGCCATGCGACCAGTTGGCCGGAAGCGCCGGCTGCAGCCGCGCGACCGTCTGCGGCGCAAGGGTCGCGAGCGGGATGCCCAGCTCCGTCGCGCGGTCCGCGGCCATGACGCCCGGGCCGCCGCCGTTGGTGATCACGGCCAGGCGCTCGCCGCGCGGACGCACGTGCGACGCGAGGGCCAGCGCGGCGGCGACGAGCTCCCCGGCGGTCGCGACACGCACGATGCCGGTGCGTCGAACGACGGCATCGAACACGTCGTCGTCGCCCACGATGGCGCCCGTATGCGAGAGCGCCGCGCGCGAGCCGGCGGGATGGCGCCCGACCTTCATCACGATGATGGGCTTGAGCCGCGCGGCCGCGCGCAGGCTGCCCACGAGCCGGCGGCCGTCGCGCACGCCCTCGACGTAGAGCAGGATGTGCTCGGTCTTCTCGTCGGAGGCGAGGTAGTCGATCACCTCGCCGAAGTCGACGTCGCTCGATCCGCCCATCGAGACCACGCTCGAGAAGCCCACGCCGTTGCCCGCGGCCCAATCGAGGAGCGCGGTGCAGAGCGCGCCCGACTGCGACACCAGCGCGAGCGAGCCGTTGAGCGCGTTGCCGCGCGCGAAGGTCGCGTTGAGCCCGATGCACGTGCGGATGATGCCCAGGCAATTCGGGCCCATGATGCGCACGCCGTGCCGGCGCGCGGCATCGAGGGTCGCGCGCTCGAGCGCCGCGCCCTCGGGTCCCGCCTCCGAGAACCCCGCGGTCACGATGACCGCGGCGGGGATGCCCGCCCTGCCGCACTGCTCGACGATGCCCGGCACCGTCGCGGGCGGGGTCACGACGATGGCGAGGTCCACCGCGCGAGGCAGTTGCTCCAGGGACGCAACGCACGGCACGCCGGCCACCGCGCGGTACTTCGGGTTCACCGCGAAGAGCTCGCCGCGAAAGCCCGCCGCGAGCAGGTTCTGCATGACGGTGGCGCCCACCTTCCCCGCGCGCTCGGTCGCACCGACCAGGGCAACGGACTCCGGCTCGAAGAGCGGGCGCAGGTAGTGGGAGCTCACGGCGTGTGAAATTAGGGACGTCCCCTGATTCAGGGCTCGCGCAGCTTACCTCCGGCGTCGATCACGCGCAGGGGCGCCAGCGCGAGCCCGCGCGAGGCGAGCGGGCGGTTCGCCGCCGCGACCACCGCGTGGAGCGACGTGCGCGACGGGTCGTATGCCATCGAGCACGCGGCATTCACGAGCGCGACCCGGGAGGAGCCGTCGGCGGCGCCGGCCGCCTTGAGCGCCGCGCCTACCGCGCGCTTCGAGGCCGCGTCGTCGCGCAGCTCGCCCTCGATCGAGAAGAAGGCGACGGTACGATGGCCGCGCGCGGCTGCGTCCACGACCTTCTGGTCGTAGACCGCCGCGACGCGGTCCTCGATGCAGTAGCCACAGGCCAGGGCCGTCATCGCGAAGGTCGCGGCGAGGCCCGCGGCGGCGAAGCGAAGGATCCGTGTCATCGCATCATCCTCAGTGCGCCGCGGGCGCGTCGGCGATGGCCTTTGCCCCCTGCTCGTCGACCCACTTGAAGTACTTGAGGTACTGGCGCACCTCGGCGTCGGTCATGTTCTGGTTCGGCATCGGGATGTTGTTGTACTCCTTGAGGAGCTTCTTCGCATCCGCATCGCTGGCGAGCATCGTCTCCGGCGACTTGAGCCACTTCGTGAGCCACGCATCGTTGCGCCGCTTGGTGACGCCGGCGAGGTCGGGGCCGAGCTTGCGGCCATGCCCGATCGAGTGGCAGGCGAAGCACTTCGTCTCGAAGCCCTGCTTGCCCTGGATGGCGTCGGGATCGATCGGCGTGGCCGTCGCGTCCATGTTGTGGTGCTCGAGCTCGTTGCGCTCCGCCTTGTCGTCCGCGGCGATGAGGCCGATCGCGCCCTGGGAAGCGTTCGCGAAATGGTGGTCGACCATGATGTACGAGCCCTTCTCCGGGATCATGAACTCGACGATCGCGCTGTTGGAGGAGCCGAGCAGCACCGTCTGCATGCCGCGGAACTGGTTGTCCGGATTGCCCTCGAACCACACGCGGTCGAAGATCGTGCCCACGACGTGGAAGCTCGAGGTCTTGCTGGGGCCGACGTTCAGCAGGAAGAGGCGCACGCGCTCGCCGGGCTTGGCCGGCAGCGGCTCCTTCACCATGCCGTTGTGCACGCCGTTGAAGACCGTGTAGCTCGACTTCGCGTCGCGCAGCCGGTCGCCGTCGAGCACGTAGATGGGGTTCTTGCCGTCCTTCACCTTCGACGGCTTCACGTAGAACTCGCTCTGGATGACCATGTACTCGCGGTCCGCCTTGGTGGGGTAGCCCTCCTTCGGCTCGACGACCACCGCGCCGTACATGCCCGAGGCGATGTGCTCGAGGATCATCGGGGTGCCGCAGTGGTACATGAAGACGCCGGGGTAGTTCACGGTGAACTCGAACTCGATGGTCTGGCCCGGCGCGATGGAGTGGTACTTGTCCTGCGGCGACACCATCGCCGCGTGGAAGTCCATCGAGTGCATCATCGGCGCGGCGGTCAGGCGCACGCCCGGCGCGTGCTCGTCGCTGCGATTGGTCATGATGAACTTGATGCGGTCGCCCACGCGGGCGCGGATCGTCGGGCCGGGAACGCTGTCGCCGAAGGTCCACGCGCTGAATTTCACGCCGGGCGCGATCTCGATGATCTTGTGCGTGGTGTCGAGCCTCACGGTCTTCACCGGCGACGGATCGAGCGGTGCGAGCTTCGCGCCGAAGCTGAGGGACGCGCCCTCGGCGAACTTGCCGGTATGCCGCTCGCTCGTGGTCTTCGAGGCGACGGGCTTGAGGTCCATCTGCGCTGCGTCGTACTTGTCCTGTGCCGCGGCGCCGAACGCCAGGCCCAGCGTGGCCAGGAACGCGAGGAATTTCTTATTTTTCAGGGCTTGCATCGAATCTCCAGGGAAAGCATGAACGGGGAAATTCGATTTTCGGCGACGTTCTTTTCCGCCGGTTGACGCCCGTCAAGCCCGGCTCAAAACGTGTATTTCGAATGCAGCTTTCGCATGCGCCGTCAAGCGCTCAACGGCAGGCACCCGGCTCCTCGCGCTTGGGACAGCCCTCGGGGCGCGCCATGGGCTCGAGCGGGCAGCGATTGACCTCGAAGGGCGAGCGCTGCAGCAGGCACGTGAGCGCGCTGCACGCGGATCCGAGCGCCCAGAAGAAGAGGAAGCCCAGGCTATAGGCCCCGAGCCGCGAGAGCTCCAGCGGCTCGCCGAAGGCGTGGAGGTCCGCGGGATCCACGAGCGTGAACACCATGCCGACCGCCGGGACCGCGATCACGAAGCCCGGCCACAACACCCAGATCCAGCGCTGACCCATCATCGCGATCCTCCTCGAGCCCTTCAGCCGTTCGGGCCGAGCGCGACCCGCGGGCTCCCGGTGCGCCATGCGCCTTCGAGATGCCACGTCGCCGCCCCGTCCTCGAGCTCCACGTCCCAATTCCCCGCCTGCGGCCGCTTCATCGGCCCCTCGAACACGCCCGGCGCGAGGGGCGCGAGCGTGATCTCCTGCTTTTCAGCCGTACGCGCGAGCGGCAGCAGGGAGAGCCTGAGCGCGGCCGGCATCGGCCCGCTCGTCCTGATCGAGGCGCGCACCGCCGTCCCGTCTTCGTTGAACTGCAGCGTCGCGCCTACCGCGAGGTCCCGCGCGTGCTGCTCGCGCGCGAGCTGGCGGTTGATGCCGAGGCCCTGGGTGTAATAGTCGTCGGCCACGACCGGATCGTCGGTCTCGACCGCGAGCACGGCGGTCCCGATGCCGGCCACGACCACGATGGCGGGTCCCGCCATCAGGATCCACGGCCAGCGGTGGCGATACCAGGGTGCGGGAGGTTGCGTTGCCATTGTGGGTCCTTCGGGCTCAGGGAACCAGGAAGCGGGACTTCTCCGTGACCGGCCCGACCACGAACTCGATCGGGACGGAGCCGCGCACGTGCTCCGGCTCCGCGCGCACGCGCACGGTGATCGTGCGGGTGGTCGTGGCCGGGATCTCCAGCGAGCCGTCGGTGAGCACCTCGATGTGCTCGAGCGAGCGCGTGGGCTTCACGCCGATCGCGACGGTGACCGGCACCTCGCGCGTGTTCATCACCTGCAGCCGGTAGACGTTCTCGATCCTGTCGTCCTCGACCTGGCGCGCGAGGCTCCCGCGGTCGCGGATCACGTCGACCTTGAGCGGCACGCGCAGGAAGAGCGACGCCGCCGTGGCGAGCACGATGGCGCCCAGGATCGAGGTGTAGACGAGCACGCGCAGGCGCAGCACGCGCGCGACGATCTGCCGCCGGTCCCACCGGCCCTTCGTCGCGTTCTGCGTCGAGTAGCGGATCAGGCCGCGCGGGTAGCCCATCTTGTCCATCACCTGGTCGCAGCCGTCGATGCAGGCCGCGCAGCCGATGCACTCGTACTGCAGGCCGTTGCGGATGTCGATGCCGGTCGGGCAGACCTGAACGCAGATGTTGCAGTCGACGCAATCGCCGAGGCCCTGCGCCTTCGGGTCCGCCTTGCGCGCGCGGCCCCCGCGCGGCTCGCCGCGGGTGGTGTCGTACTCGATGACGAGCGTGTCCTGGTCGAACATCGCGCTCTGGAAGCGCGCGTACGGGCACATGTACTTGCACACCTGCTCACGCATCCAGCCCGCGTTGCCGTAGGTCGCGAAGCCGTAGAAGAAGACCCAGAAGCCCTCCCACGGCCCGAGCTCGAGGCGCGGCACGGCGAAAACGAGGTCGCGGATCGGCGTGAAGTAGCCCACGAAGGTGAAGCCGGTCCAGAAGGCGAGTAACCCCCACGCGCCGTGCTTCGCGGCTTTGAGCGCCACCTTGCGCGCGCCGAGCCGCGACTTGTCGAGCTTCATGCGCGCCGGGCGGTCGCCCTCGATCCTGCGCTCGATCCACAGGAAGATCTCCGTGTAGACCGTCTGCGGGCAGGCGTAGCCGCACCAGAGCCGCCCCGCGATCGCGGTGAAGAGGAAGAGCGAGAAGGCGCTGATCACCAGCAGCACCGCGAGATAGATGAAGTCCTGCGGCCACAGCACCAGCCCGAAGATGTAGAACTTCCGCGCCGCGAGGTCGAAGAGCACCGCCTGCCGGCCGTTCCACTCGAGCCACGCGAGCCCGTAGAACACGATCTGCGTCGCGAGCACGAAGAACCAGCGCCAGCGCGCGAAGAGCCCGCTCACCGCGCGCGGGTAGATCTTCCTGCGCACCTCGTACAGCGATTGCTCGATCGGCTCCTGCGCCGCCGGCACGATCGGGACCACGCGGGCGGTCGCGGCTCGCGGGGTCGAAGTGGCCTCTTCCATGGGGCTGCGCGCGATCACTTCCCGGGCGCCGCGGCCACGGGCGCCGCCTGCACCACTCGCGTCGGATTGGAGAGCCCGTACACGTACGCCGCGAGCACGTGCACGCGCGGCTCGCCGAGGAACGCGCGATGGGCAGGCATGGTGTTGCTGCGCCCCCGCGAGATCGTCTCGATGAGCGTCGCCTCGGACGAGCCGTAGAGCCACACCTGGTCGGTGAGGTTGGGCGCGCCGAGCGCCGCGTTGCCCTTGCCTTCCGCGCCGTGGCACGCCGCGCAGAAGGTCGCGAACTTCGCCTTGCCGTTCTGCGCGAGTTGCGCGTCGAACGTGAGCCCGGCGATCGAGCGCACGTAATTCGCCGCTTCCTTCACGCCCGCGTCGCCGAGGACCGGCCCCCATGCCGGCATGGTGCCGTTGCGCCCGTCGAGGATCGTCTTCTCGATCGTCGCGGGCTCGCCGCCATAGAGCCAGTCCGCGTCGGTGAGGTTCGGGAAACCCTTGCCGCCGCGCGCGTCGGACGCGTGGCATTGCGAGCAGTAGTTGAGGAAGAGCTTCTCGCCCACGGCGCGCGCTTCGGGATTCTTCGAGAGCGTCGCCACGTCGATCGCGGCGAACTTCTGGTAGATCGGGCCGTACTGCTGGTCGGCCTTGGCGATCTCCGTGTCGTACTGGCCGTGCGACGTCCACTGGAGCACGCCCGGAAAACGGCCGAGACCGGGATAGAGCGCGAGGTATGCGAACGCGAAGACGATGGTGATCCAGAAGAGCCACACCCACCAGCGAGGCAGCGGGTTGTTGTACTCCTCGAGGTCGCCATCCCACGCATGGCCCGTCGTGTCCGCATCGCCCGGGGCCTTGCGCTTGCTCATCGAGAGCAGCAGGAGCGCGCAGGCGACGATGCTGACGAGCGTGAGCCCGGCGACCCACAGGTTCCAGAAGTTGCTGGTGAAGTCACTCACGCTCGTCCTCCAGCACCGAACGCGCATCCTCCTCGAAGCGCTGCTTGTTCCCCGGATGCACCGCGTAGAACAGGATGCCCAGGAAGGTCAGGAACGAGACGACGGTCGCGACCTCGCGCACGATGTTGATGTCCATGTCTTACCTCTTGCTCTTGATGACGGTGCCGAGCCCCTGCAGGTAGGCGATGAGGGCGTCCTGCTCGGTCTTGCCGGCGAGCGCGGCCTTGGCGCCCTGGATGTCGGCGTCGCTGTACGGATGGCCCAGCGAGCGCAGCACCTGCAGCTTGCGTTCGATGTCGGTCGCGTCGGCCGGCGTCTTCGCGAGCCACGGATACGCCGGCATGTTCGACTCGGGCACGACGTCGCGCGGGTTGTCGAGATGGATGCGATGCCACTGGTCGCCATAGCGGCCGCCCACGCGCGCGAGGTCCGGACCCGTGCGCTTGCTGCCCCAGAGGAACGGGCGGTCATAGACGAACTCGCCCGCCACGGAGTAGTGGCCGTAGCGCTCGGTCTCGGCGCGGAACGGGCGGATCATCTGCGAGTGGCAGTTGTAGCAGCCTTCGCGCACGTAGATGTCGCGCCCCGCGAGCTGCAGCGGCGGATAGGGCCTGAGCCCCGCCACGGGCTCGGTCGTCGAGCGCTGGAAGAAGAGCGGGACGATCTCCACCAGCCCTCCCACGCTCACCACCAGGATGACGAGCAGGATCAGCAGGCCGGTCTTTCGTTCGATCAGGTCGTGCGTGAGTTTCATTCGTGGTCCTTGATGCAGGGAAAGGTCTGCCGTTCGTACCCCTCATGCATGCGCGAGGGAGGCGGCCGGGATCGGCGCGTCCTGCGCCTTGCCCACCATCAGCGTCTTCCAGGTGTTCCAGCCCATGACGAGCATGCCGCCGAGATACAGCAGGCCGCCGAGGAAGCGGATCGTGTAGAACGGATAGGTCGCCTTCACGCCCTCCACGAAGCTGTAGGTGAGCGTGCCGTCGCCATAGGTCGCGCGCCACATGAGGCCCTGCATGACGCCGGCGATCCACATCGACGCGATGTAGAGCACGATGCCGAGCGTGGCGGCCCAGAAGTGCACGTTGATCGCGCGCACGCTGTACATCTCGAGGCGGCCCACGAGGCGCGGGATCAGGTAGTAGAGGCTGCCCATGGAGACCAGGCCCACCCAGCCGAGCGCGCCCGAGTGCACGTGGCCGATGGTCCAGTCGGTGTAGTGCGAGAGCGCGTTCACCGTCTTGATCGACATCATCGGCCCCTCGAACGTCGACATGCCGTAGAAGGACAGCGAGACGATGAGGAACTTGAGGATCGGGTCGGTGCGCAGCTTGTGCCAGGCACCGGAGAGCGTCATGATCCCGTTGATCATCCCGCCCCACGACGGCGCGAGGAGGATCAGCGAGAAGAGCATGCCGAGCGACTGCGTCCAGTCCGGGAGCGCGGTGTAGTGCAGGTGGTGCGGGCCCGCCCACATGTACGTGAAGATGAGGGCCCAGAAGTGCACGATCGAGAGCCGGTACGAGTAGACCGGCCGTCCCGCCTGCTTCGGGATGAAGTAGTACATCATCCCCAGGAACCCGGCGGTGAGGAAGAAGCCCACGGCGTTGTGGCCGTACCACCACTGCACCATCGCGTCCTGCACGCCCGCGTACGCCGAGTACGACTTCCAGAGCGAGACCGGTACCGCGGCGCTGTTCACGATGTGCAGGAGCGCCACGGTGAGGATGAACGCGCCGAAGAACCAGTTCGCGACGTAGATGTGCTTCACCTTGCGCGTGGCGAGCGTGCCGAAGAAGACCACGGCGTACGCGATCCAGACGATCGCGATCAGGATGTCGATCGGCCACTCGAGCTCCGCGTACTCCTTCGACTGCGTGATGCCGAGCGGGAGCGTGATCGCGGCCAGCACGATGACCGCCTGCCAGCCCCAGAAGACGAAGGCGGCGAGCTTGTCCGAGAAGAGCCGCACCTCGCACGTGCGCTGCACGCAATAGAAGGAAGTCGCCATGAGCGCGCATCCGCCGAACGCGAAGATCACCGCGTTGGTGTGCAGCGGGCGAAGCCGCCCATAGGAAAGCCATGGAATGCCGGGGTTCAAGTCGGGCCAGATGAGCTCCGCGGCGATGATCACGCCGACCAGCATTCCCACCACGCCCCAGAGCACGGCGGCCACCGATAGCTGGCGCACCACCTTGTAGTTGTACATGCCTTGCGCTTGCATCACGCCTCCCGGATACGCATTCCGGGAGCTTAGGTTCCATGGCCCGGCACCGGTTGACTTGGGTCAAATGCCCGGACATCGGCACCTTCAAGATGAATCCATGCCCCGCCCCTCCGTCGCCGTCGCAGCGGAAGACTGCTTCCACTGCGGCTTGCCCATTCCCCGCGGCGCCGACTTCGCGCTCGAGTCGGCGGGCGCGTGGCGGCGCTTCTGCTGCGCGGGCTGCGAGGCGGTCTCGCACGCGATCACGGCAGGCGGCCTCGACGACTACTACCGGCTGCGCAGCGCGCCCGCCGCTGCCGCGGGCACCTCGAGCGCCTCGAGCGCGGCGGATCTCGCGATCTACGACGACCCCGCGGTGCAGTCGCGCTTCGTGCGCACGCTCGACGACGGCGCGTGCGAGGCCGAGCTCGTGATCGAAGGAATCCGGTGCGCCGCATGCGCCTGGCTTCTCGAGCGATCCATCGCCCGTGTCCCCGGCGTGCGCTCCGTCACCGTGAACGCAACCACGCGCCGCGCGCTCGTCGAGCTGACGACCGGAGACACGACCGGGGTCAGACCACGGTCAGCATTTGAAACGGCCGTTTCAAAGGTTGACCGTGGTCTGACCCCGGTCTTGACTCCGGTCTTCGCCCCGGTATTTCGCGCGGTGCGTGATGTGGGCTACACCGCCTGGCCGTATGAGCGCGCACAGCTTTCGCGCCTGGAGGATGGCGAGCGGCGCGGGCTGCTGCGCCGGTTGTGGGTGGCGGGCCTCGGCATGATGCAGGTGATGATGTACGCGGTGCCGGCATACATCGGCGGGGGCGAGGTCACGCCCGATGCCGCGAGCCTCATGCGCTGGGCCGGTCTCATCCTCACGATTCCCGTGCTGCTCTATTCGGCCAGCCCGTTCTTCACGGGAGCGTGGCGCGAGCTGCGTGCGCGCCGTCCCGGGATGGAGCTGCCCGTGGCGCTCGGCGTCGGGGTCGCCTTCGCCGCGAGCGCGTGGAGCACGGTGCGCGCCTCCGGCCACGTTTACTTCGACTCGATCGCGATGTTCGTCTTCCTGCTCCTCGGCGGGCGCTACCTCGAGCAGGTGGCACGCTTTCGGGCCGGGCGCACGCTGCGACATCTCGCGGCGTGGATCCCGCAGTCCGCCTGTCGCATTCGCGCGCTCGACGACACGACGGGCGAGACGCTCGCCGCCTCGAGCCTGCGCGCGGATGATCTCGTGCTCGTGCGGCCCGGCGAGACGATCCCGGCCGACGGCGACGTCGCCAGCGCCTGCGCCGAGGTGAGCGAGGCGCTCCTCACCGGCGAGAGCCGCGTGCTGAGGCGCGCGCGAGGACAGGCGCTCGTCGGCGGGTCGGTCAACGCCGGCGCGGCCTTCGTGATGCGCGTCGCGCGCGTCGGCGCCGACACGGTGCTCTCGGGACTGCGCCGGCTCATGGAGCGCGCGGCATCGCAGCGGCCGCCCAGTGTCCAGCTCGCGGAGCGGGTCGCGGCCGGGTTCGTGCTCTTCGTGCTCGCCGCCGCGGCCGCCGCCGTCGCGCTCTGGTGGAATGTCGATCCGGCGCGCGCGACCTGGATCGCCGTATCGGTGCTCATCGTGACCTGCCCCTGCGCGCTCTCGCTCGCGACCCCCGTCGCCATGACGGTGGCGACCGGGGCGATGGCACGGCGCCATTTCATCGTGACCCGCGCCGGCAGCATCGAGCGCCTCGCGGCGATCACCGACATGGTGTTCGACAAGACCGGCACGCTGACCCATGGCATGCCGGCGCTGCGCGAGGTCGCGACTGTTGGCCGCGACACCGGGGATCGCTGCATCGACGTGGCCGCGGCCCTGGGCCGCCTCACCTCCCACCCGCTCGACCGCGCCATCGTCGCGGCCGCCTCCCCGGCACCGCTCGCCGTGCGCGAGCATCGCATCGAGCCGGGCCATGGCACCGAAGGAATCGTCGACGGAAAGCGCGTGCGCCTGGGACGCGCGAGCTACGTCGCGCAGCTCGCGAAGAGCGCGCCGCCGTTCGCATCGCTCCCGCACGGCGACACCGTCGCGTGGCTCGCGAGCGAAGACGGCTGGATGGCCGCCTTCCGCCTGGGCGATGACCTGCGTCCCGAGGCGCGCGAAGCGGTCGACGCGTTGCAAGGCCTCGGCATCCGCACCTACATGCTGTCCGGCGACGGCGAGCCGGCGGCGAAGCGGGCCGCCGGGCGCCTCGGCATCGCGCGGTTCGAGGCGGGCGCGACGCCCGTGCGCAAGGCGCGTTTCGTCGCCGACCTCCAGCAATGCGGCGCGCACGTCGCCATGGTGGGCGATGGCCTCAACGACGGTCCGGTGCTCGGGCGCGCCGACGTCGCCGTCGCGATGGGCAGCGGCGCGGATCTCGCTCAACTGCAGGCGGACGCGGTGCTGCTCTCGAACCGCCTCGACGACCTCGTCGCGGCCGTCCGCATCGCGCGCGCCGCGCGCCGCATCATGCGCCAGAACCTCGCCTGGGCCCTCGCCTACAACCTCGTCGTGATCCCGCTCGCCCTCCTGGGCGAGGTCACGCCGCTCGCGGCCGGCATCGGCATGTCCGCCAGCTCCCTGCTGGTGGTCCTCAACGCCCTGCGCCTCGACGACGCGGCCGCGCGCTGACGATGGACGTTCTCTTCCTCCTCATCCCGCTCAGCGTCGTGCTCGCGCTCGCGATCGGCGCGGCGTTCTGGATCGCGGTCGACGGGGGGCAGTTCGACGATCTCGAAGGCCCGGGGCTGCGGGTCGTGGTCGACGACGACCGGCCCGAGCCGCTCGACTGACGAAGCCTTGCATCCGCGCGGCCGTCGGGCCACATCACCCCGAAGGCTTATCGCCTGAGCCTGCGGCGGCCTCGATCGCAGCCGCCGGCCGACCCGGCCTGAACCCCTTGGCGAGCGCCTTGTAGACCGGGCGCGGGCACACCAGCCGCGAGAAGCCGTGCGCGATGAGCGACGCGGCCATGATCGGCAGCGCCATGTCCGAATCCCGCGTCATCTCGATCACGATCACGAACGCGGTGATGGGCGCCTGCACGACGCCCGCGAAATAGGACGCCATCCCGATCACCGCGACTGCGGCGACCGACGTCCCCGGCAGCAGCCATGCGACGTTCTGCCCCAGGCCCGCGCCCACGGCGAGCGAGGGCGAGAAGATGCCGCCGGGGATCCCGCTCGCATACGACACGACCGTCGCGGCGAGCTTGAGGATGCCGAACGATTGCGGGATCGCGGGCCCGTGCTGGAGGATGCGGCTCGTTTCGGCGTAGCCGGTGCCGTAGATCGTGTTGTCCGAGGCGAGCCCGAGCACCGCCAGCGCGAGCCCGCACAGCGCCGCGAAGGTCACGGGACGCGTGCGTTTGAGCGCGGCGAGCGGCCCGTGGAAATGTCCGGCCGCGGCGGCGAGCAGCATGCGCGCGAACGCACCCCCGGCGAGGCCGCCGAAGATGCCGCAGACGATCACGACCCTCGATGCGTCGGCGAGGTCCAGCGTCGCGCTCGTGTGCCCGAAATACGCGTAATTGCCGAGGAGCGAGAGCGACACGATGCCGGCGGCGATGACGCCGGTGATGACGATGCCGCTGGTGCGCTGCGAGAAGGAGCGGCTCATCTCCTCGATCGCGAAGACGACGCCCGCGAGCGGCGCGTTGAAGGCCGCCGCGACACCCGCCGCGCCCCCTGCGAGGATCAGCCCGCGCTTCATCGTCTCGTGCGGAAACGAGGTGAAGCGCGAGAGCGAATACATGATCGAGGCGCCGATCTGCACCGTCGGCCCTTCGCGGCCGATCGAGGCGCCCGACAGCAGGCCGATGAGCGTGAGCGCGATCTTGCCCACCGCGACGCGGATCGACAGCAGTCGCGCGCGCAGCCCCTCGTCGGGATAGTTGAGCGCGGCGATGCTCTGCGGGATGCCGCTGCCTTCGGCGCCGCGGAAGAATCGGCCGCTCACATAGCTGCAGAGCGCGAGCCCCGCCGGCGCCAGCACGAACGTGGCATACGGCCACGAATGCAGCATGCGTGCGAGCACGCCGTTGGCCCACGTCGCGGCGACCGCGAAACCCACGGCGGCAAGCCCCACGGCGATGCTGCCGACGAGGAAGACGAAGCGCCGGTTCCAGAGGGAGCGCGAGAACCAGACGTGGCGCGAGCGGCGCGCGATCGCGAGGCGCGTGAGGCGCCGTGCCGGGGACATTTCAGGGGGACATGCAGGGGGTTACTTGTGCATCATACCGTCGATCAATCCCACGCATAGCGCAGCCCGATCCACGCGCCGCGCGGCGCGCCCATGCCGCGGAACTGCTCCGGCACCGCCGCATCGGGCGCGTACGCATGACCGGCCCCGTTGAAGACGTTGAGGCCCAGCAGCCCCTGCCCCGCGTAGCGCTTGTCGAGCGCGTTGTCGACGACACCGAAGATCTCGAGGCCGCGCGCTGCACGCCAGCGCGCATGCAGGTCGAGCACGCCATATCCGGGGACCGCGCCGCGCGCGTCGCGATTGTTCTCGTCGCCCCGCGCGAAGACGCGGCTCGCTCCCCGCACCGACGCGCCGGCGGTCCAGTCCCCGCCCGTGTAGCCGAGCGAGACCTTGAGCGCGTGCACCGGGATGCCCGGAATGCGATCGCCGGATGCCACCGCGATGTCGCCCGCCCCATCCGCGGACGAGTTGTTGGGGCTGTGCTCGACGAAGGGCGCCTCGAAGGTCGCGCGGATCCAGCTGTAGCGCGCGGCCCATTCCCATCCGCCCCAGCGGTCGCTCGCGGCGAGCTCCACGCCGTCGCGGCGCGTGGAGCCCACGTTGCGGAAGAAGCCGGCGTTGAGCGCGCCCGCGCCCGCGCTCACGAACTGGATGTCGTTTTCGAGCGTGGTGCCGTACGCCGAGGCGCTCCAGCGCCCGTCGGTCGACCAGCGCCCGCGCAGCCCAGCCTCGCCCGTCTTCGCGACGATGGCCTCGAGCGGCGGATCCGAGAGGAATGCGTTGGGCAGCTTGCACGGCGCGGCGGCGTCCGCGCAGGTGAGCTCCATCGCCGTGGGCGCGCGCATGCCTTCGCTGTATCCGGCATAGGCCGTGACGGTGGGCGAGAACGCATACGTCGCCCCGGCGGAGGGGTTGAGGCGGGAAAAGCGATGGCTGCCCGCGAGGTCCGGCGCGAGGCCCGACCGGTCCGCGATGTCGATTCGCGCCACTTCCTGCCGCGCCGAAAGCGTGAGCGACCACGACTCGGTGAGCGAGAGCGTGTCGGAAACGAAAGCGCCGTAATGCCGCGCCCTCGTGTCCGCATCCGCGGCCCGCACGAAATCGCCCGTGGCCTGCGTGCCGCGCGAGGAGGTGAAGGCGGCCGGCTGCGTGAGGCGCGTGTAGCGCGCATCGCCCGCGTCGACGCTCGCACCCGCCAGCAGCTGGTGATCGCGCCGGCCGAGCTTGCCGGCCCAGGTGAGCTGCGCGCCCAGGCCCCAACTCCGCTGGTCGATGTGCGCGAGGTCGTTGGTGGCCTCGGATCCGTCGAACACGTCCGGATCGTCGTTCACGTTGCTCGAGAAGTTGTCGTTGCGGTAGCGGCGCACGTATGCCGTGCCGCCCGCGAGCAGGCCCTCGCGCAGGAACGTGCTGCCCTTCGCGGCGAGCAGCACCGCGCGGTTCTCGTTGCGGTCGGGATACGTGTAAGGCTGGCGGATGTCGTCGAGGAACGAGAGCGGCAGGGCCTGGTTGCCCTCGAGCGTGTTGTCGGCGACGGTGACGCTCACGTCGAAGTCCGTTCGCTCGGTCTGGTGGCCCACCTTCGCGAAGAGCTGCCCGATGCGGCTCGGGTTGTGCTCGGCCCAGCCCCGGTCGCGCAGCCAGTTGCCGGTGACGAAGTAATCCCAATCGCCGCGGCTGCCTCCTTGCTCCAGCTCGAGCGCGCGCCGCGCCCACGAGCCCGCGTACGTCTCGAGCGAGCCGCCGGGATACCGGGCGCCGCTCTTCGTGTAGACGGCGATCGTGCCGCCGAGGGCGTTCGGCCCGAACATCGGCGTGGTGCCCGGGATCACCTGGATCGAGCCGATCGCGGAAAGCGGCAGCAGGTCCCAGTTCACGACGTCGCCGAACGGCTCGTTCACGCGCACGCCGTCCTGGAAGACGCCGAGGCCCTGCGGAAGACCCAGCAGCGGCGAGGCGCTGAAGCCGCGGTAGCTGAAATCCGGCTGGAACGGATTGCCCTGCCCTTGCGTCGTGAGGGCGCTGGCGGCGCGGCGGTCGAGAAGATCGGACAGCGTGGACGGCCGTTCCTGGAGGTTGCGCCCGAAAAGCTGCACGTTCGCCGGCACGCGATCGAGCGGCACGCCCAGGCCGGGCAGCGGGGTGGTGCCGACGACCTCGACCTTTCCCAGCTCGACGGCTTCGGCGGGGTTGCCGTCCGCATGCGCCACAGCCGCAGCTGCAGCCGCGGCGAGCATCAATGCGCCGCGGTAGGCGTGACGGGGCATGTCAGCCGAGGTTCGCGATGTAGTTCGCCAGGTTCTCGATGTCCTCGTCGGACAGGTTGCGCGAGACGCTCGTCATGTTACCCGCGTCGTTCGTGCGCTTCTTGTCGCGGAAATCGCGCAGCTGCTGCGTCACGTACTGGGGCCATTGGCCGGCCACGCGCGGGATCTCGTTCTGGCCCACGAAGCCGCCGAGATGGCACATCGGGCAAAGCGCCGCATCGGCGATCTTCTTGCCGGCCTCGACACGCTTCGCGTCCGCCTCGAACGCGACGGGCCTGGGCTTCTGCGCCGCGAAGTAGTTGCCCAGCGCCATCATCTGGTCGCGCGTGAGGTTCTTCGCCATGGGCGACATGATCGGGTTGCTGCGCCGCCCGGCCTGGAAATCCTTCAACTCGTTGTAGATGTAGCGCCACGACTGTCCGGCCAGCACCGGATACTGCGGGTTCGTGGAGTTGCCGTCGGCGCCATGGCATGCGCCGCACGTCTGAACGAGCTCCTGCGTGGCAGCGTCGGGCTGCGATGCGGATTGCTGCTGGGCCGCCGCGGTGAACGGGACCGCGGCGGCCAATAGAACGACCCTCACCCCGGCCCTCTCCCAGGGGAGAAGGAGTCCTTTACGGCAGCGAGAAAACGAAAACAGAATTGCCCCTCTTCGCGTCGATCTGGTTGTTGCCCCCGGCGGCCACGGCGACGTACTGCTTGCCGTTCACCATGTACGAGACCGCCGGTGCATTGACACCGGCGCCGCAATTGAATTTCCACAGCTCCTGGCCCGTCCTCGAATCGAACGCCTTGAACCAGCCGTTCGCCTCGCCGTTGAAGACGAGGCCGCCCGCCGTTGCGAGGACGCCCCCGATGAGCGGTTGCGGCGTCTTGTGCTTCCACGCGATCCTGCCCGTGTCGAGGTTCACCGCGACGAGCTGTCCCCACTGCTCCTCGCTCGGGATCACCTTGAAGGCGCCCCCCAGCCAGAGCTTGCCGCCCGGGTACGCGGCTTCCTCGTACTGGTAGGTCATCGGCTGGTGCAGGTTCGCCGCGAACGCGAGGTGCGTCCGCGGGTCGACCGCCATGGGCGACCATTCCACGCCTCCGTTGGCGCCCGGCAGCATGCGCGCGCCTTGCGGCGTCGGCAGCACCCACATGTTCTCCTGCGGGATCATCGCCTCGGAGAAGCGGATCAGCTTGCCGCTCGCGCGATCGTGCACGTACACGTGGCCGGTCTTGCCGGCGTGGACCACGACGTCGGCGTCGTTGCCCGAGCCGTCCTTCGCCCTGGTGAGGATCGCGGGGCTCACCGCGTCGAGGTCCCACACGTCGTGCGCGATGTACTGGAAATGCCACTTCTTCTGCCCGCTGTCGAGATCCACCGCGAGCATCGAGTCGGTGTACAGGTTGTCGCCCGGCCGGATCTGGCCGTAGAGGTCGGGGCTCGGGTTGCCGGCGAGGAAGTACGCCGTGTTGGTCGCGCGGTCGATCGCGGGCGTCATCCACACCCCACCGCCCAGCGTCTTCCAGAAGGAGCTGTCCTTGGCGAGCGCCTCCTTCTCCGCGGCGATGTCGCGATGCATGTCGCGCCCCGTCGCATCGGCCGTGGCCCACACGCCTTCCTGGCCCTGCTCGGGGATCGTGTAGAAGGTCCACAGCAGCTTGCCGCTCTTCGCGTCGTACGCCTTGAGGAAGCCGCGCACGCCGTACTCCCCGCCGTTGGTGCCGATCAGCACCTTGCCGTTCACGACAGCGGGCGCCATGGTGTCGGAATAGCCGAGCTCCGGGTCGCCGATCTCGCTCATCCAGAGCACGTTGCCGGTCTTCGCATCGAGCGCCACGAGCTTCGCGTCGATCGTGCCCATGTAGAGCACGCCGTCCGCGATCGCGACCCCGCGGTTGTTGTTGCCGCAGCACACCGTGACGATCGGCCCGAGCTTGTGCTTGTAGTGCCAGTACTCCTCGCCCGTGGCCGCATCGATCGCGTAGGCGTGGTTGAACGAGGTCGTGAGGAACATCACGCCGTCGACCACGATGGGCGCCGTCTCCATCGATTCGAGCACCGCCGTCTGGAACACGAACGCGGGCTTGAGGCCCTTCACGTTCTGCGTATTGACCTGGTCTCCCGGGTAGAAGCGCTGCTGGTCGTAGCTGCCGTTGGGATGGATCCAGTTCTTCGGATCCCGTGCCGCGGCATCGAGCATCTGCTGCGAGACCGGCGAGATCGACTTGTCCATCGGGCGCGCCAACGTGGTATTGGCACCTCCCGAGACTTCGACTTGCGCCGGTGCGGCGCTGCTTGCGAGTGCGAGGGCGGCGAAGAGCGCCGCGAGGAACGTGACGCGCGTTCTGACTTGCATGAGACCTCCTGGAAGGAAGTTCGTGACGAGGACTCGAAGCGAGCGTTGGTTTATATTCCGATTCACTGCAGGGCGCAAACACGGTTTCCATTTTGAAACTGATGGAGGCACAGCGATGAAGCGGTCGTGGAGAACCTTGCGCGCAACTTTCGCGGCAGCCGTTGCGGTTGCGCTGGGCGCGCACGCGGCGGACGCGGATCTCGGCGTGAACGCGCGGCTCGTCGCATCGGCTCGGAGCGGCGATGTCGCATCGGTGCGGCGGCTGCTCGCCGACGGCGCGTCTCCCGATGCGCGCAATCGCATCGGCGAGACCGCGCTCGTGATCGCGTTGAAGCGCGACGATGCCTCCATGGCGCGCGCCATGCTCGATGCGGGCACGGACGTGAACCTCGCGGCCGTCAACGGCATCACGCCGCTCATGGCCGCGGCCTTCGCCGGGCGCACGGATCTGGTCGAAGCGCTGCTCGCGCGCGGCGCCGACCCGCGTCCCTCCGATCGCATCGGCAAGACGGCGATGGTCTATGCCGCGGGCCAGGGCCATGCGGCGGTCGTGAGTGCCCTGCTCGCCCATGGGGTCGATGCCAACCTGCGCTATCGAAACGACCTGACGGCGCTCATGTGGGCTGCGGGCTACGGGCGCGACGAGGCCGTGCGCGTGCTCCGGGCATCGGGCGCCCGCACCGACCTGCGCGACAATCGCGGAAAGAGCGCCGCGGACATCGCCCGCGACGCGGGATTCGCCCGCACCGCCGATCTCATCGAGGAGAAGCCTTGAAGCATCCGTTCCTGCAGGCCGTCGCCGTGGCCGCCGCCTTCGTGCTCGCGCATGCCGCGTGCGCGGCGCCGTTCGCCTACGTGCCGAACGAAGGTTCCGGCAACGTCTCCGTCATCGATACGGCCACGGACAAGATCACGACCACGATCACGACGGGCGCCAAGCCGCGCGGCATCGCGGTGTCGATGGACGGCAAGCGGCTCTTCGTGAGCGAGCAGGCGGCGAACGCGGTCATCGTGTACGACACCGTGACGGGCCAAGCTGCGGGCCGCATCGCGGTGGGCGATTCGCCCGAGGGCATCTACATCTCGCCGGACGGCAAGTGGCTCGCGGTCGCGGTCGAGGAGAACGACACCGTGGCCGTGGTCGACCTCTCCACGCTCGAGGTCGCGAAGCGCATCAGGACCCGGGGCAAGAATCCCGAGCACGCGGTGTGGACGCCCGACGGCTTGATGCTCTACGCGAGCGCCGAGGACGCCGACAGCGTGGACATCATGGACGTGAAGCGTGGCGAGGTGGTGGGTTCCGTGACCGTGGGCAAGCGGCCGCGCGGCATCGGCTTCCTGCCCGACGGCAGCCGGGCCTATGTCGCCGCCGAGGCCGAAGGGCTCGTCGCCGTGATCGACACCGCCAAGCGCAGCGTGCTCGCGAAGATTCCCGCGAGCCTGCGCTCGAACGGCGTGACCGTCGCTCCCGACGGCAAGC
>Ga0157372_10002655_pt1 | contig 19376 bp, 18 predicted proteins | sample C55metaG_FD_115307 | JGI IMG/M metagenome (GOLD analysis project Ga0157372, IMG submission 115307) | Corn rhizosphere microbial communities from Kellogg Biological Station, Michigan, USA - C5-5 metaG | ecosystem: Host-associated > Plants > Roots > Rhizosphere > Soil | place: USA: Michigan... | reverse complement strand
GCCATGCCCTTGCCCACGCCGTCATTCGCTTCGCCGCGCAGGATCAATGTCACGCCGGCCGCATTGAACGCGCCGAAGCTCTGGCCGGCGCTGCCGGTGAATTCCAGCGTCAACGGCGCATGCGCCACGCCATCGGCGCCATGCCCGCGCGAGACTTCGCCGGCGAGGCGCGCGCCGATCGCGCGGTCGGTATTGGCGACCGCATAGTGAAAATGTCCACTTCTGGAATTTTTCAGATATTCGCTCGTATCTTCGGCGATGCGTTCGGCGAGCTCTCTGTGCGTCGGCGGCGCCGGGCCGCACGCTGCCGCTTGCGCGGCAAGCGCGAGCCGATCGAGCAGCGCTGCCAGATCGAGTTCGCGTTGTTTCGCCGTCACGCCTTCGATCTGGCGCAGCAGTTCGGTACGGCCGACGATTTCGGCGAGCGCCTTGACGCCAAGCGCAGCGAGAATCCCGCGCACATCGTCGGCCACGAAGCGGAAGAAATTCTCGACCATCTCCGGCGCACCGAGGAAATGCTTGCGGCGCAGAACATCGTTTTGCGTGGCGATGCCGGTCGCGCAGGAATTCAGATGACAGATGCGCAGGTACTTGCAGCCGAGCGCGACCATCGGCGCCGTGCCGAAGCCAAACGAGTCCGCGCCGAGAATGGCGGCCTTGACCACGTCGAGCCCGGTCTTCAGTCCGCCGTCGGTCTGCACGATCACGCGCTCGCGCAGCCCGTTGCGCACCAGCGTCTGGTGCGTTTCGGCCAGTCCGAGTTCCCACGGCACGCCCGCGTATTTGATCGACGACCACGGACTCGCCCCGGTGCCGCCGTCGTGACCGGAAATCGTGATCAGGTCGGCGCCAGCCTTGACCACGCCCGCGGCGATCGTGCCGACGCCGGCATGTGCGACGAGCTTGACCGAGATCAGCGCGGACGGGTTCACTTCGCGCAGATCGAAGATCAGTTGCGCGAGATCCTCGATCGAATAGATGTCGTGATGCGGCGGCGGCGAAATCAGGCCGATGCCCGGTTTCGCGCAACGCAGGCGCGCGATCAGCGCGTTGACTTTGTGCCCCGGCAGCTGGCCGCCCTCGCCGGGCTTGGCACCCTGCGCGATCTTGATCTGCAGAACTTCGGCATTGACGAGATAAGTCGGCGTGACGCCGAAGCGGCCCGACGCGACCTGTTTGATTTTCGACGTGCGCTCGGTCCCGTAGCGCGCCGGATCTTCGCCGCCCTCGCCGGAATTGCTGCGTGCGCCGAGCCGGTTCATCGCGATCGCGAGCGCTTCGTGCGCCTCGGGCGACAGCGCGCCGAGCGACATGCCGGCCGAATCGAAACGCCTGAGGATCGCCGTTGCGGGTTCGACCTGGTCGAGCGCAATCGGCGCCGCCTGCGGCTCCAACGCGAGCAGATCGCGCAACGCCGCCGGCGCGCGTTGGTTCACCGCGTCCGCGTATTGACGATACCGCGCCGCTTCACCGCTGCGCACCGCGGCTTGCAACGCACCGACCACGGCGGGGTTGTACATGTGGAATTCGCCGTCGGGCAGGGCTTTCATCAGGCCGCCGGCCGGCAAAGCGTAATTCGGGTCGCAGGCAGCGGCGAGTTGCGCGCGATATTCGCTTTCGATGTCGGCAAATGTCGCGCCGCCGATACGCGACGCCGTGCCGGGGAAGCACAGATCGACAACTTCGCGATGCAGGCCGAGAATCTCGAACAGCCCGGCGCCACGATATCCGGCGATCGAGCTGATGCCCATCTTCGACAGGATCTTGAGCAGGCCTTTGCGGATGCCGCGCCGGTAACTGCGGCCGATCTCGCCCGGCGCCTCGCCTTCGCGGCCTTTGAGCTCGCCGCGACGATTCATGTCGAACAGGGTCTGATAGGCCAGATACGGGTACACCGCCGTCGCGCCGAAGCCGATCAGGCACGCGCAATGATGCGCGTCGCGCATCGTGCCGGTTTCCACGAGCAGGTTGCAGTCGCTGCGCAGCTGCGCCTTGAGCAGGTGCGCATGCACGGCGCCGGTGGCGAGCAGGGCATGGATCGGCAGCAAGCCGGGCGCGGGATAGCGATCGGACAGCAGCACGAGGACGACGCCATCGCGCACCGCGTCTTCGACTTCGCGGCACAGTTGTTCAAGCGCGGATTTCAGGCCGGCGCGCTCGTCGAAATACAGGTCGAACCTGCGCTGGCGCCGGGCGTATTCGGCCAGCGCCAGCACTTGGCGCAGTTTGCGCTGCGAGAGCACCGGTGACGTGAGCATCAGCTGGCGCGCATTTTCGGGCGCGAGATCGAATACATTGCCTTCCTGTCCGATCTGCGTGACGAGGGACATGACGAGCCGCTCGCGCAATGGATCGATCGGCGGATTCGTCACCTGCGCGAAGGCCTGGCGAAAATAATCGTACAGCGGTCGCGACTGCCGGCTCATCACCGCGATCGGCGTGTCGTCGCCCATCGAACCGGTGGCCTCGGCTTCGTCCTCGGCGAGCGCCTTGAGCACGATGTCGCGCTCCTCGCGCGTGAGCGCGAACTGTTTCTGATAACGCGCAAGCAGCTCGGGCGCAAACGGCTCGGCGGCGAGGCCGGGATCGATCAGGTGCGATTCGAGATAGGCCACGCCTTCGCGCAGCCAGCGCTTGAACGGCGCGCGCGTGGCATTGATACGGTCGATCGCGGCCGCATCGAGCAGCACGTGTTCGCGCAAATCCACGGCGAGCATCTCGCCGGGTCCCAGCTGGCCCTTGGCGAGGATGCGCTCGTCCGGCATGTCCCACAGTCCTGCTTCGGAAGCCACGATCAAATGGCCATCGTCGCTGCGCGCCCAGCGCGCGGGGCGCAAGCCGTTGCGATCGAGCGAGCACGCGGCGTAACGCGCGTCGCACATGACCAGGCCCGCCGGCCCGTCCCAAGGCTCGGTGTGCAGCGCGTAGTACTCGTAGAATGCGGCGAGATCCTCGTCGAGATTGTCCTGCGCGCTCCACGCCGGCGGAATCAGGATACGCATCGCGGCGAGCAGGTCGATGCCGCCGGCGAGCAGCACCTCGAGCATGTTGTCCAAGCTCTGCGAATCGGAACCCGCGGTGCTGACCAGCGGCCCGAGATCGGAAAAGTCCACGAGCGGACTTTTCCACTTCGAGGCGCGCGATTCGACCCAGGTGCGATTCGCGCGAATCGTGTTGATCTCGCCGTTGTGCGCGAGCAGTCGGAAAGGTTGGGCCAGCCGCCAGTTCGGCAGCGTGTTGGTCGAAAAGCGCTGATGGAACGTGGCGGCACAGACGCTGAGATCGGCGCGCTGCAGATCGGGAAATACCTCGCGCAGCCGGCCCGGCGCGGCCATGGCCTTGTACACGACCGTCGCCGCCGACAGGCTTACCGGATAAAACGTGTCGTCGCCGGCAGCGACGCGCTGCGTGCGTGCCCGCCGGCGCGCACGGAACAGCGCGCGCTCGAAAGCGTCTTCATCGGCGCCGTCGCCGGCATCGACGAAGACCTGCGCGATGCGCGGGCGCGTCGCTGTGCCGAGCGCTCCGCACGCTGTCTCATTCACCGGCACCTCGCGCCAACCGCGCAGGCGTACGCCTTCCTCGCGCAAGCAGCATTCGAGTGCGCGTTGCTGTGTTCGCGCGCAATCCGCGTCGCGGTCCAGGAACATCAAGCCGGCCGCGAACAGGACGCCGACTTCGATTCCGGCCTCGCGCGCGAGCGCTCGCAGCCACGCCTCGGGTCGGTAAAGCAGGATTCCGCAGCCATCGCCGGTGACGCCATCGGCGTTGATGCCGCCGCGGTGCGACATCTTCGCGAGCGCGGAAAATGCCTGGTCGACGAGCCACCTGCTGGCGCGTCCGTCGCTATTCGCAATCATCCCAAAGCCGCAGCTGTCGTGCTCGAACGACGCGTCGTACAGGCCAAGGTTTTTGCGCTGCATCATCTCGGAAATCGGCTGCACGCGGCCTCGGCACAACTTGCCGATTCCGCAGTTGACCCAATGATTCCGGGCTATTCCTTCAGCACCGCTCCATACACGCCCAGCAGGGCGCATGGCCGACTACAGCACAATTGCTGCTGCGCGTCAAAGGTTTTTTGGACGGCTAAACGTAGCGGTCGTGCTAGAGTGCATCGGCATCGGTTTCGCCGGTACGTATGCGGATGACTTGATCGAGGTCGTAGACAAAGATCTTGCCGTCACCGATCTTGCCGCTATTGGCCGAATGCGTGACCGCTTCGACGACGCGCTCGGCAAGATTGTCGGTCACCGCGATCTCGAGCTTGATCTTGGGCAGGAAATCGACCACATACTCCGCGCCGCGATACAGCTCGGTATGGCCCTTCTGCCGGCCGAAACCCTTGACCTCGGTAACGGTGATGCCTTGCACGCCGATTTCGGCGAGCGCTTCGCGCACATCGTCGAGCTTGAACGGCTTGATGATGGCCATCACCATTTTCATTATCGTGGCTCCGCAGGCGGGTCAAAAAACTATACACGAACGAGGTACCGCTTACCGGCGGTGCGAAATTTCCTACAATGCAATCGGCGCCAGGCCGACAGCCGCGCTCACATCCCACCGCTAAGCTGGCCGCGTCGAAATCTGGAAAGCCTCCGATGATCAATATTACCGCGATCGATGAACTGGCCCGGCGCCTCGCCGATCTCGTGCCTCCGGGCGCGCGCGATGCCCGCGAGGAACTGTCGGCAAATTTCCGCGATGCGCTGCGTGCGGGATTGCGTCGGCTCGACCTGGTCACGCGCGAGGAATTCGACGTGCAGCGCGGCGTATTGTTGCGCACGCGCGAAAAAATCGAAGCGCTCGAGGCGCAAGTCGCTGCCTTGGAAGCGATGTCGGTCCACTCGCAGCTATAACCGATCCGCGTGGTTACGCAGTGCCGCATCGCGCGGCGTGGCGGCGGTTTGTCCGGAGTGAGCAATGAGTCTGGCCATCGTTCATAGCCGCGCCCAGGACGGCGTCGCGGCGCCGCCGGTGACGGTGGAGGTGCATTTGTCCGGTGGACTGCCGGTTTAACGCTTGTCAACTCCAGACGCCATAAATTGTCAAAGTTCGGGTAGCGCTAGAGGCCGCCAGCGCATTGATTGTTCTGAACCATGAAAACATATATAGTTTATAGCTATACTGTATTCTCTAAGCCAGGTCGCATAGCCGATGGTCGCAGATCATTTCTCGGCAGCACAGGCAGCAAGATTGAGTGGTCTCACTCTGACCATGGTGAACTACCTTTGCCGCTCGGACTTGGTGGTTCCGAGCAGCGGAGGCAGCGGAAAGGGAAGGAAACGCCGATACAGTTTCGGCGACGTCGTTGTGCTTCGATCGCACGCTCGTTTGCTGGACGCAGGTATTTCAGTGTCTCGGCTGAAAAAGAGCTTTCAGGCGCTTCGAAAGCATCACGCCGAGATTACACTCTCCTCGCTGCCGGGTTCTCATCTCGTTACCGACGGCCGACAGATTTATTTCAGCCATGGCAACTGTGCACTCGAAGAATTGACGTCCGGTCAGTTCGCTTTCGCTTTCGTCCTGGAACTCGGAAAGCTTCGGCAGGAAGTACTCGACAGGATCGAGGCGGAAGAGTTACAGAAAGCATCGTAGGCATCTCAGGGGTAGGACGGTCATGAACACATATGAATTGGACCGAGAAGATGTGATTCTCCTGCTTCTCGACACGTCTGTTCGGCTACTTGGATCGCCGACATTCAAGGGCATCACGCGCTTGGAGAAACTCGTTTTTCTGCTCACGAAAGAAGGCGGAAATGATGTCGCCGGCTTGTTTCATTTCACGCCGTACAAATTCGGCCCATTCTCGAAGGATGTGTACGAGTGCACTGAATTTCTACGAGGATTGGGTCTTCTCGACGTTTCCGAACGATCAATCGAGTCCTACTACGCAACGGCCGAAGAGGAAGAGCTGTTTCGCGAAATCTCCGACTCGGACGAATCCGCAGCGGTCGGCGCTCGCGAAAAGATCTTTCAGCTGACCGAAAATGGCAATAAGGTCGCGACAAGGCTACGCCAAATCTGGTCCAGCGAACGGCCGCAGGATTTGTCCAAGATCGAAGAGATTGTCACTCGATACGCCGGCTTGCCTCTGAATCAGATTATTCGACATGTGTACGGGCGCTATCCAGCGATGGCGACCAAAAGTATCCATCCAGAAGCCAGAAAGCTTTCTCATTAGGGCGTTCCGGCCATGGACATCGCCTACTTCATGCCTGCGTTCGCGTGGGCTGGAATTTGCGTCAACTTCGTCGTCATCCCGTTCTTTTCCAAAAGCGACAGCCTGTTCAAGGACCTCATTGATAGCGGAGCTCGCGACACCGCTTTTGCTTTCATCGACGCTCAGAAACTGATACCTGCCCTTGCCGAGCTGACCAATGAAGCATGGGAGGCTCGCCAGCGATTAATTGCCCAAGGTCTGAGTGCTGAATTTGGCGACATACTTCAGGAATTTGACTATGTGGATCTTCTCTCAGCTGCGCAGAAGGCGATCGATGAAAAGACGCACATCGAAGCATCTATTGCGAGTCTTAGAAGACTTGGATCACGCCTGTGGATGTTCGGTATAGTGCATTCTCTGAGCGTATTGGCAGTACCGAGCACGTTCCTGATTTCTAACGAGGCCCTGCGCCTCGCCACATTGACTTCAGTACTGCTGCTATCGATCGTTACATTTCTAGCCATCGCAGCTGGACTGGTTGTGTTCGCTCGTAGGCGTGATGCACTACACGAAATTTTGGGGAAGAATCGTGGCCAACGCGCGACGTACGAGTGATCCCGCGGAGGCAAGTCTCCTTGCCCCCGTACTGAAAAGATTTCCGAGCGCGTCGTTTCGCCGATACGCAGAAGTTCCACTGGGATTGCGAAAATTGGACGTCGTCTGCATCGATCGAACGTCACAGTCGTGGATCGGTATCGAACTGAAGGTGCGCGATTGGCGCAGAGCATTGTTACAGGCGATCATAAGCTGCCAGCTTGTGGACCGATCATACGTAGCCATTTGGCACAAATATTCAGGCAATGCGATCAACAACAGACAGCTCTTTGAATATCATCGAGTCGGGCTATTGGAAGTCGGACCGCGGGGCGTAGTCACACTTATTGAACCGAAGTCAATCGAAAGGACTCTGCTCAAGCACAGACAACAGGATCTTGTAATTGGTCGCGTCGGACGCGACCTTGTAGCGAAGAGTATTGCGAAGCAGGGGAAGCACCGTGAAGCAATATCTGTTCTATCAGCACAACGTGCAGCAGTTTTTCATCGCTCACCTGGGCAAGTATCAGGGCGTCGTCGTCCCTCTGTCGATAGCAACCTCGTTCCCTGACGGCACGCACGGATTTCTGCGCGCACTCCTTGCGAAGGATTCAAGCAAGGAGTTCATGATCGATCCGAGAACACCTTTATTTCAAAAGCATTGGGACAGGAAATCCATTCGGCCGCCGCACGAAAAGATGGCGGGAGTTTCGGGTGCCGTTGTGAAAGAGGGACTTAAGTCGCCTATCGCTGAAGCGAGTCTCACACTCGAGGCGCTCACCAATGCGACACAAGCAACGATCGCGTACCAGCGTTCGTTTCGTTATCAGGGGAAAGACCAAAAGAAGCTTGATAAGTACAAAGCGCTCATGGGTGGAGGTGAGCTACCGGAGATAACCAATCCACAACTGTTATTGCCCCCCTATTTTGAGTTTTCCGCTCCCGGTGATCCGTGGTTCTCCGCAACCATCAACTGCACGTCAATCGCCTGTGGCCTCGAGGGCGTCCTGCCACAAAACGTACGTCCTATATTGCATTTCCGTGAATTCGATTTTGAAGATTGGTCGCAAGCCACGGAGAAGCTTGCAGCGCTCAAGATCAAGACGGTGTTTCTGTACCCCAATGACTTCCATGAACTGGAGGCTTCACCAGAAGTACTTGCTCGATACACTTCAGCAATCAAGCAGTTTTCTGCCGCTGGGCTGCTCCCGTTCGCTTTGCACGGCGGATATTTTGCCGTATGCATGTCCAAAGTCGGCCTAATGGGTTTCGGCAACGGAGTAGGCTACGGCGAATGGAGGGACAGCGGATACCATCGCGGTGGAACGGCGGAGAAGCGGATATATATCCCCAAGCTTCATCGGTTCCTGGAGCCGGCAAAAGCTCAGGCGCTATTAGATACAGCGCCTGATTACTTTGGTGAGGACAGCGATCTTCTGGCGGAGTGTGTCGAGAGCAACCGGCCACTCAACTCCATATTGCTCGCCGAAGCGCTTGACCATTTTATGGAGTGCCGCAGCGCCGAGTTGCAATTCGTGGCGAACAGCGATATTGCAGCGATTGAGCAAAGGCTCTCGGACACGCAAAAAGTGCTCAAGGAGAAGAGCGGTCTGATCGGCCAAGAAGTGGGAAAGCACTTGGGTGCTTGGCGCGAGGCTCTGGCTACGTGGTGACTGTAGCCTGACGGGACGATTCGATGCGGCATGACGTCCAGCAAGTGCTCATGCGCTTGGCAACGGCCACTATGAGCGTCTTGGAACTTGAAGGGATGCGCTACGCTGATCCGGGTGAACGCAATGTCGTCAGCGAATTATTCGTGCGACTCCGCGCAGAGTTCCCGGACTGGGATGTCAGCAATGAATACGATCGGCGCGAACAGGTAAAGAAGCGCCTCGCCTATGACAACCCCGCCACTGGCGCGATGCTCGAAGCGGACATCACGCCTGACATAATCGTCCATCGCATCGGCGTCCGCGAAAACCTATTGGTTGTCGAGGTGAAGCGTCATGTCAATACGGACATGGAGCGCGACATCTGGAAACTGAGTGGCATGACTGCTGCCCGAGGCGCCTATGGCTATGCAATCGGAGTGCACTTGATCCTAAACATTCCCGCCGGCATCGTCGTTGAGTGCAATGTCTACATTGACGGTGCGATCGACATCGCACATACGACGTGGCTACGTGAGCGCTTACCGAGCTCTACGTAGGGTTCTTCCAGTCACCGTCGTGCGAATAGACAGCAAAACTCAAGCTGCAGTCATTTTGCAGGGCTGAGTGCCATGCTCAAGTTGCTCAGCCCCGATCGCTGATCACGACGTCATGAAGATCCTTGGTAATACTTGGCTACTCCCGGATGCGTGCGCAGTGGTTCGGGTCGATAGGGCCGCAGGACACCGCACTGTAAGACGCCCTCCAGCGCAAAGCGCTCATAGACCGTCGGGTGCAACTGCCCCTCATCAGCGACCACGCGCGCTTGCGTCGGCCAGGACAGTTTCCACGGCCACCAAGAAGGGTACATCTCGCGCAGGCCTTCGACTTCGGAGTGCTGCATGCCAGCCGGATCCGGAAAGGTATGCAGCCGGGTTTCGTCTATGATCACTGGATCCGGCAACGCGGTGGCTTACCATCCACGCGGCGCCAGCATGGAGCTCAGCGTTTTTTCGAATCGAGGAGAGCGGTGCATACGCGGCCGATGCTTCATGAACTTTCGCGAGCGAGCCCAGCGAGCAGAGAATATGTTGATGTATCCAGCTTTGGGCTCGTCTCAGTATGGGATTCGGTGCACAGATCCGGCGATTACCTCCAGAACGCTTCCGGATAGTGAATACTTGGTAGTCGTCAGTCCGGCGCTGAACAATGGATCTCAAGTGGCGCCAAGGCGTGTTGCTGAGTATTGCCAGGTGCATCAGACTAAAGACGGTGGGCACCTTTAAGGTGCGCAGTCTTCCGGCGACAGCTACGAGCCGAGCGGTATAGTCGGCGTCGTAGCCGTTGCTTTTTGCGTGGCGCTTGAGGGTGTGGAGGGATGGTCCAAGCATTACTTCGATGCCGCGACCGCGCGAAGCGTGGTTGATTCGTGTCTCAGAGGTAAAGGCGCTCTTATACGAAGCTCTGAGAAACGAATAAAACTCGATAAAGACCAACGGGTTTCCAGGCTTGGGGACTCCCCGAGCCCCGCCATTCTAGATGGCAGGTGCGAGAGTGCCTTGGCACACTCGCCTTGCTAAAGCTTGGCCACCCCTCCACAAGTATCAGGGTAATACAGCTGTTCAAGGGTTGGAAGCCGCTTGCCGGCCTTCTTCGGCTTCTTCGCCGTGTGCCTCTTGAGCCAAGTCAAAAAATCCTTAGCGAACGCCGTCAATTTATGATTCTGCTTGTCTAGCATGCCCAGGCTGTAGGCTTGTGTTCGAAGGTTCTCGACGCCACTGGCTGGGAGCATGAGCTGGGCTTGCAGCTTGCGATCGTCCCAGCGCCCGTGCGATGAAGCCAGCCCAAGCGCAATAGCCAGTTCCCATTCACTGATATTTTCCCGATGCTCTCTGATGTCTTCGACGAGCGAAAGCGCGAGCTTATACTGCTTGAAAGTCCAGAGGACCTCAGCTCGCGCATCGGCGTCGAATTTTCCAAAGCACCCTTGCAATTCGGTCGGTATGCCACGGTTAGGAAACAGGGGACGAAACCGGCCGCCTCGCGCCCACAGAATTGCCGGAGCGTTATTCGGACAGCTGTGCTGGAACACTATTGCTCCGCCACCGCCCGCATAGCCTGCCCACATATCTCCCCTCAGTGCGCGGCCGTATTTCTCGGCGACCTCTTCCATTGCAGGCGTCAGTTGTAGCCGTTTGTGTTTCTCAGGTAATACCGTAACTATTCGGTCGTCGGGTAAATGCAACACGCGACGTACGGCGTTGAAGCCGGCTTCCAAACCTGCGTAGGAAACGACCCACACCTTAGTCCACCCAAACGATACCCAGCTTTTGATCGATCGACTGATCTCGCGACGCCAGTACCCCGTGAGCCGATTACCAGAGCCGCTTGAATCCGGCCACATCGTGATTTCGCGCGCAGCGCGCCAGGCCGAGTTTCCGGCCGCATTCCAGCTCGTCGCCGCGATGAATCCATGTCCGTGCGGATATGCGGGCGACGCGTCGGGCCGTTGCGTGTGCACGCCGGAGGTGATCCGCCGCTATCGCGCACGCGTGTCCGGCCCGCTGCTCGATCGCATCGATCTGCAGATCGCCGTGCCGCGCGTGGCGCTCGCGGAGCTCAGCGGTCCCGCGACTCTGGGCGAATCCAGCGCTGTCGTGCGTGCGCGAGTGAACGCGGCGCGCGAACGTCAATTGCAACGCGCGGGCAAGGCGAACGCCGGGCTCAGCAATCGCGAAGTGCTGCGCGACTGCGCGCTCGCGGCCGGCGATCGGCAACTGCTCGAACGTGCGCTGGATCAGCTCGGACTATCGGCGCGCGCGTATCACCGCATTCTGCGCGTGGCGCGCTCGATCGCCGATCTGGACGGCAGCGATGCGGTCAGAACCGCGCACCTGATGGAAGCGATCCAGTATCGGCGCGCGCTGTAGCGGCGCTCAGCGCGACCAGACGAGAAACTGCGGATCGCGCCAATCCCATACGCGTTGCGGTTGCGCGTCGATGTTGACCGGCTTGAAGTTCCACTCCGCGGTATGCTTGTTCAAGGCGCCGTTCGCGTTGACGAGCATGCCGAGCACGAGGACGCTGCACGCCGCCGCGCATTCGGCTCGCCACGCGCGTGCGCGACGCAAGTGCGCGGTCCGCGCCGCCTGCACGCCCAGAATTGCCAGCAGCACAAACCACGGTACCAGGCCCGTTGTGTAGCGTGCGCCGTAACAATGGCCCGCGTACCACGCCGGAAATCCAGCGACGACGACCAGATGCAGCGCGATCGTCACAACCGCGCACGCGGCCAGACGCGGATGCGCGATGTCGCGCCGATAGCGCAGCAACAAATATGCGACCACGGCGACGGCCGGCACGAAAATCAACAGTCCGCGCGACGGACTGAACAGGGTTCCGGCCAAACCGGCACCGACCGTCGTGAACTTCAACTGGCTCGCCTGAAAATAATCGGGCAACAATTGCCGGAATAGCGACCACGACCATGCGACGAATGCAGCCAACCAGGCCAGGCCGGTCAGCACAAAGCGCAAGGCGTCTTGCGGACGCGTCGCCAACACGTACACGCTCACCGTCACTGCCGGCACGCAATAGGTCGGGCGCACGAAATACGCCCACGCCAACAGCGTCGCCAGCAGCACCGGCCGCAGCGCGCGCTTGTTCACTTGCGCATCCAGAAGCATCCAGATAACAAGGCCGATCAGCAGGATGCCCCAGGTATCGGACCATAGCCCGCGCGACGCAGTACTCCACATTTGCGTACCGAACGCGGCAGCGAGCGCGATCAGCGCACTGTAGCGCGCCGGCAGCAGCAGGCGCCCCATGCGCAAGAAGATGACCGCCAACGTCGCCATCAGCAGCGCGGCAAGACTGCACTCGATTTTTGCTTCGCCCCAGAAATCGAAAACACCGTTCGCATCGACGGCTGCGATGCCGATCAGATTCATCGCGGCCACGTACGGCAGCGACAAGATCGAGCTGCCGAGCGGATACACGTAATAGGCGTGGTTCTGCTTGCGTTGCAGCTGGTACGGCACATGGCCCGGAAACGGCTGCGGCGGCAGGTCGGAGTTGAAACGCGGAATCACGTAGTCGTCGAGCTGCACCGTGCCATGCTGCAACAGGCTTTCGCTGACCAGCATCGAATAGTTGGAATCGGCCACCTGGCGCACCGGCGACGCCAGGTAGACGAACAACGTCAGGAGAAAAACGAGCGACGCCCAGCGCGACGGCTTCGCGTCGAGCCAATTCATGCCGAAATCGCCAGACGTTCGCTGCGGTAAATTGCTGTAGCCAGCGCGTACGCGAGCGTCAACGCGGCGACGCTGCCGACGATGCTCATCGCGAATCCGGATACCGGCACGAAATCGCCGCGCAACAGCCGTGTGATGATCACTTGCTGACTCAGCAGCGGCACCGCGTACATCCAGGTCTGGGTCTTGACCGGCGCGAATGACAGCATCATCGTCGGAATCGCCGGCACGAACATCAACAGCGATACGTAGGTCTGCGCTTCGCGATAGCTCTTGGCGAACGCGGCGACCAGTGTTTGCAGCGTGGCGAGCAACGCCGTCAGCGGCAGCATCACGAGCATCGTGCCGGCGGCAAACAGCGGTCCGATTTCCAGCGTCATGCCGGTCTTGCCGGCCGGCAGGAAGCGGCCGACGACCGCGAACGCGAGCACGCTCAGCAATACCGAGGTCGTCGCGAATGCGCTGGTCGCGCCGAGCTTGCCGCCGAGGATTTGCCAGCGCGGTACCGGATTGGCGAGCAGCGGTTCGAGCGACTGGCGTTCGCGTTCACCGGACGTGGTGTCGATCGCCAGCGCCATGCCGCCGATGAAGCCGCCGAGGATGAAGAAATACGGCAGCATCGAGAACAGCTGGCTGGCGCGGCTCTGCGGCGTCGACTGATCGCGCTCGGCCAGGCTCAACGGTTTGAGAACATTGGGCGACAGCCCGCGCGCGAGCAGGCGCATGGCGCCGGTGCGTTCGCCGTATTGTTCGAGCAGCGCGCGCAGGCGGCCGGCTTGGGTGCTGGCGAAACGTTGCGAGGCGTCGTAGATGATCTCGATCTGCGCCGGCTCGCCCTTGCCCCAATACGTGCCGAAATCCGCACCGATGCGCAGCACGACATCGGCATCCTGCTCGCGCACCGCGCGTTCGGCATCGGCCGGCGCAGGCTGCACGTCGACGTTCTGCTGTTTGAGAGCGGCGACGAGGTTCGGCGCGTATTGCGCGCCGACGATCGGCAATGGCAGCGGCTTTTCGGCTTTCTCGAGTTCTTGCGTGACCACGGTGTTGATCAGCAGCACGAACAACAGCGGCGCAAACAGCGGGCCGGTCAACAGCGTGTTGAGCACGGTGCGGCGATCGCGCAGGTTTTCGCGCACTTCCTTCAGAAACACGACGACGAACGAATTCATGCCGCGAGCCCCTCTTCCGATCCGATCAGTTTCACGAATGCGTCTTCCAGATTGCTTTCGCCGGTTTGCGCGCGCAACGCATCGGGCGTGGCGTCTGCGACCACGCGTCCCCGCGCGATGATGACGATGCGGTCGCACAATGCGGCGACTTCCTGCATGATGTGGCTGGAGAACAGCACGCAGCGTCCTTCGCGCTTCAGATGCTTGAGGAATTCGCGCATGGCGCGCGTGGCCATGACGTCCAGGCCATTGGTCGGCTCGTCGAGAATCACGTTCTTCGGATCGTGGATCAGCGCACGCGCAATCGCGGTTTTGACACGCTGACCCTGCGAGAAACCTTCGGTGCGGCGCTCGGCGATGTCGCCCATGTCCAGCGCGGCGATCGCCGCATCGCTGCGCGTGCGGATCGTCGCCGGATCCAGCCCGTGCAAGCGGCCGAAGTAGGCGATGTTCTCGCGCGCGGTCAGCCGCTTGTACAAGCCGCGCGCGTCGGGCAGTACACCGAGGCGCCGGCGCACCGCGATCGGATCGACGGCCGCATCGAATCCATCGACGACCACGCTGCCGCCGTCCGGACGCATCAACGTATACAGACATCGCAACGTGCTCGTCTTGCCGGCGCCGTTGGGCCCCAGCAAGCCGGTGATTTCGCCGTCGCGAGCGCTGAACGTCGCGCCGTCCACCGCGATCACCTTGCCGAATGCCTTGTGCAGATCCCTCACTTCGATCATGGCGCCGCTCCGTTGAAATCGATGAACGCCGGCGTCGGTCCGAGCGCATCGGCGCATTTCGTGTCCAGCGATTTGGGTTCAAGCTTCTCGACGAATTCGCCGACCAGTTTGGGCACGCAGCCACGGGCGATGACGTTGTGGCCTTGGCCCATGGCGACGAGCAGCTTCGCGTTCGTGAACCCGTGCATGACCTGCTCGCCGTAGCGTGGTGGCGTGACCGGGTCGAGTTCGCCTTCGAGGACGAGCACCGGTTTGTCGGTCTTGAGCGGCCGGTGGAAATCCGCCGGGCGCGTGCCGTGCGGCCAGATGTCGCACTGGGCGCGTATCGCCTGGATCAACGCGTTGCCGAGCAGCGTGGTTGCGTCCTGCGGACGTGGCTCCAGCAGGTCGGCGTCTTCGCTGCAGATCACCGACATCTGCATGCCACTCTCCGACAGGTCGGCCAGATCGCCGGTCAGCAGCTGGCTTTGCCCGGCGAGCGGCGCGTAGTTGCCATGCAGCGCCTCGGCAATCGACAGCGGCAGCAGCGCCGCGGTTTCCGGCGTGTAGGCGAACAGACGCACGAGTCCGGCCAGCTTGTATTCATTGACGCGGCCCTGCCGCGCCGCGAACGTGACCGGATCGCGCAATGCGTAGTTCTCCGGCTTGGCGCGCAGCGCGTCGCGCAGGGTCGTGAGCGACGCGTACGGGTCGCCGAATGCGTTGTTGCAGGCGCTGTTGTGCGTGCACTGCGCAAATTGCGCTTTCAACGCGTCGTCCAGATTCGCGGCGAACTCCGCGCCGAGCACCAGTTCGTTCGGCGCCACGCTGTCGAGCACGATGCTGCGCACGCCATCCGGGTGACGCATCGCGTATTGCTGCGCGACGCGCGTGCCATAGGAAACACCGACGAGATCGAACGTCGGATCGCCGAGTGCGTGACGCAGCGCTTCGAGGTCCTCGACTGCGTCGGTCGTCGTGTAATAACGCACGTCGGCTTTGCTCGACACGGCGGCGAGGCAATCGCGCGTGCTTTTGCGGATCGCCTCCACGTCGAGCGTGTCCGAAACTTTGTCCGCGTCGTCTTCGGGTTTGCACAGCAACGCGTTCGATCCGCCGGTGCCGCGCTGGTCGAGCAGCAAGATATGGTGATGCTTGCGCAGCGGCGCGAACGCGCCGGCGATCTGCGGCCAGGTGTCGATCGCGGCCTGGCCCGGGCCGCCGGCGAGAAATACGACGAGATCGCGATCGGCCGCGGCGGCATCGCTCTTGATCAGCGCAAGGCGCAGATCGATCTTGCGCCCATCCGCGGCAGCGCGCTGATTCTCGACGCGACGTTCCGGCACGTTGAAGGGCGCGCAATAGGCCTGCGTTCTCGCGCCGGAACGCTTCTGCGGCAACTCGCACGCGGAAAATGGCACAGCGCCGAGCGTGAACGCTTTGGCGTTGGCTGCGATCGGTGCCGCGGTAGCGGCCCGCTGGCTGCCGGCCGGTCGAATCTGGACATAGCCGACGTACGCTGCCGCGACGATCACCGCTCCCAGGCGCACGAGATTTCGCTTGGTCATATCAGTCTTTTCCCGGTACGAAAATCGATTCAATCGGCTGGCGGAACAGCCGGGCAATCTTGAACGCCAACGGCAGACTCGGATCGTATTTGCTGGTCTCGATCGCGTTCACGGTCTGCCGCGATACGTCGAGATGCTCGGCGAGATCGCCTTGCGACCAGCCGCGCTGCTCGCGCAGATGGCGGACGTGATTGTTCATTCCACGTTCGCGCGACGCTGGCGCCAGCGCCGCCAGGCCAAGTAGCTGCCGCCGACTGCCAGCGCGAACGACATGCCGAACAGGAAATCCGCCGCGTCTCCACGGTGGCCACGAAGATACAGGTAGGCGGCTGCCGCCGCGAACAGCGCCGCCGCCCATATGAAGCGGATGTATTGCGGCAGACGTTCCCCTTCGTCGCAAGCGCTGACGCCGTAATGGCGCGCGGCATAGCTGCGCGCCGCGCCGTAGCTCAGCATCATCAGCGGGAAAATCCACATCAGCACCACCGAAGTCGATTCGATCGTCATGGCCCCGGCCGCGGCAATAAACGCGCTGACGATGCTCAGGATCGAGACCACGGCCGCGGCGACACCGAGGCCGATCAGGTGCGTGCGCTGCTCGAGTTCGTCGCTGCGCAGGATTTTCTGCGCCATGATCCAGATCACGTAGAACAACGGCAGCACCGGCGTCAGCGCGTAACCGATCTTCGGCAATGGTTCGCTGGCGGCCTTGGCCAGTGGCCACACGCATACGAGCACGATGATGTAGATCGTCATCGCGATCATGATGCGACGGTCGTAAGTTCGATGTGCGAGGCGGACCACGTTGTTGCTCCCGACGCCGCAACGGCGTGTCAAGTTTGCTTGACAGGCAGTCTAGGCTGGGTCTGCCGATGTGTCAAGCGTCCTTTACAGCGCGGATTTTTTGAAGCGTTCGAAAAAGCGTCGCGAGCGAAGGCAGATTGCACGAATACGGCGCGCAGGAACCGGAGTGTACGCGCGGAGTACATGAGGATTCCGAGCACCGGATTCGCGCAATCCGGCCGAGCGCAGCAGCTTATTCGAAGGGTTCAGCGCGAGGAGACGTATTTTTCGCGTCTTATATGCGGAATCGGCAAACCCGCTTCCTTGAGCAGCGCAAACGCCTGGTCGACCATTTCCGGATTGCCGCACAGATAGGCAATGTCGTGCGCCGGATCGGGTTTGAGTTCGGCAAGCGCTACGTGCACGCGGCCGTCGCGGTCGTGCGCGCGCGCCGGCGCGCGCGGCGTGCGCGAGAAGCACGCGTAGAAGTGGAAATGTGGATTTTCTCGTGCGAATGCCTCGAACTCCTCGCCGTACAGCAGCTCGGTTTCGTTGCGCGCGCCGTAGACGAGTGCGACCTCGGCGCCGCGCGCGGCGAGCTTCTCCAATTGCGGCAGCATCGCGCGATACGGCGTGACGCCGGTGCCGGTCGCCACGAGCAAATAGCGCTTGTTGGCATCGGCGTCCATCAGGCAGAAGCGACCGTAGGGTCCGCTCGCCTCCACCGTTCCGCCCTCCGGCAAATTGCCGAGCAGATCGGTTGCGGCGCCGCCTTGCACATACGACACCGCCATTTCGATGCGCGAGACCACGCTTTGATCGCCGCTGCCGATCGTCGCCACCGAGTAGCTGCGCTTGGTCGGCTTGCCGTCGGCATAACTGAAATGGATCTGCACGAACTGGCCGGGAATGAACGCGAACGGCGCGCCGTCGGCGCGCTCGAACGCGAGGTGGCGCACCGCGGGCGCGAGCATGCGGCTTTCGGCGAGGCGCAATGTGAAATGTTCGGCCATCTTGCGTGAGAAAATTTCTACGTTGTTTTCAGCCCCTCAAGTCAAGGGGGGCGAACCCCTTGCGCAGCAAGGGTTTCGGGGTTGTGGAAAGCACGCCGCCTTGCCGAAGACTCTTTCGGTCGGGCTTCTTTGAAAGAGAGCGGCTCAACGAGGCCGCTATACTACGCGGCCATGAGCATTTCCCCAAGCACGCCCGCCGCGCTCGAAGTCGAGAACCTCAAGAAGACCTACCCGAACGGCGTCGAGGCGCTCAAGGGCATTTCATTGCGCGTCGAACCCGGAGATTTCTACGCGCTGCTCGGCCCCAACGGGGCCGGCAAGTCGACGCTGATCGGCATCATCTCGTCGCTCGTCAATGCCACGTCCGGCGAAGCGAGCGTATTCGGCGTGCCGATCCGCACGCGCCGCTCCGAAGCGATGCAGATGCTCGGCCTGGTGCCGCAGGAAATCAATTTCAACATGTTCGAGCAGCCGTTCCAGATCTGCGTCAATCAGGCGGGTTTCTACGGCGTGCCGCGCAACGTCGCGGCCGAACGCGCCGAGAAATATCTCAAACAGCTCGCGCTGTGGGACAAGGCATTCGAAATCGCGCGCACGTTGTCCGGCGGCATGAAGCGGCGCCTGTTGATCGCGCGCGCGATGATGAACGAGCCGAAGCTGCTGATCCTCGACGAGCCGACCGCCGGCGTCGATATCGAAATCCGCCGCTCGATGTGGAAATTCATTTCCGGCATCAATGCGGCCGGCACCACGGTCATTCTGACCACGCATTACCTGGAGGAGGCGGAGAACCTGTGCCGCAACATCGCCATCATCGATCACGGCCGCATCATCGAGAACACCGCGATGCGCACGCTGCTCGGCAAACTCGATGTGGAAACGTTCGTGCTCGATCTCGCCGCGATGCCGGCCGAGCTGCCGACGGTGAACGGAGTAAAGCTGTCACGCAACGACGAGCACAGCATCGAGGCGGAAATGTCGCGCACACATGATCTGAATTCGCTGTTTGCCGCGCTGTCGGCGCGCGGCATCACGGTGACCTCGATGCGCAACAAGTCGAACCGGCTCGAAGAGCTGTTCGTGCGCCTGATTCAAACCAATGGCAAGGAGGCTGCATGAACGCCGACGCCACACTCGTCGCGCTCGGCACGATCGTGCGCCGCGAGGTCACGCGCATCCTGCGCATCTGGAGTCAGACGCTGCTGCCGCCGGCGATCACGATGTCGCTGTATTTCATCATCTTCGGCAGCCTGATCGGGCGCCGCATCGGCGAGATCGTGCCGGGCATCTCGTACATCGAGTACATCGCGCCGGGCCTGATCATGATGAGCGTCGTGCAGAACGCTTACGGCAACATCACCAGTTCGTTCTTCGGCGCGAAGTTCCAGCGCTTCGTCGAGGAGATGCTCGTGTCGCCGATGCCGAGCTGGACGATCCTTGCCGGCTACATCGCCGGCGCCGTGCTGCGCGG
>Ga0157372_10002654_pt1 | contig 19376 bp, 19 predicted proteins | sample C55metaG_FD_115307 | JGI IMG/M metagenome (GOLD analysis project Ga0157372, IMG submission 115307) | Corn rhizosphere microbial communities from Kellogg Biological Station, Michigan, USA - C5-5 metaG | ecosystem: Host-associated > Plants > Roots > Rhizosphere > Soil | place: USA: Michigan... | reverse complement strand
GGCCTTCAAGCCTTCGACCACGGAGTCGATGCAGCGCTCGACCGACTCGCCGTTGTTGCGCAGCTTTTCGGCGAAGCGATACGCCGACCACTTCGACGGCGGGTCCCCCTCGCAGCCGAGGACGCGCTGGAGCTTCCAGTGCTCGGCGACCAGGGCGACGACCTTCGTCCAGGTCGGCAGCGCGTAGAGGCTCTTGGCGAGCGCCAAGCCGATCATGGTCCTGATCGGGTAGCCGGGTCGGCCCGTCCAGCGGGTAGCTTCGAGTTCCCCGATCAGCCGCCCGATCTCGGGCGACTCAAGGAGACCTTCAAGCGCGGCAACAGATGCCGTGCCCCCTGCTAAGTTCGGTGGCGCCAAGCGAGCAATCCCTCGTTTGGTCTGCCCCTCGGACGCGTCAACGTCGCGGGGGGCTTCTTCTTGGTAGTTGCCCGCCTAACCTATGTGTTGGATCGGACGGAAAACCGCTCTAGAAAGCGAAAAATAGAGCGTTTGGCACCCTAGAAATCTGGTTGATACTCCAAACATTCCAGATCAATGCTCAGGAGGGTTTAAGGGAACCGACGAGAACGTGTATAGTCCCGCTTGGTAAGCGATGTCAGTCGTTAAGCTCGCGCTTCAGCGCGAGCTTAAATCCCAAATATGGACTCTGCAACTCGTCAACATGCCGAGCCCCTAACGGAGGCAGCCCCCGAGTACGGGTGCGTCATGGCGCTCGGTCATATCGTTTCCTTCGCCGAGCATTGGGAGGAAGATGGAGTCCATGTCCTTCGCAGCCTTGACTTCGATGTGATTGCTGGGGATACCAATTTCCAGAAGGCCGTGGATCAGTTTGTTGAAAAAGCTGAGGATCTTTGGAGCTACCTAAGCGGTCTAGAGATCATCAGCGAGAACGAGAACGAAATGTTCCTTAAACTTGCCCCAAGGTTCCTTGAGATCTACAAGGAGCTTGAGCGTCGGGAGGCACGTCGGCGCGAACGTGTGGTCAGCATCAACTTCAGTCGATTCCGGCAGCGTGGCGAGCACTCCCTTCGAAATTGGCACCCCTCGATACCAGCACCTGCATCGCCTGTGTCTCACGTTTAACCGGAGACAGCGGAAAACAGGTGCGGCACGGGATGATGTTCCGTGTCGAGATTGTCTCCTCAGATGGGCACAGATGCGGCGTCCCAGTGCAGGTCGATAACCACCCGGATCAGGCTCGACCATATGTCCTGAACGCGATTGCGGATTCCCTCCTGATTGACCGCAAGGAGATTCACCGGGTTCTTGCCGAGGGGACCGAGGGCCAGCTTCGGGCTCATCTGAGCGAGTACACGAAGGATCAGCTAAAGCCGCTCCATCTGCGAAACGAGCAGGCCACCTGCCGACGTTTCTTCCCCGACGAGCAGGCCAAGGTCGCCTCCCAAGGGGAGACTGGAGACTGAAACCGGGCTTAGGCCCCTGAGATCGAAAGGATGTCTGAGGCGATCAGACTCAACTCTTTCCCGCCCTCGGTCGTGAAGGTGACGAATCGCTCCGTGGTGGCGATGGCCTCATTTACCAGGCTACTCAGCTCCTTTGGCTCCCCCTGAACAGCGTGCTCTTCCCAGCTAGACCCCACCCCGGTTTTTACCTTCACGATCGCTGCCACTGCTTTCCCTTCGTCGATTGCAGCGATGATCCTACGCTAGGGGTGGGGTAGATCACCCCGGAAAGAGAGGTATCCGTGAAATCACCGACCCTGCAAACCCGCTTGGCTACTCGCGCTGCGAGTTTCGCCAATCCCTCCTAGACGGCAGCCGGCTCGCGCTCAGCTGCGTCGCCCAGCAGCCAACGCGTGCCGTAGGCGCGCATGTCTTCGACCAGCGGGACGAGGGCCATGCCCTTGGCGGTCAGCGCGTACTCGACCCGGGGCGGGACCTCGGGGTAGGTGTGGCGCTCGACGATGCCCTCGTCCTCGAGGGCGCGGAGGCGCAGGGAGAGGGTGCGGGGGCTGATGCCCTCGAGCGAGCGCTCGAGCTCGCAGAAGCGGCCGCTGCCCTCGGCCAAGTCGCGGATGAGGAGCAGCGTCCACTTGCCGCAGACGACTTCAGCGGTCCTACAGACGGGGCAGATGGAGTTGCTCTCGGCACTCATGATCGAAGGGAGACGGGCGATCGGACCTGTCTCGCTTCAACAAGTGTAGCGCCATAGCTTCACTTACTGAAGCTTTGCGCAAATGGCGCTGTGCTTAGGAATGCCCGTTGACGACCGGCTCGGCCTTGACCATGTTGATCTTGTAGCGGACGTCGTTGTCGCCGTAGACGAAGGTCACCGGGAATCCTTCTTCGAGGGCCATCAACTGGCAGGTTCCGCCGCCCGAGATGCAGTTCGCTTCGCCGTAGATGGCGGTGACTTCGTTGGAGATGAGGAAGAGCGGTTCGTGGTGCTTCGAGCCCATGCCCAGGTAGGTGATCACGGGGGTCTTTTCGCCCGGCAGCGGCGTAGGCGCCAGAACGTCTTTGTAGAGGGTCGGGCCTTTCTTGTCGACGGTCCCGTCGGGCTTGGTTTCGATCCGCGTGATCTGCACGGTCACCTGGAGGGTGTACAGGGTGGCGCCATGCGGGACTTCATTGTCGGTCGACTGGCCGCCTGAATTTTCGCCGCCGGCCGAGGGACCACGCCCGTTCCCACCGGAGGTGGTCGTCACCGTCGTTTCCGATTCGAGGGTCGTGCTGCTTTCAGTCGTGCTCGGCTGCGAATTGAGCTGAGCCGCCTGCAGGTTCTTCGGCCCGGCAAAGCGTTGCTTGAACGGGTTCGTCGGGGTCCGATGGGCGAGCCTCTGCTTGTAGTTGCGCAAGCCAGGCTCCGCTTTGACCACGGTCAGGCTCTGCGAGGCGGGCGCGCCGCCGGCAACCGCGCTCGGAGGAATGACGGGCTCAGGTTCTTCCGGGCCGCCGGCCAGGAGGATCGGCGTCGCCAAAATCGCAACGAGGATCAGGGCCACCAGAGGCAACAGGCGACGGTCGCGCAGGTCGGCGTAGAGATCGGAGAGGAATGGGGGAACCTTCATCTCTCCACCCTTCAACTTCGGCATCTTCAGGTCGGGCCCGATGCGCTTCACGGCGTCCCTCCGGTCGTGGTCGAGACCTGCGTGGTCGAGGGTTCGGGGCTGCTGGGGGTGGCCCCGGCGGTCACGCCCTGCTGAGGCGGCACCAGATAGGTGACAACCGAGAAGCTCGCCTCCAGGTAAGGGAAGCCTTTATTCGAGTCCGGATGCAGGCTGAAGCCGCTGATCGTGATCAGCCGACCCGTCACCTCGACTTCGGCGTTCTTGGTCTCGACCAGCGAGTCAAGCCCGTGGATGAAGTCGGCGAGGCGGAAGAAGCTGCCGTTGAAACTGAGGGTGTAGGGCATCACGGCCAGGCCGGCGGGCCCGATCGTCGCGCCGAGGGGCATGGTCGAAGCGGCGACCTCCGTCGGCGACGCCAGTTCTTCGCCTTCTACGTTTCCAGCGGTTTCTTCGGCGGCTTCTTCACCCCCCGCCCCCCCGAGCTGGAAGGTTTCGAAGCGGACGTGGGCGTGTCGCGCAATCTGGTTCAACTGCACGAGCAGCGAGGCCGTGTCGTCGTCGGCAGGAGCGGCCTTGCCGAGCACCACGAGCTGCTGGTACTCCTTCGGGAAGGCCTTCTCCGCAGCGAGACCTTGCTGCACTTCTCCCTGGTGCAGCGCCAGCGATTCTTCCTGCTTCGCAACCTGGCGGTCGAGTTTTGCAACTTCGTCTCGCTTCGGGCTGAGCAGGAGCATCCAGAACGCAACCGCGAGCGCAACGACGACAAGCATGGCGACGATGATTCTGTTGCTTGCGCTCATCTCATTCGCCTTCCGAGGATTCGGATTCGCTCGATGCGGTTTCCGAGGTCGATTCAGCGGTTTCGGCTGGAGTCGGAACAGCTTCCGCTTCAGCCGGCAGCGGGAGCGGAGCAGCGTCGAAGGCCACGATGAGGTGGAATTCAGCGATGAACTCGCGGGTCTGGCATGCGTCTCCACTGCCTTCAGACGAGCCTTCTGAACCCCCCGCCCCTTCTTCCTCGGAAGGCAGGGAGGAGGATTCGACGCCGACCCGCGTGACGCCGTCGATGTCCTTCAGCGCGGTCACGAAACCGGCGACCGATTCCTGTCCTGCAGCGCAACCGCTGAGGGTCAGGGCAGGGCCATGAACCGAACCGCGCAGGGCTCCGCCGCTGCTCCCGCTCGTTTCAGTTTCCGAAGAAGCGGAAGCTTCCAGTTCGGTCAGCCACACGTCGTGAGGGAGGATCAGCGCCAGTTCCTGCATGACCCGTTCCCAGTCGAAACGGCTGTCAGCCAAACTGCTGATCGTCATCAACCGCTGTTCGTGCAGCGCCTGGAACTGGGTGTAGGGAGCAAGCCTTTTCGCTTCCTGCACGGCGAGCGCGTCTTCGCGCTTCAGCTGTGCCACTTCGGTCTTCTTTTCGGAAATCTCGTTGCCGGTGAGCACCAACAGAGCGACGCCGGCGAGAACGGCGACGAGAGCACCGAGGACGATGTAGGGCACCGGCCCGGTGCGCATCGGCGCATGAGCACCTTGACGCATCTCCGCGGGAAGCAGGTTTACCGGCCTCATCTCAGCTCTCCAGACCCAGCCCGAGGGGCAGGACAAGCCGGGCGGCAAGCGCATCGCCGACCCCGGCCAGAGCAGCGGGCCTGGGTGCGGAAATCGGCAGCCCGACCTGCTCTTCCATGGCGCTGATCAGGCCCGGAATGGCGCTGCCCCCACCGCAGAGGACGATGCCCGAGACCGCCACGGCGCTCTCGAGGGCCCGGTAGTAGTCGAGGGAAAGCCGGAGCTCGTCGACGAGGCCGACGGTGCCCTCCTGCAACGCGCGCCGGCTGGCAGCCACGACCTCCGGGTCCCCCTGGACGTGCTCGAGGGGACCCTCCAAGCCGACGTGGTGAAGCCACTGCTCGGCATGTTCGGGGCTGAGCCCTTGCTCGCCGGAGAGCCGGCCGATGATCGCCTCCATTCCGGTCCCGGAAACGCGGGTGAAGAGGCAGGAACGGCCGCGGGCGACAGCAAGGTTGAGGACGTCGCCGACGTTGCAGTAGAGGATCGCGTCCTGCGGGGCAGAAGCCGGCTCTTCCCCCGCTGCCGGCATCGGCGGCACCGCAAGCGGCGCCAGCGCCCGGATCATCCCGAAGGCCGAGAGGTCGATCCCGTCGGGTTCCAGACCTGCTTTGCGCAGCGGTTCGACAAACGAGGTGACCATGTCGCGCCGCGCGGCGATGACGACCACGTCCACCTGCGGCCCGGAGCCCTCCTGCGCGGGGACCCCCCCGACCACTTGGTGCTGAAGGACAGCCTGGTCCAGCGGCATCGCGATCTGCTCCTGAGCTTGGAAACGGATCGCCGCCTCCATCTGCTTGGGATCCTCGATCGCCGGCAGACGAAGCGTGCGGACGATGACGCGCTGATTGCCCACTCCCAACCGAACGCGCTTTGAGAGCTTGTTGCTCGAGTAGAGATTCTTCAGCGCCGCCACCAAACCGTCTGCGTCAAGCACCTCGCCCTCGTGGAAGACCCCGGGCTGAAGCGGCTGAACGGCCGAAGCGGAGACATGCGTCGTGCCATTTGCGGCAACCTCGGCCACGGCGACGCTTCCAGCCTCGATGCTGAGGCCGGCAAGGCTGCCCGTGTCCTTCTTGCCGAGGCTGAACGAGGGCCTGCTCACGCTCAGCGAGGGCCGCCGCAGCGACATTGATGGCATCGATATCGGCTTGGTCAGCTGCATGGAAAGCTCAAACCCTCAATCGGCAAAAAAGGGAGAAACCTAAAAGGCCGACAGGTACCAATCGACCAGCTGATTCCCGACCAGCAAGGCGACGACCCCACCTAACGCGAGAAAAGGTCCGAAAGGGATCGCGCGCTTGCGAGCCTCGGCTCCGTGCCGGGCGATCATGGCCAAACCAACGATGCTTCCGGCGAGGAGCGCGATCAAGAGCGCGGGTGCGACGTTGCGCCCTAAGTAAAGGCCCATCACGGCTGCCAGCTTGACGTCTCCAAGGCCCATGCCTTTCGGGTAGGCCAGAGCAACCAGGAACAACCCACCGCCGGCGGCAGCCGCTGCAATCGCCCGTTCCGGCAGGCTCGAGGGATCGCCGACGGCCGCGATGACGACGCCGGCAATGGCAGCCGTGAGGAGGACCTTGTTCGGGATTACCCGCCGGTCCAGATCGGTGAGCGTGATCGCCAGCAAGGCGGTGACGAACACTAGGCCGAGGACAATTTCCGTTGCGTCGCCCCACAACACGGCAACCGTCGCCAGGTAGAGAACCCCAAGGCCCAGCTCGGTCAGCGGATAGCGCGCCGAGATCGGGTCGCCGCAGCAACGGCTGCGCCCCCGCAGAAGCAGCCAGGAGAAGACGGGAATGTTGTCGTAGGAGGCAATCTGCGCGCCACAGGTGGTGCAGCGGGAACGCGGACCGACGATCGATTCTCCCCTCGGCACCCGGTAACCGACGACGGTGACGAAGCTGCCGATCACAAGCCCGCCGAAGAAGGTGAGAAGAAGTGCCTGCGCCATCTGCTATTCGCCTTCGAGTGGAGTGCTCGTGTCGACCTCGAGGCGGGCCGGATATTTCGGGTGGTCGTACATGAACGAAAGCGCGTCGCCGCCGGTACTGGCGCGCTCGACGCTTATCGCCAACCCGATTCGTTCTTCTTTTTTGATCGTCACGGGGGATCCGTTGAAGGGCATCGTCAGTCGCGCCTTGAACCATTCCGTCGGCCAATTGGCGCCTTCCGAGGGAACCCAGGTCCAGTATTGCGTCGCCCCCATGGTGTTCGTGAGAAGTTCAGGAGTGCTGCCTTCTTTCCACCTGTAGAGGTAGACGCAGGCCATGCCGGGATACGAAACTTTGTTGATCGTCTCCGTGTAGAACTGAAGGGTCGCCTTTTCCGTCATCTTGAATTCGGTCGTCATCGGATCGGTGACCCAACGATGCACCTGGGATTGCGGGTTGGAGGTCCCGGTCGGATTGAAATGGCAGCTCGGGGTGTCGTCTTTGGCGATCTGCAAGCCCGTCCCGGCATCGGGCGTCGTGTCGAGATAAGTGTCGTTGGCGTAGTCGTATTCAAGCGGGTTGTTGACGTCTTCCGGGTCGGGATCCGGCGGGGGACCGAGCAGTAGCGCGTCCGGTGCGCCTGGGGTTTTGCCGGTCTGCATGCCGTTCGCGCAGGTGCCAAGCGTGTTGTGCAACAGGTGGTTGCCGGTGATTTCCTGACGAGTGGTGCCCCCGGTGGGCGTGCACGGCGTGTCCGTGAGGAAGAACTGCTGCGCGGTGACCACGTTCCCGCTCGAGTTCGGTTTTGGGTCCTTTTCCGCGTTGTCAGTTGGATTGACGAAGTTCGACTGGACTTCGAAGTACCCTCGTTCTCCCCCTTCGCTCAATGACTTGTCGATCTTTACGGCGACGATGATCTGTTTGTAGTCCTGTTTGCCGGGGCACTTCACTTCCGAGCATTTTTCGTCGTTGCGCCAGACGATGTAGCGGTACACGTGGCCCTTCACGTCCCCATTGGTGAATGGCGAAGGGCCGGGCGAGACCGTCCCGCCTTCGACCATTCCGCCGCCGTAAAGTTCTCCTTCATTGACCACAAGGTTGCGGTATTCGCCGAGGGGGCTGCCCTGAAGCGCGAATTCTTTGCTTTTTACCCGGTAGTCGGGATTGCCGGGGCTACTTGAGGGCGGCGGCGTAGCGGTTAACGCAAGGTTTTTGTCTTCCATGCTTCGCAGGAACTCGAGTTCCTGTTCCGCATACTCGAGCGCTACCTGGCTTGCCTTCGCTCGCTGGGCATTGCGGGTCGCGCTCGAAAGCAGGCTGAAGGTCGTCATTGCGCCGATCGCCAAGATCAGGATTGCGATCAGCACCTCGACGATCGTGAAGCCGCTCTCGTCTCTACGCGCCGACAGCATCAGTACCCCAAGGTCGCGTTGCGCAGGCTGGCCCCGTCCGAGACGGTGAGAGCTCCAGTCCCGCTCGGGTTCGGCAGCCTCAAAGTTATTTTCACGTAGGTGGGATTTCCGCTCGGGATCGCCGTGAAAACCTGGCTGCTGTCGATCCCGCTGAAGATCTGACGGGGGGTTCCAGACGTACTTCCTTTAGGAGCCTCGGTACGGAAGCAGGCGGTGGTCGTGCATTCGTAGGTGATCAGGCAGACGATCGGCGACGCCGTGCTCGCCAGCGGAGTGCTGCCACCGCAAGGGGTATGCCGGACGTAGCCTTCGAAGGCAACCTTGCCGGGCGTCGCCGTTTTCAGGGCTATGCCGCTGCGCAGCTCCCGCGTCATCCGTGCCAAGACCCACCTCGCGGTCGTTATGTTCTGGGCCTGCTTGCTGATTTTCGGCTGATCGCGGATAGCGCCGATTACGAGCATCGCCACCGCGCCCATCACCACAACGCCCATTGCCGCGGCAACGAGAAGCTCGATCAGCGTCACCCCACTCTCCTCGGAGCGCATGCGGCAAAACCTCGCCCTCATCAGTGCACCACCTTGAAAGCCCGCTTTACCGGGGAAGCGCTCGTAGCTCCGACGGCATTGATCGCCTTGACCTTGAAAACGTGACGCCCGAGCTTCAACTTCTTGACCTTGATCGGGGACGTGCACTGGAACCAGCTCTTCTTGTCGACACGACAGAAGAAACGGGTTCCCGGCTGCCCCGTCGAGTCGAGGAAACGAAAGGCCGGGCGGCGCAGACGGGTCTTCGAGCCAGGGCCGAAGGTGATGTGCGGCATGGGCGTCACGTAGGCGATCCCGCCCTGGCCACGCCCGCCGGTGGAGCCGCCCGTCTTGGCCCCGCCGGTAGACCCCGCCCCGGCCCCTAATGGGGTCCCGGTACCGCCGCCGGCCCCACCCCCCGTGCCGCCTTCTTCGCCCGGCGGCGGGGGAGGCGATGCGTCTTCCTGCCTGTAGGCAATTGCCGTGGAGCAACCCGAGGAAATTCCATCGGCTTCGGCGGTGGCGCTGAAGAACGTGGTTACGCCGGGGATAACTCCTTCGATAACCGTCAGCCCTGGGGAGGCAAGCTGTTCGGCCGTCCCCTGGGCGACGACGGGTCCCGTGCAACTGGTGCTCTTGTAGACCTTGACCAGAGCCCCTGCTGCCGCCTGCCCGAAGACCGTGGGAGTGGTCGAGGCGCTGGGCGAGCTCGGCGTGGTCCCTTCGAGGGCTGGCGGCGGCGGACCGAGGGCAAGCCCGTTGCCCGTCGAGACGAGGAGCGTCGTCCCCGGTTCGGTCCATCCGTAGACGTCCTGTTCGGCGTCGTTGTCGCCTTCCGTAAGTCGCTCTTGAGTCACGAAGAAGGCCTTCGAACCGTCGGCAGAGACCCCCTGGAGGTTGGCTTGAAGTTCTTTGTTGCCGTTGATCTGACCGACCGAAACGAGCACGGTTGCGCCGGCCGATCGCCTGTAGACGTCAGTGCTGTTGTCGGTGTCCTGGGCGACCAGGCGCTGGCTGGTGACGAAAAAGACTTTTGAGCCATCGGCGGAGGCCCCGGCGAAGCCCGCGCTGGCGTCTTCACCGCTGCCTTCGGGACCCGTCGAGATCAGCGTGGTCAGACCTGCGGCATGCTCGTATACGTCCTGGCTCGAATCCGTGTCTTCGGCGACGAGCGATTCATCGGTGCTGAAGACCACCCTTTCGGTCGAGCCTTCAAGTGGGGCCCAATCGAAGCTGGCGAGGCCCGGGCCGTTCCCCCGCCCTTCCTCCCCTGCGGACACAAGCGTCGTCCCGCCTTCCTTGTTTCCGTAGACGTCCTGCGCGCCATCGGTATCCGCGGCGACGAGTTTTTCGTCGGTCAGGAAGTAGACGGCTTTGCCGTCGGGCGAGCTGCCCTTGTAGCGGGAGATGCCCGGTCCGTTGCCTCCGACGGGCCCGATCGAGACGACCACCGGAGAGCTGCCGGCCGACCACGCGTAAACGTCTTGGGCGCTGTCGGTGTCTTGTACGGAGAGGCGTTCGTTGGTCTCGAAGAAGACACGTGATCCATCGGGAGAAACCCCGCCGAACGACGGGTTGCAGGTTTGGCCGGAGGGCAGGTTTTCAGGGCAGGTGCCTTCGACGGAGACGAGTTCGGTCGTTTCCGCATCCAGGTCGCGCTCGTAGAAGTCCCCACTTGAATCGACGTCCTGAGACGAGAGGATTTCCGCGGTTTTGAACACCGCCACGCTTCCGGCTTTGTCGATGCCCCAAAAGGTGGCCGCTTCCGCTCCGTTCCCGCACCCGCCGATGGCGCAGGAGCCGTCGCCGGCGGATACGAGCACCGTTTCTTCGGCGCCGATCCTGCGGGCATAGACGTCGGAGCTGCCGTCGGTGTCGCCGCTGTTCAAGGTTTCGCTGGTGGTGAAGAAGACGGTTTCGCCATCGGCCGATACCCCCCGCGGGGCGAATGCCGAGTCAGCTTCGCCGTTGCCGCATCCTTCTTCGACACACCCGCCGTCCCCCTGCGAGACGAGGGTGGTCGTCTTGGTGGTGAGATCGCGGAGGTAGATGTCCTCCGCCTGGTCGTGGTCTTCTTCCACCAGCTTCTCGTTGGTTGAGAAGAAGATCTTCGTCCCGTCCGCCGACATCCCGTCATAACGGGCCGGCAGGGTGTCGTTTCCTCCGCGGGGACCGACCGAGACCTCGCGAGTGACGAGTTCGCCGAAGGCGCTGTCGAACGCGCGGGCGTAGACATCCGGTTCCTGGTCCGTGTCGCCGGGCACAAGCTGGTCGCCGGTGGTGAAAACGACGACTCCCCCGTCGGCCGAATTGCCGTCGAAGAAGGCGGAGGCGGCGAAGGCGCTCATGGGGAGGATCGCGCACGCAACCAGGAGAATCAGGGAAAAGGTCAGGAATCGGCGCATCGAAGTTTGGTATCGGCGTAAAACGGCTTTGCGTTTAGGAGTTCGGCGGGCTTGGCCAGATAGCGCGAAGGGCAGGTCCGATGGACCCGCCCTTCGCAAACTCTCAGGCTTATAGGCCAGCCTTCGAGATCTCGGGCTATTCGCCCCAGTTCCCTTCGGCCGGGCAACCGCCCGATTCTTCCGGTTCGCAGTTGAAGGTCAGCTGACCGCCAACGTTTTCGATCGAGAACGAGTGTTCCGTCGACGGAGCTTCCGAGGTAACGGTGTAACCTTCCGCGGTCGGAGCCGCGGCTTCGCCAGGGCCAGAAACGGTGAACGTCGCGCTCTGGAGCGTCGGCTCAATCGCTTCGAGTTCGCCTTCGTCGCAGCCGACGTAGGTGCCCTGCTTGTCGGAGTTGCACGTCTCCATCGCCACCTCGGCGCTGTGTGCGTACTCCTTGGCCTTTGCGTCGCCAGCCTTCTGCTTCTGGTTGAAGAAGGCGGGCAGCGCGATGGCAGCCAGGATTCCGAGGATGAGCATGACGACGAGAAGCTCGATCAGGGTGAAACCCGCCTCGCTGTCGCCGTTGAGCCGGGCGCCAACTTTGGCCCGGAGATTCTGGAGAAACATTAGTGACCTCCTATGGTCCTAATCGTTTGCGCCAGAGCCCCGTCGCATGAAGCCACGTGGTGTCTGTCGACCCCGGTGGTAGCCCGGCTGACTCCCGGCTGGGAGCCCCGTCGGCTTTGCGCCCCCGCTTCGCAGCGAGTTTGCCTTTGGCACCGAAGCACTGGCAGATTCATCACAGGGCCTACATCGGCCGCTGCGAGCGAGACTTGATCCTTGAAATTGGGGTTACGTCGCGCGAAAAATCGGTTTCTTGGACGCGCGTCCAGTCATTCGCGCGAAAACCGATGACGGGGTCCCCAGGTCAGCGGATGTGTTCGTAGATGCTGAACATCGGCAGGTACATCGAGATCACGATGAACCCCACCATGCCGCCGACGAAGACGATCATCACCGGCTCGATCAGGGCCGTCAGTGCCTTGACCTTGGCGTCAACCTCGGCCTCGTAGAAGTCGGCGATTTTCGAGAGCATCGTCTCCAGCTGCCCGGTCTCCTCCCCGACCGCGACCATGTGACCGACCATCGGCGGGAAGATGTCGTGTTGTTCGATCGGAGCCGCGAGTGAGCCACCGGTCTTGACCGACTTATAGACGTCGTCCATCGCTTGCTCGACGACGACGTTGCCGGCCGTTTCGCCCGTCAGCTGGATCGACTGCAGCATCGGAACACCGGAGGAAACCGAGCCGGAGAACGTGCGGGACCAGCGGGCCAGCGCCACCTTCTGAATCACGTCGCCGATTTTGAAAGGCAGGCGCAGGACCAGGCGGTCCCATTGGGCTTTCCCGGCTTCGGTCTTTTTCCACTTGAAGAAGAGCCAGAAGGCCAAGATCGACCCGGGCAGCAGCAGATACCAGGAGCCGGTCAACAGATTCGAGAGGCTGACGCAGAATTGGGTCGGAGGTGGCAACCCGGCCGCTTCTCCTGGATGTTCTTCGGCGAGTTCTTTGAAGATCCCGGCAAAGACGGGGATCACGAACATCACGATCGCCAGGAGGACGACTATCGCGAAACCGAAGACCAGCGCCGGGTACATCATCGCCGATTTCACCTGACGCCGGAGGGCGTCGGATTTCTCCACTTGGAAGGCAATTCGGTCCAGTGCTTCCTCGAGACGACCGGACTGCTCGCCGGAGCGGACCATCGCCCGGAAGAGCCTGTCGAACACCCGAGGGTGTCGCTCCATCGCCTGCTCCAGCGTGCTGCCGGCTTCAACGTCGGCACGCATCCCGGCAACTGCCTCTTTGATCTCCTCGTCTTTGGTCTGTTCCTCGAGCGTGCTGAGAGTCCGCAGCATCGGCATACCGGAGGCCACGAGCGTCGCGAACTGGCGCGAGAAGACAGCCAACTCACGCATGTCGACGCTCTTCCAGCGCCGCATGATGTCCTCGATTTTGAGCGGGTTGCTTTTCTCGCTGACCTCGAGAACGATCAGGCCGCGCTGGCGCAGCTGCTCGGAGACCTGCGACTTCGACTCGGCCTCGAGTTCGCCGGCCGTCGCCGTGCCGGCGAGGTCCATGGCGCGAAAGGTGAAGGTGTTGGCGCCCGCCATGAGCTAGCCCCCCGAAACGTAGGCGGGCTGCTGGGGCATCTGGGTCGGCATCACGGCCCCATCTCCGCCGAGCACGCGTTTGAGCTCCTCCGGGACCGAAGAGCGCTGTTCGGCCAGCGAGCGGCTGACCTTTCCAGCACGCACGAGCCGGGCGAGGTCCGCGTCCATCGTCTGCATTCCGATCGCGCCGGAGGTCTGCACCGCGGCGTAGATCTGGTGCGTCTTGCCCTCGCGAATCAGGTTGCGGATCGCTGGCGTCGGTACCAGAACCTCGGTGGCAACCACCCGGCCCATTCCGTCGGCCGTCGGCAGCAGTTGCTGGGTGACGATCCCTTGCAGGGCGATGGAGAGCTGCGTCCGCACCTGCCCCTGCTGCTCGGGGGGGAAGACGTCGATGATCCGGTCCACGGTCTGAGCCGTCGATTGGGTGTGCAAGGTGGCGAAGACAAGGTGCCCGGTCTCCGCCGCCGTTAGGGCCGTGCCGATCGTCTCCAAGTCCCTCATCTCGCCCACGAGAATCACATCCGGGTCCTCTCTTAGAGCGGCCTTCAAGCCAAGGGCGAAGTCCATGGCATCGGAACCGACCTCGCGCTGGTTGACGATTGATTTTTTATGGCGGTGCAGGAACTCGATCGGGTCCTCGATCGTGAGGATGTGGTCTTGGCGGTCGCAGTTGATCACGTCGATCATCGCCGCCAGGGTCGTGCTCTTGCCCGAGCCGGTAGGACCGGTGACGAGGACGAAGCCGCGGGGTTTCTGCGTCAGCTCGCGCAGCACCTGCGGCACCCCGAGCGAATCGAGGGCGGGGATCTCCTGAGGAACCAAGCGGAAGGCGGCGCTGACCGCGCCGCGCTGGAAGAAGCAGTTGACGCGGAAGCGAGCCACATTTGGGATGGCGTATGCGAAGTCGAGCTGTTTGTTGTTCTCGAAGCGTTTGCGCTGATCGTCGTTGAGGATGCTGAAGACGACCTCTCGGGTCTCCTGCCCCGTGAGGACCGGGAAGCCCTCCATCGGGGTGATCTTGCCCTTGTCGCGGATTGCCGGCGGGAAGCCGGGCGTGAGGTGTACGTCAGAAGCCCGCGCCTCAACCATGCGACGCAGAACCTCGGAGAAGTCGAAGTCCATGGCTTCTAGATCGACCCCCTAGGGGGATTCCTTAAGCCGTGACACGCAAGACCTCCTCGAGGCTGGTGAGGCCCGCGCGGATCTTCTCGACGCCGTCCTCGCGCAAAGTGAGCATTCCTTCTTCCCGCGCGGCGGCGGCGATCTCTGCCTCCGGCGCCTGCGCGACCGCCATCTCTTTGATCCGCTCGCTCATCGCCATCACCGAGTAGAGCCCGACCCGGCCTTTGTAGCCGCTGTTGTTGCAGCGCCCGCACCCGACCGGCTCGTATCCCTCCAGATCGGCAGCGGCACGCAGCCCCGCGTCCGTCAGGGCTTGCATCGGGATCACGATCCGGCACTTGCAGTGGCTGCAGAGCTTCCGCGCCAGCCGCTGGGCGACCACGCAATCAACGGCAGAGGCGATGAGGAAGGCCTCTATCCCCATCTTCGTCAGACGCGTGATCGCACCAGGGGCGTCGTTGGTGTGGAGGGTCGAGAGCATCATGTGCCCGGTGAGGGCGGCCTCGATCGCGATCCGCGCCGTCTCGCCGTCGCGGATCTCACCCACCATCACAATGTCGGGGTCGGCACGAAGGATCGAGCGCAGGCCCGTAGCGAAGTCGAGCCCCGCCTTGCGATTGACGTTGATCTGGTTGATCCCGTTCAGCTGGTACTCGACGGGGTCCTCGATCGTGATGATCTTGCGCTCGACGTGGTTGAGCGCCTGCAGCGCCGCGTAGAGGGTCGTCGACTTACCCGAGCCGGTAGGGCCCGTGACCAACACCGCGCCGTACGCCTGATGGAAGGAATGCTCGAAGCGGTTGCGCCCGGAGCCGTCCATTCCCAGTTCGTCGAGTGAGCGCTGGGCATTGTCTTTGTCGAGGATGCGGATCGTCGCCCCCTCCCCCTGCTGGGTGGGAAGGGTGGTGACACGGAGGTCGACGCGGCGGTCTTCGATCGAGACGCTCACTCGGCCGTCCTGGGGAACGCGTTTCTCGGCGATGTTGAGGTCGCTCATAATCTTCACCCGGGAGATCACCGCGTTGATCATCCGCTTAGGCACGTGCGCCGCCTCTCGCAGGACGCCGTCGACGCGGAAGCGCACGCGCATCTCATCTTCTGAGGGCTCGAAGTGGATGTCCGAAGCTCCCTCCCCCACTCCCTGCCCGAGGATGCTGTAGACGAGCTTGATCACCGGCGCGTCTTCGGCGCTGACCTGCATGTCAGTGACCTCGGCGAGATCCCCCTCTTCTTCATCCTCGACGGTTGCCTCGGTGACGGCGCTCTGGAGCGTGTTCAAGCGCCCGATCAGCGCCTCGATGTCCTCATCGGCGGCGACCGCGACCCGGCAGTCGAGGCCGGTGGCGATCTGTATGTCGTCAATCGCAAGAACGTTGGTCGGGTCGGACATCGCCACCAGCAGCGTCTGCTTGTCGACGAAGCCGACCGGGATCGCCCCGTAGCGCCGAGCGGTATTGACGGCGACCAGGTTCGCCGCGGCCATATCCACCTGGTAGGCGGTGAGGTCGATGTGGTCGAGGCCATAGCGCTCGGCGAGGGCGCGGGAGAGCTGGTCCGCCGTGATCGCGCCCTGCTCGAGGAGCAGGCGCTCAGGCGGGCGGCCCGCGGTCCGTGCCGCTTCGATCGCCAGGCGGGCCTGCTCGTCGCCGACATAGCCGAGGTCGACGATGACGTCGGTGACGAAGCCACTGGACCGGGTTCGCGTACGAGGGGCGGTGAGGCCGGGGGTCCCGGACTGCTCAGGCTGCAGCGCCGGTGCGGTCGAGTCGCCCGATTCGGGAACCGGCCGCAGATGGCTCGGAAAATCCCGTGGATCCATGCTCACGGGTGATAGGCGAGGGTTGCGCCGTGGTAGCGCGCGTCCACGACTGCCTGCACGATGCTCTCCGAGCTCTGGAAGCCGTAGTGGACGGAGGCGGCGTCATAGCCGTTGGAAAGCTTCTTCGGGCGGATCACGACCAAGGCCGGGACCCGGTTCAGATCGACGCCTTGGGCGATCGAGACGTAACGGGCGAGCTGATGGGAAGGGACGACGAACGTTGCCACCTTGCTGATCGATTCCAAACGACGGACAGCCTTCGCGACCAGACGGTCGTCGATTCCGCCGTCGCGGACGAAGAGCAGAGCCACCGTATCCCCGGCGTTGAAGGCGGCAACTACGGGCCGCGGAGGCGGAGGCGGTGAGCCGGGCCCTGAGCCCGGCGCCGGCAGATGCATCGGCTGGGAGCCGACTTCGAGTTCGGTTTCAACTGCGGCCACCGCAGCTTTCCCGGCAGCCGATTCGCCACCTTCTCCTTCTTCTTCGGAGCCACCCCCCATTTTGCCGAGAAGGAAGACAGCGGCCAGCACCAGCAGGACGCCGACGACGGCGACCTGGGCCATTGGGTTTTCGTTCAGCTTCTCGCGCATTCGTCCACCTCTTTAGGTGTTCGACAGCCCGCGCATCGATCTTGAGTCCCGGCAGATGCGGGTCAGGCGCGGGGTCAGCAGTTGGCGTTCGGAGGAGTGGCGGTAGCCCCGGTGCACTCGACGTAGCGCATACGTTCGAACAGACTGGCCACGTTCGTTTCAGGCAGTTTCAGTTTCGGGTCCGACTTGATCGTCGGGTTACCGTGGATCTTGATCGTTCTGCCCGCGATCATCCCCGTCCATTTGGCGCGGCCGCCGATGTCGATTTCGCTGTAGGGGGCGTAGATCATTACCTCGTTGCTGCTTTCAGGCTTGCCTTCCATCTTCACGCTGCCGTCTCCGAGCACGTAGATGCCCGGAACTTCGTACAAACCCTGAGACGTGTTGTAGCTGTCCGATTCAACCCCCGCCTGACCGCCGATCACCACCTGCGTATCGCCAGATTTGAGGCCACAATTCTGGGGTTTTTCGACGTAGATCTGGACGCTCGTCAGCGCGGGCATATAGAGCGTGCCCTGGATTTCGATCTGACACACCCAGTAGATCGTCCCCCCCATCGTCAGCAGGTTCTGCGAGGCGACGTCGATCTTTTTGGTCGGGGGCGCAACCCACGGGTTCTTGTTAGAGAATTTCTTGCTGTAGGTGTCCTGCTGCCCGGCTTTTACGCCCGTGCAGTTGAGTTCGAGGCGGCAATTGTCGTTGTACGTGGCGAGGTTTGAAGGAACCGATATCGGTGGCAGGTTCTGGGTGCCTTCGGTTTTCTGCTTGCCGCAGGTCGGCGTCGGACCACTCTTTCCGGGTCCGATGCGCTCGTTTCCGCAGAGCCTGGGAGAGCCGGAATCAATGATGTTGCCGTTGGTTCCGAAATCGGTTTCGATGTTGATCCCGGTGCCCTTGATTTCCATTTCGTCCTGGCTGATCAACCGCTCTTTGGCGAAGACGTTTTTCGGCGTCGAGGTTTTGAGACTGACGTTGACACGCCTGCTCACGGTGCCTGAGGAGCCCACTGAAACGACGTTGATCGTGCCGGCTTCAGTGAAGGAGCTGATCCGGTAGCTGTAGCTCGCTTTTCCGACTTTTTCGCTCGTCGTGCTCGGACACCAGCCGCTGGTCGGCGTCTGGAATTCGCCATTTGGGCCGACGCACGGCGTCGCCGCGGTCAGGCTGGGCAGAAATCGGTTCAGCCGCAGCAGGGCGATATTGGCCCCCGCATCGGCTGCGGCGATCGCTTCCTTGGCATTGTGGTCGCGCTGGGTTCCCTGTTGAACGTCCACCGTTGACATCACCGCCACGCTGGCGAGCGCGAAGCTGGCGATCAGCGCCATCATCGCGGTGGGGACCGCAATCCCCCGCTGGTCTCTGCGCAGGTCCCGGACAAGCAGGATGAAGCGGTCGATCGCAACCATCGCGATTTGATCGGCGCAGACAGGGCCCGGCTTGAACTGTGGGTCAAGAACGGCAGCGCCCGCTGGACGCCCGTCCTAATCAGTTAGTGGGTGCGGCGACCTGCTCAGCCGAGGGTTCGAGCTGCTCGATCCCGCTCGCGCGCTGGCCGCCGGCGGCCAACATCAGTTTGAAGTCGTGCGGGCTGGAGGCGTACTCGAGGGCGACGTGCTCGGAGACCTTGCCCTCCATCACGTACTGGAGCAGGGACTGGTCGAAGGTGCGCATCCCGTAGTACACACCCTCGGAGATGACCTCGGTGATCTTGCCGGTCTCCTCCGGGTTCATGATCAGGTCCTTGACCCGGCCGGTGACGACCAGGATCTCCGAGGCGGGGACGCGGCCGTCGCCGGTGAGGTCGGGGACGAGGCGCTGGGCGATCGCCCCTTTGAGGGTCGCCGCCAGCATCACGCGGGCCTGGTGCTGGAGGTGGGGCGGGAAGAAGTCGACGATGCGGTTGATCGTCTCGGTCGCGTCCAGGGTGTGGACGGTCGAGAGCACGAGGTGGCCGGTCTCCGCCGCTGAGAGGGCGGTCCGCACCGTCTCCTCGTCGCGCATCTCGCCGATCAGGATGCAGTCGGGGTCCTGGCGCAGGACGCGGCGCATCGCGCGGGCGAAGCTCTCGGTGTCGGAGCCGACTTCGCGCTGGTTGACGATCGAGCCTTTGTCTTCGTGCAGGTACTCGATCGGGTCCTCGAGGGTGATGATGTGGTCGGTCCGGGTGCGGTTGATGTGGTCGATCATCGCCGCCAGCGTCGTGCTCTTGCCCGAGCCGGTGGTGCCGGTGACGAGGATGATCCCGCGCTGCTCTTCGGCCAGTTTGGTCACGACCGGCGGCAACCCCAGATCCTCGACCGAGCGGATTTCGAACGGGATCGCCCGGCAGACGATCGAGATCGAGCCGCGCTGCTTGAAGACGTTGACGCGGAAGCGGCTGAGGCCGGGGACCGAGTACGAAAAGTCCGCCTCCCCCGATTCCTCGAACTCGGTCAGGGACCGCACCTCGGCGATGTCCTGAAAAGCCTGTTCGGTGTCCTTCGGCTCCAGCGGCTCGTACCCCTCCAACGGGCAGAGCTCACCGTGGAGCCGCACAGTCGGCGGCACGCCCACCTTGACGTGCAGATCCGACCCACCCCGCTCGACCAGAGTGCGCAGCGCTGAATCGATGTCCAACATCCCGACCGTTATCGGCCGGGCAGCCGAATCCCTTGACGCCCTGCAAAAGCCCATGTCGGTGAAGGGGTCCGGTCATCCCCTGAGGGAATTGAGTCGCGCCCCTATCGGGGCTTTCTCCCCCGAGATGCTGCCCGCCTATGGCGGGCATGACATGAGATTGCATATCGCGCGCTTCGCGGACATTCC
>Ga0157372_10002653_pt1 | contig 19378 bp, 23 predicted proteins | sample C55metaG_FD_115307 | JGI IMG/M metagenome (GOLD analysis project Ga0157372, IMG submission 115307) | Corn rhizosphere microbial communities from Kellogg Biological Station, Michigan, USA - C5-5 metaG | ecosystem: Host-associated > Plants > Roots > Rhizosphere > Soil | place: USA: Michigan... | reverse complement strand
CTTGCCCGCGCCGACGGCGACCTGGCGGGGATCATCCGCGCACATGGTTATCCGCCGATGTGGAACCGGCCCAATACATTCGAAACGCTGGTGCATATCATCCTGGAGCAGCAGGTCTCTCTCGCTTCGGCGCTCGCGGCATTGAACAAGCTAAAGGAGATGGTGGGTGAGGTGACGCCGGAGGCGGCGCTGGCGTTGAGCGACGAGGAATGGCGGGCCTGTTATTTCAGCCGCCAGAAGATGGCTTATGTAAAATACCTCGCTGCGGAGCTGCTGAGCGGCGAGCTGGACCTGTTCACGCTCGAAGCTTTGCCCGATGACGAGGTGCGGGCCCGGTTGACTGCCCTGAAGGGCATCGGCAACTGGACGGTGGATGTCTACCTCATCTTCGTGCTGCAGCGGGCCGATATCTTCCCGATGGGCGACCTGGCCGCGGTGAATGCGCTGAAGCGGTTGAAGGGTGTTGCCCGGGAGACGCACCGGGATCAGCTGCTGCCGGTGATCGACCGGTGGAAGCCATACCGGACCATCGCGGCGATGTTGCTATGGCATTTTTACCTGTCGTCGCCCGTGCGGAAATAAGGTATATTTACGGTTATGATCCAAATCAGAAAGGCTACTGCGGCGGACGCCGATGGGGTCTGGGCAATTATAAAAGAAGTGATCGCAACAGGCGACACCTACGTTTTCGCTCCGGATTCGCCCAAAGAAAAGATGCTGAACTATTGGTATGGGGAAGACAGACATACCTATGTGGCGGTGTTGGAAGGTGAAGTGGTAGGAACCTTCGTGATCAGGGACAATCAGCCGGATCTCGGTTCACATATTGCGAACGCCGGGTATATGACCTCGCCACAGGCATTCGGCAAAGGCATCGGCAGGCTGATGTGCGAATTCTCGCTGGAGGAAGCAAAGCGTTTGGGCTACACGGCGATGCAATTCAATATTGTCATAAAGAGCAATATCCGGGCTGTCGCCCTGTGGCAGAAGTTGGGCTTTGGGATCATTGGAGAGATACCGGATGCGATCCGGACCAAAAAGGGCGATTGGGTCAATGCCTATATTATGTACAGGAAATTGTAAAATATGAATACCGGTAAATGGTTTGACAGGGAATTCGACCTCAGCTTTGGCGCCGAACGGTATAAGGCCATCTATGACCAATTGGCCGGCGCACCGGAGCGGCTGCGGCAGGCTGCCGGCCTCTTGCGTGAGGACGTTCTGGTGGCCAAACCCGATGGAAAGTGGTCGATCAAAGAGCAGGCAGGTCACTTATTCATCATGGAACCATTATGGCGGACCCGATTCCTCGACATCCTCGAACAAAAACCGACGTTGACCGTCGCGGACCTGAATAACACCGCGACGTCGGAGGCGGGGTTCAACGCGACACCGATCGACGAGTTGCTGGCGCGCTTTGTCGCGGAGCGCCGACAAACGATTGACCTGCTCGACCGCATCGATGCGTTGGATATGCAACGGACCAGCCTGCATCCGCGGCTGAAACAGCCGATGCGGGTGATCGACCTGGCCTATTTCGTGGCGGAGCATGATGAGCATCATATCGCGATAGTACGGACGATGATAAAATGAACCGCACGACTCAATTATGCCAAGTTCAAAAAAATGAGTAAATTTGATGTATGTTTCTGAAAAAGAAGGACATACAAATAATCAGAGATTATTTCGCAGATAAACCTGTGCTAAAAGCTTATTTATTTGGCTCTTATTCAAGAGACGAGGCTGATAGAGACAGCGACATCGATATCTTGGTAGATCTTGATTATTCCCAACACATAGGGCTTGGCTTCGTACAAATGAAATTGGATCTGGAACAGAAGCTGCAAAAACCTGTCGATCTTGTTTCTTCTCAGGCGGTGACTACCCGACTGCAGCCTCATATTGACAAGGATAAAAAATTGATTTATCAGTCAAATGAGAGGTAGGATCGGTGATAAAGAGAGGCTTGGGCACATTCTGGATGCCATAGCTGAGATCGAAGGATACACCGCAAATGTCGAGATCAAAAACTTTATCGCCAATTCAATGATGCGATTCGCCACCATCAAGCAGATCGAAATTATTGGCGAAGCGGCAAATTATATCACGCAGGCAACCAAGGATCGATTCTCCGGAGTTGCATGGAAACAGATCGTTGGAATGCGACACATTCTTATCCACGAATATTTTGGCGTTGACCCCACACTGGTATGGCAAGTTGTCCTGAATGACATTCCCGTTCTAAAAGCTGCCATCACCCATATCCTTATTGAATTCCAGTAACTTTGTTTCATGTCGCGAATCTTCATCACTGGATCGGCGGACGGCCTTGGATTAATGGCCGGGCGGCTTTTGGCCGACCAGGGCCATTCCGTCGTGCTGCACGCGCGGAACGGACAACGGGCGCGCGATACGAAGGTGGCGTTGCCGCAGGCGGAAGCCGTGGTCGTGGGAGATGTGTCGACCATCGCCGCCATGATATCGGTGGCGGAGCAGGTGAATGCCCTGGGATCGTTTGACGCGGTGATCCATAATGCGGCTATTGGATACCGGGAGCGGAAGAAAGTCGTGACGGCCGACGGGCTGCCGGAGTTGTTCGCGGTCAATTCGCTGGCGCCCTATGTGCTGACTACGCTGATCCGGCGGCCGGCGAGGCTCATCTACCTCAGCAGCGGACTGCACCGCCAGGGAGATCAGAGCCTTGACGATATTGTTTGGGAGCAACGGCGGTGGAATGGATACCAGGCCTACTGCGACTCGAAACTGCATGATGTGATCCTGGCGTTTGCCGTGGCGCGTCAGTGGAAGGACACACTCGCCAATGCGCTGGAGCCGGGATGGGTAGCCACGAAGATGGGTGGGGCCAACGCACCCGACGATCTCACAAAAGGATCGGTGACACAGGCCTGGCTGGCGGTGAGCGCCGATCCGGCGGCGACGGTTAGCGGGGGCTATTTCTACCACCAGAAGCCCCGGGAGGTACATGCGGCGGCCCGGCGGGTCGAGGTACAGGAGAAATTCCTCAGCGAGTGCGCGCGCCTGTCAGGGGTGACTTTTCCGAAGCAATAAGGGCCCATTTTGGGGCGCGGGCTCCCCATTTCCAATGCGCTCCTGCAAGGTCACCGGGAACCGGCCGATGGAACGCTTTTTGGATAAGAAAGGCCAAAAAGCCATTATGATAAATTCCTCTATTCCACTTCAATTTTCCCATATGGGCATCGCCTATGCAGGCTGGGCCGAGCCGTCCAAAGAACGTCATGAGGATGGGCTTCCCAAAAGCTATGCAGTCGTCCTGAACGGAACCTTCTTCGGCAATTTTTTCTGCGACCGCGGGAAATGGATCATCGATCAGCATCGTCCCTATGGGCTGGTCCTGGCAGCCGGTGAACGCCTCAGCGAATGGTTGATTTCGGCGATGCGGGCTTTTGCCTAACTTTACCAAAAAAGTATATGGTAGCATTCTTAGGCATGGGCCTCCTCGGCTCCAATTTTGTCAGGGCCATGATCAATAAAGGGGAAAAAGTGCAGGTATGGAACCGGACGCCTGCAAAAGCGAAGGCATTGGAACAATATGGCGCCAAACCATTTGACGCAGTGGCAGATGCGGTAAAAGGAGCGGATACTATCCATCTCACGTTAAAGGATGACGCCTCGGTGGACGAGGTGCTGGCGCAAGCCGAACCCGGTCTGAAGGCAGGCGCAACGATCATCGATCATACCACCACTTCGGCGCAGGGCGCGATCGACAGGACAAAGGCCTGGGCGAAGAAAGGATTTACCTACGTACATGCCCCGGTGTTCATGGGCCCGCCCAACGCTCTGGAGAGCACAGGGACGATGCTGGTGTCGGGTGACCCGGCCGTTGTGGCGCGCGTAGAGCCCGCCCTGGCGAAGATGACGGGGAAGGTGCTGAATTTCGGACCGGAGGTGGGAAAGGCAGCCTCGATGAAGCTGCTGGGCAACCTCTTCCTGATCACGCTGACGGGCGGGTTGGCCGACACGCTTTCCTTTGCGAAGAGCACCGATGTGACGATGGAGGAAGTGTACCGGTTATTCGAGACCTGGAATCCCGCAGGCATGGTGCCGGCGCGGCTGAAGCGGATGACCTCGGGCAGTTATAGCAGCCCTTCCTGGGAGCTTAGCATGGCGAGAAAAGATGCGCGGCTGATGATCGAGGCGGCCGGTAAAGGAAGTCTGACCATTATCCCGGCAATGGCCGAGAAGATGGATAAATATATTTCGCAGGGGCATGGGGGTGATGACTGGACGGTCATCGCCAGGGATTCAGTGCCGAAATAATCTATGGAAATGGGCCGGCGGAGCGTCTTAGAGGAAAGCAAAACTTATGGCAGAACTCGATGTCTCCGCCGGCGGCCATAAAAAAGGCCGTGGGGTCCGGAAGGGGAAAAAATTGTCTACACGCGTCGACCTCACCCCGATGGTTGATCTTGGATTCCTTCTTATCACTTTCTTCATTTTTACGACGACGATGACTACGCCGACGGCGCTGCATCTGAATTTGCCGAAGGATGTGCCGGTTGATCAGCGCCTATTGGCGAAAGAATCGCAAGTGATCACGTTATTACTGGGGAAGAAGGATAAGATATATTATTATGAGGGGAGTGATCCGACCAAAATGCAGGAGAGCGATTTCAAAGGCATCCGCACGGTACTGCTGGACAAAAAAAGAAGGACCGACAGCACATTCTTTCAAGTCATCCTGAAACCTTCAAAGGACGCTTCCTACAAGAACGCGGTGTCGATCCTCGATGAGATGAAGATCGATGCGATCCACCACTATGCGCTGGTGGATATCGATCCTAGTGAGTATACATTGCTTCGGCAGCAGCCGGGGCAGCAGTAGCCGCAGCGGCGGAACTATGTTCGTGGCCGGCGAGCTTTGCCGTGCCGCGATAACGATACCGCTGGAACAGCATGAAAGCGATCACGCCGAGCAGCACGAAGACGAGGTAGGCGACGGAAAGAGCAGACTGGTTCTTTATCGAGAACACATTCACGCTGCCGTAGCTGAAGATGGAGGTGATGACGAAGAGACTCCCGCCGGTAAGACCGCTCACGATGCCGCCGTGCCCATGGAAACGGCCGAGGGCGTAGGAGAACAGGTTATTGAAGATAAAGCCCGCACCGACGTTCAGCAACATGACGAAGACGAGCAGCGTATAGATGTTGGACAAGTAAAGGGTCGACACGGCGATCATACCGGCGGCCACGAGTATTTGCACGCCCATGGCGACAGGGACCTTCCTATCCAGCGGTTTGTGGATAATGGATTTGGAGATGATCCCGCCCGCCATCAGGGCCACGCCGGAGAGCAGGGAGCTGTAACCGGTGATGATAGGGCTAAAGTGATAGATATGTTCGATGATGAAGGGCGAGGTCATGCCATAGATCATGAGCAGGCTGTAGCTGAGGCCGATGATACCTAGCGCCATGCCGTAGTCTTTGGTCCGGAGCATACTGCCATAGGTGTTGAGGATGGCGGCAGGCCGGAACGGGCTGAACTGTTTCAGCGACTCGCCGCCGAACAGCAGGTCCAGCGCCAATACCGTGAGCGTATAGAAGCCAAGGAAGTAAAAGCTGCCATGCCAGCCGAAGGCCGTTTGGAGATACCCTCCGACGAACGGAGCGACGATCGGCGCCGTTGCCCAGACGATCGAGAAGAGGCTCGTATAGTTCTTTAACTTTTCACCATCGAAAGTATCCAGGAAATAAGCGCGTTTGGACACGACGATGATGGCGACCGTGATCCCGTGAACCGCCCGCATCGCAAACAGAACGGCGACGCTGCCGGTGTTGGCGATCACAAAGCTGGCAAGGGAGAAAAGCAGCAGGGCGCCGATGGTGATCCTGTAGCGGCCAAAGCTATCGAGGATGCTGCCCACGAAGAGTTGGCTCAGGCCCGCGCTGACGAGGAACACCAGCAGGCTGCTTTGGATGGCGCCGGCGCTGACATGCAGATCGGCCGCCATGGAAGGAAGAGAAGGGAGATAAACATCTGTAGCTAGTCCGGTCAGCGGGATGAGCGCGAACGATAAGACGGTTGCGATCCCACGGTTCTTTTCTTTTATCAGTCTCATGATCTTTATTTTTAATTTCTTTATTCGATAAAGCGAAATATATCGATTGATTGTTCGAAAAAAAAGGCCGCCTACTTGGATTCGGCCGGGGCCGGTGGCTGAGCCTGGAAGCACTTGAGATAATCGACGTAATCCGCAAAGGCTTCGTCATTGATACGGTACTTGGTACACCGGCCTTCCTTTTCGGACTGAAGAAGATCGACGTCGACCAATTGTTTCAGGTGATGCGATACGGTAGACTGCGCGAGGTTAAAGCTTTCCGTAATCGCCGTACATTGGGTCCAACCGGCGTTCTGCCGGATGTACTCCAACATCTTGATGCGATACGGGTCGCCCAGGGCCTTACACATGCGCTCCAATCGTTTAGTATCTAGTTTTGAATCCACGCCGCAAATGTATCGATCTTTTTCGATACGATAATGTCGGCGGGCCGACGATTTTACACTTCCATTTTGCTGCCGGGAGCCCAACGTTTGGCCAGAAAACAAAATTACCGCCCGCGAACTGGTTTTTAACAGTCCAGAATTAAGAACTTAGCTAGTCCAGCCACCACCATGAGAATAATAACGTAAGCAAAAAAAGGCGACTACCCGGAATATGCCGAAATGTATATGAAGTGGATGCCGGACGACGGTTTTATTTGCCCGGTTTCGCCGGCGTAGGCAATTTGTAGACGGCCGGCTCAGGTGAGCCGGCCGTTTTTTATCAACTGTTATACACCGCCGCAAATTCCTTAGCAAAATCCTCCAGCCGCGTCGGCGACAGAGCCGGGCGATGCTTCTGATAATCTTCGAACATGAGCCCCGTGCGGGCCGCGACCCCCATTTCGGTATAGTTCTTTGCCACCTCTTCGGGGAGACCGGCGGCGATCATCCCCTTTTCCGTGTCTTCATCATTGAAGGGAACATAGGGCAACTCGGGCTTACCGATGGCGGCGCCAAGGACGGCAGCGATGTCCCTGCTGTTGCGCTCGTCCCCCGCGATATACCGTACGCTAACGCCTTTAAAAGAGAGATGGAGCAATTCTTCCGCCGCGACAGCGGCGATATCCCGGGGATGAACCATGACCAGTTTCCGGTCGGGACCAAAGTTGTTGCCGTAAATGCCGGCTTGTTTGATCAGCCCGATGACCGCGAAGAGATTGAAATAGAAGTAGGCGGGTCGCAGGAAGAGGATGTCTACCCCGCTGAGGGTCTTGAGGGCTTCTTCCGCGAGATGGATGCCGGACACGGGACCCACGCCGGCGGGCTTATCGGCTCCGATGCTGCTGAGGAAGACCAGCTTCTTCATCCCCGAAGCTTTGACCGCCTGGGCGTATTTCCGGCCCACCCCGCCGATCCACTCTTTCCAGGGATTCGCATCGATTTTGGGTGGGATCATGAGATAGGCCGCGTCCGCGCCTTTAAAGGTGGCGGAGAGAAAATCGACGTCTTCGATGGAGCCGATGGCGGGTGCGGCGCCAAGCGCGCTGATCTCTGCTGCCTTTGCAGCGTGGCTGCTGACGATCGTCACCTGATGACCTTTTGTGATCAGTTGCTGAGCGAGGGGTTTGGTGATATTTCCCAGGGACCCCAGAAGAATGTATTTCATACTTGTTTTGATTTGCTGAGGCAAAGCTATACCTTTACTGTATATTTCGATAGTACCTACCCCAAAGTAAGTGTCATGACAGCGATCAAAGAAAGCTCTACTCAACAGCTCAACAAGCAACTGGCGCTAAATGCATGCCCGGTCACCTATACGCTCGAAAAGATCGGGGGCAAATGGAAGCCCTTGATCCTCTATCAGTTAATGAATGGTGTGAAACGATATGGGCAGATAAAGAAGGCGGTGCCCGGCATCACGGAGAAGATGTTGATCCAGCATCTGCGGCAGTTGGAGACCGACGGGCTGGTTGTCCGGGAGGTGAAGCCGGTCGTTCCACCCCATGTGGAATACCGTCTGTCGGCGGATGGGATAACGCTCACGCCTATTCTGAATGCGATGGCCGACTGGGGGCTCGCCAGAAGAGCGCAATAAGGGTTTGTGGGGGTCGATTCAGCGCCCGAGCGCGGTTGGGCGGCTACCGCCGCCCGATGGGGACCGGGAAATTGGATCAAGGCGGGCTAACGTTGATCTCTGAACGTAACCAGGGACGGATGACGGTATTGGAATGAAGGTCTGCTTGCTTTTAACAGGTGTTAGCAACGGCGATCGGTCCATTCCCGGTCCCTGCATCAGCAGCGTTGCGATTGTCAGACGAAATAGAGAGGGGTAGAGTCGTAGAGGTGGGGGGCGAAAATAGGGAATTATTGGATTATTTCCAGATACGATATAAAATAACCGTATAAACCGCGATCGCCCCGATCGCCAACCCGAATCGTTCAAAGTCCGTCTCGGGGAACCGCGCCGATTGGGCGACAAAAGCCGCAATTCCCAGCAGAATAAGCAGGCGTGGAGCTTCGCGGCAGAGGAAATCACTCCCCGCATGACGGCTGGCCGGGGTTTGGCACGGATTTTTGGCCTCTATTGGTATGAAAAAGCAAAAAACACCAAAAACGGCCGCCCAGTATGCGGGGACACCGCCGGTGCAGCACTCCGAGGTGGTTCTTGCTCAGCCTGAACCTCCTAAAAAAATGGAAGAAGAGAAGAGCGCACAGGTGATCAACGAGGATGATATCGAGGCAGACCGGCATAATGGTTCGGCCGGAGCATTCGAAGCAACGGAAGGCGAACGCGATGAGGATTAGATCTGCGGCAGCCGAGGGTAGCGACGGCTGAACGGAAAAAATCTTACTTTTCCGGATAATCAATATTTTATGTCATCCAGGGAACTTCCCGCTATCGACGCAGACTTCTATCATCTTTCCCATTTGCTGACCGACTCGCAACGGGCGCTGCAGCTAAAAGTGCGGGCCTTTATGGAGTCCGAGATCAAACCGATCGTAAACCGCTATTGGCTCAAAGGCGAATTCCCGCACGAGATCATCCCCCGGCTGGCCTCGCTCAACATCTGCGGCGTGACCTATGAAGGTTATGGGTGCCCGCACCTTCCCTTCCTGATGGAAGGCATATTGGCGATGGAGATGGCGCGGGTGGACGCAAGCATCGCCACGTTTTTCGGCGTTCAGAGCGGCCTGGCGATGGGTTCCATTTATTTGTTGGGTTCCGAAGCGCAGAAACAGGAGTGGCTCCCGCGGCTGCAGTCGTTCAGCGCGATCGGCGCTTTTGGTCTGACAGAACCGGAAGTGGGTTCCGGGGCCGCGGGCGGGCTCACGATGACGGCCAAACGCCAGGGCGATGGCTGGGTTCTCAACGGGCAGAAGAAATGGATCGGCAACGCCACATTTGCCGACGTGATCGTCATCTGGGCCCGCGACCTCGGCGACGGCGAGGTAAAAGGCTTCCTGGTCCGCAAAGACGCGGTGGGGATGGATGTGGAGAAGATAGAGGATAAGATGGCGCTGCGGATCGTCCAGAACGGGCTGATCACATTGCGCAACTGCGTCGTCGCCGAAGCGGACCGGCTGCAACAGGCGAATTCCTTTAAAGACACCGCGCGGGTGCTGCGGATGACAAGGGCCGGCGTGGCCTGGGAGGCCGTGGGCTGCGCACGTGGCGCCTACGAGAGTGCACTCGCCTATACCCGGCAGCGGAAGCAGTTCGGCAAGCCGATCGCCTCCTTTCAACTCATCCAAAATCACCTCGTGGAGATGCTGTCCAACCTCACCGCGATGCAGACGATGGTCTTCCGGCTTTCGCAGTTGCAGGATGAGAACAAGCTGACGGACGAACATGCATCGCTGGCAAAGGTCTTCTGCACCCTGCGGACACGGGACATCGTGAGCCGCGCGCGCGAGGTGATGGGTGGCAACGGCATCCTCCTGCAATATGATGTGGCGCGCTTCGTCGCGGATGCGGAGGCGATCTACAGTTACGAAGGGACCAAGGAAATCAACTCGCTGATCGTCGGCAGGGCGATAACGGGGATGAGTGCATTTGTTTAGAGATTTTTCAGTTTCCCGGGGTCGATGATCGCGTTAATGCGGATAATGTGTTCCCCGGCAATGTCGAAGACAACGCAGGAGACAAGATGATCCTTATTGTAAAAGAGGAAGGCCGGCTGGTGGTTGACGAGGATGGGTTTGATGGTGGACGAACTTTGATAGGTGTGATAGACATGGATGAGGAGATCGGCCACGGCCGCGGCGCCGGTGCAGACCTTGCGGAATACGTTGATCTTGCCGCCGCCGTCGGCGTAGAAGGCGATGTCCTCGGTGAGGAGGGCTTCGAGCCGGGGCATGTTGCGGCTGCGGATCGCGGCGATGTAATTTTGGAGCAGGGCGTTGGTGTGCGCGTCGTGGACGGGATTGCGGGGGGCTTCGCCGCCGGGCTTGAAGAGCTTCGTCTTCGCACGGCTGAGAAGCTTCCGGGCGTTGTCTTCCGAGACCGAGAGGATCTCGGCGATCTCCTTGTGATCGTAGTCGAAACTCTCGCGCAGGATAAAGACGGCGCGCTCTTTTGCGTTAAGCCGTTCGAGCAGCACAAGCAGCGAATAAGACAAAATGTCCTTCAGATAAACGTTGGCGTCGGCAGACTCGGTGGCCACCGGCTCCGGAAGCCATTCCTCAGGTTGGGGAACGAGCTTCCGGCGCTGTTTTTTGTTGATGGCCCTGTTGATGACGCTTTTTACCAGGTAGGCCTTTTCATTGGCGATACCGTCCCGCGGCGCGGCGTAATAGTTGGCCAGGACGTCCTGTATCGCGTCCCGGGCGTCTTCGGCCGAGCCCAGGATATTGTATGCATAGGGAAAAAGGAGGTCCTGATAATTATTCGTCATGGGTTTACACGGTTGCGGCGGCGGCCGGCTTTAAATTATACTGGTTAACCTGGTAGCCCCCGGGGATGGTCCGGAAAGTTTTGTTGAGCCTGTTCCAGACATTCGTCGCGGAGATCGCCAATGCAAGATCGGCAATCTCACCCTTTGTAAAGTATTTTTCCAGCTCGGCAAATTCGGCGTCGTCGACGTTCGCTTCCGTGGTGAGACTATCGGCAACCGCCAGCGCGGCGCGTTCGGCCTCCGAATAGTAAGGGCATTCGCGCCAGGCGGGGAGACTGTGGAGCCGCTGTTCGGTCTCGCCGTGGTAGGTGGCGTCCTTGTGATGCATATCGAGGCAATGGGCGCAGCCGTTTATTTGGGAGACGCGATAGGCGATGAGATCCAATAGTTTAACGTCGATACTGGATTTGTAGAGATATTTACCGAGGCCAAGCAGTGCATCCATATATCCCTTGGGGACATCCTGGAATGAGATTCTTTGTTCCATAGTTTTACTGTTTTTATTTACAAGACCCGGGAGTATTCCGGAACGTGACGACATCTTTCAATATTTTTGTCCGGATGATCCCAGTTTATTCACTGGCCCAGAATAGCCGGTCCGGCAGCCGGATGATCGAGGTGGCCGAAGCGGCCGGGGGCGCCCCTGCCGTGGAGCCCGCCTTCCTGGTCCCGCACCGCAAGGATTATTACCTGTTCGTGCTGGTGCGGCAGGGCAAGAGCCGGCATTGGGTGGATTCCATTCCTTATACGTTGAAGGCGGACACCTTTTACTTTACCATCCCTCAGCAGGTGCACCTGAAGGAGGAGATGTCGCCGATGCAGGGGTTGGCGCTGCGGTTTACCGAAGAGTTCCTGCAACTCGAAGAGAACCGGGGATTGCGGGAGATGCCGCTTTTGCAGAATCCCGCGGGCGGCCATGAACTGCGTCTTTCGACGGCCGACCTGGCGTTTGCCGAGGATACGTTACGGAATATGCTGACCGAATTCCGGGGTGCAGGCTCCTGGAAACACGCGATGCTGGCTGCCCAGCTGCGGGTGTTGGTGATCTACCTGAGCCGGTTGTATACGGTGCAATTCGGCACGGCCTCCGCCGGAGGACTGCTCCGCGACTTTCAGCATCTTGTAGACCGGCATTTCCGGGAGGAGCATGAAGTGGCCGGATATGCGGCGCGGCTGCATATCAGCCCCGGTCACCTGAATGAAAGGGTGAAGCGGCAGAGCGGGAAGACGGCCATCCATCATATCCATTCCAGGATGGTTGTCGAGGCCAAGCGGCAATTACTGTATTCCGATCTATCGGTCAAGGAGCTGGCCGGCGAGCTTGGATTTGAAGATCCAGCCTATTTCAACCGCTGGTTCAAACGGCTGACCGGTGAAACCCCGATACAATACCGGTCAACCATCCGCGAAATGTACCGTTAATGCCGGGCAATGTGCAGGGGTTGTCCGGTAGCCCGCCGTTAGCTTTGTTCCATGGAAAAAATGACAGCGCTTATTACCGGGGCCAATAAGGGTATTGGCCTGGAGACCGCCCGGATCCTCGCGCGGGCGGGTTATCATGTTTTTTTGGGCAGCCGTGACCGCGAGCGGGGCGAGGCGGCGGTGGCGGGACTCCGCGCGGCGGCGCCCGGCGCCGTGGACCAAATACGGCTTGAGGTGACAAGCGAAGAATCGGTGCACGCCGCGTTTGCCGATCTGTCGGCGCGGACGGATCGCCTGGATGTGCTGGTCAACAACGCGGGTATCCCGGGGCCCTTCGACCAGTCGCCTTCAACCATCACCGACGATCACCTGCACCGTGTTTTCGAGACGAATTTCTTTGGAGCCATCCGGATGGTACGCGTGTTCATGCCCTTACTGAAGATGTCACCGCAGCCGCGGATCGTGAACGTCACCTCCGACCTGGCGTCGCTGACGTTGCACAACGACCCCAATTGGGTCTACTACCGGTACAAGAACCCGGCATACGGACCTTCGAAGACGGCGCTGAATGCGTATACGGTGGCATTGGCCTATGAGTTAAAAGACACGCCCTTTAAAGTAAACGCCGTAAACCCGGGGCATACGGCGACCGACTTCAATAATCATCGCGGGACGAAAAAGGTGGAGGATTCGGCAAAGATCGTTGCGGAATATGCCATGCTGGCCGCCAATGGGCCCACGGGCAAATTTGTAAGCGACTATGGGGAATCGCCATGGTAGAAAAGGGGTCGAAATAAAGAGGGCCGCAGCGCGGCCCTCTTTATTATAGGGTATCGATCCAGCTTTTCAGCTCCTGTTTGGTTTTTCCGGTTTTCTGTTGAAGGCGGCCGAGCAGTTCGTCTTCCTTTCCTTCCTCATACATCAGATCGTTGTCGGTGAGGTTGGCGTATTTCTGCTTGACCTTTCCTTTTAGTTCGTTCCAGTTACCCTTGAATTTTAGGTTGCTGCTTGAGTTTCCATGTTCCATATCAACAATTTTTTTTGTTTTTAAATAATTGAGGCCTCATCAATGCCGCCCCAAATCTTTTGCCATGGAGACGCCCGTTGAATTTTGGCCAGATCGGTCGTTCGTTGTGCAAAACCTGCCCCAGCTGTGGCATCCGCTAACCAACTGAATGTAAGCTGCGCGCATATGGATCGCGGGGTGGTATAGTTTCTGATGTAGTACGGATGGACGTTAAAATTTTTATAAAGAGGCAGGTAGGCGGTACTTTGCGGACCCCCACCGGTATCTTTGCAGGAGTTTAAAATTCTTCCTGTGATGAAAGCATTGTGTATCGGTGTTGGCGCGTTATTGTTATTTAGCTTCACTTCGCTTAAGACTACCTCCTCTATTTCTGCACCTACAGCTTCCATCCCCCATAGTATCGAAAATGTAAACACCGGTGTTTCACTGGCCGATTCTGCCCGGTTCGATCTCCTGTACGACAATCTCGACCTGCAGGGGCTTTCCCTTTCCCGCGAGGCTTTTCACAAGGCCGTGCTGGGCTTTTTATCCCTTCAGATAACGGGAGTGATCCGCAATGCGGACGTACTGTCGATCGTCGATTTTTCACTGCCTTCGAGCCAGAAGCGGCTTTTTGTCATCGATATGCTGAACGGCCGCCTCTTATTCAACACCCTTGTCGCGCATGGCCGGAATTCCGGGACATTGATGGCGACGCGTTTCTCCAACCGCATCAACAGCTACATGAGCAGCCTGGGCTTTTACCTCACCGGCGACGCCTTCATCGGAGCACATGGCTACTCGCTGCAACTGGAAGGGTTGGAGCCGGGATGGAACGATCATGCTTCTTCCCGGCGGATCATCATGCATCCCGCAGATTACGTCAGTGAAGAGCATATCCAGGAATGCGGCTACCTGGGGCGGAGCGAAGGGTGTCCGGCCATCCCCGAGACATTGAATCAGCCGATCATCGATGAAATAAAGGGCGGCAGCTGTCTTTTCCTCTATGCACCGAATAAGCGGTTTACGCACCGCGGCGCCCGTTTCTCGTCCTAGCGCAGGTCCTGGCGCAGGAACAGGTGTTGCGCCACGGCGCTGTCATGTCCATAGATATCTTCCCGGAACTGCAGGTTGTTCTCCTCGTCCACCCAGGCGGTGTAATACACGATCAATACGGGTATGGGGTCTTTGAGCGCTACCCCTTTTTCTTTGTCTTCGGCGATGACCTCGTCGATCTTTTCTTTTGACCAATCGGATATATCCTGCAGGAGATATTCCGCCAGCCCGCGCGCATCGGCGACGCGGATGCAGCCGTGGCTATAGGCCCGCCGGGTACGGTTGAAGAGATCTTTATGGGGGGTGTCGTGGAGATAGATATTGAAGCTGTTGGGGAAAAGGAACTTGATGCGCCCGAGCTCGTTCTTTTCGCCGGGCCGCTGCCGGATCACCGGAAGTCCGTCCTCCTCCCCGGTCTCCTCCATATCGTGCTCTTCGAGATAATTCTTGTTCTTTTCCATGGCCGGAACGATCTCCTTTCGCACGATCGACCTCGGGATATTCCAATACGGGTTAAAGATGATGCGGTTGAGCCGGCCGGAGAACAGCACCGTGCTGTGGCCCTCCTTTCCGACGACGACGTTCATGGTGAGGGCCGGATGGCCGCCGTCGAGAACCTGTAACTTGAATTCGGGGATGTTGACGATGAGGATCCGGCGGGTGGAGTCGGCCGGTTGCCAGCGCATGCGTTCGAGATTGACGAGAATTTGCTTTATCCGCGCCTCCACCGGGACATTGAGAGACCCCACTACCTCGCGGCCTATATGCCCATCGGGCTTGAGGCCGTGTGTTCGCTGATAGGATTTTATGGCCATCTCGAGATCTTTATCGAACAGATAGGTACTGTCGTTCAGCTGCAACCGCTTTTTTACCGCGGTGATGAAGGCCGATCTATCGCCGGGCCGATAGCTCTTATGGATTGGCGGCAAACGCCCCCACCCCCCTTTTTCCTGCAGGTCGAGCAAGGGTTTTAACTGTTGGACAAGGGACTGGTATCCCGGGCCTGCAATGCCGCTACCGCTTTGTTCAATGGTGGCCCGGGCCATTTCGATGGGATCCCGTTTCGTTATCGGGATAAGCTGAAGATAGGCGGCATGCCGTTGCCGCTTGTCGGGATAGCGATCGTTCAGAAAGTTCATGAAGCGCCAGGTCATGAGCAGTTCGGTGCGTTGCAGGGTCGGATCGATGGCATTGAGCTTTTGTCCGCTGGTGTCGTCGCCCTGCAGTTTATCGAGTTCGCGGTCTAGCCATTTGCGGCCGGTGCTGCTATCCTTGCTGTACTGATAAAGCGAAGAGAAGGCCAGGGCCTGTTCGGAGAGGCCGTCCTGGTCGAACCAGGCATATTGAAAATTGCGGGCGTTGTAGAAGTTGTGGAGTTCGAGCGCGAGCGTGTCGTTAAGGTGTTGCAGGGAAATGAACTGGTCCAGTTCGGCGGTGTCGAGATACAGATCACTATAAGCATGGGCCGAATCGATACCGGTGTTGCGGGCGATGAGGGTGTCGCTCTCGAGGGGATTGGCCGGCGTGGGACCGGGCATACCCGAGTCCCCGGCCGGGGGGGCCGCCGGAGGGGCTTTCGGTTTGCTCTGGCAGGAGAAAAGGACCACTGCGAGAAGGAATAGTAGGGTTGCGGTGTTGTTCATCGGTTTGTGTTTAAAAAAAGCGCTTTATATAACGTGTCGAGGATGCCGCCGCGCGGCTTATCCAGCAGCAACTGCCAGAAGAATACCCCGTTGAGTCCGTGCTGCCGGACATAGCTTGCCTTGGCGGCCGCCGACCGGTTGTCGTCGTACGTGAGGAAGATCTTGCTCTCCGCATTGTACCGGTAGGGCGCCTGGGACCGGTCGTCCCAATATTCCTTGTATCCTCGCATCTTCTTGATTACATCCAGGGTCCGGAATCGTTTGAAGCGACCGGGCTGGAACAGCCCGTGGGCAGTATCGGGGACGTCAACGAACTCGCGCGCGTACACCGCGACGCCGATGGCGATCTTTCCCCGTGGGACGCCGAGCGAGTCGAGATAGCGAACGGCGTGGTCGGCGCTTTCTACCTGCGGTCCGCCGGAAAAAAGGGCGGCATGATGAGCCGTGATGGGACTCCGGCTGCCGATCAGATCATAGGTCATCAGGTGAACGCGGGTGGCGGCGGCCATGAGCCGGGGCCAGTCGTAGGACTGTTGAAGATAAGGCGCGAAGGCCGCCGCCAGGAAGCTGATCTCTTTATGGGTCCCCAGACCCCGGCGCAGGGTTTCGATCAGTGCGGTAAAATTGCCGCGATCCGCCGGCGACCAGCCATGCCCCGGAAAGCCCGGCCCCGCAGGCCATTCCCAATCAATGTCGACACCATCCACATCAAAAAAGTCCAGGAGCGAGACGACGGACTGGGTAAAGGCCTGCCGGTTGGTCGGGTTGCTAAAGATTTCTGAACAGGTCCGGCAACCGCCCCACCCTCCCAGGGAGAGGATGACCTTGAGCGACGGATCGTTTTGTTTGAGGCGGGCCAGTCGCCGGATGGCAGCGCTGTCGTAGTGGCCGATGGCGAGGCGGTTCCCACGGAGATGGCCGAAAGCATAAACGATATGGGTCAATTGGCTGACAGGATACCGGCGGATGTCGCGGGTGGCGCCGTTCGCATAGGCGATCAGGGTCTGACCGTTGCATGGGCCGAAAAGGATACACCCTCCCAGGACTATGCGGGTTGCGAAAGATAGAAGCAGGCTAAACATGCTAGAATTTCGCCGGTGGCAATTATGTAAAGAATATATCTCATATCCTATCCGGGATCAAATCCATTGCCAATATCCTCCCCGGCCGTGGAAGGCCGAAACCCGGGAATATTGTTCCCCACCTGGGGAGTGCTGGCACAGGAATTTGATTATGATGGATTAATGAATAGGTTCTGGGTATACTATTGCGCGGTGCTGCTTGCCATCCTGCTGACTGCGATCCTCTTATACATTGGGCGGCTGGTCTTTATGCCGCTGGCGCTGGCGGGAATGCTGGCGTTGGTGTTTATGCGGCTTTGCAGTTGGCTGGAGCGGCGGGGCATCGCAAGGCTTCTCACCGCCCTCTTCTGTGGACTTTTTTTTACGGGGCTGGTGGCAGGACTGGTGGTGCTGGTTAACTGGTATGTTCACCGGTTTGCATCGGATGACTCGCTCCAACAGCGGATCGGCGACGTGATCGGGCAGGCCAGGGGCTTTCTCAGAGACCAGTGGGGAGTAAATGTCCGGGGATCGAAGGGAATGTCGGCGTTGATCAGCAGTGCGGATGCAGGGAAGATGACTACCACCGTGCTGGCAAGCATCATTGCCGTTGTGATGCATATGATACTGACCGTTGTATATATGATCATGCTGCTTACCATGCGCGGTCACATAAAGGAGTTTTTCCTGCGGCTGGTCAAAAAGGAGAATGAACCCAAGACCCGGACGATACTCGCCCGAAGCGTGAAGGTGGCGCAGGACTATATCCTGGGAATGATCATCATCATCCTTTACCTCTGGACCCTTTATTCCATCGCGTTTTCGGTCATCGGCGTCAGGTATGCCGTCTTCTTTGCCATGCTCTGCGGTGTGCTGGAGATCATCCCATTTGTCGGCAGTATCACCGGGACCACGCTGACCTGTATCATGGCCCTGTCCCAGGGGGGCGGGATGCATATGGTCGTGTGGGTGCTTGTCAGCTACGCGGCGATACAGGCTTCCCAATTCTATATTTTCGCCCCGTTGGTGATGCGGGAGCAGGTGAACCTGAGTCCCTTGTTCACCATCCTGGTGCTGATCGCCGGGGACCTGCTCTGGGGCATTCCGGGGATGATCGTGGCGATCCCCTGCCTGGCTATCCTGAAGATCGTATGCGATGAGGTGGAATTCCTGCAGTCGTTCGGATTCCTGCTTGGGCGGACGAGGCCGACAAAGGGGCGATGGAAATGGCCGTGGAAGCGATGAATTTCCGGCGTCTTCCGGCGCTGCGGAATGGCTCGAGGTTTGCGGACTTTGAATAAAACCGGAGCATATGAACAATATATCAGACATCGAGATCAGGCGGGATGCGGAGCAGATGGTGCTTGACCTCCTGAGCGCCATCAATGAGAAGGACTTTGCCACGGCCAGGGAGTTCGTATGGGACAATTTCACCTTTGAAGGCGTCCTGGGCAGACGGGATGGCGCCGACGCCTATTTTGCCGACCTGCCCAGGATGAACATGAACTATTCCGTCCTCCAATCCTTTGCCAGGGGGCTTGACGTATGCGTATTGAGCAACCTGCGGATAGGAGACAAAAAAGAGATCTTTTGTTGCAGCTGGTACAAGCTGAGACAAGGGAAGATCGCCTCTTTGAGAGTGCTGTTCGACCCGAGACCCCTTTTGGCGAATTAAACGACTACGGCCGCTCTTCGAGCGGCCATTTTTTGCTATATTACAAGTCAATAAACCTTATCTATTATGACACCTGAACAACCTGTCCAGGCGGCCATTCATGCCGTCATGGACCGTATTCAAAGAGAATACGCCCGCCTGATCGACGTTCATTCCAGCGTTTCCCTTCTTGAATCCTTTAATTCCGACGATCTCCGGCTCGAGTCCTATTGCCAGGACTACCATCCGCATCCGCAGACGGCGGAACTGGTACGGAGCAGTATCGGCTTTGGCCGGTCGGCTGGGATCCTGCTACCCAATGCGGAACATTATCTCACCTGCGCGTTGTATCTCTTTCCCGATGCGACGCCGGAGAAGATCCTGCTGATCGCGCGGAATTATGCGGTGGATTTTTATCTGAACGACACGATGGGCCGCGAGTACCGGTCGACCTCCGAAGAGCGGCAACGGCTGAACGAGATCCGGGCGCGGCTGACGGAGCGGGGCGCGGCTACTGCTGCGGGGGGACCGACCGATGCGGCGGCTACGGCGGGGGAACGGGCCCTGACCGGCGGACCGGCTACTCCGGCGGAGCGGGCCCATCTCGAGGTGCTGACCG
>Ga0157372_10002650_pt1 | contig 19392 bp, 17 predicted proteins | sample C55metaG_FD_115307 | JGI IMG/M metagenome (GOLD analysis project Ga0157372, IMG submission 115307) | Corn rhizosphere microbial communities from Kellogg Biological Station, Michigan, USA - C5-5 metaG | ecosystem: Host-associated > Plants > Roots > Rhizosphere > Soil | place: USA: Michigan... | reverse complement strand
GCATTCCAGACACCCCAGTTGCTGATGCTCTCCGGCGTCGGCCCTTCTGATGAACTGGATCGCTTCGGCATTCAGACGCGCGCGCATCTGCCGGGGGTGGGCAAGAACTTGCAAGACCATCCGGATTTCATCTTCGGCTACCGGGCGCGCAGCCTCGACACGATGGGTGTGTCGATCGGTGGCGGCCTGCGCATGCTGAAAGAGATCCGACGTTTCCGCCAGGAGCGACGAGGCGCGCTCACGTCAAACTTTGCCGAAGGCGGCGGCTTTCTCAAGACCCGCGCCGGGCTCGTGATGCCCGATATCCAGCTCCATTTTGTCGTCGCGCTGGTGGACGACCATGCGCGGTCGTTTCATCTGGGCCATGGGCTGTCTTGCCATGTCTGCCTGCTGCGCCCGCGCAGCCGCGGTTCCGTCACCCTGCAGAGCAACAACCCCCAGGACGCACCGCTGATCGACCCCGCGTTCTTCCAGGCCCCGCAGGATCTGGAAGACATGGTGGCGGGCTTCAAGCTCACACGCAGGCTGATGCAGGCACCCGCGCTGGCCGAATGGATCACGAAGGATGTATTCACCGCCAACGTGAACACCGACGACGAGATTCGCGAGGTCCTGCGGCAGCGCACCGACACCGTCTACCACCCGGTCGGCACATGCCGGATGGGCAACGACCCGCACGCCGTCGTCGACCCTCAGCTGCGCGTGCGCGGTCTGGAGGGTCTACGCATCGTTGATGCCTCCATCATGCCGACGCTCATCGGCGGCAACACCAACGCGCCGACGATCATGATTGCCGAGAAGGCGGTCGACCTGATGCGGGGCCGCAGCCGGGTTCAGTCGGCGCCACCGGAAGCGGTCTCCGTGCCCACGCAGTCCCAATTCGATGCCTTGAAGGAAACCAGCCATGCTTTCAGCTAACCCCAACCGCTCTTCCGACGCGGTAACACCGCACGCAGCCATCATCATCGGATCGGGCTTTGCCGGCATTGGCATGGCCGTGGCGTTCAAGCAGGCAGGGCTGCACGACTTCGTCATCCTGGAGCGGGCACATGACGTTGGCGGCGTCTGGCGCGACAACAGTTATCCGGGGGCGGCGTGCGACGTGCCCTCACACCTGTATTCCTTCTCTTTCGAGCCCAACCCGAACTGGTCGCGCATCTTTGCGCCCCAGGCGGAAATCCACGCGTACCTGCAGCATTGCGCGCGCAAATACGCCGTCGAGCCGCACATCAGATTCGGCGCGGAAGTCGCGCGTGCGCAGTATGACGAACAGCACTCGGTCTGGCAGGTCACGCTGCAGGATGGGACAACGCTCAGCGCCACGCTGCTCATCAGCGGCACTGGGCAGTTGAGCCGCCCCGCCTTCCCGCAATTGCCGGGCATGGAGACCTTCAAGGGGCACACCTTCCACTCCGCGCACTGGGATCACGGCTATGCACTCTCAGGCAAGCGCGTGGCGGTGGTGGGAACGGGCGCATCGGCCATCCAGTTCGTGCCGGCCATTGCCGATACCGTGCAGCAACTCACGGTCTTCCAGCGCTCGCCGGCCTACATCATGCCTCGCCCCGATCGCGCCTATCGGCCTTGGGAGAAGGCAGTGTTCCGGGCACTGCCATGGGCGATGAAGCTGCACCGTGCGATGATCTACACGCGCTATGAGTCTCGCGCGCTGGCGTTCACGCGCTTCAAGGGGCTCATGCAACTGGCGGTGGGCGTGCCCTTCCGGCGGCTGCTCTCAAAACAGGTTCCCGACGTCGCGCTGCGCGCCAAGCTCAAGCCCGACTATCCGATCGGCTGCAAGCGCATCCTGCTCTCAAGCGAATATCTCGCGGCCATGAGCAAGCCCAACGTTCACCTGGTGACCGAAGGCATCCGCAGGGTGACTCCAAACGGCATCGAAACCGTTGACGGCACGCACCATCAGGTCGACGCCATCATCTACGGCACAGGCTTTGCCGCCACTGAATTCCTCTCGCCCATGCGGATCACCGGGCGCGCGGGTCTGGACCTGAACGATGCCTGGCGACGCGGGGCAGAGGCATACCTTGGCTTGACCGTGCCGGGCTTCCCCAACTTCTTCATGTTGTACGGTCCGAACACGAATCTTGGGCATAACTCCATCGTCTACATGCTGGAGAGCCAGATCGCCCACGTCATCCGCTGCTGCAAAGCGATGACAGCAACCCATACGACCAATATCGAAACGGATGTGCGACGCTACCGGCGTTTCAATGCACACATTCGGCAGCGCCTGACCAAATCCGTCTGGAGCGGGTGCAGGAGCTGGTACGTGGATGCAAGCGGCCACAACAGCACCAATTGGCCCGGCTTTACGTTGACCTACCGCTGGCTGACCCGGTTTTCGAGCCTGCAGGCATACCGCTTGACGCGAGCGCTGTCAGGACCGGTGGGCTTGACCGCCGGCGTTGCTGTGGCCGAACCGCAAGGGTGGTGGGAAGCGGCCAATGCATGGTTCCTACGTAACTTCCTGCGCATCGGTTTTCGCTCGCTCATCGGGCCGCCTTTCACTGTCGCTGTTCAGCGCAGCGTCGTGCGCGTGCTGGCTCCGCTCATGCCGGGCGTGATCGGAGTGATCCGCTACCGGAACTTGGTCGGCGACGTGCCGGTGGAAGTTGTTGCGCCCAAGCGCGGCGCGACCGACGGCGCCATGCTCTACCTGCATGGAGGTGCCTTCTGCCTCGGAGGCCCAGGCACGCACCGCAGCATCACGACGCGCCTCGCGGTCGAATCTGGCATGCCGGTCTGCGTGCCCAACTACCGGCTTGCGCCCGAGCACCCTTACCCTGCCGCGCTGCACGATGCATTGGCGTGCTACGACGCGCTGCGCAGCCAGGGCTATGCGGCAGAGAAGATCGTCGTCGCGGGTGATTCCGCCGGTGGCGCACTGGCTCTGGCACTGGCGCTTGCATTGCGGGAGCGCGGCGATGCTGCTCCTGCAGGCCTGCTGCTGATCTCACCCGTGACCGATGCCACGTTGAGCGGCGACACGCTGGTGTCTGAGCGGACCCACGATCCGATGATCCGCCGCGGCTGGCTTGAGCAAGGATTGCGCTGGTACCAGGCACCGGCCGGAGCTGCTGAGCACACGCCGCTCGAGGTCGACTTACGTGGACTGCCGCCCATGTTGATCCAGGTTGGCGAACACGAAGTGTTGCGATCGGATGCCACCCGGCTGGCAGAGCACGCTACGAGCTGCGGCGTGCCGTGCCGCATTGAGGTGCACGCTGCGCGCTGGCATGTCTTCCACCTTCAATCGTTTTATCTACGCTCCGCAGTTGAGGCACTGCGCACGCTTGCCGATTTTGCCCGCGCGCGGGTAGCAAGCGGGTCAAGCGTCGCACGTGCCGACGCGCCGCCGCTTGGATGACCAAGCATGAGGCGTATCACACCGAAACCGCCACACGGCGCACTGATCTCCGACGACCAAGCAAGCCAGACACGCGAGCGGATCGTGGCTTACGCCCTGAAGGCCTTTAACGAGGTCGGCGTGGCGGGCGTCACGACAACCGGCCTCTGTGCGGGGCTCGACATGAGCCCCGGCCATTTCTACTACTACTTTCGCGGCAAGGAAGCGGTCGTGATGCACCTCTTCGACTGCTTCAAACGCGACATGCAGGCCCAACTCCGTGGTCGTCCGGGCGGCGCCCTGTCGGGCGAGCGCCTATCCGAACGCCTTCTCAAGGTGCTCGAGTGCGTCTGGGAATACCGGTTTCTTTACCGGGACATGAATGGGCTGATTGCATCAAGCCGGACGCTTGAGCAAGGGTTCAAGGAACTGGTCGACCAAAGCGTGCATGCTCTGAGCACCGCGCTCTGCGTAGATCGATCTGAGCATCAGGGCGGGCCGCGCCTGGCTCAACTGGAAACTGCTTGCCGCTGTGCGGTCATCGTGGCGACGTATTGGCCTTCATTCCAGTTTCTGCACAACGCCAGGCAATTCAATGACCGGCACCTTATGACGCACGCGATTCACAAGGCACGCGACCAGATATCGGCATTGTTGCGGCCGTTTCTAGAGACACCGCCGGACGACGCCTGCGCAGCAGCGTTGGACTGCGCCCGGCGCCCGCGAGAAGTCGAAGCGTCAGTCTCACCAGCATGATCGAAGCAGCCGGATATTGCGCGTGTAGTCCTGGCGCCCCGGGGGTTCGAACTGAGCGAGCACTTCAGCCGTTTTTGAGGGCGATGCAACTTGTCCACAGCAATGCGCACACCGCTTGCAGAACCTCGCGCAAGCGCTTGACGCACAAGGGTTTGTTGCACGATGTAACAGCCCGCGCCGATGTGGATAACTTGCCCTGCACGCACACGTTTTATGTGATCTGCACGTTTGCCGAAACCCGTCAAGCCCTTTTGTGACTTGGGTCTCGGCGGGCGAGGCGGGTTATGCACAGAACATGTGGATAAGTCTGTGGGAAACACCATCCGACCCGCGTGGCGACGGGTTTGGATCGGCGCTGCTCGCGAATGTGGCACGGACTTGTCGGCGAGGATGGCCAGCACATTGCAACGATTGATTACAACTTGAAACAGCAAGTCGAACGCCCGTTGCCCAGACTTTCGTTACGCGATGGCTTGATCGCGACCGACGCATTCAAGGAGAAGAACATGGTTCGGGTACTGACGATTCTGCTGGCCGGTGCCACGCTGCTGACTGCAACCGGCGGTGCCGACATGACGGCACGTCAACGCAATACCGCTATTGGCGCGGGTGTGGGCGGGTTGGCCGGCGCTGCTTTGATTGGTGGTCCGGGTGCCACGCTGGGCGGCGCCGCATTGGGCGGCCTGGTGGGCAACGTATCGACGCGTTGATTTCGATTCGACCCTAGCGTCGACCTAAAAGAAACGGACCCGAGGTTAAACCTTTGGGTCCGTTTTTTTATGCCTGTGCGCGGCTTCGACTGCGCAGCAAATCTTCCAGCGCCGACACTTCCAGTGGCCGCCCAAACAGGAAACCTTGCACCTCGTCGCATGCATGTGCAGACAAGAAAGCCGATTGCTCTGGGGTCTCCACCCCCTCGGCCGTGACCGTCATGTTCAGTGCGCGGGCCATCGCGATGATGGTCTTGGTGAGTGCCACGCAGTCGGCCACCCCGGGTACGCCGCTGATGAACGATCGATCGATCTTGATGTTGTGGATCGGCAAGCTGCGCAGATACGACAGCGACGAGAACCCGATGCCGAAATCATCGAGCGAGATGCGCACGCCCCGCGCGGCCAGGCTCATCAGCAAACGCTGCGTCGATTGTCGGTCGGCCAGCAGCACGCTTTCCGTCAATTCAAGCTCCAGCCGGCCCGGCGCCATGCCCGAGGCCTTGAGGGCCTCGTCGACGTCGCGCTCGATCACGCCGGCATCGCACTGCCGTGCGGACACATTCACCGCCATACGCCCCGTGAAGCCGAATTTGCGCGCCCATGCCTCGCCCTGCGCACAGGCTTGCATGAGCGCCCAGCGGCCAAGTTCGAGGATGTAGCCCGACTCTTCCGCCACGTCGATGAACTCGGTGGGCGACACCGCGCCCAGTTCGGGGTCGGACCACCGCATCAGCGCCCCGACCGCCACCAGTTCGCCAGAGTCCAGCGCGTACTTGGGCTGATACACCAGCCGCACCTGACCGCGCCCGAGCGCACGCCGCATGCGCTCGTTGAGTGTGAAGCGGCGCAGCATCTGTGTTTCCAGCGTGCGCGAATACCGGGTGATGCGGTTGCGGCCGTTTTCTTTGGCGCGGTACATGGCGGCTTCAGCATGGCTGACCAGCGAAGCCGCATCGGCGCCATCTTCCGGGTAGGCCGCTACGCCAATGCTGGCTGACAGATGCACCTCGCGCTCGCCGCCGGTAAAGGGCCGGGCCAGCGCGTCGAGCACCTGTTTCGCGAGTGTGTCGGCGGCGCTCGGATCATCGATGGCCACGCAGAACTGATCGCCCCCCAGGCGTGCCAGCAAGGCGCGCTGGCCCGCCTGGCTGCGGATGCGCTGCGCCGCCATGTTGAGCACCTGGTTGCCCACGTGGTGCCCCATCGCCTCGTTCACGGTTTTGAAGTGGTCGAGCCCGATATACAGCAGCGCGGATTCGCCCGTGGACGGCAGCGTCAGCCGCGCATCGAGCCGCTCGATGAACGCCGCCCGATTGGGCAGGCCTGTGAGCGAATCTTTGGTCCCCAGCAGACGAAGTTGCTCGTAAGCGGAGCGTTCAGCCGTGATGTCGGTAAAGATGACCAGCACCGCGTGGGGGGAGGCGCTGTCCGGTGAGAACATCGGCAGCACCGATTCACGTAGCCACACGATCTGCCCATTGCCGGCCGGCACGCCCACAACGACGTTGCTGATCGCGCGCCCCGTGCGGGCGGCCAGCGTGGAGGGCCATGCGGCGCGCGGCAGGATGGCGCCGTCTTCGCCCAGCATCATGTCGTTCAGTGCCACACGGGGGCGGCCTTTCCATGACGCGCCCGACATGCGCAGGATCTCGGCCGCGCTGCGGTTGTACGACAGCACGCGGCCATCGGTGGACAGCGTCAGCACGCCCTCGCTCAAATGATTGACGACCAGCCGGTACTGATCGCGCAGCTCGCGGGCCTGGCGATATTCATTCTCCAGGCGCAGCAGCTTGACCAACGCGGCGATGTAGCGGCCGCACTCCACGCGCAACGTTGAGTCGTCGGGCGGGTTGGCTGTTGGGAAGAAGAGGCAGAGCAGATCATCGGCGACGGCCATGCCGCCATGCTGGGCCGGGATGCGGCACAGCCATGTCGGCTGCGCGGTATCCAACACGCGGACGACCGCTTCGCGCAAAGCTGCGGGCGCATTGGTTTCGCGAATCAGTTCGATGGGCGCCAGCTCATTGAGCAGCGGTGCGATGCGGGCCAGTTCGATATCGAACTCACCCTGTGCTGCGGTGGGCAGGTGCGGCGCGTGATCGTCGCGCAATGCCAACTTGGCCCGGGCGCGCTGCGTGCCATAGAGCCTCGCGCGCCCGGAGACGACGCGCACCACCACGCACAGCGCCGAGGGCAAGGCCGCTTCCAGCGCCCGCAGCGCGGCATGCAACCGCTCGCCCAGCGAGGCGGCGGACGGCAGCGTGGAAAGCAGATGATCGAGATGCTCATGCGGCAGCGCTGCACCAATGGCCTCGGCGCTCAGCACGCGTTCGCCGGCCTTGCCCGGCAGTTGCGCATCGAGCGGCAGCGGCAATCCGTGCACGACAACCTGCTGCGCGGGCAGCCCGTCAAAGCGGGTCGGCGTGACCGTCAGCCGAACGCTGACCACCTCGTTGGAATCGCCTGCGGAAAGGGCTGAGACGAGTTGTGCTGGCGATATGGCCCCAGCATCGGGCTGGCTTACATCGGCGTCTTCGCCGGTATGCGTCTCCAGCCACGTGGGCACGTCCTGGAAGAAGCGCGAGAAGGGCTCGCCGAGCAGTTGATCGGCCGATAGCGCCCGCACCATGCAGACGCCCGCCGCATTGGCAAAGACGATGCGGCCTTCGAGCACCACATAGAGCGGAACCGGAAGGCTCTGCGCCGACAACGGGTAGGAAATTTCGTCTGGCATCCCGCGCTCCAACCTGAGGTATCGCCCGTCCTCTCTCATTAAGCGTGGACTTCGGAGGCGCGCAATAAGAACGCGCCGTCTACCGGAAGTCGGGGGCAGTGCTGTTCATGATGCGCAAAACTCGTGCGCGGCGCAAAGTCTAGTTTGTGGTCGATACAACACATTCCGGATTCGCTTTGTCGGCCCCGCTGTTGTTCTTATGGGTTGCGGGTTTCAAAACGGCTTGCTGCGGCTGGGCTGAGGGCGCTGGTGCTATTTCAGTCTCCACGCCATTTCTACGTTCCGGCGTGCCGAAATGCTGATCGATCCAGGAATGCGTCAGTGCCAACCCGATTGCACACATCAAAACGCATGTTCCCATTGTCAGGATGAAATAAGCACTGATCCGTTCGACTGAACGTTCGGGAAAGAAAAAGGTCGCGGCGGCAAAGAGGATGCCTGCCAGTACGCCAACAAACAAAGGCAGATAGTAAAAACGACGCGGCAAGGGCGTATTCATTGTTGTCTCGTCCAACTGCAACCATGAGGGTGGTGCTTTGAATCGATTTACTGACAGCCGAATGGGCATGCCATGGCGGATCCAATCGCGTTGCATGGCAGACGCGCACGCTGCGGCCTGCGTATGAGTTGATATTGCGTTTGCTGTGCTGCTGCGGATTGCTGCTTGCGGCAAAAGCCGGAATTGCGGGACCCGGCTGCGCTTGCTATGGTGGTGGCACTGAAATGCAGCGCGATACCAGCTTGCGGCTTTGCATGATCGCGTACGCTAATCCGATGCGTCAATCCGGTTTTCCGGTTGAAACTGAGCATCCGGTGTGCCACGAGTTGATTCCTTGCTGAGTGGAGCCGTTTGAAGGGGCACGCTCAAAAACGTTGAAATTTGATTTCAGTTATGAATACAATTGATCTAATATCTGATCCACACCAGACTTCACACCAGAATTTATTGGGAGCGCATATGGCGTCATACAAGGAATTGATTGCACAAAAGGCCAAACTGGAAGAGCAGATCGAAACTGCGCGCGCCAAGGAACTGGAAGCGGTTATCCAGCAAGTGCGCCAGACGGTTGCTGAATATGGCCTGACGGCTGAAGACCTGGGCTTGGCTCAGCGTCGCGGCCGCCGTGCTGGTGCGAAGGCGCCGGTGCCGGCCAAGTATCGTGACCCGAAGACGGGTGCAACGTGGTCCGGCCGCGGCCGTGCTCCGGCCTGGATCGGCAAGAACCGCGATAAATTCCTGATCGCCTGATCTGCCAGGCCTGCCTGGCGCGCGCAAGCGTGCAATGCAAATGGCCCACCTGCCCGGTGGGCCATTTGCATTGCTGCGCGCGATGATCGTTCCTGTATAACGACGGCATGACGCCCCGCCTGCCCAAATACCTTGAACTGGCCGACCGCATTCGGCTCGACATCCTGCACGGAACCTTGCCGGCCGGCAGCATCGCGCCCAGCGAGAACGAAGTCGCCCAGCGCTACGGCGTCTCCCGTTTGACGGCGCGCCGCACGCTGAATGAGCTGGCGGCGCGCGGGCTGCTCAAGCGCTCGCGCGGGCAGCGCAGCGTCGTGCTCGATCGCGTGGGGCCGCATCGGCCGGTGCTGTACGCGCCGGGCCAGTCCGACGCCGCGCTGGAATACGTCCCGGGCGCCGTCTATACGGTCAGTGCATTTCAACTGGAGGCGGCCGACGAGACCGTGGCTGCCGCGCTTGACTTGGCGGTGGGCGCGCAGGTGGCGTTTGTCGAGCGCCGCGCCCAGGTGGACGGGCAGCCCATCATGCTGCTGCGTACGTGGCTCACGTCCCGGCTTGCGGCGATGCTCGAGGCGCGCGACTTTGAAGATCGACTGTTTGTGCAAGTCTTTCAGCGCGCCAACCTGACCATTGCGCGCTCTCGCGAGGCTCCGCTGGCCTGTGTGGCCGATGCTCACCAGGCCGCGCAGCTCGGCGTGGAGGCCGGCGTGCCGCTGGTCCGTGTGCGTCGTATCGGCTACAGCGTGGCTGATGTGCCGATCTCCCTCACGTACTGCGATTTTTCCCCCGAGCGCTACACGCGCGAAGTCGACATCCGCGTGCTCCAAAACGACTGAAAGCGCACTGCGCCAGACCGGTGCAGAAACGGCGCCACACACCCCGCGACGGGGACTTGTCCGCCTAAAGTATTCAAGCTAGTCTGCGCCCCTTCCCCAGAAAACATATTTATTTGTGAAGCGACGCTTTGCCGACAGCGTATTGGCACGGCAGTTGCATTCATGGCGCCCATCTCAGCGGCGGCGGGTTGAGCCACCTGCCGCCCCAATGCTGATTCAGTCGATTCAACACACCGGAACCACAAGAGGGAGAAATCAATAATGCAACTCAAGCGACGTTTTTCGCTGGCCGTGCTGGCTGCCGCCGCAGGCCTGACCGCAGGTGCGGCGCAGGCCCAGTCGTCTGTGACGCTGTATGGCCAGGTGGATGCCTGGGCGGGCGCCACCAAGAACCTGGGCCAGGACCGCGCCTGGGGTGTCAACTCGGGCGGCATGTCGACGTCGTACTGGGGCATGAAGGGCAGCGAAGATCTGGGCAACGGCCTGAAGGCGATCTTCACGCTGGAAGCGTTCTTCCGCCCCGATACGGGCAAGTCCGGCCGCTTTGATGGCGACCACTTCTTCGCACGTAATTCGTTTGTCGGTCTGCAGTCGAACAGCTGGGGCTCGATCAAACTCGGTCGTAACACCCCGCCGTACTTCGTTTCGACGATCCTGTTTAACCCGTTCATCGATTCGTACACGTTCTCGCCGATGGTGTTCCACACCTACCTCGGCAACGGCCGTACGGGCGCCGCAGGTATCTCGGGCCTGGTGGGGGATTCGGGCTGGGACAACTCGATCATGTATTCCACGCCGGACATGGGCGGCCTGACGGCTAACCTGATCTACGGCGCGGGTGAGCAAGCCGGCCACAACGGCCAGAACAAGTGGGGCGGCAGCCTGCTGTACTTCCGCGGCAATTTTGCAGCCACGGCGGCGTTCCAGCAGGTGCGTTACGACGGCGCCCCTGGCGACCTGAACAGCCTGGTGGCCGGGTTCGCGCGCCAGACGGCGGGGCAACTGGGTGCCACGTATGACTTTGGCGTGGTCAAGCTGTACGGCCAATACCAGTACATCAAGAACACGATCAGCACCGGCGACGCGAAGAGCAACGGCGGCCAACTGGGCGTGTCGATTCCGGTGGGCCCGGGCGCCGTGCTGGCATCGTATGCCTACACGAAGACCTCGGGTGCGGCTGATGTGAACCGCAACACCTGGGCGGTCGGTTACGACTATTCGCTGTCCAAGCGCACCGATGTGTATGCGGCGTACTTCCGCGACAAGGTCTCGGACCTGTCGACGGCCGACACCTTCGGTGTAGGCATCCGCGCAAAGTTCTAAGCCTTTCGCGTTCTGCTTTTCCTTGTCACCGCCCACGTCTCGACACCGCGGGCGGGCATTTACAACGGCGTCCGGATTCCGGGCGCCGTTTTTTGTTATGCGGAAAAGCCGAAAGGGCGGCGGCGTCAGCCCGTGCGCGCCAGACGCAACGGCGGGGAGGACGGCGCTGAGGCCTCGGTCCCAATGTTCGACTGATTCAGCAGCATGGCGCCGCGTTGCGTGGCAACGAAGACGGCCTCGGTACGGCTGCGCACTTCCAGCCGGCGATACAGCGCGTTGATATGCGCCTTGGTTGTCGCCTCGGAAATACTCAGCATGCGGCTGATGGTTTTGACCGGATGCCCGCGCGAGAGCAAGACGAGAATCTCATATTGACGCTGCGTCAGACCGAGCAATGCGCCATCGTCATTACCGTTGGCAGAACCTGCCGCAATGGCTTCAGGCCGTGTCAGCACGATCGACGCCGGCACATAACGGCCGCCGGCGAGCACCAATTCCAATGCCGCTGCAATCAATTTGCCGGAATAGCTTTTCAGCAGATAGGCCGAGACATTCAATTGCATCAGCGTCCGCACGTGCGCAGCGGAATCGGTTTCGCCCAATACGGCGACATGCCGGGGATGCGGCTGTTGCAACAGCCGGGAGAGGGCTGGCAGATCGTCGATGCCGGGTAAGGGCAAGCCGATCAGGGCCAGTTCGGCGTCCGCATGCGCCGCGAGATTTTCAAAGAGGGCTTCGTCCGGCTCGACGCTGACCACTTCTGTGATGGCCGGCAAGGATTGCAACACATGGGTCGCGCCGGCACGCACCAAAGGGTGTGCCTCCACTACGATTGATTTCACTGCGCCGCCTGTCTGGTTATGGTTTGTTTGCCCATTTCCGGAATCAGCTTGTTGCCGCGTCTATTTGAACCCAGCAGGTCCAAAATCAATATGGCCGTGCTTGTGGAAATGCTTCTGGCGTGCGGTCTCGGTATATTTCCCCGTTCAACCGGCAGTCACCGCAATGCGGTGCCGCCGGGCCGAAACCTTGGCACGCCATTTCAGGCGCAAATTCCTTCCGGTTTTTCTTGTTTATGTCGCCAGGCGCGGAGGATTAACTCCGCCAAAATCGCAGAATAAATCCCCAGCATGCTTGTTGCACCCATCAATGGGATGTAAACCTTTTTGTTTACCCCGATCGGTGGTGTGCTAGACCCCCCTATAGATAGCAGGATCAGGCAGCAGCAGCTAGCCCCACTTCACGCCCATTGACGTGAGCGTAAAGCGTGGCTTTTGTACCCAAAAAACGTGTTGTGGTGGCTTATTGTGCGACGACCGAGAAGCGTGGCATCGACAGCGGTTGCTTGCCGTCGCGGCCATAGGGTGTGCCGCCGCCGTTGTTGGCAGCATGCAGGACGGACAGCGCGTTCTGCGTGGCGCGCAGGCGCAGGTCGATCAGGGTGCCGTTGTCGATGTTGCGCTGGCGCAGCAGGCGGGCCAGGGCCAGGTTCTCGTCGAACAGGCGGCTGGCGGTTTCATCGGTACGCAGGTATTTGACCAGCCCGTACGGATCGGCGCCGCCGTGCTGAGCCCACCACAGGCGGCGGTCGCGGTCGGCCTCGCCAAGGGCGGCGAGCTGTTTCTGCTTGGTCTGGGTGATGCGCTCAAGCTCGACCATGTCGCCATCGCGCAACGCCTGCGCTTCGGCATCCAGGGTGAGGGTGGCTGCGCGCAGCAGTTCCTGCTCGTCGGCAAGGGTGCGGATCAGCAGTGTGTTGTCCATGGTAGGGCCTATTCCCGTATGAAACGTGCGCGCGTTGGCCCAAGCGGGAGCCAGATGCGCGAAGGGCGTCGCCGCAAAGGGTGGTTCCCTTTGCAAGACGCGCCGACAAAGCAGATGGCCCCCGCTTGGGCCAACCCGGAGGGCAATGACGATACGGGCCGCATGGCGTCGTTGCGACCGACTTGCTTGGCTGGCCAAGCGGCGCCGGCCGCGCCTAGCCCTACAGCCCGTATCGCCATTGCGCGCACACGTTTCATACGGGAATAGGCCCTGAACCTTCGGCTTGGGAGCTTGGGCAGCCGCCGGCCGGCACGCCGCCCCGCCGCGATCAGTCCGGAGTCGAAAACTCTCGGACCGGCGGCGTCAGAAAATGCAGGGGACGGACGACGGGAATGCCCCGTCAGACCTTCTTGGATCGCGTGGAGAGCAGCGATTGCGCGTCGGAAAGCGCCGCATCGGCGATCTTGCCGGCGTCCATCTTGAGCGTGCCGTTCTGACTGGCACTGCGGATCTGCTCGACGCGCGCGGCGTCGAAGTCGCCGCTGCCCACTTGGCGCGAGACTTGTTGGACCGACAGCGACGGCGCATCGCCGGTGTGGCGCGTAGTGCCCGAAGCCGTCGTAGCGGCCGGGGACGAGCCGGTCGCGCGCGTCGACCCGGACGCAGCGTCCTTGGTCGGCGCAACGGCCGGCGTGTTGTTCACGATATGGTTGATTTTCACGGGTGTCTCCGAAGAGCGCGTTCATCCTAACACCCATATCGGCCAACCCCGGCCCAAACTTTAGCGGCGGGTAACGATAACGCATCACAGTGTGAAAGTGATCTATCGCTATCAATTTGGTATCAAAACTGGATCGCCACGACGCCAGCGGACTGCGCGATACCGGAGACGACATTGCCGTTGGCAGTGCGCACCTGCGCCACTTGGCCCACGGCAGCCTGGTTCATGGCTCGGCCGTCGCTGCTGACCTGGAAGCCGCCGCCCTCGGCGATGAGCTTGACAGTCTGGCCGGCTTGCACGGCAACCGGCAGGCGCAGGCTTTCGGCGCGCAGCGGCTGGTTGGCGGCCACGCTTGTGAGCAGTACACGCCCCACTACATCGGCCGGCTGTTGCACGACCGAGGCCGGCAGCATCGAAAGATCGCCCGTGCGGGCTGCCAGATCCCCCATATCAAGCGTCTTGCCCGGCGGGAGCTGGTGCGAGGCGACGTAATACGTCCCCGTAATCTGAATCGTGGCCGGCACCCAGGCCGCCCAGGCGTGCGGCGAGCGGCAGCGCACGCCCACTTGTATACGGCCGCGCAGACGGTTGGCCGCCGGTAGCATCAGGTCGATCTGGTCGCAGGGCTGGTTGGCCACGCGTGCATCCACGGGGCCAACTTCTACTGACGCACGTGGCGCTCCCGTCTCATTCGTGCCGCCCAGGATGTCCAGTTGCGACTGCAGTTGCTGCTGAATCTGCATCTGGATGGCGTTCGGGCCCTGGATGGTGGTGGGCTGCGCGGGCTGTTGCACGGCTTGGGCCGGCGGATAGCCGACGCGCACCATGCCCTGTGCGTGCGCCAGGATCGGGTGCGCGATGCTCGCCAGCAGGCCCAGCGCCAGGATCAACAACAGCTGGCGCTTGCGCCCAGCCAGCGGCATGGCCGTGGCGGCAGGTCGGTTCTGGTGGTGCGCGCTGCGTGCAAACCGCGTGGACATGGAGAGCCCCTTCATCAAAAGTCCGGTGAAGTTTAGCCACGCGTGCGCGAACGCCAAATGCGGAAATGTCGGCCAATCCCCCCCTTATTCGGACGAATGGTCTTGCACACCGGCCCCTAGACTTTGCAACGTGGTGAAGTCCCTGGCGTTGTGCGGTTCCTGGCCGTACAGCCTGCCCCGGTAGACGGCTAGGTTGCCCATTCTTCGGCCAGATATCGGAATCGCAGACAGGTCTTTTCCACTGAGGTTGCATGACGGCAACTCAGCATGACAAGCGGTTCAGCGGTTTTGGAGACGGCATCGGCGGTTTTGAAGGGGCCGCTGATGCCGAGTTCTCCGGCCGAAGGGAACGTGCAACACGCAAACGCAATACAGAACGCAACCCAGGCGGGTGGCAGCAGTAACCAGGGCGCCACGCGCAAGGAATGACAGACATGGTCGACAAGCTGGATCAGTTGTTCGGTTTTCAGGAGCAGGCGCTGCACCTGCGCTCGCAGCGCCACCAGATTCTGGCCTCGAACATCGCCAACGCCGATACGCCCAACTACAAGGCGCGCGACTTCGATTTTCAGTCGGCGCTGCAGAAGGCGGTCGGCCAGCAAAGCGGTAACAGCCTGCCGATGGCGGCAACGGCCTCAGGCCATCTGACAGTGGATGGCGCACCGGCCGGCGATGTGGCGCTGATGCAAGCGTCGCTGTCGCAGCAGACCAAGGCGCTGCAGGGCGAAGTGCAATACCGCACGTCGCAGCAGCCGTCCATCGATGGCAACACGGTCGACATGGATGGCGAGCGCATGCGCTTTGCCGATAACACCGTGCGCTACGAGGCCGATCTGAGCATCGTGACGCAGAAGATCAAGTCGATGCTGGCGGCGATTCAGAACAGCTAGCGCGACGTAGCAAGAGCAGCAAGAGCAGCAGACAGGCATTAAGACGACCGCGCTGCAATCACGCGCGGCGAAAGAGGGGCGGGAACTGTGTGGCGCTCCGGGCCGGGAAAGATCGGTCCGGAGCAAGCCGCCATACAGAACAACCGGATCGGTTCGGCAGCAATGCCGGCAACAGTGTTTGAAGACATCGGAATCAACATGTCGCTATTCAAGGTGATGGATGTAGCTGGCAGCGCGCTCACCGCGCAGTCCAAGCGCATGAACGTGGTCGCCTCCAACCTGGCCAACGCAGAAAGCGTGACGGGCCCGGACGGCAAGGCATACCGCGCCAAGCAGGTGGTGTTCTCGCCCGCGCAGGAGTCTGACGACTACGCCACCGGCGTGTCGGTCGACCGCGTGGTGGAAGACACCGTCACCCCCATGAAGCGCATGCACCAGCCAGGCAACCCGCTGGCCGATGCCGACGGCTACGTGACCATGCCGAACGTCGATGTGGTGGACGAAATGGTCAACATGATTTCTGCGTCGCGCTCGTACCAGGCCAACGTGGAAGTCGCCAACACCACCAAGACGATGGCCTCCAAGGCTCTGACCCTGGGCCAGTAAGCGGCTCCATTCTTAGCGAGACACCAACATGACCGTCAGCTCAACCACCAGCACCACCGGCGCCTCGAGCACGACCTCGGGCAACCAGCTTGCCATCACGAGCGGCAACGACCTGCAGAACACGTTCATGCAACTGCTCGTGGCGCAGTTGAAGAACCAGGATCCGCTCAACCCGATGGACAACTCGCAGATGACCTCGCAGCTTGCGCAGATCAACACTGTGAACGGCATCCAGCAGTTGAACACCACGATGTCGAGCATGCTCACGCAGAACGCGACAACGCAGGCGTCGTCGATGATCGGCCGCACCGTGCAGGTGCCGACCAACAACCTGACGCTGGCTTCGGGCGCTGCCAACTTCGGCGTCTCGGTGCCCAACGGTGCCGACGATGTCGTCGTCACGATCACGAACGCTGCGGGCGTGGCTGTGCGCACCGTCGACCTCGGCCAGATGGCAGGCGGCAGTGGCAACTACATGTGGAACGGCAAAGACGACAAGGGCAACCAGCTCGCCGACGGTGCCTACTCCATCAAGGTGTCGGCCACGCAGGGTGGAAAAGTCGTCACGGCCAACGCGCTGGGCATCGACAAGGTGGCCGGCGTCACGATCAACAACGGCACGATGCAGCTGGTGTTGGCTTCTGGCGGAACCGCCAAGCTGTCCGACGTTGCATCGATTCAGTAATTACCGGTCAACTGCGGGCAGACCCCGCGCTTTTATCTTCTACGGGAGAACACTATGGGATTCCAGCAAGGCCTGAGCGGTCTCGACGCCGCCTCTGCAAACCTCGACGTGATCGGCAGCAACGTGGCAAACGCCAACACTGTCGGCTACAAGAAATCGACCGCCGAGTTTGGCGACGTGTACGCACGCTCGCTCGTGGGTGCGTCCGATAACCAGATCGGCCAGGGCGTGAGCGTGACCAAGGTGTCGCAGTCGTTCACGCAGGGCAACGTGACCAACACCGGCAACCCGCTGGATATCGCCATCAACGGCACGGGCTTCTACCGCATGGTCGACCCGTCCAGCGGCCAGGTGTCGTACACGCGTAACGGCCAGTTCCAGACCGACAAGAACGGTTTCATCATCTCGGCCACCGGCCAGAACCTGACCGGCTACGGCGTGGATTCCACCGGCAAGGTCAACACCGCCGTGCTGACCAACCTGAAGATTCCCGTCAACGACCTGGCGCCGCTGGCGACCACCAATACCGCGTTCGGCGTGAACCTGGATGCTGCCGCCACGGCGCCGACCACCACGCCTTTCTCGGCCACCAACTCGGCCACGTTCAACCACTCCGTTTCGGAACAGGTGTACGACGGCACGGGCACGGCCCACATGCTGACCAACTACTACGTGCGCACCGCCGCGGGCTGGGATGTGTACTCGCAAGTTGACGGCAACAACCCGACCGGCGGCAACCCGGTGACGTCGCTGACGTTCAACAGCAGCGGCCAGCTGACTTCCACGCCGAGCAAGATCGCCACGGCCTTCGCCGGCATGAGCATCGCCAGCATGGATTTCACGGGCACCACGCAGTACGGCGGCGGCTATAACGACACGGCCCCGGGCGTGACGCAAGACGGTTACGCCACCGGCCGCCTGGCCAGCTACGCGGTCGGTACCGATGGCACCGTCACCGCGCGCTACTCGAACGGCCGCACGTCGACGCTGGGCCAGGTTGCCATGGCCAACTTCAAGTCGCCCGAAGGTCTGCAGAACATCGGCGGCAACCAGTGGGTGGAAACGTCCAACTCGGGCGCCCCCAACCTGGGCACGCCGGGTATGGGTTCGTTCGGCCTGCTGCAATCGTCGGCGGTGGAGCAATCCAACGTGGACCTGTCTGCCGAGCTGGTCAACATGATCATTGCCCAGCGCTCGTATCAAGCCAACGCGCAGACCATCAAGACGCAGGACACCATCCTGCAGACCCTGGTGACGATGTAATCGTCGTTGCCCGAAGTTGACTGACCGCACACCAAGGACACTCGCATGGACCGCTCGATCTACGTGTCGATGACTGGCGTAAAGCACCTGTTCGATCAACAGGCTGCCAGTGCCAACAACCTCGCCAACGCCAGCACCACCGGCTTCAAGGCGCAGATCGACGCGTTCCATACGGTGGGTGTGCAAGGCGACGGCTCGCCCACGCGCAGCTACGTGATGGCTTCGGCCATCGGTACGGACCTCGCGCCTGGCCCGATCGAGACCACCGGCCGCAGCCTGGATGTGGCCATCGATGGGCAAGGCTTCTTTGCCGTGCAGACGCCCGATGGCGGCGAGGCTTACACCCGCGCCGGTACGTTCCAGCTCGGCCCTGACGGCACGATCCAGACGCTCTCCGGCCAGCCGGTGCTGGGCGATGGCGGCCCGATCACGCTGCCGCCCGACACCACGGTGCAGTTTGCCAAGGACGGTACGGTCAACGCGATCAGCGCCGACAGCCGTACGCCGCCCGTGTCGCTGGGCCGTCTGAAGCTGGTGAGCATCGACCCGTCGAACATCGACCGCGGCGCCGACGGCCTGTTCCGTCAGCGCGACGGTCAGGACGCCGACGTGGATGAAAAAGTTCGTGTGACCGGCGGGGCGCTGGAAGGCAGCAACGTCAACCTGACCGACTCGCTGGTCAACATGATCGAAATCTCGCGCCAACTGGAAATGCAGATGAAGTCGCTGCACACGAGCGACACGAACGCCCAGTCGGCCAATGAACTGCTGCGCCACGCCTGAGCGGCCGGCGCATTGAATTGAATCAACCAAGGACTCGAACATGATTCGCTCCCTGTGGATTTCCAAAACCGGGATGGACGCCCAGCAATCGCAGCTGGATGTCATCTCGAACAACCTGGCGAACGTCAACACGACGGGCTTCAAGCGCTCGCGCGCCGTGTTCGAAGACTTGCTGTATCAGAACGTGCGCGAGCCGGGTGCGCAGTCGTCGCAACAGACCACGCTTCCTTCGGGCATGCAGATCGGTACCGGCACGCGCACCGTCGCCACCGAGCGTCTGCACACGCAGGGCAACCTGCAGCAGACCGGCAATTCGACCGATGTGGCCATCAACGGCAACGGCTTCTTCCAGGTGCAGATGCCCGACGGCACGCTCGCCTATACGCGTGACGGCAGCTTCCAGATCAACGCGCAGGGCCAGCTTGTGACCTCGAGCGGTTACCCGGTCCAGCCGGCCGTGACGGTGCCGCAGAACGCCACCAGCCTGACCATCGGCAAGGACGGGGTTGTGACGGTCACCACGCCGGGCACGGTCAACAACACGCAGGTGGGCACGTTCCAGCTGGCCAACTTCATCAACCCGGCCGGCCTGCGCAGCATGGGCGAAAACCTGTACGCCGAAACCGAAGCGTCGGGCACGGCCAACCTGGCCAACCCGGGCTCGAACGGCGTGGGCGCGCTCAATCAGAACTACGTAGAAACGTCCAACGTGAACGTGGTGG
>Ga0157372_10002647_pt1 | contig 19399 bp, 36 predicted proteins | sample C55metaG_FD_115307 | JGI IMG/M metagenome (GOLD analysis project Ga0157372, IMG submission 115307) | Corn rhizosphere microbial communities from Kellogg Biological Station, Michigan, USA - C5-5 metaG | ecosystem: Host-associated > Plants > Roots > Rhizosphere > Soil | place: USA: Michigan... | reverse complement strand
GAGGCATCCCTCGGAATCGAACCGAGTTTAAACAGATTTGCAGTCTGCCGCCTAACCAATCAGCCAGGACGCCAAAGCCGCTCTCAACGTCGGAGAGGAGGGACAACGGAGAGCGGCAGCGGAAGAATAGGGATTCGAACCCTAAAGCCTATCGGCCAACTCATTAGCAATGAGCTTCCTCACCATTCGGATTTCTTCCAGACTTCGTCACCTTTTCAGTGGCACCCTATCCTTGCCCTGCCATTCTGTAGTGAAAAGAAACTCACCACGAACAGGACTATAGACGTACAACCAATCAAATGACTTTTCGGTGTAGCGATTCACGACATATCCAGTTGAATTAACGTGAATCTTCCTCAAATCAACAGAAGCACCACCGCAATACTTGACTTGAACCTTCTTTAGTTCTTCACCGGTATCAACTACTAAATCATACTCTGCTGATTCGGTCATAGGTAGAAGAATTTCGTATCCAAGCTCTGCAAAATACGCAATTGCCTTCGCTAGAGCCAAATCACCCTTCTTCTGTGTAACACGGTTCATTGTATCTCCTAGTGGCCGCTAGGATAAGTGAAAGGGATATGCGGCCACATATCCCTAGCGGAAAGTTGAGGAATCGAACCCCTAGGTTTAACCCTAGCACGCTTTTCTAGAGCGATTATCCACCGTTGGATGCAACCTTCCTCTGTGCCTCACGTCGGATTCGAACCGACACTAAACAGGTTTTGAATCTGTCGCCTCTACCAATTGGGCTAGAGAGGCATTGCTCCCGCACAAAGATTCGAACTTCGACTAATTGGTTCAGAGCCAATCGTGCTGCCAGTTACACCATGCGGAATCAAGTGGAGATACGGAGAATCGAACTCCGAATATCACTTTGCAAGAGTGATGTTATCCCGTTTAACTATATCCCCAAAGAGCCGTGAGCAGGATTCGAACCCGCGTCCCTAAGCGTTCGTAGCGCTTTGCATTTCCTCTTTGCTATCACGGCATGGTACCCGATGAGAGAATCGAACTCCCGTCTGCTGTGTGTAAGACAGCGGCCCTCCCATTAGACGAATCGGGCATTGTCGCACCTGTAGGAATTGCACCTACCTCTAAAGGGCTTCAACCTATCGCTAATCTATCTCAGCTAAGGTGCGGGAGCCACTAGAAGGATTCGAACCCTCGGTATTTGGTTTAGGGGACCTATACCATTCCTGATTAGCGGCGTGGAATAGCGGAGAATCGAACTCCGGTCCAGACGTATTCCGATGTACGGGTTTAAACGTCTGTCGAATCCATCCTATCCCTAGAGAGCCCCATGTAGGAATCGAACCCACAACACCTGCTTACAAGGCAGAGGCATTACCATTATGCAAATAGGGCATTGTTTTCTTGCGCGCGCCTAACGGGATTTGAACCCGTGATACTTCCTTGACAGGGAAGCGTTATGACCTGGCTTAACTATAAGCGCATGAGAGCCGTATAGGAGGATCGAACTCCTGTTTTCAGTTTGGAAGACTGACGTTGAACCATTCAACTAATACGGCATGGTCCGTCCCCAGGGAATTGAACCCTACTCAACTACTTTATCAGAGTAGCGCCAGCAACCAGCTAGCCTGAAACGGATAAGCTGACCCAGAAGGATTCGAACCTTCACCTAAGAGATTAACAGTCTCTTGCACTGCCAGTTATGCTATAGGCCATCGAGTCTGGGTAGCAGGATTCGAACCTGCGACTTTCTGTATCCAAAACAGACACGCTACCTGGCTGCGCTATACCCAGAATAACAGAGCTTTCTAAGCCGCACCCATAAGGTACTCTGTCTGGCGGTCTGACCCATCCTAAGGGTACGTGGGTAGTCTAGGAATCGAACCTAGCGAGCCACTGGCAAGAGGGTTACAGCCTCCAATGTGTCCCAGCACCCTACCCATTGTTTATTGCGTGCCCGCTGTGAGATTCGAACTCACAACACTTAGTTTCTAAGACTAATGTCTCTGCCAATTGGACTAAGCGGGCGGGGTGACTATCGGGAATCGAACCCGAAAGACCTGAGTCACATTCAGGCGGTTTGCCATTAACCTATAGCCACAGTGAATCGGGTGGGATTCGAACCCACATACGCACGGATTAAGAGTCCGTCGGTCATCCAATTGGCCTACCGATTCATAAAAGAAACGCTCCAAGGTGAGGACTTACTAAGGGTTTAACAGCCCCGTTCGGTCATTTCACGCCCAGACAACTAAATGATCCCTATGGCAGTAGTTCACATTTAGCCCGATATCATGCCTGCCAGCATTATCCGACGTTTCCAAGCACCCACTCTAGGAATCGAACCCAGACCAGGAGGTTTGGAAGCTCCTGTGCTTGCCTTTACACCAAGCGGGCTAGTGTCCGTCGCGGCATATTCCCTATTCACTTTCAAGCCAGAGCTTAGTGGACTAAGTTGGCGGAATAGGTTGCACGTTGACTAGACGCGCATTCTAATTGCCCACGGACTCTAGGTTGTCATCCCAGGAATTACGAATCTGCGCCAGGGGGCTTTCAACCCATTAATCGATTTCGGCGCATTGTGGCGGAGAAGGGATTTGAACCCTCATCGAACGGCTTATGAGACCGTGCTGGTACCGAATTCCAGTCCACTCCGCTACGCTATTGATTTGTCAAGGATCATCCTACATATTCACAGTGAGCCACAGAATCAAGATTGTGACACTCTAGAAGCAGCTATTTTCTTAACTACTTCTAGAGTAGCACGATCAGTCGTCCTCGTCAAGCCCCTCAGGAAGATCATCCCGAATATCTCCGAAAACTTCCCTAGGGTCCACGCCAGCCTCACGCAGCATAGACTCGAATTCCATGCGGGCGCGAATCTCGTCCTCTTCGGAAATCTCCTCCTCTTCCTCTTCCTGCATTACGTGCCAAGCGGGCGGCTGAACCTTTCCACGCTTAACGATAGCAGGACGGTAGCAGAAGAACGATCCGTCGAAGAACAGTTCCATTCGGGCACCGCTGAAAGCCTCTGCAAGCTGCAAATGGTACAGGCAAAGCCTAGGGTCCATATACACCACTCGCAGCGTATCGTCGGCCTCATATCCAACCACGCCGGGAAGAGGTGACGGAGAAAAGAATCCCGCCAAATCCCAGCCCTTCGGATAGGTGCGGCCCTCCTGAGGATTCGGGTTCTCCGGCATTTCCATCATCGCGGCCAGCTTGCAACTACCACACATCGTGCTCTCCCTTCGTTAGTTCTAGCCTAGCGCATCCGTCCGTCAGAGTCAAGGGGTGAGGTTTGGTGAGGATTGGTGAGTTTTTTAGTCTCTGTTGTATTAACCCTCTATAGTCTGGCTTGATATAGAGGGTTAATACAACATCTTCTCAAAACCTCACCTTTCCTCACCTTTTCCCACCATCAGCGCGTGAAGTCGATCACCGCCACGATGAAATCATCCGGAGAGTTACCATCCACGATCACACAGTTACCGGCGTGACCATCCACCGAACCGCAGTAATCGAATGCCTCAGACGCCATTTCCCAGCGACACACCGAACCAGGGCACTCACAGGTGTCATAGTAGCAATGCCACGGCTGCTCCCCACGGATGAATTCAGCCACGGCGATCTTGGTCACGTCGTCGTATGCCGTCTCAGGAATGTAAACCCAGCAGGGCAGCTTAGGGTTAGCCCGCAAGATCAGCGACCTACGCCATTCCTCATAGTTCGCGCCACCATCGTAAGCCTGGACCTTATAGGCATATCCGTCCGGCCCCAGCCACACAGTACGCTCACAGCCCGAACCGATCAGCCGGAATCCGTCAATCACCATGTCCGGAAAGATCGGAGGTGACGTGTAGTCCTGACTGTCGTCTCCGTAGTCCTCCGAAATCCTCGGAAGCTGTGCCGCCCGATCCAGCAGGTTCCTGTCCAGCGTGATCATGTCCGCTCCGCTCTCTCTGACCTTCTGCTGTAAAGCTTACCGTACCGACCCTAGCCTGTCAAGCCCATCCGCCGACGAAGTTCATGATCTTTGCGGGCGGTCCTCACGTACTCCTCTAGTTTAAACGGCTTCGGCAATGGTCCCAGGTTGTCACTCGCATAGATCACTTGTCCGCGATCATGACGCCAGTAGAGGTACTGCTTCCCGTCCATGATCAGCACGTCATCATGATCGTAGTCTTCCTTGATCACGGGCCAGCCTTCCGAATCGGCCACCATGATCAACCGTTCCGTCTCTGTCACGCGAACCCTCATCCGAAACCCCTTCCCAGACGCCACAGGATCGATCCTAACAAGATCAACAGGCTGGCTGGTGTCTCAGGTCCAACCAGCCTGTTGATCTTGTCTCAGAGCCTCACAGCTTCGGCATCATCCGGCCTTCCTCACACAGCGGGCACGGTCCAGCGTCGTCCACGTACTTCTCTACCAGCGGCATGATCCACTTGCTGCTAGTGTAGTGCTGGTAACCGCAGTCCTGGCAAAAGACCTTCATTTGCCGAGTGGTCTGGACCTTCGGGCCTTCCTTGATCCTCTTCTTGGTGCGGCCCGTCGGAGTGGTGTACTCGACAAGCTCTACCCCAGCGTGCGGGTACTCGCCAAGTTCCTCAGCCATGGTCGCAAGCTCGATACCGTAAAGCTCACTCACGCCGATGGAAAGTGCCGTGCCCTCATGTCCCAGAGCCTTGAAAATCTTCTGGAACTTCCGGCTGTGCCCATCCTCGAAAACCACCGTGTGAATCAGTTCGTGGGAAAGGCAAGCGAGCACCTTTTCCGCCTCGTCCAGAATCGGGTTAATGTAAAGCTGGTGGTTCTTGTCCTTCGTAACCGCCGTGGAGAGGCACTGACCGATGACACGGTTAACGCTCGCGCCAGCAGGGAAGCCAACGGACACCCGGACGACGCTAGGGATCACAGCGTTTGCCCGAGTGAGGAACATCGGACGGAACATCTCAACAGCCGCCGTCAGCCACTCTTCCCGAGTCTGGAACTTGATCGCCATTTCGGTCCCTTCCGCCGAGTACCTCCCGGCTTCATGTTTAAACACTATCGCACGGGGCGCACCCTGTCAAGCCTACCTCTTGTGACGTGGGCCACACTCGTTCCGATCTTCCAGCCCAAGATCAAACCCAGACCGAAACAGACCTTCTCGCTCATTCAAGATCATCCCAATCGCTACCCAAATGGCAATCAGCGCGAATCCCACAATGGCAAACGGCACGATAAGCCAGAACGAATAGAAGCTGAACGCAACTCCCAAAAGGCAAAGCGCGCTACCGAAAACACCGGACATGAAACCAACATCAAACAATTCATGTCCGCGAAATCCGCCGCGAGATTCTATGTCTTGAATCATCGCTTTAAGGTTCAACTCACGCCTCAATTTAAACACTTCCCCAGGTCAGAGCCTATTTTGGACTTGAAACGTCAATCCCCCGGCCACAGGATTCTAACCTATGACCGGGGGAGACTTGAATTGCCTTACACCAGCACTGACGTTCCGAAAACCAGGGCAATTGCGTCCTGTTCGAATTCGTCAGCAACACTACGGAGGCATTCCCTCACGTGATCCACCAGAGACTGCGAACGGATCAACGGGTTCACGATCATGAAAACTCGCGTCTCCTCAGGAATGCCCAGCCACTCGCCACCCTTGCCGTCCACCTCGATGATCATGGTGCTGGTGCCCTTGAACAGATCGGCAATCCCGCGAACCGAATTGCGGAACAGCGACCAGTCGAAATCCGACATAGGCTCCGATCCGACATTCCGCCCAATCGAAATCTGAGCGAAGTTGGCGTCCATCCACGGCTGCGTCAGGCTAGGGAACTCAGTACGCCCGGTCTTGACAGTCATTGCGTCCTCCTCGGTAGCTTGTGACTCTAGTCTAGCAGGTTACGGGCGCTTGTCAAGTGCCGTGCCCAAGATTATCAGGATAGCTCCGATGATCAACAGCCAGGGCCACGAGAAGATCAAGCCCACGCCGCACAAGATCAACCCGTAGCCCTGGCCGTTTGTCATGATGCGTCCACAAGCTCCTGACGAAGATCAGCGAAGCTCGTGATCACCGTAGGCGCGTCGATACCGTCACGGTGCGCAAGCTCGAAAACCTTCACCGAAAGCAGCAGATCAGCCTCACCCGTCACGAACATGATCGCCGTGACCGTGACAAGCTCAGCCTTCTCCTCGTCGTCCTGCTCATCCCACAGAGCCTCGATACGGGCAGCAGCCTCATCAAGCTCAGCAAGAGCCTCGCTAATCTCCGACATTTCCGTTCCTCTCCTCGGTTTGTACTTCTATCCTAGTCCTTCGGGTGGAGCCTGTCAAGTGGGCAGTTTTAGATCATGCCCAGGATTCCAAGATCAGACCGTTGCGTCCTCAGCCGGAACTTCGTAGCCAAGATCGACACAGCGGGCACGCCAGTACGCACGGGCCGTCGGAGTGTTTGCGTACAGAGCCATTGTGACGTAGTTCTCACGCGCCCGGACCTGCTTGGCAGTCTCACGGGTCACGCTACCGTCCGAAAGCTCCTCCTCCTCGTGGTCGAAGCCACCAGCGAAGCTCTCAGCGTCCGGAAACTCCTGGGTGACCTGCTCCACCAGGGCATCCGCCTCAGTGTCCCCAGCGCCGTCCAGAGCCTCCGTAGCGGCCACGTTGTCAGCGTAGGTAGCCTCAGGGTTGCGCACAGCCTCCCTAGCAGCATCCCGCGAAGCATACGGGCCAGAACCGTCCGCGTACCAGCCATCCTCGCGCTTCTCGACACTCGCCATGATCTTTTTCCTCCTCGTTGTTCTTACCTTGTGATAGAACCTTACCTCAGACCAGCAGCCCTGTCAAGCCCAGCACGATCAGGATTCCCACCATCAGCGGAAGCGTGATCATGATAGCCAGCAGAAACCGCCTCTGTTCGTTCTCAGGGTGGACAAGATCAGCCACGTAGAAGCCGATTGCCGCCGCCAGAAATCCGGCCAGGACACCCATCTTACACCACCCTCGCCAGCATGTCAAGCGCCAGCCACACTCGGTAGGGCACCTTCGCCATGATCCGGTACATCACTTCTCCTCACACTTCGCATCTTCGATCAGGTCGCGCGGGGTGATGACGGTAGCGCACGAACCAGCCTCGTAAAGCTCCACAGCGTTACGAAGAGGAGACTCACCAGCAACAGTGGTCGCAAGCGCCGGATAAGCCGCAGTGAGCCGGTCCCAGAGGTTCGTCGTCGTCGTCATGTGAATAACCTATCCGATCCCTCAGCGGTTGTCAAGCGGGCACGGTGTGATGTAGCCCACACTGTCGAAGTGGTCGGAGTTGATCTTCTGCACCAGCGCAGCGATCTTGTCCACGTCCTCACCAGCAAGGATCATGGCGTTCGTGGTCTTGTAGCACTGGCACATGATGTACCTCCTACTAGGGAACCGGCGCACCAATTATAGTCCCGTGCGGCAGGACTTGTGAGACACTAGCTGGCCTCACAGGAAGAACACTACTCGCATGACGGCACCGTGTCAAGCCCACCCGATGTGACCTAGGCCACAGATCATCTACAGTAAAACGGCAGGGTCGGTACAACTCCTTCCGGTTCAAAAGCAAGACTACCCCAGAACCTGACCGTTGTCAAGTCCTGGGGTAGCCTCTGTTTAAACTCAGCAATCCATGATCTTCATGTTGCGGCCAACCAAGATCGTTAGTCTTCGCGTGCCTGCCCTACGGTACGATTCGGAACGGTGCCGCCCCTCAATAACCCAATAGCACCTTTCCAGAACGTCGTAAACCGCAATGATGTACGGGAAATCGAACTCTGGATTGTCCTCTAGAAGCTTTACGCCTTCCTTGACGAAATCCTCATCCATTTGCGGCCCACCAGGAATAGTGCGCACCGAATCGATATCCACGTTAGCCACCTCAAAATGGCTAAACATGATTCGGCCCTTTCCGTGAATCTGTGGCGCAGTCATCGTGATCCGTACTCTCCCACTCGGCATTCCGTCGGGCTATGGCCTACCTGCAAACACACCTTATAATTATCCGCGTCCCTATCGGTCATTTGACGTGTCAACTTAGCATTATCGATAGACCATCCGACGACCAGATAGAAGAAGCACAGAATAGCAATAGTAGTAACGATTCCCCAGATCAGGTGAGGCGACATTTAAACTCCTGCTGGTGGGTTTCCTGGTGTGACGACTCGCTCAGAATCGCCACCGATCCAAACGGTAAGCCGCCCGCAATTCCTACACTTGAAAGCACCCTGATTCTCAGAAGTCTTCCCGTGAAAGTGCGGCCCATAAAGTCCACAACCGTTGCAGCGTTCGGCAATCTCTTCTGTGTCAAATAGAATCTTCATCTAGAAGCTCCCTAAGAGTGACGGAAATGCGCTTCCACCTTTTCTCGGCACCATCCTTCGTAATGCCGAATTCCTCACCAATTTCCTTGAACGTAGCACCATCCCAGAAACGCATCCGAACTAGCTTAGCATCCTCGGCAGGCAGCGAATCGATAATGGCACCGATTTCCACTTCCGCATACTGAGGATCAAGTCGGGCGAAATCGAAATGGTCCCATACTACCTGATCTTCATTCATAGGCATATCGCCATGGACAATCTGGTAATCGCCACGCTTCTTTCCTACCAGACTAGGTGAGCCAGTCCACGGATTCTGTCCCTGAATTGCCCGCATACTGACTCGCCTAGCTGCTCTCCGTGCCACCATCATAGCTAGACCGGAAATGTCCTCATCGGGCTTTTCCTGCTCTAGCTCCCACACTCGGATACGAACCTCTTGGAGTACATCTTCCCGCAGATATGGTGCAACAATTGAATTCACAACCTTCTTTAGCTTCGGATCAAGTTCCGTCAGCATTAACCATTCTCCTCATCTTATCAATTGCCGACTCCCTAACCCTCCACATTGTACGCTGATGGGAATTCATCATCGATGCAACCTGAGGAATCGATAGTGCGGCCTGGAAATCATGTCCCTGCCTCAATCGTAGCTCATTCGCCTCGTCGTCGTCAAACCCAAAGTGCAAGTTGATCACTAGAAGTTCGCGTTCGTTTAAACCACTCTTTAGCCAGCGCACAAACTCGACTAGCTCCCAATCCGGAATGCCCGAATTCCAAACCGGCGTCTCGTGTAGCCTATCGACGTGGGAAAGACTCTGCACACCGTGAAGCGCTTCGTTAATCGCCACGAATGTTTCCCGCGTCATTCGGTTCTCTTCTAGCAAATCCAGAGCCTTCGACCAGCTACCATCGGCCTGAGCATAAAGAATGTAGTAGAACCTGGCCCTAGTACGTGAGGGGATAGCGAATGCCGGAAGCTTGGATTCGTATTCCCTCACCACGACACTAAAGCGGAATCGGATTTCGTGGGCCAGCCTGTTTCCGCTCTGGAAATCGTACTCCTCAATTGCCCGCAGAAAAGCCTCAATAAGTTCCTGCTCTAGCTCCTCCCAATCCAAACCGGGAACCTTCGCGTACCTATTGATAGCGCCAGCATAGGCACCGATAAGCCTTTCCTTCGCATTCTGAGCAGCAGCCGACGGAACGGAATGACCTAGAACAGTCACCTTCTCCCGTGCCGTCCTAAGCAATCCCAATTCCTCTTCGGCGGAAAGCTCCTCACGCTCAATAACGTCAGTGATCACCCTTCCACCTTTCATGCTTCTTCTCTAGGCCACGACGCATTCCGCTGACCAGGATAAATGCTTGCTTTAGTCTCGGTTCTAGGCTCTGTACTTCCGCCCGCAATTCCAACCGGCGAGGATCAGACGCAATATCCTCCGTATTGAATAGGGGCGGCTGTGTCCACTGATCAACCAGGATACCGGACTTATGATTACTTGTCAATAGGTGGCGGGAATCTTCCGACTCGCCCAGCAATTCTACCAACGCTGTAGCCTCTTCTAGAATGAGCTTAGCCCACTCTTCGATTTCCCGGTCCTCCATTTGATTTCCCTTCATGCGGCCAACTCCTCAGGCATATGGAATTCCTTGCCATGTCCCCACGAAAGCCCATACACCTCAGGCTCAGCGTCGATAGGAACACCTTCGAATTCAGTAGTCATAATGCGGGCTACTGCCTCAGAGATTTCCGTAGCCATATCCGTAGGAGCTTGCCCCAGGAATTCGTCGTGAATCTCTAGCAGAACGTAATCGTCCAGCCCTTCTTCGTGCAACCTGATTCGCGCGTCAAGCATAATGTCTCGCGCGGAACTTTGAATCATGTAGTTAACGCCAGAATAGATACGGTCCCGATCAAGAGGCAGCACTCGATCAAACGGAGTGATAACCTCAGGACGGCCAAACTTAGCACGTCGGCGCAACTTGATATCGTACTGCTTTACCTCAGGGAATGCCTTTTCCCATTCCTTGCCAATTGCCGTAGCCTGTTCCAGCGACACAGCAGAAGTCTGGGCGATCTTGGCATAACCGCCACCGAACAGCTTACAGAATCCCGTGTTCTTCGCTGTCTTATACTGCCAGGAATTCTTGTCCCATCCGTCCGGCCAAATCAAATCCGCTGTGTAAACGTGAATGGACTTTCCGAGACGGATAGCTTCCTTCATTCCCTTCACGTCGGCAAGGGCAGCCATTACGCGCATTTCAATCTGAGAATAGTCGGAGGACCAAATCGACCAGCCGTCCTCAGGAATGATAGCCCGACGAATGCGCCAATCACCAGCGGGAAGTTGCTGCAAAGGTGGATCACTAATGCTCATTCGGCCTGTACGCGCACCCAGTGTCTTGATATTGGGGTGAATGTAGCCATTCTCGTCCACCAAATCAAGCATACCATACGCATACGCTTCCAGCCACTTACCAGCACGCTTTCCGCGAATGATTGCATCGGCCAGCGGGTTAGGCTCACGGAAATTAACCCGATCCCATCCCTTATCCAAGTCGGCCATTCGGCGCAAGACTTCTCCGTCAACCTTTGGCGCGCCAGTCTTTGTCTTTTCCTTCCAGACTTCTCCCATTCCTTCTAGAGCGGCGATAATCTGGTTATTGCTGTTGACATTCTCCACGCCGAACTTAGCCGCTCGCTTAGAATGTGTGTCCTTCTCCTCTTCCAGATATGGAATCAGCGAAGAGGTAATGTAATCGGTGTCAACGCGCAAACCCCGAATGTGCTCGCCCATAATGATACGGGCCACGTAGTGTTCCTTCTGCGCCAGCTTAGCCATTCCCCTTTCCTGAATCTCAGGGGTAAGCTTACGGCACAGACGCTTAGCCAGAATAGGGTCAAGGCCAGCGTAAAGAAGATAGGTAGGATGCGTTACCGGAATCTTTGCCCATCCTTCGCCCGACTTTAGAGTCAAGCCAAGATCGCGCTTAAAGACTTCCTTTAGTTCCTCTCCACCGTCGGATGAATTAGGGTCGACATAGTGATTGCAAAGCTGCTTTAGTCCCAGACCGATTCCGCCATTCTCTACCGGGCGAGGATCGATCAGGTGGGCGAGAAGCTGTGTATCGATAATGCGCTTACTGAATGTCCATGCGTCAACCAAGTTTAAACGGGCCAGGGCAGGAACGTCAAAGCCCATGCCATTGTGGAATACGAATCGATGATCACTAGCGAATACCTGGCGAATCTGAGGCGCGAAATCGTCAGCGTTCAAAACCCATCCGTCGTATTCGTCGCCCACCTGCACAACTCGAATGCGGAAATCCGCACTATAGGGATTCTTTCCCGTTGTCTCGATATCCGCACCAATCATTACCGGCTGCCTATCGAACCACGCCCAGAATTCAGCAAGGTCTTCGGTCGTCTCCGGATAATGAACGGTAACTTCCTCGCCATCCAATCGGGACTTATACGTCAGCATTGCGTATCTATGCCCTTTCTACTAAGCATCGCCCCTACCTCCTATGTTAGCAAGGTAGGGGCGAGGCTGTCAATCGACCTGAATATCAATCCCACGGTCAGCCAGCATCTTCTCAATCCGCGCCAGCTTCTTTGCCACGTTCTCATACTTCTCACGCAGCGACTGATATGGTGCGGGTTCCATATCATTCATCTTTGTCTTATAAACCTTTAGCACTCGGTGAGGAGCGTAATTCGGATTCGGCTCCCTAACTGTGCGATACGTTCCCGGCTGAGTGCGGTAATGGAATTCGTTGCGCACTCCCCACGGTGTCATTTGAGTAGCGACACCCTGAGCCACCGAACGTGAAGAATAGGGACCGTAAACCACTCCTGCATCCGACTTAGCGAAGTAGTAATAACCTTCTGCATCGGGACTAAACCTGCGCGCCACCTGAAAGCCTCTCATATTCAGTCTTTGTCTTCGGGAAACAATTCGGGCAATCGATTCGGTGAAAGTGCGTGTAGTTGCATCCCGAACAGACCACCTCATCCTCTCGCAATTCCGCCTCATCAGGACGGAATGTAACGTCCTCTTCCTCAGATTCCACTGTCAAGAGCACGGAATTCCTCCTCCGTCAGAAGAATGGTGTCCTGTCCCTTTCCCGTAACTGGCGCGATTTCATACCAGTCAGTAGGATTAAAGCGAGAATGGGGAGTTTCGGTAATTACGCCTACGTCCTCTCGCTCCCAGCCCGGTCCTAGAACATCATCCTCGGCAATTACGACGACCTTTCGGCCACTCTCAATCAATTACAATCACCCTTCCATCAGGAGTGAGGCACTGGTCGAATCCGTCATAAGCCCAGCCCCACTTTCCGTTAACGTATTTGTAACCGGAAGTGTCGACGTGGTTAACCTGCCCACCTTTCGCCTCACAAGCATCCGAATAATCGTTCCGGTGAACCCATGCCAGATATCCTAGAACCGGCATAGCACAGAATGCTAGCACGATGATCACCGGAACGATTCGGTCCAGCAGCCAGTCCATGATCCCTCACTTCGCTTCGAACGGTTCGCTTTCCTCTAGTGTAGCGGAACCATCCTCGCCTGTCAAGCGACGGAAGCCACGGAATCCGACTGCGCCAGCGTGCATTGTCCTGGTCGCTCCACGTTCCTCTAGAGCCTGCCAGACAGTTGCACGACGCCAACGATCCTTGAATGGCATTCCTTCATCCTCTGTCCACTTAACGTATAGGTCCCAGACTTCCTTTCCAGTCATACGGCCCTTTGGATCAGAAACGATAACGCCACCAATGAATCCGGTAAGTGCGTCGCTGCCTTCACGGTAATCCTCAGTCGCAACCTTCACAACGTCGGGATCGTTTAAACCCTGCTGGAAATATGAACGTGCTCCTGCAATTGCCCACGAAAGAATGCCCGCAGGTCCGTCCCCGAAATCCTCGTCAGACTTCCAAGCGAACCTAGGAACTTCCTTTCCGGTGAACTTTGCAGCTAGGTAACCGTCGCGCTCTCCGTCGGCAAAGAATCGCTTAAACGGAATGAGCTTTACGCGACGCCATAGTCCATCATCCTGCCCACGGAAATCAGGCTTATAATTCGTCGCCAGGAGAATCAGGAACGTCGGAGTGAATTCGAAGAACTCCTGACGCATGAATCGAGCCTGGACAATTCCGTCACCGGTAAGCTTCTTAATGGTAGCTTCGTCCATTGGCGTTCCTCGGTTTCCCTCAGAAGCCATTACCAATCGGGCACCCTTTAGAGCAGCAACATCATTCGGGATGCCTCCTCCGCGCTTTGCTTCGAAAGTTGAGAATGAAGTCGTCGCAGAGATAGGACCGAAAATCGTAGCGAGAACTTCGGTGAGGACAGACTTACCGTTCGCACCATTTCCCCAAAGAACGGCAAAACACTGTTCGCTAGTATAGCCGGTAATTCCATACCCAACCAGACGCTGAATGTAATCCGGTAGTTCAGGATGATCAGGGAAAATCTCACGGAGAAACGATTCCCACCTAGGGTTTCGCGCATTAGGATCATAGTCAATCTCGATCTTCCTCGTGAGATACATTTCCTTTGTGCGATCCGAGAACGGTTCAAGCTCTCCCGTTTCCAAATCGACTACACCATTGCCCACAGCCAAATGCCTATTGTGCAAATCGAAATCAGTCAGCGAAGCATAGACGCCATTAAGCGCTTCTAGTTCCCTCATCATGGCGTCAATCCCACGACGAGACATTGTGTACTGAACCAGCTTCCGATGCCTAATACTCTCGCGCGCTGCACCGATCTTGTCCAGCAAATCTTCCCTGGACTTACTATCCGGCATTTCCCGAATGATTCGCGTTTCCAATTCGGACAGTCGAATACGGGCGCGGTCCTGCACAGCCGGGAAAACCTTCTGTGCCATTTGCCTAACCCATTCAGCCTTGTCCTGTTCCCAGACTCCACGGGTAGGACGGTAGATCAGCCAGCCCAATTCAGGAGTAAAGCGAATGTCCGAACCATCCGCACGAATCATTTCTCGCAGCGCCCGCGCATTCTCCACGTCGTTAAAGAGGCTATTGATTTCCTCATCGATATAGGTTTCGAATACGTCGGACTTCTCCACAGCAGTAGCGGAAGACACAGCCTGGCGCAGAAGCTTAGGAAAGTCTAGTTCCCTCTCCTGCCATTCCGACAAATCCTTCGCAGGAATGACCAGCTTATAGACATTCAGCCCACGTCGGGTTAGCTCATCCGCGAGAATGTTGGCGAACTTCATACCAGCTTCGTCGGAATCGCCCGCAATGATAACCCGGCGACCATTCAGACCGGAAGCAATCTCATCCAATAGGGCACGGTTAGACGCTAGACCAGCACCACGAATGGCAAGGGAATCATATCCTACAGCCGCCGCAGTAAGAGCATCGCCCGGACCTTCTGTGACAATGATTTCATCCCAGCCGGTTCCGCCATTAAAGAATCCGTACTTCCCCCACGATGAACCCTGAGGGTTAATCGGCCCCGACCACTTAGCCTCCGACGGACCTAGAGCACGTGACTGTAGGTAATGCGGATTGCCAGAGAAGTCATTAAACGGGACGACAAGTCGAGGCACGTCGTGATAAGTACCCGCTGAAAGTCGCAAACGGCCTGCCTGTGTATTACCATCATCGTATCCTAGCTCTAGTTCGGCAAACTTCTTCTCGTCAATACCGAAACGTCGTGCCGCATACTGCCTGGCTGAATCACTAGCACGTGAACGGGCACGATCCAAATAGATAGCCAGAGAGGCACGGTCACCAGGAGAAAGGGGCGCGTCGATATTCTCCACGACAGGCCCCTTTCCCTGAACTTCGAATAGATCAGCAAATGTCAGATCGATCTTGCGTAGAATGTCCTCAGTGTCGCAGCCAGCACGGCACCTAATCAGGATAGTTCCATTAGCCTTCCTGCTAATTACCAGACTCGGCTTGGAATCATTATGAGCAGGGCAATGAGCTAGGTAACCATCCTTTGTCTCCTCTGCCAATTCGAACTTATCCAGCAGGTGCTCTAGCTCCACTAGTTACCTCCGTGAACCGCCACCGTGAAAACGATAGTACGTGTGCGCGAAACGTTGTACGTCGTAATTGTCAGGACACTACCTTCCTGGGTAATGTCGGCAATCTCATAGAATTCGTCAGCTTCGCCGTCGATAAACTGCAATGCGTTATTCACCATCAGGGAATCCCGCACATAAGTTGCCATTTCGTCGCTCGTGATTAGCTCCACGGATGCGGCCCCTTTCCGTCCCAATACTTCGCCATTCCCATATTGACTAGGTAGGTAGCCAGGTTGCCAATCTGAGGTTCCCCGACGACCAAAACGTCAGCGACATAGCGAGTAAGACTCATATCGTAAGTTCCCGATTCGCGCTTATATGTCGTGACAATCAGTTTCCGATTCTGTAGGACAAAGCCGGTAAGGTCTTTCGCCTCTTGATAAAGGCTGTGTCCCTTTTCCGGCGTGTCGACTCCCTTTAACCTTACCTCATGAGCCTGCCAGGTGTCAAACCCCAGGTCAAACCACAGTTCGAACGTGTCACCATCGATAACCCGTTTAAACGAAGCCTCAAAGACTCTCGGCTGTAGGATGCTCACAGCGTGGGAAACCTCCTATTCTCGAAAACCCATTCGGCCCGCTCATCCGAATCCATGATATACCATGATCCGTCATCCGTGCGCTTCTCTCGTGGAACGGTAGCCAGCCAGGCAAGAATGACCATGGCGGAAACAAAGGCAATCATTCCGACGGTAAAGCCAGCGAACAGAAAGGGAATGTAAAGCACTCCCAGAACGATAGCGGCCAAACGAACATCTAGCTTTAGGACCAGACTAAGAGCGCGGAACGATAGCCGATCCCGGTACAGCTTTCGCACTTCCTCCTCCTACATTCGGGGTACGGATTCCGCCACCCATTTGAACATCAGTCTTGCTCACAATAGCAATGAACAGATAGCATCCCAGCAGAAGCATAAACTTAAAGGGCCAGGGAATGACTAGCAGGATGCCGACGAATACCACCAGGAAGATCAGGATTCCTAGGGCGAACTTCTGACTATCGTTTAAATGCCTCTTCGGACGATACGGCCTAACGGATTCGGAAACCACTTCACCCCTAATGAGTGGGAGGATATTGGCTTCCGAATCCGTCGGCGCGTAATCCGAAATCTTAGCGTCACTCGACAATTTCTGCATCAATTACTTCCTCTCCTGGTGGCAAAGCGTACATCTTTTCGCCGGGAAGAGGAGTAGGATCGGCCAGCCTCTCTACTAGCTCATTCTGTGACCATGCCCACCTAATGAATGCGACCAGCCCGATAACGCACAACAGAACAGTTCCGTATGCCCACGTCGGAATAGCGGCCAGGATCGCCCACAGAAGTCCCGACCAAACCAGGAACACTAGGACGGCAATTCCGATAGCGGCATTCCTGACCTTACGCATTAGCGCTCTCCACCTCTCAGAACGAATAGACCTACAGCAATTGCCCAGGTAGCCATTTCCTGTTCGGTTGGCTCTCCGTCAAACGTGATGGTATATCCTTCGCCATACTTTGCAAGATCGGGCGGGCCAGGAACGAAATGGTACTTCCCGATAAAATCAATCACTCTCACGATCATGTGCTTCCACCATTTCCAGTTCCGTCATTGATTCCCACGCCCGATTAGTACGCGGATTCACCAGGCTTTCGCTAGAACGCTGCTCCACATTAAGCATCCGGAAAACGTACTCCTCCACGTAATCCGGATCGCCCTCAACTTCCAGAGTGCCCAGGTTATAGAATGCGGCATAATCTTCGTCGTAAACGATAACCATTCCGGACTTAAACACGGCGGCTGCGTCCATCCTTTAGGCGAGCGTGAGTAGGAATGCGGGTAATGCCCTTTCGCAACATAGCCATTACCATTCCTTCCCGGTTACGCTGCATGATTTCGAAATCGCGGGCAGCCCTTTCCTTTGCGTCAGCGATTTCCTGGCGTGTCTCGTCCGAAACGTCAGGGTTACGCCACGTCGGGAATGCCATTAGTGAACCTCTTCCTCATTGTCAGTCCAGTCATAGGAATCGAAAACCACGCGGTGTCCTGTCTCCTCCTCGTGCCTATTCGCGCCACGGGGAGAATTGAATGACGCGACACACTGAGTGCATTCGAACCACATAGCTCCTCCTAAAAGCCGACAGGCCCCTTGACCTGATAGCACTAGTCTACCAGAGCCAAGGGGCCATGTCAACTCACACGTCGAAGGGAACGTCCTCATCAAGCGCAGGAGGAGAGTAGGTCACCTCGTGCAGCTTCTTCTTATAGCCCTTCTTTCCACCCTGTCGCGGCTCCTCACCGATGAACTTAACGGTAAGCGTGCCTCCCTCAGCGACATTACGAACGCCAGCTTCCTTCACAGCGGCGAGGAACTTGGAATTCAGGTCAGAAGGAATCGGGCACCACAGGGAATAAGTCTCGCCATTAATGTCCAGGTTCACGACATGGGCCATCTTAGGCTGAGGCTCCTGGTTTCCCTTAGCGGGCCAGAATGCAGGCTCCTCGGTGTCGAAATCCTTTGTCTGTAGCTTCACAGCCGGTCCCTGAACGGTGCCGGTAAAGGAATCACCAACGGCCTTTAGCAGAGTCTTGGCGCTAGGTCCACCCTGCTTCTCGAAAAGGTCAAGCGTCTCAGTCACTTCGTATCACTCCGTTTCATTTGGGCGGTATTTCCGCGTATCCCTAGAGGGAATCGAACCCTCATCGCCAGATTGAGAATCTAGCATCCTTGCCGTTAGACGATAGGGACCAAGCAGCCCTAGAGAGAATCGAACTCTCTTCGCCAGGGTGAAAACCTAGCATCCTAACCAATAGACGATAGGGCCATGGGCGGGCCGATGCCTGTAGCGACAAGCAAAGGAATTCACCTTCTCTCTGTAATCGAATGAGGACTAACAATTCTCATAGATTCCAGAGCACCGGCCCATTAACAGGTTGTCCAGACCTGCCTAGCCACTCGTGAAGGGCACCACTCCCTCACTACTTCTACTCTAGCACGTCGACCGAACGAACGCAACCTCTTCGCTCAGGTACTTTTCAAGATCGCGTGCGTAGTCCTCCCAGGTCTTGCTGTCCTCGTCCTCTGGCGTATCAATGTCCTTCGCCAAATCATAGTCGATATCGAGCATAACACGTCGGAGTGCCTGAGCCATTGGCGACATTAGTAGTCTACCACGGGCGGAGGAGGAAGGGGTTCAACCTTCTTGCTCTTGTCAAACTTTCCATCTTCCCACAGGATATTCAGCATCGAATTCATGAGTGCAATTGTGTCCTGTAGGTACTTATGATAGGCTGTGTGCATTTCGACATTCACGATCAGGCAGCCACAGAGCAGGCAAACCTCAGCTTCCTTAGCCAAGTTGTGCGCTCCTCTCATTTGCGAGTACCGTAAGCTCATCCGTCCATAGGTCCGAATTGAGCTTATATAGCTGCACCAGAATAGCCTTTGACTTTGCCGTCCTGATCTTGTCTTCCAACGTCGGACCAGGAATAACCATAGCAGATACGACCTGAGGCTTTCGACCTTCCTTGACGACAATGGCAGCCTTTACCATTTCGTAACACTGCTCTAGGTTTACCCAGATCAATTCAACCTGATTTGAACCTAGAGGCAGGTGGATGATCATGCCCCACTTAGTATTCACGACGAATTCGTTTCGCACGCCATTGTCGTAATAAACGGAATTCGCGTACACAGCCATTTGCATACCGAATTCTAGTTCCTTACCCTTTACCTTACCAGTCTTTAGGTCCGCGATGACATTACCGGCTGGCATCCCGTCGGGAGTAGGAAGGTCGGTAGCAATCAACTTGTCGAATGTGCCCGCGATTCCCAATTCATCCTGAACCACAAACTGCTCACTGGCAACGATGTTTAAACCGGCCTTGACTAGCGCGTGGTTATAAACGTCAAGGTCATCCGCGTAATCTTCGTCAATGTCGAATAGCGCACCCTGATCAGACTTATCGGTGATAGAATGGAATCGGGTTCCCTTTGACGCGGCGGCCCTATCCCACGAACGGCCCTGAGT
>Ga0157372_10002642_pt1 | contig 19408 bp, 14 predicted proteins | sample C55metaG_FD_115307 | JGI IMG/M metagenome (GOLD analysis project Ga0157372, IMG submission 115307) | Corn rhizosphere microbial communities from Kellogg Biological Station, Michigan, USA - C5-5 metaG | ecosystem: Host-associated > Plants > Roots > Rhizosphere > Soil | place: USA: Michigan... | reverse complement strand
TTCTGTTCCATTGCACCACGAACGAAATCATTATTATCAAGGAACCCTTGCCAGGGTTCCTTTAGTTTTAATGACACTTTTGACCCCTTACGAAAGTCTTTTCCGGTAGCAGTAATTATAAAGTTAGAGAAGAAAATTCTAAGATATGAATCCATCTGCTTCATATCGCGTATTTTTCCTAAAATAACAGGGGTAGATTCAAAGAGTTTGAGATATTCTTCAAACTTAGGAATAGCATCGGGCGCTTCCTTACGAAGCTTGAAAATCTGAGCATATTTTTCTTTCATCTTTTCCAGCTCGGAAAGGGTTGCGTCGAGATCGTAATGTTTTTGGAGCTTTCCTGTTTCATCATTCTCAATAAGCTTTTTGATCTTTTCGTATGAGGTTTCTTTGTTTCCAATCAATACTTTAAGGCTCGATATTTCAGAGTCCATCTTCTTCTGGTGCTGCTTAAGGCTAGATAGCGCATTTTTGGTAAAAGTATCATAATTACTTTCTGTTACAAATAGGAAGTGAGTGAAAAATTCTTGAGCTGCATCTAGGATGAACTTAGCTCTCGCCGATTTACCATATAGAGCACAGCCTGGCATCTCGCATTTATAATAATAACGATATTCGTATATTTCACCGTTTGAATCTCTTTTGTTGGTCATGTGAGATGTCATTGCATGCTTGCAGTGTCCGCAAATAACCATCTGACGAAGTAGATCAGATTTAATATTACCGCCTTTCGGGCGATTAATGCCGAGGATCTTAGTAGAGTTGAGGTTATCAACCCTATTAATCTTGAGAAAGTCATCAACTTCAAGCATCTGTTGAAAATCGTAAAACTTACTAAGGTTTACTAGCGTCTTCCCCCATTTATGGACGCCAACATAATGAGGATCTTTAAGAAGATCAGAGATGTCATCTTTGTTCCACTTATGAGAGACGGCCGCTTCTCCTCGAAGCTTTTGCACCTTGTAATCCTGTTCATTGATCCAGAGCCTTATGCTTTTCTGAGATTCACCCGTAAGCGCCATATCAAACATGTGCTTCACTTTTGTAAAGTTGTCTGGGTCGGGCTGGAAATGACGCTCTGCATCGATTATATAGCCATGCTTGAACTTACCGATAAATTCACCATCCTCCACGGCACGGCGGTTACCGCGCGCCACAGACTCGCTTAAGTGCTCAGAGTACTGCTTCGCCATCACGAATGTAATACCGAGAAGCATTTTCCCCGCCGGAGAGTTCTCGAATGTAAAAGTAGGAAACTGGAGATCTTTGATGAGGTCCCTGTCGACCAAGTCAATGATTGTCCCAGCTTCTTTCATATTGCGGGAGAGCCTATCAGGGTGCCATGCAATCAGGCCGTCGATCTTGCCATTCTGAATATCTTTAATAAGCTGCTTGAACTCATCTCGTGTATCGGCAACTTTTGCAGAAAATTTTTCCTCATATATCTTCACAACATTGAGTTCTTGCGGAATGATAATACGATCCATGCAGTCTTGCACCTGATCTTCAATAGATGAAGCCTGCTTCTCATCACCTGTAGTCGATTTACGCGCGTATAGGGCGTATCGAATCTTCCGTCTATCTATTTCCTCTTCTTGATCGCCCTTAAGAAGTTCAAGAAGCTCTTGCTGTTTGGTTAGCTCATCACCCATATGTCTGATTATATACGGAGTAATAGATAGTTAGAGCTACTTTAGGCTTATTGTTTATAAGACGATTTTGATGCCCGCTTCATTTATAAGAAGCGGTTTATCAGTTGGCGCCTTCTCATAATTCTCAATAAGAATGCGAAAGAGAGTATCGTAAGGCAGGTCCTTAGAGTCTTTGTTTGTATCTTCAGTAGTTGAAGCTTTAGCCACAACCATTCTCCACTATTCTGCAGCCTAAATAATCTTTATTCAATTATTATGAATAAAGAAAATACATCTGCTTAATAGTGGGAAAAAATGAGATTGTTTTAGCTTGCGCTACTCTCGTCACCACCGTGTTTTATATTGCTTCGATGTAAAACAATTTAATACTATTATAGCGCTTATTCTTATATATTGAAATGTATCTTCACTGTTTTTGGCGCGCATATTACCAAAGTCGTATATAATGAAAGGGCTTAAGACCCACAATTTAGACGCAAGTACAAATCATTTGATTTGGCGCGGTTGTACGAGAAAATCGGCAGCCGTACGCAGTAGCACAACCGTGTCTATTGTGGGCCTTAAGCAGCTTAACGGCTGCCGTTTTTATTTTGAGCAGCCTCCATAATTAAATGCCTGAGGAGGGCTCACATGAACGAAAACCAATCAAAATCATGGTACAAAAAATGGCAGATCTGGGTAGCGATCGTTATCGTACTCGGTATGATTGGCTATCTAACAAACCCAGAGGGTACTCAGAAACCTAAAGACACGAAGAGTGATACAAGCGCTAAAACCACTCCACCAAAGCAATGGACAAAAGTATCAGAGCTTGTAGGGGACACTGCGCAAAAGAGCAGTGATGTCTTCACTGTTTCTGGCAGTAATGTTCGTATTAAGTACACCGTTAACTCAATATCAGATTCAGGCACTGCGTTGCTCTACATGCTCCCAGAAGGCTCTACGATCACAAAGAACAGTAGGGGAGAGATGGACGTAGCTGTTCAGGATGTAACAACTATTGGCAACAAGAGTGGTGAGCTAGTAGTACAGAAGCCAGCTGGTAATTACTATCTCTACATCAACACTTCAAGCATTAAAGACTATTCAATCACTGTCGACGAACAGAAATAGCTATGAAGAATCGTAAGACTTATAAGATACTCGCCTGGTTGAGTTGGTTTGTGCCGCTGAATCGCTTTTACTTAGGTGAACGCATCTCCGCAACTCGCCTCATTACACTGAACTACTTTATGATGGGCATCTTTGTAGATTTATTCTATATGGATAAACGATTTGATGAGGCTATGGCTAAGCGAGGGTTTGTAAATAGTGAGGCTAGAAATTTACAGAGGAAGTAAATCTCGCACCCGCCTCTTACTTTATGATAAGCTTACAGCATAATGATATTTAAGGAATGGAAAGAATTTACAAGAGCTTACGCACGTAGCTTTAGGGGTGCTGGCGAGATCGTTCTCTTTTTTGTAAGTTTAGCGGCTTTCTTCTTAGGGTTAACGATTCAGTTTGTAGGCACGATAGGAACAGTGTTCTTTTGTGTACTTCTAGTTTTCGCTGGAAAAAGTGCTTGGTCGGCTGAGCATAAAAAGTATATTACGTTAAAAGAGGAGCTAGCAGTATTAAAAGACTCCTCTTTGAGCTTTGAGAAATTAGATCCAATTCAGCAAGAGATTATACTAAGTATAGCTAACGCTTCCGATAAAAGGCTCGCTATCATTAACACATTACAAGGTACGATCTACATGGGGCTAGAAAGTATTACTGAGAAATATGACGAGGTTAAGGTGGAGAGCGAGATTATGGATCTCGTGCAGAAAGGCCTACTCAGCCAAAGTGAGAATTTTGGCAAAAATAACAATCGACTATATAAACCTACTAAATTATTCTTTGGGATTACAGACTCAATCTCCTAGATGGCGGTAACTCTGTCTGTCCACACTCTGTGTGATAAGCAATAGGGTTATAGAAGACTTCTCTTTAGTCAATGAGAGGACGGCTATGGAGAAACGGCGAGTAATCCATAAGTCTGCTATCCTGAGGTACGTAGCTCCATCTGGGAGCTTCACGAAATCTGAGTAAACTCTGTTGCTTTATCGCAAATCGGATATAATGTAGGAAATGAAAGACTTGGAGAAGCTCGGGAATAGAATACCCGAAAGGTATGAGTCATGGGTGGGGGCAATAGAGATTGCCCTCTTAATTTTTATATGCTGGATTGAATACGGCATAATATTCACCAGTATTTTCTTTGATGAACCTTTTTTTCAAGTGTTCAAAGTTGTAAATAAAAATGACGTATTGTCCTATTTGGCGGTTCTCCTGGGGATTCAAATCCCAATTTTTATGTTATTCCTACAGGAAATGACTCAAGCCGGTCATGTAAAAAGGAGGATCCTACCGAGGGTTACGAAATTTAAGGAAATAATACTTTCTTTAATCACGGCCACAACATTCATTCTTCTGTCTCCATCGGCTGGATATATCTATTTTCCGCTTGCAGTAATGATCGCAGTAAATTTTTTGGCAGTATTTCGTGCTATTACCGTTACATTCCAGCAAGACCAGTACGAGAACAGGATGTTTGACCAACTAAGATTGACTGCAAAGAAATCATTTGACTCTATGATGGATCAGCGACGTGAACATAATAAAAGGCTAAAAGAAATCGAATCGTCAAAGTTTATCGAAGTGTCCTATTTTGATAAAGAATACAAAGAATCTAAGACCATAGAAATTCTAGCAAACATCAGTGGCACATTTGATGATGTGGATGTGGATGACATAATCTCAGTACTAACTCGCGAGTTTAAGGTCGAAAATAATAGGCAGAGAGACAAAAAGTCACTTAATCAAGAATTACCTATCCTAAGGCTACGTTCTACTCCTTTCTATGACGTGGATGCAGAAAGCGTAATTGCCGAATTAGTAGTGCCGAATTCATACAAGAGGGAAGAAAAACTGAAGAGGCGTATCGAAAAAGCTTTAAGAATAGCCCCAAAACCTACGCAGATTACTGAGATAAAATATTTAGACGAGATTATCTCAGACTTTACTCTTGCAATTACAGAAGACATTAAGCAGGAGGATGCGCAGTCGCTTGAGATACATCTTATTTACCTCAAGGTTTTATTAGACGAAATTGACCTTAGTATAGCTACGGATGATAGGCGAAATAACGAAACGTACAAGTTGAGTGACGCATACAATGAGCTTTCAAGTTTCATAAATGACCCGTATTCGAAACGGCAGCGAAGGTTGTATGATTTGCTAACCGATAGTCTTTTAAAAGCTACTCAAGATGGTAAGGTCGAAGTCGCTCAAATAATGATTCGCTTTATCTATAGGAAAATTATCGACGCAAACTCTAACCCCCTTATGATGACAATCGCAAGATTTGATGGTGCCTTACTATATACCGTAGGCAGATTTATTTATGATGAATCATTAAATGGTGAACTAACTAAGAAACAGGAACAAATTAGGGACAATGTATATGTTCGCGTAAAGGAAATGGCTAACATGCTTTTATGGGAGCTTCGAAAGGAGGAACTCGATAAAAAAATGTATGAGCCGAGAAGGACATGGTTCGTAAATAGGCTTGAGCGTTACAGGGGTCTTTTACTGGCGGCTATTAAGAATGAATGTACCGTTGAGATAGATCTCTTCATGTCAATACTCGAAGAGATAGAGCGAGAAATTCAGTATGGAAATCTACGTGATGAAGATGCAAAGCTAGTGCGTTCTACGATCTTTATGATTGCCGCTTATCTTAGGTATAAAGGCTCGATGAACGGAGCCGCAGGCTTAAGGGTTAAGCAGATGGTGAATAATTGGGGCGCCGCAGAGCTGACGGATGTGTATATAGATTGCAGATCAAAAGATTATGCAGATAACTGGCGTATTGATGTATTTGATAATCCTGCCGACGGCGTTGTTAGGGCTGTGCCCGATTATGACCAAGTTCTTGCTAAGCTATGGGCGGATATGATGTTGTCAACCACCTTTACGGCGGACGTAAGGTTTTTTGGCGAGAAGTCAAAATTTGAGCAGACTTTGATATTTACCGAAGGCGGTAGCGATGTTAAAAATAACAAATTACTCGATTACATCAAAGGCATAGAAGCCCCAGAAGCACTTGAACTTTCTAAGCTGGTAAAGGCGTTTATTGAGGTTCGCAGAAATTACGAGGACACCATTCTTACAGATGTAGATTTAGATAGAGAAAAAGTGTCAGAATTTAAAAGATTAACGAACAACGCATATAAAGAAAGCTCTGTCGCTGCAAGAATATTCAAAGACGTAACGTCATTTATACATGATAAGAGTCGCACGACAAAAGATTATAAGCAATTCGGGATTAATGAAATATTTGATAAAGAAGCATTCATTCATGAATGGCACAATGGCTATATAACAGCACCAATGGCCGAGCAATTGGGGAGGCAGATAGCTCAGGGTGAGGACAGGTTCATATTTGAAAAGATGCTAGGCGGGCACGTGTCAAAATTTAAGATTAGAGATATGCCTATAATAATCAGAAGGATGAAGGGGGCTGATAAATGGGTCGTAATCTCGAATAAAGTACATGATTTCGATCTACAGGATCTGTTTAAAAAAGAATTGAAAAAAAGTTCATCTCACGGAGATATGTATTTTAAAGGTATCAAACAATCGGCCCCTATTCAGCATGTGTATATAGACGAGGTCGCACGCGGGGTATATTTCGTTAAACAAGCAGATGTAGGGACAGTATCGTCTAAACAGTCATTGAAGAATCCCGTAAAAGTAGCGATAAGTGCATATTCTAAAAACCGAGCGCTCTTAGGTGGCTTATTAAAAGCAAGACCTCAATGGCTAACCGAGAAGGGCGGTCCATATGACCAGACTAAATTCCTCAACACAAAAGTAAATCTTTTAGCGAGGCGCGTCTTTAAGTACAGTGGACCTTCTAGGCTGACTAAGATTTACTTTATGGAATTCGATAAAGACAGCCTCTAGTCTCTGCACGCCTTTTTATGAGTGCGCAGCTAGCAAATAGTCATTATTTCGTGAGACTTTGCTATACTCATCCGCGATATGCAGGCAGTGTCATCCTTACTGCAGATCGCTTTAACTAAGCGTATTGTTTTTCTGTTAACTCAACCATAAACCTCTATACTTCCACGCATAAACTATGCGCTTATGAGCTTAGATGCTGGTATGATAGAGCTATGAAAGAGGAAGATACTCGAGAAGCTACCAGGATAGCCATCGCTGCATTTATTGTAGGCACTACACTCACTGTAGTGGCGAGCAATTTTACGCTTCCCAAAGCATTTCTCATCCCGGTCGGTGCGTTTTTGTTTGGTCTTATTGCAACCGCGGCCCTGGCATTTCTTTTCATACTCGCTAAGGGATATGAGCTGCGCTATAAACCAAAGAAAAGGAATGCTTTTGATAAATACAACTACATCCTCTATAACGCAGCAATGACCGCATACATCATAGTCATGGCTTTGACCCTTTCTATCTTCGGACTTGAGTATCTCGAAAAAGGACTAAAAGCAGGCAATGTGATTGCATCAGGCGCACTGGCGACTCTATTTGTACTGGTAGTAACTGCTATTAATGGGAAGGATATCAAAGATCTCATTACGTACTTACGAAAAAAGCAGTGATAGCAGGGCCCTCTTATGTCTGGCTCATCTTCGTCTTGTAGAGTGTAACTAGTTAAAGAATTATTTAACGGATTGATTTAACTTGGTGTTTCGTATCTTAGGAGGCCCGGTCTACTTATGCGAAGCCTTTGAATATGGTATAGTACACATAAATTTGGAAGGTGAGCTATGAAGAACAATATTGTATTCCTAGGGATTGGCGAAGATAGCTGTGGAGATGCGATAGCTATTCGTCTATGGGACGGCGTAGATATAGAGACGCAGAAGGTCATTGTCATAGATGGTGGCTATAAGGATGACTGGCAAAAAGTTCAAGAGATTGTACACGGTAATTTTGGTGCGCAAGGAATTGACCTTTTAGTGTCGACGCATCCAGATAAAGACCATATCAGCGGTCTGCCTGGTGTTGTTGAGAATATAAAAGTGAAGAGCCTCTGGATGCACCAGCCATGGAACCACTCGGATGATTATCTTGCATATCGACAGGACGAATTTGGTTCGATGAATGCGACCACAAAGCTCAAGAACTCTCTGCAGTCATCTAACGACCTTGCTCTTGCCGCAGATGCGAAGCAGATTCAAGTCGAAGAACCATTTGCTGGCAAGCAATTCTACACGCCATTTGGAACGCTAACTGTTTTGTCTCCAACTCAGGAACTCTATGAAGAACTGCTTGTTCAGATCCTTGATAAGTCTGCCAAAGACAACACTCAACCACAGGTCCTTGGTGTACTGGAAAGTCTGAATGCATTAATGGGCCGTACGAGTGAGCGGATTGTAAACAAGCTTTTCGAAGACCATGATGTCGAGACGTTGACTGATGCGGGTACAACAAGTCCGAGCAATAACACAAGTACGGTAATACTGTTAGAGCTTAATTCAGGCGAGAAGCTGCTTTTCACGGGGGATGCTGGCATGGAGGCATTAAACCTCGCACACATGAACTACAGTGCCCTGGGTCATACGTCTGGAGAACTCAACTTTATCCAAGTCCCGCACCACGGCAGTAGGCATAATGTAGGTCCTGATGTATTGGATAAATTCCTAGGCGGTAAAACACAATCAAAAGACATCAAAAGGGGCACTGCATACGTTTCCGCTGCTGCCAATTGCGTGAAAGACGGCCATCCTAAGAAGTCAGTGATGAATGCATTTCGACGAAGGGGCTATCCTGTTTATCATACGGCTGGTCGAAATCTGAAACACGGATATCCCCTAGAGGGCTTTACATCAGATGTAGAGCCTTTGCCTCACTTTAGTGAGGTGGAGGAATAGTTGACGATGGAAGATCTAGTAAAGAAAATATCACAGTACCAGCTATTCAACTTCTTACTAAGTGGTACGGTATTAGCGGGTCTAATATCGAAGACAACTTCAATCAACTTGATCTTCGACAATATTCTGCTCGGTGTGTTCGTATATTATTTTATGGGTCTTATTGTGAGTCGGGTTGGCTCGCTGGTAATCGAGCCGTTATATAAGTACCTGCATATTGTGCAGTTCGTACCATATGAGAAGTACATTGTCGCTAGCAGGTCTGATGCAAAGATTGACACCCTTTCTCAAGAGAATAATACTTATCGTACTCTTATCTCGATGCTGGCAGTTTATGTGTTTATTTACGCAGTGTATATGTGGTTTGGTAAGGAGATATTGAAACAGACCTGGGTTGTTGTAGGGTGTATGATTGTGTTGCTTGTACTTCTTAGCTTCGCTTATCGTAAGCAGACAAAATATATAGTATCTCGAGTGAATGCTGCGCCAAATGAGTGAGTTTGCATCTTTTGTTAAGAAAGTCGTGTCACGTTATTTTAGTGGTGTTCTAGGGTGGGTGTTAAATTTTATTGGCTTTGCATCGCTATTTGTTAGTGCAAAATTCCCAGTTCTCCCAATATGGACTGGTGTAGCGGTATTGCTGGTTAATGCATTTCTCGCTGCCTTTTCAGCCTGGCGTGAAGAGGCAAGATCTGTAAGGAAGCTCAAAGCTGAATTGCATAAAATTAAAGCTACTGTACCACAATATGAGATTATTATTGGTAGTATTAAGCAGTATAGTGCTCAAAGTCTTATAGATGCCACAACAGACGAAATCTTAAACCTTGAAAAGAAGATTGAGGAATCGAAAATACCGGTAGTGATAGCTGCGGACGATTCTCCATTTACTATGCTTGCTCAAAGTATAAGTCAGCTACAGAAAAGTACGTTACCAATAATGCACTCGTTAGGCTATGAGAGCGATGAAGAGAAGTTGCTAAGGTTGAAGAAATACCACGCGCAGCTTTTGAAGTACGCAGACAAATTAAAGGATATATACCAAGTTGACGTATTTATAGAGTCAACGAGACATGATAAAAACATCGAGATAGAAGTGACGTCTAATGACACATTTGCGCTGACGGTGCAGGACGGCTATGTGTCAAGCGGCTTGCCGACAAGGGACTCTGAACACTATCCGTGGACATCACCGATAGGGGCACATCCGATGCCAATCGCAAGCAAGTACTATTTAAGGTCGTTTGCAGAAAAGAACAAAGCCTTCTCTGAGCTGTCATATATTAATGCATCACGCATCACTCGTGTATTTGATAGTACGTTCTACATTCACTCAAAGGAGATGAAGGTTAAACTTCTAGTTAAGGTGCATTCAACTAAGCTCACTACGCCCCAGGTAATAAAGAAGACTGTAGATTTAGCTGGCACTTCTCCTATGCAGATTCGCAATAATTCGTCTGAGGATTAGGTCGATAGAGTATGCTGCAAACTTTTTCTACTTTTTGATTCTATGTTCTAATTGTTAACTTAAAGTAAATAATTAGCCAATTCTTAAAATCCAGTAAAAATCCTATTGCTAATATATTTTGCGTCGTTTATGCTGAAAGCATCAAAGTTGTGGAGGGGGTTCTATGGCGCGAAGTGTGTTAGGTGTAGTTAGTAAAATCAAAAAAACGAAGGCACGTGCGAGTCGCGCGCTTCTTTTATTTCTCATACTTACGTTAACGTTTGGCCTTGTTGAGCCAGGCGCTTCGTTAGCGTTAGCAGAGTCAGCAGATGCAAAGAAGTTCGATACCAACTTTAAACTTGATCCACTGAAGTCAAAAGACACCCAGGATATGACAAACCTCACGCAAGGAACGGGCGGCCCGTTAACGCTACCAACTGTCAAAGATCCGAAAGGCCATAAATACGAGGATACCAGCAAGCGCACAGCCTTTACGTCGACATATGTAAACAACGATGGTACGAAGACGATGGAGTATTCAGTCAATCAGCGCAACTACAAGGACGGCTCTGCCTGGAAGCAGATCGATAACAGCCTTAACGCCGTCACGGAAAAAGCACCAGATCCAACCTTGTGGCAGACTATTACGGGCACACAGCCAGAAGCTCCTGAACCGGAAGAGTTCAAGGGCAAAGCAGGAACGATGAGCGCAGACATCCAGCCACTCGCTGATGGCGTAACGATGAACGTAGCAGGCAAGACTATTGTCATGAAGCCAATTGGCGCGCGCGATGTGAAGCCAACTAAGCAAGACGATAACAGTGTTATCTACAAAGATGCGTGGCCAAACGTAGACCTCGAATATGAGCTACGTGGTGAATCAATTAAAGAAATTATTATCGTCAAGAACAAAGACGCTCAGACGGATTTCAATTTCTCAGTTACCGGTGGTAAAGTTATTAACCATCCAACACGTCAAGGTGAGCTAACAATTGAAGGGCTTCCAGAAGAGTACAGTTTCAGTGCTCTTACTCTCAGCCTTCAAGACCGTGGGGTAATTAGCGAGAGTCACGTATCGCAGGCCCCAAACGAAGCCGCTGACGGTATTGCAGTCACGCTAGATAAAGACTGGATGAAAGCGCAGCCAGCAGACTCATTCCCAATGCGTATCGACCCGAGCCTCGCTAAGGATTCAACAGGCTACTGGATGTTCAAATCAGATGGCTACAGCTGTGGCAGTAGTAACTGTTATGCAAACATCGGCTCGGTATATGACGGGAGCTGGAAATTCTGGCGTTCATATATTCAATTCCCGTACGGTGAATTAGCAGGAAAGAAAGTTCTTAACGCAGATCTGCACGGATACTTTCAGGGCGGCATTGGTGGCGACACTGCATCTCGCTCCATCGCGATGGGGCACGCAAACTGTATTGCATACGGATGCCTCGGGTCACAAGTAGGGCTAACCACTGCAAGTACAGACTTCGACATTGACTTTACAAATAACCTTCAGCAAACCGTCAACAACAATGACTGGGGTGCGGTATGGAGCTTGTGGGGTGAAGAGGGCGGATATAAAACGTACAAGCCATATTGGGATATTGTCGCGTACATCACCTACGACACACCAACTCCAATGGCAACTACAGTAACGCCAGTCGACAAACAAGTCGTTGTCGATACACAGCCAACACTCAAAGTTAATCCGGTGACTGATGCAGATGGCGATACGGTAAAGTACTACTTCCGTGTAAGTACAAGCAGCGACGCCGAGACAGGCGCGGTCATTAATTCGGGATGGATTGACAGTCCGCAGTGGTCAATTCCAGATGGCATTCTGCAGGACGGCACAACCTATTATTGGCATGTCTATACACTTGGCGCAACGCAGACAAATCCAAACTATGTTCGTCAATTCAAAGTCGACCTTCGCACTGGCAAGGACAGCACCCAAAGTTACGAGACAGCGGGGCCTGTTGGAGTGGACCTCGCAACAGGAAATGTTTCACTGGATACAAGCACACATGGCATGAGTGCGCTTGGTGGCTCGATGGGACTGTCGCTCTCATATAACACGCCAAACAGAGCAAAGAAGGGCCTGAAGGGTGAGTACTGGAATTTGACATCTGGATATAGCTTTGCAAGCGGCGCGCCGACAAGTACGCCAACAAGCACCGTTAGAGACGGTAAAATAGATAATATCTGGGGCTCAGGAGCTCCAACAAACGCCAATGGCATTCACGCCGACTGGTTCTATACACGATGGACGGGCCAGTTTACTGCACCGACAACAGGTAGTTACTACTTTGGTGGCAATAATGATGATGGCATGAGTGTCTGGGTTAATAATACTCAGGTTTACAACAACTCATACTCGGTCGGGGCACCGCAATATGGAACGGCAGTTACCTTGCAAGCAGGCCAGGTTGTGCCTCTCCATGTTGAATACATGGAAGCGACCGGGGCTGCAACGGCTCGACTCTTCGTGAAAGGTGCGGTTACTGAGCAGGTAGTTCCACAAGATTGGTTAAGCACAGACATCACAAACCAATCACAAAACTATGGTCTTACTGGTCGGTATTACACTAACCCTGGATTTGCAGATATTGACGCTGCACAACAAGATCCAACACGGCTTATGCTTGTACGTCGTGATACAAAGATGTCGCTGAACTTTGGTTCTGGCGGTCCTGCTGCAGGTATGCAGACAGATAACTTTATGGCTCGTTGGACAGGGTACATCACAGTTCCAACGGCAGGCCAATATAAGCTCGGTGCAGACTCCGATGATGGTATCCGCATCAAGGTTAATACTGGTAGTTGGCAAACTCCACTCAGCTCCTGGACTGATCAAGCCGGAAGGTTTATGGGCAGCGCTGTGAGCCTACCAGCAAACACGCCAATTCCTATCCAGGTAGACTGGTATGAGCGAAGCGGCGGTGCGTCAATCAATCTTCTTATCCAGAGCGATGACGCTGGTGTGCCATTACAAGAAATGCCTGTGACTTGGCTAACGCCAGACGCAAATGTGCTCCCAGACCAATGGAAGCTTGGTATCGATGCAGGGGGGAGTGTGAACTATGAGCGACTCCGTGTTTCGAACAGCTCAGTAATCTTGGAAGATTCAACCGGAAGCACGCACGAGTACAAGTACACGAACGGCGGGTACAAGCCTCCAGTGAATGAAGACGGTACGTTAGCAAAGAACCCTGATAACACATACACTCTGACCGATGTTGATGGTCGTGTGTACGTATTTAATACAAATGGACAATTAACATCAGTAACATCACCTACAGATGATCGAAACCCTGCGGCACTCAAGTATACATACGAAGGCAGTCCGTCGCGACTGACGAAAGTTGAGGACGGCACAACGAGCGCGCGCTATGCTACGGTGTACTACAAAGGCATCAACGACTCTAATAATATCTGCGATAAGAATGGAACAAACAACCCATCAAGTTTGTTTGGATTAATTTCAAGCTTCGCTGATGCGCCTGTCGGAAAGCTGTGTGCCTTCAAAACAAGCGATGGCAACATTACTAACCTTTACTATGATGGTAACGGCAATCTTGCGCGTATCGTAACACCCGGTGGACAAGTAACGGATTACGCCTATGATGCCGTAGGACGTATTACTACAGTGCGCGACAGTACGGCAGCCGATGCTATAGCGGCAGGCGTACGAACTAACGACGCAACAGTTACTTCAGAGCTCTCATACGATAGTCTTGGTCGCATCGTCAGTATTAAAGCGCCTGCGGCAAAAGCTAACGACGCTCGGCTCGAACATACACTGTCCTACATACCAGGTTCAACGGATGTGCATATTACAGGCGCATCTGAACCAAATGGATACAGTAAGCGCGTACAATATGACTCGCTCCTGCGCACAACTGCCGAAAGCGATCTTACGGGCAAAACTACGCAAACGGAATGGGATTCGGTAAAAGATTTACAACTATCGAGCACTGATGTGACGGGCCTTAAGAGTACGACGATATACAATAGTGATGATCAGCCAACTGATAGCTACGGTCCAGCGCCAAGCGGATGGTATGGTGCCGACCGCAAGCCATCTGCAACCTATATAAATCAAGTCCCGCATACAAATACAGGATACGATGAAGGAATTAAAGGTTTTTCTGCAAGTTGGTACAACCTAAAAAGTACCAACATGACAATGGTAGGGGCGCCAAAATACACCCACCTTGGCTACTCAAATCCAGCGGATCCAGCCTTTTCGCAAACAGGTAATACTCGATTCGATTATAGAACGGGCACGCTGCCAATGACGCCAGACACTTCAATCAGTGGCGTTGATGGATACGGGGTCCGGGCAACGGGTAAGATTACATTCCCAACTACAGGTACCTATACCTTTAAGACATGGGCAGACGACAGTATCCGGATGACCGTCGATGATCAGCAACTATTCAATAACTGGGGCACGAAGACTGAAGGCACTGCACAAAACTTACTCACCGGTACATTCAATGCTACGGCAGGCAAATCATATCGCGTAATGATCGAATATGGCCACACAGGTACTCCAGGAGTGTTCGATATTTGGCTCGCTGGCTCAGGCATTGCCGATACATCAGGTGGCCAGGGGCTTGGTACGCGTGACTGGACGCAATATATTTCGCCAGACTATAATCTAACCACTAGCACTACCGCCTACGACAGTCAGCTCGGTAACACTACAAGCACAACGCAGTACTCTGATCCAGCCTACGGTACGATTAGTAGTACATCACTCGACCCAACTGGTATCAATTACCAAAGTCAAGCAACTTACGAAGCTCCGGGTGTAGGCTTCCTCCGTCAGACAAGCAAAACTCTGCCCGGCGGCGCAAAAACTACCTACCAGCATTATGGTACAGCAGATAGTGTCACCGTTGGCGGTACGACCTATAGCGATAAAGGTGGCTACGCAATCGACCCATGTACGAGTAGTCCAACCTTTGGTCAGGCTATCCCACAAGGTGGTCAACCGAAAGGCAAGGTAGATCCAATGGGCCGCATCACGCAAACCATCTACAATATGGCAGGGAATGCTATCGCGACTCGTTATAATAGTGACGCCTGGACGTGCACCCAATATGATGCACGTGGTCGCGCAGTTGCTACATCCGTACCGGCTCGCACCGAAAACACAACAACCATCTCAGGGCGCGCTATCACGAACAACTATGCAGTAGGCGGTAATCCACTCATTACCTCAACGAGCGATGAGGGAGGCACTATTACAGTTGAGAGAGACTTACTCGGACACACAGTGCAGTATGTAGATTCGAGTGGTAAAGTTACCGCCAGCACTTACGACGGATACGGCAAGCTGACAGGTCGCACTAGTCCATTAGGTGCCGAGTCGTATGAATATGACAGCTATGACCGCTTAGTAGCGCGAAAGCTGGATGGGGTTACGTACGCAACACTAACTTACGACGAGTTTAGCCAAATACAAACTGTTCAATATCTTGACGGCATTAGCTTACAGCCATCTGTTCGAGATGCACTGGGTAGGGTAACCAAACTGACCTTCACCGTAGGTGGGCAAGAGATATCTGATAGTATTAACCGTTCTGTCTCGGGGCTCATCCTTTCGGGTAGCGAAAATGGAGTAGCTAAGAGTTATACGTACGACAAGGCCGACCGACTTCTGAGCGCAACCATAGGAAGCAATACTTTTACATATGGATTCGGTACTCCCGATAGCTCATGCAGTAGTCTGCCAGGTAACAATGCAAATGCAGCTAAGGACAGCAACCGCACATCATATACACTCAACGGGCAAACTACAACATACTGTTACAATACAGCCGATCAGTTGATCGCAAGCTCAGACCCACGCTTCAGTACTGTTCAATATGATACGCATGGTAATACCATCAGCCTCGGTGATAGCACACACAAGACCGAGCTTAGCTATGATGCAAGTGATCGAAATGTCGACATACACGAGACTGCGGGCGCTAGTATTCGTGAAACAGCCTATAAGCGTGATGCTACTGATCGAATAACGCGTCGAACTTACACGACAAATGGTACCATGCAGGACGATTCATATTACGGCTTTACGGACAGTAGCGATGCACCGAGTTTCCTTACGGACGTAAACGGTAATGTTACGCAAAAATACTTGAATCTCCCAGGTGGCGTCAGTGTGACAATCAGCCCGCAAAATACAGGAGCAAGTAGCGCTACCTACTCACTTTCTAATATACATGGTGACACGATGGCTACCGTCGACGCTAATGGTGCCCCAACTGTAGTTGCACCTACTGGTCCATTTGGTGAGCGCACTCCTGAACATACTGCACCAACTAATTCTGCTAAAGGTACCAGCACCGATTATCTTGGATCACGCCTTAAGGTCAGCGAGACAGAGTATCTCGTCCAGCCAATTCAAATGGGAGCAAGGGTCTATGTACCCGAACTTGGCAGATTCTTGCAAGTTGATCCAGTTGAAGGTGGAACGCCAAATAGTTATGTATACCCACCCGACCCTATAAATCAGATTGACCCTTCCGGACAATGGGGTATCGGTGGCCTATTAAAGAGTGTTGTAAGTATCGTACAAAGGACGGTAGCTACAGTTGTCAAAGTTGTAGCCGTGACCGTGAATATGGCTGTCGTAAATACCCAAAGAGCAGCAGCAAAACCTATGGCACAATCTCCCCCTCCTAAAAAGAGTACACCTCCGGTCGGCATACTTATCGATCATGTTGAATGGGATTCAAAGAACAATAGAGCAAAAGTATATCCAACTTCGTTTGGAAGGGTGGAAGCTGTCGTTTCAAAGGCGAACCCAATCACCTTGTACTACGTACGTGAAGCGGCATGGGAAGAAGCTCGTGCCCTGGAGCCTCGGCTGAATAATAACTCGATGAAAGATCAGTTTATGTGTCACTGGGATTTGGTGAGCATAAGGGCGCCAAGAAAAGAAAGCTGGAATCTAGATGTGGGAAGGCCGGATGTCGGATATTGGAATACAGTATTTGCGCAATGTAACCCATAAACATTACAATGAAGCCTAGGAGAGTTGTAAATTATGAATAAATCGATGTTAAATAAAGTTCTTGTCTACAGGGTGGTCGGATGCGTGGCGTGGATTTTCTCAACCGCGATAGTCGCCTATCTCTGGACGGTCCTGGGACAGAGAGGTGCAGAGGCCGATGCAGCTGGCGCGACAGGATATACTACATCCTTCGAGCTTATGCTCGGTGCTTTAGTCGTGCCGCTGGCTATTGCATCTGTAGTGTTATTACATAAAGCAAACAAAATAGACTCAAGGTATAAAACCAATTTATTGGTATTTCAAATGGGCATCACTGCAATTGGGGTCATCTACTGCATCTTCATTGCCTTTATGACTACATAGAGAAGTGATGTTGCTTACTACCTTATAAAGCGTATATCCTAGGATCTCTTAAAAGAGCTGGTCATCAAGATTAAATCTACTGACCAGTTCTTTTAATTTATACTCATCAACATCTGAGATTGATAAAGTTTGAAATATGTCCATAACCTGGCACCATTGGAATTATTAAAAGAGTCCTTACGGGACTCTTTTGCTATAGGGGTGATTGTCGGTGTGTATAAACTGATTACCCCTGGTATACTAAAGATTATGACTGCTCAAGATGCAAATACTATTACCCTCGAAGCGTATAAAGACAAGCTTCAGACGTATATAGACAATACTCCTGAAAAAATAAATGAAGCCGAATATCCCTGGATTGATCAAGCGCTTAGTCTTATTCCTAGTGAAGGCACAATTCTCGAGATCGGTAGCGGTGCTGGTCGTAACGCACTATATATACTAGATCATGGCTACAAGCTTACGTGCACAGAGGCAATTCCAGAGTTCATTGATGCTATGCAGCAAAAAGGAATTTCCGCTCAACTCCTCAACATCCTTACCGATGAGATCGATGCACAATATGATATGGTCTTCGCAAATGGTGTGATTGTTCACTTTACTCCAGAGCAGTCTGCGAGTGTATTTAATAAGGTGCGCAACGCTCTTAACCTAGACGGTATTTTTGCCTTCTCAGTAAAAATGGGTGATGGCGAGAAATGGACAGAAGAGAAACTTGGTGCGCCTCGCTACTTCTACTACTGGAAGCTCGAGGAGTTACAATATCTAGCTAAGCAGGCAGGGTTTGAATGGGTCTGTATGACGAGTGGGAAAACAAGCCTTAAGAACGCAAGCTGGCTTTATGCCATCTTACGAAGGAGTCAATAATGAAGGTAGTAACTTCGGGTGCAAGATATGTAGATATCGACGCGTACGCATGTTGTATCGCCTATGCTGAGCTTCTGCAGAAACAGGGAACTGCTGCAAAAGCAGTGAGCGAAGCCGTCATTAACCAGAGTATTCCTGCGCTAATTCGTAACTGGCCCACTAATCTAGAGACCCAGTATCAACCCTCAAGTGAAGACACCTTTATCCTAGTGGACGTCTCGGAGCCTGAATACTTTGAGGTATTTGTAGATGCTAAACGAATTGATGAAGTGATCGACCACCACCCTGGTCTAGAGGATTATTGGCGAGAGCGTATAGGTGAGGGTGCTATTATCGAGCAAGTTGGTGCTGCATGTACGCAAATATTCGAGAAATGGGAGCGGGCGGATATGCTAAGCCAGATGAGCAAAGAAAGCGCTGGGCTTTTAATGTGCGGCATCCTGGATAATACACTTAACTTTGGAGCTGAGATAACAACCGATAGGGATCATCGCGCCTATGAAGAGTTGAATAAGGTAGCACAGTTACCTGAGGATTGGGTGGCGCGATACTTTGAGGCGTGTGAGTCTGAGGTTGTCGCAGACCTATCTCAAGCAGTCAAAGATGATACGAAAACTATGAGAAGCTTCAAATCATTTGATAAGCCGCTTGCCGTGGGGCAACTTGCAATCTGGAGTGCACCTGAACTTGCAACAGGCTCGTTTGATACATTCAAAAGCATACTTGAAGAGGATCAGCCATTCTGGTTTATGAATCTCATTAGCATTAAAGATGGTCGAAGCTATTTTGTAACTGACGTTCCAGAAGTTAAAGACTGGCTTACGGAGCTTTTAAATGTAGAGTTCGATAGGAATATCGCGGCTGCAAATAGAATGTGGCTTCGTAAGGAAATTATGAAGGCGGATATTATTAAAAATCCGCTTAATAAATAATATTAACTTCATGAGCGCTCGGCTTGGGTATTGCTAGATTACTTTGTAATTGGTTATCTATTAAAGCTTCAAAAAGTTTGAGCAAGTTCTGTTCCATTGCACCACGAACGAAATCATTATTATCAAGGAACCCTTGCCAGGGTTCCTTTAGTTTTAATGACACTTTTGACCCCTTACGAAAGTCTTTTCCGGTA
>Ga0157372_10002641_pt1 | contig 19411 bp, 15 predicted proteins | sample C55metaG_FD_115307 | JGI IMG/M metagenome (GOLD analysis project Ga0157372, IMG submission 115307) | Corn rhizosphere microbial communities from Kellogg Biological Station, Michigan, USA - C5-5 metaG | ecosystem: Host-associated > Plants > Roots > Rhizosphere > Soil | place: USA: Michigan... | reverse complement strand
CCTCCAGGCACTGAAAGCATTTGCCGCAGTGCATGGCCCAGTTTAAGATCACCTTATCCCCGGGTAATACACTGCTAATATTTTTCCCAACCGAAACCACAATACCAGCGCCTTCATGCCCTATAATGAGCTGCTTTCCCCAGCTTAACGAGTCATGATCGGTATGGCAAAGTCCCGCCGCTTTTATTTTAACCAGCACTTCATCTTCTTTCGGTTCGTTCACCACAATATCCTGTACCGAAAAACCACCCTTTCCATTGGCAATAGCCGCCTTGCATATTATAGCCATAATTGGGGGATATGTTAAACGCTTTTCATACGCCGTTAAACCAGTTGAGCAAATAATAGCAATCACTATAGCTTGCCATATTAACAGTGCTGAATGCAACAAAAATAGGTTAAGCTATGATTCTAAAACTTTAGCAAATTGTCCAAAAAGTAGCCTATATTATCCGCGCAGGCGCTTTTTATAGCATTTGACAATATTTTTAAAGGATCCCCGGATAAAATACACCAGTTTTTCACATCTGTAGTTATTGTTAATAATCAACCCTTTACGTTACTTTAAACTCCAATTATAACAAACCATGAAACTAAATAAGCTTTTTATCCTGGGCTGTTTATCGTTTGGCTTTATCCCCGCCGGCGTTAAGGCCCAAACGGGAGCGCTGGGTAATAACGAAATTATTTACCATGTATTCCAGCGAAGTTTTTACGATAGTAATGGCGATTATCACGGCGACCTGAATGGCATCCGCAAAAAGCTTGATTATATACAGGAACTCGGGGTTACGTCAATATTGCTTACCCCACTTTACCAATCCGCTTTTTATCATAATTACTTTGCCATTGATTTTGAGAAGATCGACCCGAAATATGGCTCCCTGGCCGACTACCTTAAACTGATCAAAGAGCTGCACCGCCGGGGGATGAAATTTTATATGGATATGGAAACCCAGTATGTAACCGAAGATTCCCGCTGGTGGAAAGAAGCCTTCGGAAATCCCAAATCAAACTACAGTGATTATATTTTATGGGATGATAAGGACAACAAAAAGCCGTCAACCATAGTATATAACCTCACGGGGCTGACAGGTTACGACAGCGTAACCCGCAAAATAACTACCGCAAATCTTAACAGCGAGGCTTCTAAGGCTTATAATCTAAATTTGTTCAGCTACTGGATAGACCCTAATGGTGATGGCAAATTTGATGATGGAGTAGACGGTTTCAGGCTTGACCATATGATGGACGACCTGGATAATAAAGGCCGTCTTCCACATTTATTCGATACTTTCTGGAACCCTTTACTAACCAAGCTAAGGACCATCAACCCTAAAATTAAAATAGTAGCTGAACAAGCCAACTGGTTTAGTCTTGGTACTGAATACCTGGAACATGGCGGCGTTGACCGGGTATTTGGGTTGCGGCTGTGTTTTGCTATCCGATCGTTTGATAAAAAGCTGCTGTTGGCCAATGCCGATTCAACGCTGACTATGCTGCCGCCCGGTAAACAACAGGTAGTTTTTATTGAGAACCACGATGTGCCGAGGTTTAGCTATGCGGTTAAAGGCGATCTGGCTAAACTAAAAGCTGGCTGTGCATTTAACCTGTTAATGGGCGGCATTCCATCCATTTACTACGGGCAGGAGTTGGGCATGACCGGCACCACGGCAAATTTTGGCGCTACCGATGCCAATGAAATTCCCGACAGGGAAGCTTTTGAATGGTACAGAAGCGATACAGGCAAAGGCATGGCCCTGTGGTATAAACAAACCGGCCCCTGGAAAGATCAGTTTAATAACGATAAGCCTAATGATGGTATCTCCCTCGAAGAAGAAAAACAGGACCCAAACTCATTATGGCATTACTATAAACAGATGATCGCCATCCGCAAAGCAAATCCCGCTTTTGCTGACGGCAGTTATAAAACCATCGGCAATGATAATGATCATGTTTTTAGCTTTATAAGGAAGGATGCCGGACAAACTATACTGGTGGCAATAAACCTGTCGGATAAAGAAACAGGAGCGACTTTTGAAGCCGGAGGCAATCCGGTTAATATTATTGGGGACGCAAAACCGGTAGCAAAGGGAGGAAAGCTGGCGGTTAATTTGCCAGCGTTTGGGGTGGAGGCTTGGGAGTTGAAGTAAAAACCTGCGCCCGTTTAAAACTTGCGCTCGTTTGCAACGAGCGCTTAATATGGTTCGGTGATTGTATCGCCGGTCGCGTTATAAACGCAAACCCAAGTTAAGAACTGAAGTAGCTGGCACAAATAAAAAAAACGTCATTGCGAGGAACGAAGCAATCCCAAACTATACAAAGCGGCTCTGCTTATCGGGGATTGCTTCGTTCCTCGCAATGACGGATTCATTAAACTTCTTACATCGAAGCCGAAGCTTTCACATTTTCCATGCCGTAATGTTTCAGGATATCATCAGGTACACCTGTCCATTTGCCGGGTTGGTTACCTGCGTAGCCAATATCTTTCACCCCGATTTCGCTGGTGAAAAAGCCCGAAGCAGTAAGATCGCGCATGCGGTTGAAGAAAGCTACGCCCTGGGCCATTTCTGGTTTGGCTTTTTTAGGGTAAGCGATCATATCAATTAGCTGGATCTGCTGATCTTTAGTGCAGTCGGTAAATGGCTTGCCGAAACGGTTAAGGCATTGCAAATCGAGCCAGCGTAAACCACCACGCATGGGAGTTTGATGATCGGGCATATCTTTTACAATAAACTCTATAAAATCCGGCACCTTGGCATCAGATGCGCTGCCCGATTTTTCATCTTTTGGGATAATGATATCGGCCAGCACAGTGATGGTAGCCATTTCGGCGGCGGTGAAAAATTTATCGGCATGCAGTTTTTTATCCCGCTCAACTTCAAACGGCTGGCGACCTACTTCATCGCCGGCTGCCGCGGTGGTTGTTTCTTCCGCGCCTTTTTTTGTATCGGTTTTACAGGCCTCCAGTAATAATCCTGCCGAAAGTGTACCCAAGCCCAGGGCTTTGAGGGAGTCACGTCTGTTCATAAAATTGTTATGTTAGCTTGTTAAACGTTTAATTTTTTTCTTTCCTGAATAATGTATTCTGCGGTACGCATTGACAATGCAAGGATTGTCCATGTTGCGTTTTTATCCCCTTGTTGTACAAACGGAGCGGCATCAACCACAAACAGGTTTTTACAATCATGCGCCTGGCACCATTTATTTAGCGCCGATTTTTTAGGGTCGTTACCCATGCGGATAGTACCAACTTCATGAATGATCTTACCCGGAGCTTCCAAACCATAATTGGTTTCAGGACCTTGCGGCGGCCCGTATATGGCTCCGCCCATGTTATGCATAATTTCCTGGAAGGTTTCCTGCATGTGCTTAGCCTGTTTAATTTCTTCAGGAGCCCATTTGTAATGGAAACGCAACACCGGGATCCCGTATTTATCAACTACGTTAGGATCAATTTCGCAATAGTTATCATAACGGGCAATAGCAGTACCACGACCGGCCATACCAAATTGGGTACCATAAAAACGGCGGTAGTCATCTTTCAATGATGCTCCGTAACCACCGGCCTCTTTCATTTTACCGTCGCGACCAGGGACAACACCATTCATGTTCTGGATACCACCGCTGAAACCGTACGATGGCATATGTAAACCACCGCCGTATTCAATGTGATAACCGCGAGGGAAATCCAGTTTTTTATTATCAAGCCACCATGGCGAGTAGATGTGTACACTGCCAACGCCGTCTTCATTATAACGCTTGCGGTCCATCAACTGTGGAAGGAAACCACCGGCGCTTGAGCCTGTTGAGTCATGCAAGTAACGACCAACAACACCACTGCTGTTAGCCAAACCGCCCGGGTGCTGGGCCGATTTCGAGTTAAGCAGGATCCTGGCCGATTCGCCTGCACTTGCACCAAGAATAACTGTTTTAGCGTTAACCTGGTACTCCTGCATATCCTCTTTATTAACATATGATACGCCAGTAGCCAGGCCTTCGGCGTTGGTTATTACCTCGCGCACCATAGCATTGGTAATAACTTTTAAGTTACCGGTTTTAATAGCCGGGATTACCAAACATGACGATGCCGAGAAGTCACCATAAACTTTACAACTGCGACCGCACTGCCCGCAGAAGAAACATGCGCCACGGTCTTTATTGCCCGGTAAAGCTTCTGTTAATACCGAACCACGGCCCGGAATAATTTTAACGCCAGCTTTTTGAGCACCTTTTACTATATAAAGCTCATTAAGTCTTGGTTTTGGAGGAGGCAGGAAAATACCATCCGGTTCGTTCTCCAAACCTTCTTTGGTCCCGTAAACACCTATCATACGGTCAACCTTATCATAGTATGGCTTAACATCATCATAGGTGATTGGCCAATCGTCGGTAAGGCCGTCTTTGGCCTGGAAATCACGCGGGCCCATCCTTAACGAGATCCGGCCCCAGTGATTGGTACGGCCACCCAGCATCCGCGAGCGGAACCAGAAAAACTCTGTTTTATCTTTGGTAGTGTAAGGTTCGCCGTCGATTTCCCAACCGCCATAGGCAGCGTCAAAATCGCCGAAAGGACGGGTAGTACCGGCACCGCGGCGCGGCGACTCCCATGGCCATTTTAACTGTTGTGAATCTTTAGCAGGGTCAAAGTAAGCACCGGCCTCAAGCATTAAAACTTTTATCCCGGCGTTGGCCAATACGTAACCGGCCATACCCCCGCCGGCACCCGAACCAACAATCACCACATCATAGGTGGCTGATGATTTTTTAATTTGCAGATCGCTCATATTATATCAAAGTATCCTTCTTTCTTATAGGGAGAGGAAATTACACATGCCTGGAGCATGTTAAAACACAATTTAAGTTATGGTAAAGATATGAACAGGCCACTATATAAGCATCCTGTTCATAAAAAATATTAAAGCTCTTTCAGTTTAATGTTACGGTAGCTAACCAGGTGACCGTGATCCTGCAAAGCAATATGGCCTTTAGGATATTGGGCAAAACCTTTCCAGTTTTTAAACTTGCTATCAGCTAATACTTTGTTCCATTCGTCGCTGCCCATTTTTACATCAACAATTTGGGTGCCGTTAAGCCAGAAAGTAAGCTGACCATCTTTTTTACGCAGCTTCACTTTATTCCATTCGCCGGCCGGCTTGCATACATCTTTTGAAGGGGCAATCATATCATACAATGAGCCGGCAAGGTGGTTGGCTTTTTTGTTGTCGCTCGCATCTTTATTATCAAGCACCTGCATTTCCATGCCAGTTAAGTAAGTTGCGCCAAATTGAGGGTCTTCATGCACCCCGAAAATGATACCGCTGTTACCCTCTTTGCTGATGTTCCACTCTAAGGTAAGTTCGTAGTTTTCGTACTCGCCATCGGTAACCAGATCGCCATGACCTTCTGCTGCCTGCGGATCGAGTTGCAAAGCACCGTCAACAACCTTCCAGCCCACAACGTCCTTTTTTAAGTAGGTGTGCCAGCCATTGGTGGTTTTCCCATCGAACAGTTTGGTTTGTGCCGATACCGACAGGCAAAAAGCCGGGATGGCCATCAGGCCAAGCATGATTTTTTTCATAAAATTATAGTTGTTTTTATAGTATCAGAACCGCCATTAAAATAGCGTTGGTTGGTTGCGGCGGCTCCTGTTGGTTTCATTGTTTTGCTTTGTACAAGGTATCTGACTTAAAAAGTATAAAACTGTTTAAGGGCATATTTTGATAAAACGTTTTAATTGCAAATTAAGTGAACATTTTTTTAGGTCGGGTTAAATATATCGGCTTTTTTTTAATGCTAAAACGATTATCGCAAAAATAAAGTATAAGCCTGCGAAAACCGAGGTAAAAGCTTGGTTACAATGGATAATTTATGGTAGATGGATAACACAGAAAGGGTACCTGATTGTAACAAATGAGGTGCCCCAATTTTTTGATTCCCACAAAAAAGCGAAAAACCATCGGCCGGTATTTTTTTTAAAACAGTAATGTTCCATTTTTCGAGAGTGAAACAGCGGAACGCCTTTTTTATGAAACACATTGATAATCAGCCACCACAAAACACCACAAAAAAACACTAAACAACTGATTATCAGTGAGTAAAACCTGAAGGAGTGGCTTTAAGTGTTTCATATGCGGGCCTTAAAAACCCTATTTAATTTAGCTGTTTTTCATAGATTTTAAAGGTTTTTGGGATTAAACGGAAAGAATAGGGCCGCGTACTGACAAAATTCCGTCACCATAATTCCGGGTGGAAATGTGTTGTTTTGCCCCAGGGGCAAAATAAGCCTGGGCTTTAACAAACGCTATACCCGCGCCGGCTTGAGGCCGGTTGAGAAACAGCCAACAAGTGCACATAATTTCCGGTTAATGTCACAAGATGCCGATTACCGATACATTTACTTAATGCTGACATATGCCCAATTGCAAAAAAACTTATAATAGGTAATATTGCGCCATTGTGGTTAACCGTATTTTAACACATAAGATTAATCATAAATAACTATAACCCAAGCATTATCGGTAATTAACACTTACTACATTGATCAATTTTTATTTTATAAAACCTGGTTTCAAGAAATCTGGTTTAACGTTTGCATTAAAAGCAATTTGCATACTTTTTATTTTTATTACTGTTGACAATTTCACAACGGCTGCGAATACCCGCACAGCTACCCCGGCCGATACACTGGCCGACAGCGCACTGATGAAAAAGCGGCTGATTAACCAGGCATTTGATCACATTTACGAGCAAAACCTGCGGGTATCAGAAGGAGGAAACGATTACTTTAACAAAATAAAAACCCAGCTTACTGCCGATCTGGCACCGAACTTTGTTTTATTCAGCACGCCAAAGTCGCGGTTCTTTTTCGTCTTTACTCCACGGGTGAAGATCCGCCTGCTGGCCTCACATGGCGCACCGGTAAAATCGCCAAGCTTTATGCCGGGCGGTACGGTGTATTTCAGGGTGAACGAGGACACTTACAATCCAAAGTTCTTTTCGTTCGGTTACTCGCATCATTCCAACGGCGTACGCGGACCATCACTTAATCCCGACGGCAGCTTTAACCGCGATAGCGGCAAGTTCACCACCAACTTTTATACTTTAACTTATTACAGCGGTAAACGCTTTGATAAAAAAGACCTGGTCATCAACCGCTATGATAACCTGGGTTTAGAGGTCCACGCCGGTTTATTCAACCTTGGCCTGTCCGAAGGCTTGAAAGATCATTATGGCTTTATCCGTATTAATGGCAGCCGTATGTACAACTTCGCCAAAGCCTATACCGATCCAATAGATAAGAACAAAAAAGTATACCAAAACTGGCAGCGCATCCGGTTCGATTTTACCTATATTGTCGATAAGTACGATAATTACTCGACTTTTGATTTTAAGAAGCGTTTAAATGTAAGCCTGAAATACTATTATCAGTTCCCGTTTATGCCTGATGCCGCCCTCATGGTTGGCGGAGGTTATCGCGGACAGGATGATTACAACCAGTTTTTTGAAGATAGCTATGGTTATGTTACCATTGGCTTTGCAACAAGCCTGAGTTTTCATACACATAAGTAAAAAACTACGCCGGCGCTCGGCTCCAGCCTGGTGGCAACTATTTCCAGGTCCTTGGCCGGTGTAACATGGCTTCGGCGGCCGGAGGCCGTTTGATAGTCAACACTCGGCTGGAGCCGAGCGTTAGCAGCCTGAGAACAACAAAAAGAGGGTTCTAAAACGAACCCTCTTTTTGTTGTTTTAAAATTCTATCGCTGCCGCAAGCCTGTGGCTTGTGACCCATATATAAAGTATCCACCACGTAAAGCAAATACGCATAGCCCTCTTTTTTGTACATTTGCCGCATGGCATCCATTAAACCATCAGTACCCAAAGGCACTCGCGATTTTTCACCTGCCGAAATGGTGAAACGCAATTATATTTTCGACACCATTAAATCCGTTTTCCGCAAATATGGCTATCAGCAGATAGAAACACCGACAATGGAAAAGCTTTCAACCTTGACCGGGAAATACGGTGAAGAAGGTGATAAGTTAATATTTAAAATATTGAACAGCGGCGACTTCCTAACCGATGCGAATATTGATGCAAGCAACATTAATCTAAATTATAAAAAGCTTACGTTACAAATATCTGGCAAGGCCCTGCGCTACGACCTAACCGTGCCTTTTGCCCGTTACGTAGTTCAACACCAGAACGAGATCACTTTTCCGTTCAAGCGTTTCCAGGTGCAGCCGGTTTGGCGTGCCGACAGGCCCCAACGTGGCCGTTACCGTGAGTTTTACCAATGCGATGCGGATGTGGTAGGCTCTGATTCACTACTGAACGAAGCCGAATTTATCATGATCTATGATGAAGCTTTAACTAAACTTGGCCTTAAAGATTTCAGCATAAAGCTCAATAATAGAAAAATCCTATCAGGAATTGCTCAAGTTATAGACAAAGCTGATAACATCATTGATTTAACTGTAGCTATTGACAAACTGGACAAGATCGGCCTTGATGGTGTGATCAAAGAGCTGCTTGAAAAAGGCTTTACCGATGCCGATATCGACAAACTAAAACCCGTTATCCTGCTTGAAGGCAACAACACCGAAAAACTGGCAAGCCTGCGCGAGGCATTAGCCCAATCAGAGATCGGCTTAAAAGGCTGCGACGAAATAGAAACCGTTTTTGGCTATATAGAACGCTGTCCCCTGCAAACCGCCAAGCTTGAATTAGATATCACCCTTGCGCGTGGTTTAAACTACTATACCGGTGCTATCTTCGAAGTGAAAACCAACGAAGTAAATATGGGCAGCATCGGCGGCGGCGGACGTTATGACGACCTTACCGGCATGTTTGGCTTAAAAGGCCTTACCGGCGCAGGGATCTCTTTTGGAGCCGACAGGATCTATGACGTACTGGAAGAGCTAAACCTTTTCCCCGCCGGCAGCAATCAAACCACGCAGGTGCTCATATGCAATTTCGATAAAGAAGGCGAACTTTATAGCTTACCTCTATTACAGCAGCTCCGCCGCCATAATATCAACACCGAACTCTATCCGGCAGGTGCGAAAATCAAAAAGCAGATGGAGTACGCTAACAATAAAAACATCCCTTATGTGGTAGTTATCGGCGGCGATGAAATGCAAACCGGGTTATTGACATTTAAAGACATGGCAAGCGGAGTCCAGGAGAAATTGACGGCGGATGAGATCGTAGCAAAACTAAACCGGGATTAAACGGATTTTTGAATTGGCGGGATTTGATTTTGTACGCGTTTCATTTCCCTTTATAGTTCAGAACAAATAACAAAGCCGGGGAAGCCTTACGAAGTTTTGAAAACTTCGTAAGGCTGGATTCTACAACATCTCATGTCAGCCAATCGAAGGGTCGTACGCAGAGGCCTACCCACCATGCTTCGAGAACCTACCCATGACATAATAAATAAAGAATGTTCCCGTCAGCAGGTAAGCTTCGGGTGAAAGCGGACAGAACAATGGTGGCCTTGAGCGCAGGAAGGGGCATAGCAAGTTTTTGCAGAAGCATTGGGAAAGCGCGAGCGTAGCGGGGCAAAATATTGCAGCCCGCGGTTCTGCCCGTTTTGCAGGGCAAAGGCCGGCGGGGCTGTGGAGTGGGTGAGCGCAAAGAAGCCTATCTGCTGACTTGACTTTTTGGATACTTTTGTGTCAAGACAAAAGTATCTGGCCCCGCGCGGCCAAGAGCGCGACGATGCAAGTTCGATACCACTAAGCACCTTGTCTGGCTATAAGAGATTGCTTTATAACTCAGCAATGACATAGAGGAGATGTCATTGCTCCTTCAGAATCCAACGGATTTAAATCATTCAGCATGACACCCCTTTTTCTCCTCGTGTGGCGACGCGCCACCCTGAGTTTACCGAAGAGTCGTGCGCAGAGGCCTGGCCGCCATGCTTCGATAAGCTCAGCATAGCTCCTGTTTGTCCCTAATGTTTACTATCCCTTTTTCTCTCCCTCATTCTTTTTCAAATGCCCTTCAAGCTGCGGGTTTTGAGGTGGAAGTGTTTTTACGCGGTGTTCAACCTCGGTTTGCTGAACATGAACGGCATAATCTGCCGGCTCGATATGGCTCCCGCTGGCTTCGGCAAATACCTGGGTAAACTCGGCACCGATGTACAATATGGCCGATGTATAATAGATCCAAACCAATATCACAATAATAGAACCCGCCGCGCCATAGGCCGACCCTTGCGCTGTATATTGGATATAAAGGCTGATGAGATATTGCCCTATCATAAACAGGATAGCTGTAAATACCGCGCCGCTGCGCACATCCCGCCATTTGATTTTAACATCGGGCAAAAACTTAAATATGATGCCAAACAAGGTAGTGATCACCACCAGGGTGATGCCCAGGTTTAGCACCTGTACAAATACTTTCGTAAAAGAATCGATACCGGGAAAAAAATGCTGGATCTGATCCTTCAGGGCACTTATGATCAGGTTGATAATAAGCGATGCCAGCAATAGGAAGCCCAGGCTGATGATGAGCGAAAAGGACACAAATCGGTTTTTCAGCAATTGCATCCAGCCGCTTTTGGGCTTGGCTTTGACCCTCCAGATTATGTTAAGCGAATCCTGGATCTCGATAAAAATACTGCTCGCGCCCAATAAAAGCGTAACCACGCCAATAACAACTGCTATGCCCGATTTCCCGGATAGCGCAAGGTGCTTTAACGCATCCTGAATTTGTGCCGCCGGTGTTTTGCCAACATAACGGACAATTTCGGGGTACAACCGCTCGGTTGCGGCATCCTGTCCAAAAACCAGGCCGGCTACCGATATTACAATAATTAATAAAGGGGCAATTGAAAAAACGGTGTAATAAGCCAGCGAGGCACTTAATTTTAAGCCATTATCTTTTGAAAAGCCCGTGAACGATGCCAGCAGCACCTTCCATAGTTGTTTAAAGTATGCTTTGCTTAAAAACTTCATGCCTGTATTTTGTGGGTTAATGCTTATTCGTGAATGGTTAAGCAATATTGATGCCTTTTGTAGGGCTATTTAAATAAAAGTTGTGAGTTTTGGATGGGCTTAAAATATTTAGAGGGCCTGTACCGGAATATCCAGCAGCTCGTATTTTTCCCAGCCCGTAAAGTCATAATGCCACCATTCGGTTGAGATCACCCTGAAGCCATATTTGGCCATTATTGTTTTTAGTAATTCGCGGTTTGTAATTTGCTGCGGCGGTAAATCCATATAGTTTGCCCCGGCCTTACGGCTAAAGCTATCAAAGCCGGTTGGCATATCCAGTTCTTTGCCGGTTTTAATGTTGATAAGGGAAAGGTCAATAGCGCAACCACGGTTATGCTTTGAGCCTTTGCGCGGATCGGCTACAAAATTGGTATCGGGGGCCATTTCATAAAAATTAACGGTAACCGAATAGGGCCGGTAGGCATCATAAATTTTAATACCAAGTCCCTGCATTTTTAATTCGGCTTCAACCTGCTGAAGCGCTTTTACAACCGGGAGCCTTGCATAAGCTTTGGCCCTTGTGTACATGCGGCGGTGCATGAAATTGTTGGTTGTAGCATACCGCAGATCTAAGATAATTTCGGGGATATATTTCTTTATTTCCACCAGTTGTTTATCCGGGTTTGCTTTAACCTGTAGTTTATAGCGGGCAATACCATAAATTTTTGCACTGTCGATATATTTATAGTGCTGCGCATTAACGCGCAAAGCACACGCGACAAATATCAGCAATATCAAATACCGGCGATTCATATTACCCGTTTACCTGTGCGATACGATCAGCAAATCGAGGTCTTTGCAGGGGATCGAGAAACGCTCGCCAATGTGTTTATTGGTAAGCTGGCCCTGGTAAATATAAACCGCGTTACGCACCCCCGATTTTTGCCAGATGAGGTTTTTGATGCCGCCCATATCGCCAATATCAAGCAGTATCGGTGCAAAAATATTGGTGAGCGCATAGGTAGCGGTACGGGCTACACGCGATGCGATGTTAGGCACACAATAATGAATTACATCATATTTGCGAAAAACGGGGTGGGTATGATTGGTAACTTCGGATGTTTCAAAACAGCCGCCCTGGTCAATACTTACATCAATGATCACCGAGTCGCGTTTCATGCGGCTAACGGTAGCTTCAGAGATAATGCAGGGGCTGCGGCCATCTTCGGCACGGAGCGCACCTATGGCCACATCGCAGGTGGTTATAGCTTTTTCCAATACAATAGGTTGCACCACCGATGTGAAAACGCGGTTGCCGATATTGTTTTGCAGGCGGCGGAGCTTGTATATCGACGGATCGAACACCTTAACCTCGGCACCCAATGATATGGCGGTGCGTGCCGCGTATTCGCCCACGGTTCCGGCACCAAGAATCACGATTTCGGTTGGCGGAACACCGGTTATACCGCCCAGCATCAGGCCTTTGCCTTCAAAAACATTGCTTAAATATTCGGCTGCTATAAGTATGGAAGTAGCGCCCACAATTTCGCTCATAGCCCTCACCACCGTAAGGGTATTGCCCTCATCGCGCAAATGCTCAAAACTTAGCGCGGTGATCTTTTTGGCCATCAGCGCCTGAATGCTTTCGGCCTTGAGCGTAGCGATTTGCAGGGTAGAGATCAGGAGCTGCCCGGGTTTCATCAGCTCAATTTCATGCGTAGTAGGAGGGGCTATTTTGATAATGATATCGGCCTCGTAAACCTTTTTGGTATCATATACTATCTGGGCGCCCTGCTCACTGTAATCCTTATCCGAAAAATTGGCGGCCTGCCCGGCATTACTCTCCAGCATCACCTCGTGGCCGTTATTAACCAGCAAGGCTACCGACAGCGGGGTCAACGGCACACGGTTTTCCTGGAAGGAAACCTCTTTGGGAATGCCGATGTATAGCTTGTTTTTTTTGCTTTTTACCTCCAGCAACGACTCCTGGGGCTGCAACATTGCTTGCTTGGCAATATCCGAAAACCCGCTATATATCCCTGAACTCATGATGTGTTTTTTTTAAGGCTGTTGAAGATAAGAAAAAACGATGTATGATAAAACTAAATATTTTCCATGCTGATGCTGCGCGAGGTGCTGTCCAAAACCCGGATCCGGATGTTGGTGTAACGGTTGGGAAGCAAGTCTGGAATTTTTTCGGGCCACTCAATAAAGCAGTAGGCATCGCTGTAAAAATATTCCTCATAGCCCATATCCAATGCTTCTGTTTGATTTTTAAGACGATAGAAATCAAAATGAAAGATCCTGCTGTCGCGGCCGGTGTATTCGTTTACAATTGAAAACGTCGGACTGGTTGCTTGTTCTGTTACGCCGAGCTCTTCGCATAAAGCTTTGATGAGCGTTGTTTTGCCCGCCCCCATTTCGCCATAAAAAAGAAAAATTTTATTCCCCGCCGAGTTGGCCAGGATGGCTTCGGCAGCCTGCGGTAATTGAGATGTTGAATTTACAGATAGTTGCACGTGTAATAAATTTAAGTACGTCATTGCGAGGAACGAAGCAATCGCGAACAATACAGAGCGGACCTGTAAGTAGGGGATTGCTTCGTTCCTCGCAATGACGTTTTTATGCTTAGTGGCACTGATTCAAAAATACTCAAAATCCCTAAATTATAAATTAGCCGTCAGAGCTTTAAAAAAAGCCTCCTTAACCTCTATATGTGGGATATGCCCGCAATTATCAAACTCGATGAGTTTGCAGCCGGGGATTTTTCGAGCCGTTTCGGGCCCTAATATTTTATATTGGCCATGTTTGGCTTTTTCTTCGTCACTAAGCAGGGCCTTGCCTACTATGGTTTTATCCTCTTTGCCTGTAAACAACACGGTAGGCACTTTAATGAGCCCAAATTCGTAACAAACCGGCTGCTCGTAAATCATTTCAAAAGTGAGCGCGGCTACTTTGGCATAACGGGGAAAATCGGCACTTTTACTTACGCCGGCGCCAATCGCAACCCAATAATCGTATTCGGGTTTCCAGGTGGTGAAATATGATGTTTGATAATACTTCTTAACACTTTCGTAGCTGGTTTTCAATTCGGTTTTGTAATCGTCTTCGGCACTTGCATACGGAACAAATGTGCGGTAATCTTCCAGGCCGATCGGATCTTCAAGCAGCAATTTTTCAACCCTGCCGGGATACATGAGCGTAAACCGGGTGGCCAGCATCCCGCCCATGGAGTGGCCCATTAAAGTAACCTTTTGAACCCCTAAGCTATCCAGCAGGTTTTTGTTAAACCTTGCCAGTTGATGAAAGCTATAATGGATGATTGCTTTTGATGATTTGCCAAAGCCGATCTGGTCCGGCACAATCACCCGGTAGCCTTTGCTACTGAGCACGCGGATTACATCTGCCCAATAATAGCCGCCAAAGTTTTTGCCGTGAAAAAGCATTATTGTTTTGCCGTTGGGAGCAGCTGGTTTTACATCCATATAGGCCATGCGCAGATCCTGCCCTTCAACTTTTATGGGCATAAAGTTTACCGGGTAGGGGTATTTTACATTTTCGAGCGTAATAGAAAGCGTATCGGTTTGGGCATTTGCCGCGATGATCGTGGATATCAGGAGTAAAAGCATTAGTATTTTACGCATACAGAAAAATACAGAAGACAGAACTAAATGTTTGCCCCCCGGCCTGCCAAAGGGCGAGTTTGACCTGGTGATGACCAGGAAGGCGCAAGCAATCCCTGAACGGGCAGCCGCACATACGTGCGCCAGTCGGGCGAGGGGCAGGAAAATAAAAAAGTCCCGCCGGATGGCAGGACTTTTTATCAGAGGCATCATTAATGATTAATTGATGGACAATGGCAAATAAATACCGAAGGTAATATTGCGCCCCATGTTATAAATACCAAATTCCGGATCTTCCGAGCTTATCCGGCCGGGCTTGAGGCGGCTAAGCGCATCGTAGTACTTGATGTTGGCCAGGTTATTCCCCGACACATATAGTTTAACAGGCTGTTTGCCAAAGTTAACCGTTGTGCCCAGGCCTGCATTTAACAGCGTGTAGCCTTTGGTGCCGGTTTCAAAGGCGGAATCATAACGATACTGGTTAAAGAAGTTATCAATCCCTACCGAAATGTATGATTGTTTCAACCCTTTAATAGTTGGCTCAAAACGCAGCGTGTTTTTCAGCGTACCGGCGGGGATGAACGCCAGCGGCCTGTCGAGCGTGTTGTTACGGGCATAAGTGTAGCCAAAGGTATTTTCAAAATGGATGAAGCTTAACGGGTGCAGGGTAAAGTTACCTTCAACACCATACAGGTTAGCATTAACCTGGTTGTAACGGTACACATCAAACTGGCTCAGGCTGCCGCTTTCGTTTTCGGCCTGTGCTACATCCCCCTGTTTGTGCGATGCATAAATATAGTTGTGGATGTAGTTTTCATAGATCCCCAAACTGGCACTTACAATTTTGTCGTCGTATTGCAGGGTAGCGTCAACCTGGTAACTTCTTTCGGGCGCCAGGTTAGGATTGCCTATTTCATAGCGGAAAGTACCTTCATGTACACCGTTGGAGCCAAGTTCGGCCGGGTTTGGCGCACGGAAAGCCGAGCCGGCGTTGGCCTTGAAATTCAAATTGTCATTAAACTCATGCGTATAACCCAACGCTCCGCTTATGTTCGAAAATTTGTTGGTAAAGGGGGTAAATTTGGTTTCGCCATCCTCAACCAGGCCTTTGCCCTCGTTTTTACGATAATCATACCTGACACCGGCATTAAAGGTGTTTTTATCCCAGGTTTTTTTGATATAGGCAAAAGCGCCCACGCCATAAGTATCATAAGCCGGGATCAAAAACTCCGAGCCTTTGTTTAAACTATGGCCGATGTCCGAACTCGCGCCAAAAACAGGCTGCCATCCGTTTGCTTCGGTAACATAATATTTTACATCGCCCGAGTACGTATTCAAATCAAAGAACAGGGAAGGATCCGGTCCGTCGAGCTCGCGGCGCTGGTTTTTCTGGTAGCCGAGGTTCACTTTCAGGTTGCCCCCTTCGGTAATGAAGTTGTTATCCCAGTTTATTTTATAATGGCGGATATCCTGTTTAGGGTATTCAAGCGTGCGGCTTTTATATTCATCCTGCGTAAATGGTGTGCCATCATCATGCAAAAAGTTGAGGCCATTAGCAGGTTCCGGGTCGTAAAAACCGATATTGTTTTTAAAGTAGCTGAGGTTGATATGCGAGTAGCCCCATGATTTGTTGAGACCGATCATACCGCTCAGATCGGTTTCATTAAAACCGGAGTTAGGGAAATAGTAGTCTGGCGTTTTAAAGGAGTAGGCATTTTTGTAGCTGCCGCGGGCACGCCATACCAGTCCGTTTTCGTTACCGGTAAGCATCAGTGAAGTTCCGGTTAGGCCGTTATTGGTGGAGTAGTTGGTTAAAAACTCACCTTTGATCTGCCCGTCGGGCGGGGTAAGTGGCTCAAGCAGGTTAATAACACCGCCCAGCGCGTCCGATCCGTATAGCAGTGAAGCTGCTCCGCGAAGCACCTCTACTCTGTCCGAGCTGTATTGATCAATTTCGATACCATGCTCATCGCCCCATTGCTGGCCTTGTTGTTTAACCCCATCGCTCAAAGTAACTACACGATTATAGCTTAAGCCGCGGATAACCGGTTTGGAAATAGAAGGACCGGTAGTGATCTGCGACATGCCCGGCACCTGGTGCGCAAGCGCATCGATAAGGTTGGTTGACTGTCTTAACAAGCCATCGCGCCCCACAGCTGATACTGATGTGCTGTTCTGTTTATTATTAGCGCTGATAGCCGTACCGGTAATAACCACTTCGTGGGTTTCGATAATGCTCGACTGCAATTCAAAAATCAGCGGGGTGCCGGCCGAAAGATCTACTATTTTGGTAAGGGATTTATACCCCACATATTCTATCGAGAACAGGAACCTGCCCCTATTGGGTAATGATTTAAAAGAAAACTCGCCATTAGGATCGGTTATGGCAGATATTTTCAATTCGGGGATAGTGATCACAGCACCCGGTAACGTTTGTTTTGATTGCGCGTCGACCACACGGCCTTTAACAATAATAACATCTGCAAATGCAGAAACCTGCACCAACAGCAATATAATGAAGCTTATAAGCTTTAATTTCATGATAAAAGATTAAGAAAATCAATAAATACCGTTATAATCAACGGCTATGTTTTGAAGAAAGCGTAAGGTAACCTTAAGCAATAACCGGAGGGGCGCGGCCGGCGGCAAGGATAAGCGCAAGGCTTACAAAATTGTAATCGCCGGGTTTAAAAAAATGATCAGAAGTTACAAGAGGGATAAAAAATGAACTGTTGCTAACGGCCACAGCATCGGTATGGTGCATGGCATCGCACAGCAAACATTTTTCTTTAACAGTTTGCTGACCAACGGCCATATGGCTGTGTTTGGTAATTCCCTTGATCAGCGCGTGCTGGTGCGAATAAACCATATATTGCCCGGCCGCAAAGCAAACAAGCAGCAGCCACGCAAATACAATATGTAAGCGGTTTTTTTTCACAGTCAACATCCCTTTAACGGAATACGGCAAAAATAAGTATTAAAACGGGAATATTAATGCAACATTGTAACAATAATATGGTGTTTATAGTTCATAGATGATGGTTCATGGTTTAGTGTTTGATAGAAAAAGGCCACATTGCACATTTTACTATGAACTATCATCTATGAACCATGAACTAACATAAAATGATAGGTCATGGCTTTGGCGTTTGTTAGGAAAAAGCCATTTGCCAGATTTTTACTATGAACCATCAACTATGAACCATGAACTAATCTATCTTTGCCAAATATGACACCTGCCGAGATCAATAAAAAATGGGATGCGCTGCAGCAGCGGATAGCTGAGGATTTTGATAACGAAAAACCCGATATAAAGGTGATGCTTTTTTTGATCGGGGTACAGGAGCTGGGCCAGGGGCCGCGCAAGTTCAGCAAGCGCCAAAAAGAAGAGCTGATGCATATCGCCACCTGTCGCTTAATGAGCATGATGGGCTTTTACGAGCTGGAAGGCCTTGACCAGGATGGCTGGCCACACTGGAAACGCGTAAAAGTAATCCCGAACTATACCCTGCTTGAACAGGAAATGATGATGAAATCGCTCATTGTAAATTACTTTGAGGAGATGGAGGGGGCTGAATAGTGAGTGTGCGTTGAATAAGGCCTTGTGCGATTCCCCTCTTGAGAGGGGTGTAGGGGTGTGTTTCTTCAATGCGATAAGGAACTCGGGTTAACACACCCCTGCCAGGCACAAATCCAACACGCCCCCTCTCAAGAGGGAATTAAAAAATCAAAATAATCAACGGTCTATGAAGAAACTTTTTACCCTAAGCATTCTTTTATTAACCCTTACTGCCGCTTTTGCCGGACCGCCTAAAAACCAATATGTGCGGATCCATACGGCATATGGCGATTGCATCATTCGCCTGTATAATGAAACACCATTGCACCGCGATAACTTTATTAAGCTTACCAAAAAGGGATTTTATAATGGCACGCTGTTTCACCGCGTGATCCAGAATTTCATGATCCAGGGCGGAGATCCGGATTCAAAAGACCCGGTAAAAGCAAAACTTGGCGCGGAACTGGGCAATGGCGAAGTGGGCTATACCATCCCCGCCGAATTTCGCGACAGCTTGTTTCATAAACGCGGCGTACTTGCTGCGGCCCGCGATGATAACCCTAAAAAAGAATCAAGCGGCTGCCAGTTTTATATTGTAGAAGGTAAACGCTTTACCGACGGCAAACTGGATACACTGGAAAATACCCGGCTTAAAGGCCGCAAAATCCCGGCATGGCAGCGCGATTGGTATAAATCGGTCGGCGGCTCGCCTCACCTTGATCAAAACTATACCGTTTTTGGCGAAGTTGTTTCGGGGATTGATATGGTAGACAGGATTGCTGCCGTAAAAAAGGATGGTAATGATCGCCCCAATGTCGATGTGCCTATGACCGTTGAGTTGCTAAGCAAAAAAGAATGTAAGCAGCTGGATGCCATTCTTTTTCCGGAGAAGAAATAAACCAAACTGCCGCGGGTTTAGCGATAGCGTAACGCGTGGTTGGCACAATGTAAGCTTTCAGCTTACACAAATTCAGCTGAAAGCTGAAACCATGGTACACCACGGGGTGAAACCCCGCGGCAGATAGTTTAAACTTTAAAAAGAAAATTCCCCCTTTAGGGGGTTAGGGGGCATGAAAATAATTACATATAACGTTAATGGTATCCGTTCGGCAATAAACAAGGGTTGGCTTGCCTGGCTGCAGGCTACTGATGCAGATGTAGTTTGTTTGCAGGAAATTAAAGCAACGCCCGATGTGCTCACCGACCTTGGTTTGGTTGACCAGATGGGTTATCAGCATTACTGGTTCCCGGCAGAAAAGAAGGGCTATAGCGGCACGGCTATT